>Ga0209543_1002032_pt1 | contig 15869 bp, 12 predicted proteins | sample MesohylFT_FD_187296 | JGI IMG/M metagenome (GOLD analysis project Ga0209543, IMG submission 187296) | Host-associated microbial community of the marine sponge Aplysina aerophoba from Gulf of Piran - sponge mesohyl, lysed by freeze-thaw... | ecosystem: Host-associated > Porifera > Sponge >...
GTCCCCGCTGCGGGCGACGCGGTCGATGACCGGCCCGCCGGGATAGGTCAGCCCCAGCAGGGCCGCCACCTTGTCGAACGCCTCCCCCGCGGCGTCGTCGCGCGTCCGGCCGATCAGCCGACAGTCGCGCCGCGGATACGCCTCGCCGGTCACCTCGTACAGGTTGGTGTGCCCGCCCGATACGACCAGCACGACCGCGGGCAACGGAAGGCGCCCGTTGTCGACGACGAGCGACTCGATGTGGCCCGCGAGGTGATGCACGGGCACGAGCGGCACGTCGAGCGACGCGGCGAGACCCTTGGCGAACGCGACCCCGACGAGGAGCGATCCGACGAGCCCCGGGCCCTGGGTAACGGCGATCGCATCGAGATCGGACCACGCGGCGCGCCCGTCGTCGAGGGCACGCTCGACGACGCCGCAGATGTCCCGGACGTGCTGCCGGGAAGCGAGCTCGGGAACGACGCCGCCCCACTCTCGGTGGATCTCCGCCTGCGAGGCGACCGTGTTCGACCGTACCCGCCACGGCCGCTCGCCGTCACCGGTCTCCGATACGACGGCCGCCGCCGTCTCGTCGCACGACGTCTCGATGGCCAGCACCGTCGCCATCAGCGCACGGCGCTCCCGTCGCAGGCCGCGCGGAGGCTCTCGTGGTATGGCGGCCGGCAGATTCCGTTCTCCGTGATGATGCCGGTGACGAGCTCGTGCGGCGTCACGTCGAAGGCGGGGTTCCAGACGCCGGCCCCCTCGGGCGCCACCCGCGACGAGCCGAGGTGGGTCACCTCGCGCGCGTTACGCTCCTCAATCGGAATCGCCGCCCCGTCCGGCGTGCCGAGGTCGATGGTCGACGTCGGCGCAGCGACGTAGAACGGGACCTCGTGCCGCTCGGCGAGTACGGCCACCGGATACGTGCCGATCTTGTTGGCAACGTCGCCGTTGGCGGCCACCCGATCCGCGCCGACGATGACGACGTCGACCGTCCCGGCTCGCAGCAGCGATCCGGCCATGCCGTCGGCGATCACCGTGGTCTCGATGCCTTCGTTCAGCAGCTCCCACGCCGTGAGGCGTGCGCCCTGGAGGAACGGTCGCGTCTCGTCGGCGTAGACCGCGATGCGCTTGCCGTGGGCGACTGCGGTCCGGACCACGCCGAGGGCCGTGCCGTGGCCGCCGGTGGCGAGGGCGCCGGCGTTGCAGTGGGTCAGCACGCGCCCCTGCTCGGGAAGCACGGCAGCGCCGTGGTCGCCGAGAGCCCGGCAGGTCGCGACGTCCTCGTCATGGATCTGCCGCGCCTCGGTCACGAGCCTCTCGGCAATCTCCTCCCGCGACCATCCGGACCGCGCCGCCTCGGAGAAGACGCGCTTCATGCGGTCGATCGCCCAGAAGAGGTTGACGGCGGTCGGGCGCGTCTCCGACAGCCGGTCGCACAGCCGGTAGAACTCGCGGGCCAGGGTGCTCGTACCCTGGGCGCGGGCGCGGGTGACGCCCAGCGCGAGCCCCATCGCGGCGGCGACGCCGATGGCCGGCGCGCCCCGGATCACCATCCGCTCGATAGCGCGCGCGACGTCGAGCGCAGTGCGGCACTCGACGTAGACCTCCTGGCCCGGGAGCTTGCGCTGGTCGATCATCACGACGTGATCGCCCCGCCACTCGACGGTCGGCAGCATGGGTCAATGATACAGGCGAGGCCCCGGCCCGCCCCGGGGACGGTGGCCGGATGGGCCGGACGTCAGAGGAGCACCGCGGCGATGGACGCGTTGATCAGCGTGGCGGTGAATCCGGCGAGCAGCGCGCGGGACCCCAGACGGGCGAGGTCGCCGCGGCGTTCCGGGGCCATGCCCCCGATGCCCCCCAGCAGGATGCCGATCGAGCCGAGGTTGGCGAATCCGGTGAGCGCGTAGGTGGAGAGCACGTGGCCGCGCTCGCTGACGACGCCCTGGTAGTCGCCCGTGAGCTTGAGGTAGGCGACGAACTCCGTGGCTACCAGCTTCGTGCCGAGCAGGTCGGCCACGATGGGCACGTCTGCCGCCGGGACGCCCACGAGGGCCGCGACCGGCGCGAACACGACGGCGAAGACGCCGGCCAGCGACAGCCCCGGGCGGAGCAGGCCGAGACCGTGGTCGACCATGGCGACGAGAGCCAGGAACGCGATGAGCACCGCCGCGACGTTGATCGCCAGCCGCATGCCGTCGGCGGCGCCCCCCGCCGCGGCGTCGATCACGTTGACGTGTGGGCGCCCGATGTCGACGCGGGCGTGACCGGCGGTGGCCGGCGTCTCGGTTTCCGGGAGCAGGATCTTGGAGAGGTAGAGGCCGCAGGGCGCCGCCATCACTCCGGTCGTCAGCATCGCCACCGGGTCGGCGCCCAGGTTGATGTAGACGACGAACATGCTGCCCGCAATCGTGGCGAGGCCGCCGGTCATCAGAGCGAGCAGCTCCGACCGGGTCATCTTCGGGATGTAGGGCCGAACGATGATCGGCGCCTCGGTCTGGCCCATGAACACGTTGGCGGCGGCGGCCAGCGTCTCGGCGCCGCTCGTGCCCATCAGCGGCATCATCACCCGCGCCATCAGGCGCACGCCGAGCTGCAGCACGCCCAGGTGATAGAGGACCGTGAAGACGGCGGAGGCGAAGATGATGACCGGCAGCGTCGAGAACGCCAGGACGAGCCCGTTCGGAAAGACCTCCCCCATCGCGGCCGGATCGGCCAGGACCCCGAAGACGAACGTCGATCCGGCGTTCGTGAAGTCGAGGAAGCGCGTTGCCACCGCCGCGACAGCGGAGAACGCCTCGTAGCCCGGCCGCACGCCGCCGAACGAGACGTTCAGGATGAGCAGGGCGAGGACGAGCTGCAGGCCGAAGCCCCAGGCGACGGTCCGCCAGCGTATCGCTCCGACGTTCGAGGAGCAGGCGACGACCAACAGGAGGAACGCGGCGATCCCCATCCCGGCGCGGAGCCGCCCGGGCAGCGGTTCACGGAACGCGTACGCGAGCGCGGCCAGCCCCAGGGCGGTGAGGCCCGCCGCCGCCCGCGCGCGTCTCGGGTCGATCACCCGCGGCCCCGCATGTCGCCGGAGCATACTCCACCGCACGCGAGGGAGCGGCGCTGCGGCCGTGGGTCCGTCGGATGGCCTTGGTTCCGTCGGATATGATGACCGGCGCGCCGGGCGGCACCGCGCCGCCCGGGAGCTCTGAACCGACCGTGGCCCGCACCCGCCTTCGTCCCGCCGCGGCGCTCCTCTTCGCGGTCTGCGCCGCCGGGGTCGCCGTGACGCCGCTCGGCGGCGCCGCGAGCGATCCGATCCCGTCGCCGGAACAGTTCTTCGGCTTCCCGATGGGCGCGGAGGGCCGGCTCGCCCACTGGGATCGGATGGTCGACTACTTCACCCTGGTCGGAGACCGCTCGAGCCGGGTCGCGGTGCGCGAGGTGGGCCGCACCACACTCGGGCACCCGTACCTCCTGGCCGCGATCTCCACGCCGGAGACGATCGCCGACCTGCCGCGCCATCAGGCCCAGCAGCGCCGCCTCGCCGATCCGCGGCGGACGAGTCAGGCGGAGGCGGAGGCAATCGCGCGCGACGGCAAGGCGGTGGTGCTGATCGGCGCCAACGTGCACGCGACCGAGATCGGCACGAACCAGGGGATGAACGACCTCCTGCACCGGCTGGCCACGGAGCGCTCGCGGTGGGTGGACCACGTCCTCGACAACGCCATCGTGCTGCTGATTCCGTCGCAGAACCCGGACGGACAGCGCATGGTGGTCGACTGGTACCGGCGCAACCGGGGAACGCCGTACGAGGGTTCCCCGCTTCCGGAGCTCTACCAGCCCTACGCGGGGCACGACAACAACCGCGACAGCTACATGCTGACGCAGATCGAGACCCGCCACCTCAATCGCGTGCTGTACCACGAGTGGCTGCCCGAGGTGTACCTCGACAAGCACCAGATGGGGGGCGCGTTCGCCCGCATCTTCGTGCCGCCATTCAAGAACCCGCCCAACCCGAACGTCGATCCGCTCGTGTGGAGCGAGGTCAACCTGCTGGGGCAGGCGATGGCGGCGCGCCTGCACGAGGCCGGCAAGCCCGGCGTGATCTGGGGCGAGCTCTACAGCGCCTTCTGGCAGGGCGCCAACAACACCAACCCCTGGTGGCACAACATGATCGGGCTGTTGACGGAGACGGCGAGCGCTCGCCTCGCCACCTCCGTCGAACAGGATCGGGTGGACCCTCGGGCGCCCCACGGCGGCGGGCGGCGCCCGCGCCGTACGCGCCGCTCGCCGGGAGGCTCCGGCGCGCCGCTGCCGCCGCCCCGCGACACCCAGTACCGCATGAACTACCCCCGGCCGTGGCTCGGCGGCCGGTGGACGTTCGCCGACGTGGTCGAGTACGACCGCCTCGCCACCGAGGGCCTGCTCGAGAGCGTCGCCAGCAACCGGGAGATGCTCAAGCGCAACTTCTACCGCATGAACCGGCGGACGATCGAGCGTTTCGCTGGCGGTTCCCCCTTCGCCTACCTCGTCCCGGCGCCGGAGACGCAGCACGACCCCGCCGCCGTCGCCCATCTGCTCCAGCTCCTGCAGGCGGAGGCGGCCGAGGTCTACGTCGCGGACGCCCCGTTCGCGGCCGGGGGGCGCCGCGTGGCGGCCGGGACCTACGTCGTTCCGCTCGCCCAGTCGTTCGGCCGCTGGGTCAAGGACCTGCTCGAGCCCCAGATCTATCCCGACATCCGCTGGCCCTCGCCGCGGTCCCCGCTCGACCTTCCCTACGACGTGACCGCGTGGTCCCTCGGGATGCTGATGGGGGTCGAGACCCTCCGCGTCGACGAGCCGTTCGAGGCGCAGCTCCGCCCGGTCGCCGGCGCCGTGGCCGCTCCCGCGGGAGGAGTCGCCGGCAACCCCGCCGCGGAGACGTGGCTGCTCTCGCCCGACTCGAACCGCAGCGCCGTCGCCGTCAACCGGCTGCTCGCGGCCGGGGCCTCCGTCGCCTGGGTCCGGTCGCCGCTCGACGCCGCCGGGGCCGACGAAGCCGCGACACGCCGCATCGCCCCCGGAACGCTTGTGGTGCGGGATGCTGCCCCGGCGCTCGTGGCGGACGTGGCCCGTGAAGTCGGCGTGCAGCTCGAGGGCCGCGATCTGCCTGCCGGCGCCACGCTCCTGCCGCTCCGGCCGGCGCGGCTCGGCGTCTTCGAGCCGTGGGGCGGCAACCGCGACGCCGGCTGGACGCGCTGGGTACTCGAGCAGCACGAGTTCCGGTACCGGCGCCTGCGGAACGCCGACCTGCGCGCGCCCGACCTCCACGATCGCTTCGATGTCGTGATCCTGCCGGAGATGGGGGCCGCCGCGCTGCTTCGCGGCCTTCGCAGCCGGCGGGTCCGACCGGAGTATCGCGGCGGCATCGGCGTCGACGGCGTCCGCAACCTGCGGCGCTTCGTGCAGGCCGGCGGCACGCTCATCACCCTCGGGAACAGTGCGCGGATCGCGATGGATCACCTGGAGACGCCACTGACCGATCGCGTGCGGGGAGCGCGGCCGGGGGCGTTCCTGGCTCCCGGGTCGATCGTGCGCGTCGCTGTCGACACCGAACACCCCATCGGGTACGGCATGCCCCCGGAGGCCGACGCGATGTTCGTCGGCAACGGAGCCTACGTCTCGTCGTCCCGGTCCGCCGTTGCGGCCACGACGGCGGTCGTCCGCTACCCGAACGCACCCCTGCTGCGCAGCGGGTGGCTCATCGGCGAGGAACGCCTCCGCGGCACGGGCGCCGTTCTCGAGGTGCGGGAGGGGCGCGGACGGATCATCCTGCACACGTTTCGGGTGCAGCACCGCGGGCAGACCTGGGGGACCTTCAAGCTGTTGTTCAACGCGATCCGCTACGGGGCGGCGCTGTCTCCTCCGGCCGCCGCTCCCGCGAGCCCGGCGCCGCCGCCTGCCGGGGCGGAGGGAGGGCGTCAGGCGCCGTGACCCAGGCCCACCTGGCTCTTGCACTGGCCGCCGCTGCGTTCGGCGGCGCTCTGGCGTGGCTGGCGATACTCTGCACGCGCATCGACGCCGGCGATCCCGAACGCCTCGTGGTCGAGCTCCGCGTCGTGCAGCTCGGCTCGCTCCTGCTCGCCATCGTGGCGGCCGTGTACCTCGGCGTCGCCGTTGCGAACCCGAACGCACCGGGGGCAGGCCTCGACATCGCGCTGGCGATGGGCTTCTTCGTGGTCGCGGGGCTGGCGACCACGGTCTGGGAGCCGGCGGCGGCCCTGCCGCGGCTCGCCCTGGCCTGGGCGGCGCACGGTGCGGTCGACATGGCCCATGCCGCCGCGTTGCTGCCGGCCCTCGCCGCGACGCCGTGGTACCCCACCGCCTGCGCCATGTACGATGTGATCGTGGCCGGACTATGCTATGTGCCGCTGTTGCGGCGTTGAGCCGGCGATCGCGCCGCGCCCCGGCGCCGCACGAGGACCATTCGATGGAGCCGACCCCCGACTCAGCCATCCTCGAGATCGCACGCTCCAGGATGGTCGTTCACCTCACCGGACAGATTCGGACCTGCCTGGAGGTGCTGAACGATCAGCAGATCTGGTGGCGCGCCAACGAATCGTCGAACGCGGTCGGGAACCTGGTCCTGCACTGCGTCGGCTCGACTCGCCACTACATCGGTCACATCGTGGGCAACCGGGACTTCGCGCGGGACCGGGACGCCGAGTTCGCGGAGCGGAGCGAGATTGCCGCGGCCGAGCTTCGGGCCCGGCTCGACCTCGCGGTGGCGGAGGCCGACGAGGTGCTCGCCGAGTTCGATCCGGCGCGCCTGCTCGAGGAGACCGACCGCACCCCGGAGCCGTCGACGTTCCTGCACGTCATCGGCATGCAGCTCGTCCACTACGCAACCCACACGGGACAGATCGTCTTCGCCACGAAGCTGCTCAAGGCCGACGCCCTCGACGACGTCTGGAAGCGGACTCCGGGGCACTGAGTCCCGCGCCCGACGGCAGGACCAGACGCGCGTCCGGAGGATCCCTCTGCTGTCGACGATGCGGCGATCCGTTGACTTCCAATGCCGCAGCCGTACCCAGAAACTTGAAGCTCAACTTCACATCCTTGCCGAGATAGAGCGCGTACAGAACGACCACCGCGCCCGCCGCCAGGACCATCATCCCGTACATGGCGGCCTGCCTACTTGGACTTCGGATTGGACGGCGCCATCCGATTGATGGTCGTGGACACCTGCTGCGTCAGTGCGACCTTCGCCTTCAGGTCTTGGGTGGTCTTCCTGGCAGTTTCCGATAGTGCGTCAAGAAGATCCGGGATCTTCTCCACCGCTTCCAGGCGATATGAACGCGGAGCATCGTTGAACAGCCATTCCTCGACCGAGGGCTGATCGTCGGCGTAGAAGCCGGCATAGGTGCGGATCGCGAGCCCCCAATCACCGGAGATCTTGCCGTACCCAAGTGAGCGTTGCTGCACGTACTCATGCTCATCGCTGCGTTGTGTCCAGAACGGTACCCACTCGGACACACCAAGATTCAGCTTCTGAAGAACCGCGTCGATAGCACGGATCGGGACAGCGAGTTCGTCTGAGACGGTGTTCAATTCTGCAGCGGATGAAGCCAGTGTCCCGAACGCCTTCGAAACGCGTTCCTGTAGCTCCAGATCCTGCTGGGATGGGTTCGACGATGAACTCGGGGCAGATGACGGGCGGGGCATACTTATACCTCTTCGACCGGACAGGTCCAGATAAAGGGCGCCTAACAGCGCCTGCTCGAACGAACCGCTTTCACAGCGGTCGGCCAGCAGAAATCGACTTCCGCCGACGGTAGACCGTGGCCTACCCACCAGCCGTCCGAGAATCGTAACAGAGGCCCTGCGTCGTTTCAACCCGATCGAGGAGACCGGGCGCACGACAGGAAGTGAGAGATGTGTTCTGGGCGCAGAGCGATGCGTGGTCGCTCAGTGCACTGCGTAATCAGTCTGCGTTCAGTCGGCGAGGTGCGCTCGGGTCGCTGACGGGGCGCTACCGGCGATGCATGGAGGTCGTGGCCCGAACCTGTCGCCGACCGGCGAGCGGTGCGGCAGGAGCGTCGGCCCTTCGAAGTGCTCGTCGGGCTTACACAGGGGGCAACCGCGATCCGGTGTGGCAGCCGTCGCCTCGCTCCCTCCGACCGTCGACGAGATGCGGCTCTGGATTCGCTGACCGCACGCCGCCCCAGGCACTGGTCGCTTCGGTGGTCGGGGCGCCGGAAGCGGCGGCTCAGTCCGTGGGACGCTCGCCCCGCGGCCGCCACAGCACGCTGAGCGCCCAGTGGAGGTCCAGCCGCTCCCCCTGCCAGGCCGGCGTCGCCGTCCGCGCGTCGATCTCGATCCCCGCGACCGCCAGCCGGTCGTTCGTCGGGCCGAGCGACGGCCCGGCCCAGACGGGCGTCGGCGGTGCCTCCGTCAGCGGCCGCCCGTCGGGCCGCAGGAAGTGCACGTCGCCGGCAGCGTCGAGCGTGACGCGGAAGCCCTCCTCGTGCACCGCCCGGTGGTGGCGGCGGCAGAGCAACACTACCAGAGAATCCACCGTCATCCACCCTTGTGCTGATTCATCTGCAAGTAGCTGGATAACGGGTGTTTACAGCTTATGCTGCGGGACTGAATGGTCCAGGACGTCGCGTGAAATTCGCGGGCATCTCGGATATGATTGGGGAATGGATAGTGTGACATCGGATGCGCCAAAGCCGCGCCAAACCAAGCCCCGCGGCCGGCACCCCCACAACCGGCTCGCCGCGGCCTTCGTCCGCTCCGCACCCGTCGGGCGGCACGCGGACGGCAATGGCCTCTACCTCTACGTCCAGCGTACCGGGACCCGAAGCTGGATCCAGCGCCTCGTCATCCGCGGCCGGAAACACGAACTCGGTCTCGGCAGCGTCCAGCTCGTCTCGCTCGCCGAGGCCCGCGAGCAGGCCCTCGCCAACCGCAAGCTCGCCCGCGCCGGTGGCGACCCCCTCGCCGACAGGCGCCGCCTCCAGGGCACGCCGACCTTCGCCGAGGCCGCCGCTACGGTGGTCGAGCAGAAGCGGGCCGGCTGGCGCAGCCCCCGGCAGGCCGCCGACTGGCTTCACAGCCTGCAACGCTACGCCCTCCCCGGCATCGGCAGCCGCCCCGTCTCCGAGGTCAGCAGCGCCGACGTGCTGGCCGTCCTCACGCCGATCTGGCACGTGAAGCCGGACACCGCCCGCCGGCTGCGCCAGCGCATCAGCGCCGTGCTGGAGTGGAGCATCGCCATGGAGCACCGGGCCGACAACCCCTGCGACCGAATCGGGCCGGTCCTCGGCCCGCAACGCGACGTCGTGCGCCACATGCGGGCGTTGCCCCATCGAGACGTGGCGGCGGCGATCGAGACGGTCCGGGCGTCGAGGGCGACGCGGGCCGTCATGCTCGCGTTCGAGTTTCTCGTGCTGACCGCTCCGCCACTTAGTTACGGTAAGCTGTTGATAAACAAATGGTTAACATAAACACTACCTCATAGCTCCCCACGCTGTACCCCACAACACAGGCGGGATTGCAGGGCACGGCAGACGCCAGCTACGGACCGATCTGGATCGGGCGTGCGGCTCGATGCGCCGCAGAGCCTCATGCCGGGTCCGAACTCGACATCCGATCCAAGACGAAACGCGCTCTGGCGTGTTGACTGGCAGCAGCCCGGCGGAGCCACTCCGCGGCGATGCCGAGATCCTGCGGCACTCCGATGCCTTCGCGGTACATGAGGCCAAGCCGGTACTCGGCCTCGTGGTGCCATTGGTCGGCGGCGCGCCGAAACCACGTGGCGGCAACGGCCCTGTCGCGGGACGCCCCGCGGCCGTCGTAGTACATAAGGCCAAGGTAGTACTGCTCGTCCCTATGGCCTCCTTCGGCGAGGTGGTGGAGCCATGAGACCGCGGCGACAGGGTCCTGCACACCGTCACCCTTGAGGTACGCGCGAGCAAGATCCATCTGAGCGAGAACGCATCGCTGAACCGCGGCGCGCTTGAGCCATTCGACCGTCGCGGCATGATCCCGAGGCACGCCCTGACCGTTGAAATACAGCACCGCGAGGTTGCGCTGGGCCAGGGCATGGCCTTGGTCGGCGGCTTCGCGGAGCCAGTGGGCGGCAGCGTCGTCGGCGTGCCGCACCCCTTGGCCGTTGAGGTACATGAGGCCAAGGTGGTACTGCGCCTCGGCATGACCCCGCTCGGCCGCTCGTCGGAACCATCGCGAGGCGTCCTCGTGCCTCCGGTCTTGCTCGGACCGCCGGCCGCGGTTGAAACAATCCTCGGCGCTGAGCGCGGCGCCGCGTTCCGCGTCCGCCTTCGAGACTATGATGGGTTCCTGGGAGTCAGCGACAGCACGTGCCTGATGTGCTGGTCGGCCTCCATCGGGGTCATTCCTGGATTCTGCGCTCGGAGTTCCAGTTCCATCCGCTCGTGCAGCGCGAGGGCCTTGCGAGCGGTCGTCAGCGCCGTACCGGCCTTCTCGAGTTGGCGGTACGGCTGCGGCTCCTCCCGTGCCCATCGTTCCATCAACTGACGTTCCGCCGGCAGCGGCCGGTCCGGGAGTTCCGGGTCCAAGTCGATCGGGACCGGTTTCGGCAACCTCCACATCACGTCCTCCTCGCGTCTCCCGGTTCCATCGAACGCACGCCTCCCGAGCGGCCGACTTCGGCAAGCCGTCGTCCTTGACGAGCGCCTTCCTGACGACCTTGACGAATTCGCGCAACGGGTCTTGGCCGGGCCGCAATTCGCGCCGCACCGCGAGGAACATACGGTCGAGAACCGGCCGCAGCCGGTCCCACTGCTCCACGCTGAACTCGTACCGGGCTTCCGCCGCCGGGCGGCCCGTTGCAGCCGGCCCGGTCTCACGGTTCTGCCGCGTCCGCTCCTCGACTCTCCGCCATCGGTCCAGGTCCGTCAGTCCGCGCGCGAACAGATCGCCGGCATCACGCGGCTCCATCGTGCCGGCGGGGCGCGCTCCTGGATCTTCTCGTTCGGCATCGGCAATCTGCACGTCCAGCTTGGCGGCCATTTCGTCCAGCAGATTCACGCCGGAGTCCAACCGCGCCGCGTGCTCGCGGTAGAGCTCATGCAGATCGGAGGCCTTGAGAGCGTCGAGCATCCTTTGCGTACCGTCAATGCGGCGCTTCGCTTGGCCGATCTGCCGGATCAGCTGCATGACTTCGCCGGAAATCCGCGTTTGGTCAGCGTAGTCGCCGGTCGTCAGTTCGCCGAGCAGCCAAGCCCGCAGGAGGTCGCCGGCAACCTCCTGCGCGTGACCCGGTTGGCGGCTCGCCTCCCATTCCGCGCGGAGGGCCTTTACGGCTTCGACATCCCGCTTCCGGTAGGCGGCATCGAGCTTCTCCATCCAGGGCCGGCGGAATGCGCGTTCGTCTTCCGTCGGCGCAAGATCGGGATGCAGCCTCAGTGCAACTGCCCGAAAGAGCGATCCGAGTGCCGCTGGCGGATCGCCGGACGGCCCCTGATCGAGCGACGTTCGGTCCTCGGCCCGGGTCGCGCTTGCTTCGGCCCGCTGTCGCGTCCGGCGTGCCTCTCCTTGAACAGCTTCGTCGTCCGGGTACCCGGTCGCCCGAGACTCGGCGATTCGGGCGCACGTTTCGTCGAGCACGGCATAGCTCGTGCCCACGATGCGCAGGTACTCGGCTCGGAATGCCGCGCACTCTCGCTGGAGGGCAGACAGCGCAAGCACCAGATCGATGAGCTTGTGGGCGAGCGCCGCGAATTCCCGGCGCTTCCGTTCAAGCCCACGTTCGTCAAGTACGGTCTCGTTGTCGAGGTTCGTGAAGCTGCTCATCGATCCGCTCTGTCGCGGCCGTTCATCGACTCACTGAGTCCTCGACCCCCACCCGGTTCGTGCGGTGAGCGCGCCGGACGGCGCGGTGGAACTCCCGCATCCGCGGCAGCACTTCCTGAAATCGGGCATCGATCCGCTGGTACAGACGGGTCAGGCCTCGCTCCTTCTCCTGGCGCGAATACTTGGGCGATGCGCGGATCCTGTCGCCTACGCGCCGGCCATCCGCAACTTCTCGTCGGACACGATTGATGGCCGTCCTGATCGTCCGGGCCGGATGCCCCTCGGGAACCGTGCGTGCATACGCGCTGAACCAATCGGAGATCTCGTAGAACTCGTTGCTGTACCGGGTGACCGTCCTGAGCCGCGGCGGCTCAAGACTGGCGAGGCCGGTGATCACTCCGGCGAACCGGGGGAACGGCCGCGCCCCGTACTGCTGCGCGTTCCACATCAACTCGTCCATGCCCGTCACCACCGCATTGCCGAGATGCCCGGTCCACCCGCGCGTGAACGTCTGCACGTGCAGCGGCGAAACGCCGAGCAGCCGGCCGGCGACCCGGTACGGCTCGGGGGTGGATCGCGGAAAGTACTGCTGTTCCGGCAGCCAGTCCAGCATGTACGCGGGGATGATCTCGTCGCCGAAGAAGTTCCGGTTGGTTCGCACCTCGACGACCGGCTGCGCGACCGCCGGGATCCAGCCGATCGCCAGGTTGCCGTGAATCAGCGACCAGACGAATCTCGGGCCTGCGAGCGTGTCGACGCCGGTGGCGAGGTCGAGGGCCACTTCCGGGACCTTGATGAACACGGCACCGATCTGGAACGGCGTGGGGATGCGAACGTCCCGGTCGCCGGCCAGGTCGTACAGCGTGAGCCAGGATGCCTTCTCGTACTCGGTCTCCGCCCGGTACGCCGCGAGCCGCGAGTCGTCGGACGTGTTGTAGTGCCAGATCCCCCCGGTCATCAACCCAAGGCAGAGGCCGGCAGCCAGCACCTTTCGAACGTGCTGCGCCCGGTCACGGCCCCACGCCGGCTCGCCGCGGCGAGCCCGCGCTCGGCGGCGGACGATCTGGTAGAGCTGATCGAGGCCCTGGATCGCGGCGTTCATGAACGGAACGGTGTGTACGTACATCCGCCACGGCCGCGAGGCCCCGATGTTGGCGAAGTCGGCGGAGACCATGCGCGCCGCCCGCGCGGCGGCGTAGCTGGTCGCACCGCGTGCTCGGGCCTTCCGGAACTGGTTGACTCGCGTGCCGGACTCGGTGATCCAGGCCGGCCGCGTCAGCAGGTAGACGATGCGGGAACCCCAGCGCCGGAGCCTCGTGAAGGCGGCCGTGGGCACCCGCTCGTCTCCGAACTGCGTCTCGGATTCGACGAGGGCCGAGAAGAACCCGCCTTGCAGCAGGTAGTCGCGCATCACCTCGGAGCGGCCGGTCGTCAGGTCGTGGACGGCGTGCGCGCTGCCGGCAAGCGTGGAGAGGAACGGGATCTGCCAGTAGCGTCCGGCCACGAAACCCGACAGCGTGTCGCGGAAGAAGTTCTTGACGATGAACATCGGCATCGCCGTGATCATCGCGGACACGGCGGTCTTGAACGCCGCGAGCCAGCGGATGACCGCCGGCATCGGCTCCTCATAGAGGCTCTGGAGCATCGCCGTCACTGCGGCGTCGTGGACCGTGAACCGCATGCGCCGCCCCTGGACGATTGCGGTCGTCGTGAACTCCTGGCGTCCGCTCCGCTCCGTCGTCTCGGTGGCGATGGCGCGACCGTCCGGGTGCTGGACGACGGTTTCCAGAAGCTCGGCCCGCGCTCGTGCGACGAGGGCGTTGTAGATGTTGCGCGCGAACGCACGGCGAAGAGCGGAGACAGGATCCTCGGGGACTTCAGTCGCCTCGTCCGTCGCCCGCTGTTCAGCGCCCCGTTCTTCGACGCCCCCGATCGGCTCGAACAACGGGATCGGATGGGTTTCGCAGTACTCCGCCTCGGCGGGCGTGAGGAACCGCATCTGGACGTAGTACCTCAGCATCCCTCGGTGCAGCGGGATCACTCGGCGAGCGAACACCTCGATGTCGGGGTGTTCTGCGGCGTACTGTTGAAGGTCCAGATGCTCCGACCGTTCCGCGACGGCCGGGCTTCCGTCGCCGGGTGGCGCGGTGCCCTCGTCGCCGCCTCCCGCGATGACCATTGCGTACCGGGCAGCCAGACGAAGGTGGGTGCGTCCCCCGGCGGCGACCGGCGCGACGACGTCTCGCAGACCGTGGGGAAGGTCTTGGCGGGCAACGCGGCCGGATCCGTCGGCGGACTCCTCGAACACGCCGTAGCGCCAGATGTACTCGGCGAGCGACTTGGCGTGGTTGATGTCCTCGAAGCGCTCGCCGACGGCATCGTTGCCAAGCCGCTCGCCGACTGTCTGCGCGGCATGCCAGCGGTGGACGAATTTCGTGCGCGCGATCCGCAACGGTTCTCGTATGCGCATTGGTCTGCTCTTGCGGTGCGGGCGCGAGTCTGTCGGTCACCCTCTCGGATTCGGACGATTGTAGTCGCAGCGTCACGGCAACAGGTGCGAGCTTGCTGCGTGCAGACTTCCGAGGAGCATCGTCTACAATCCACGGCTGATGTCTGAGCAGGAGCCGGTTTCAGGGGTACGCGTACCTGTGATTTCGCCTGCGGAGGCACGGGAGTGGGTGTCGGGAACGCTGCACGGCTCGCGGGTGCGGCTGGCCGAGCGTCTGCGGGCTGAGGGTCGCGGGTGGCTCTACCTCGTCAGACCGCGCGGCTACCCAGTGTCAGGATGGTTTCGGCCCGAGTGGCTCAAGGACGCGCAGGGTCGCGTTTACGCCACGCGAGCGGCGGCACAGAACGCGGCAGAGTACGGCGGTTTTCTGGGGGCGGTCGACTGGCTGCGGCGCGGCTGGCCCCTTGAACAGCTTGCTGAGTCAAGGGCTGAAGTGGTTCAGGTGCGGCGGCTGCCGTCATGGGTGCGAGAAGTTGAGATGGTAGATGGCGAGGTCGTGCAGCTTCAGCGCAATACGTTCGCGCCCGGCTGTGGTTGTCTCGTATGGGTGGGTCTGATCTGCGGCGGCCTCGTGGCGGTGATCGCGGCTTGGTTGCGGGGCCTGATTGCGGCGGCCGGTACGGCTGTGGCCGCGCTCCTCGGAGTAGCTGTGTTGATCGTCGGTTGGCGGCTCTCGGAGCGGAGCGACGCAGAGGCGCGGGCGATCTGCCTCTGTGGGTTGCCGGGCCGCCAGGATCAAGCGGGCGCGGGTTGACGACTCGAGGCGGCAATCGGCTGCGCGGGCGATGCGCTACGGGTGGCGCAGGACCGTGGATATCGAGGGGGCGCGCGGCGGGGTGGGTCCGGCGCCATGCTCGACCAGCCCCGAGACGCCGACAGGCGCTGATCTCCTTCCTGAACAGGACAATTCGAGGGGAGCGACCCGACCCGGCAGGTGTGACGGAGGAACACCTGCCGGGTCCGCAAAACGCCAGTTTTGCGGGGGGTCGCTCCCCTACTTCCCCCCTGTCTCGTTTTTCTGTACGTGGGGGTGGTTCGTTGTGCTGTGATCTGTTGATAGGAAAAGACTTAGCGGTCCTGAGGGTGTAAGTTCAGGTGTGACCGGGGGTGTAAGTTCGGGCGCTTGTTCTCCTTACACCCTTACTGCGGCATCATCGGTGTAAGTTCGCCTCGGTCCTTGTTGTGATCAGGCGGCAGGTTGGATCACACTTTCACCCTCGTCGCCCTGTTCCCATCGTGCTTCCGTGCTCCTCGCCTCCTGGTCCTGTGCGCCGATCTCGTACGCCGGTACTTGGTTCTCTGTCGGGCCATTTTGGTACGCTGTCATCCATCCGCGCCGTGTTTCCGCCCGGTACCGTACGATGCCGTTTGCTTTCTGGCGCGTGGTGTTCCCCTGCGCGGCCGGCCTGCTGCTGCCGGACCCGGTTGCTGTACGGGCGCCGGTGGGGGCGACCGTGGTCGTTGCCGGTCCCGTTGTCAACGGGACGGACGCCAGCGTCCGTCACAACCAGCTTCGTCCGCGACGGCGGCCGGTGCGTCACCGGAACGGCCGCAGCGAAGC
>Ga0209543_1002039_pt1 | contig 15834 bp, 16 predicted proteins | sample MesohylFT_FD_187296 | JGI IMG/M metagenome (GOLD analysis project Ga0209543, IMG submission 187296) | Host-associated microbial community of the marine sponge Aplysina aerophoba from Gulf of Piran - sponge mesohyl, lysed by freeze-thaw... | ecosystem: Host-associated > Porifera > Sponge >...
CTACCGGCCCGGCCCGGGAACGTTCCTGCTGACCGGGAAGTACTGGCCGTGGGTGTTCGAGGTACGGATCGTGGGCTACGATCCCGACGCCCCACGATAGGCGGTCATCCGCGAACCCGGGAGCCGCCCACCACGGAGTTGAGACGAATGAGCGACCGCATCTGGTACCTGGCCACCTCCGGCAAGCAGGAGGGGCCCTTCCTGGCCGACGAGATCGCGGAGAAGATCCGTGCCGGCGCCGTATCCCGCAGCGCGCACGTGTATCGGGAAGGCCTGGGCAACTGGGCCCCCGTGGTCAGCGAGCCCCGGTTCGCTTCCGCCTTCGGGAGTTCGATCCCGCGGCCGCCCGGGGGCGTGGCGGACGAGATCGACTACGTGATCGTGGGCGAGGAGATGCAGTTCGTCGAGATCACCCTCGATCCCGGCGAGGCCTGCGTCGCAGAGGCCGGCTCGTTCATGTACATGGATCCCGGCATCGAGATGAACACGATCTTCGGCGACGGCTCCGAGCGTGGGGGTGGCGGCTTCATGGACAAGCTGCTCTCCGCCGGCAAGCGGGTGCTGACGGGCGAGTCCCTGTTCATGACCGTGTTCGGAAACAGCGGCGGGGGTCGCCGAAACGTGGCCTTCGCGTCTCCCTACCCGGGTCGCATCATCCCGCTCGATCTCTCCTCCCACCACAACAGGATTCTTTGCCAGAAGGACGCGTTCCTGTGCGCCGCCAAGGGCGTGTCGGTCGGCATCGCGTTCCAGCGCAAGCTGGGCGCCGGGCTGTTCGGCGGCGAGGGGTTCATCCTGCAGAAGCTGGAGGGAGATGGGCTCGCCTTCGTCCATGCCGGCGGTACGGTCGTCGAGCGGGATCTGGCGGCCGGCGAGACGCTGCGGCTGGATACCGGCTGTCTGGTGGCTTTCGAGAACCAGATCGACTATGACATTCAGATGGTCAGCGGGGTCAAGACGGCGCTGTTCGGAGGCGAGGGACTGTTCTTCGCCAGCCTGACCGGACCAGGCAAGGTATGGATCCAGTCGCTCCCGTTCAGCCGCCTGGCGAGTCGGGTGTTCGCGGCCGCGGCCCAGGGCGGCGGCAAGAGCAAAGGCGAGGGCTCGGTGCTCGGAGGTCTGGGCGGCCTCGTGATGGGCGACCGTCGGTAAGAGCTTCCGCGGCAGAATTCCCAGAAGCCGGCGCTGCGCGCCGAATGCCGGCCAGAAGGCCGGCGCACCCAGTCCTGCCGCGAAAGCTCCGGGCGCCGACCACCTCAGGTGGCGACGGTTTCGATCTTCAGCATGCGCGCCCAGGCGGCGCGGAGGCTGTCCGGGAGGTCGAGATCGTCGAACAGGTCACGCACTTCGTCGCGCGAAACATAGTCCCATATGTCCTCCCACTGGGCATACCGGAGCATGCAGGAGACGGCGTAGCACCGTTCGCTTCGACTCCCGCCATGGAGCATCAGATCCAGCTCCTCGGCGGTCACGCGCCGCTCCGGGAAGAAGTAGAGGGGCTGATTCTGGTGCGAGGAGCTTGTAGCCATCAAGGGAGCCGGCCGGGGCGCGGAAGGGCGCGGCGGAGCATCATAGCGTGGCGCGCTCGTCCAGGCTTCGGAGGGCGCTTGACCGCTTGCGAGTGGCTGGGTTACCTTGGCGGTCCACGCAGCTCCTGGCGGGCATAACTCAGTTGGTAGAGTGCCAGCTTCCCAAGCTGGATGTCGCGGGTTCGAGTCCCGTTGCCCGCTCCAGCCGCACGTCCAGGTGGCTTTCGTCCCTGCTGCGTCGGGTACCGGGAGAAAAACACAGATGGCGTTGTTCAAGAAGGATTCCGACGAGTCGGCGGTGCAGGCCGCGTTGACACCCCCAGGTGATGTGAGGTCGACTTCGGCGGCGCCGGCCCGTACCTACGTCGCGGCGGGCTCCCACATCGAGGGCAGCATCTCCGGCGAAACGGAGGTTCTGGTCGACGGTACGCTGGAGGGGAGCGTCGAGCTCAAGGGGCGGTTCGTTCTCGGTCGCCGCGGGCGGATCCGGGGCGACGTCACGGCGCACTCGGTTCAAATTTCCGGCAAAGTGGAAGGTAACGTGCGGGCGACGGAGAAGATCGAGGTTGCCCCTTCCGGATCGATCGAGGGAAATCTGGCAGCGCCCCTCGTATCGATCGCCGAGGGCGGGGTTTGCAACGGCAGAATCGAGATGAGCGGGACCCTTGCGATCGAATCGCCGGTCGCCCGGGACTTCGCGGGAGGAGTCGCGGAGTCCGGCGGTTCCTAGCAGACTGGTTCGACTCCGCCGGCCTCGTCCGCGGGCAGGCCGGGAGCCAGATCGCAGGCGCCGCAGAGTTCCCTCAGATCCGTCGGGACGGGTGCCGTGTAGCTTGCTGCAGGTGAGCCGGCGACAGTGGGAAGAGTCAGCGTCCGGGCGTGCAGCGCGGGTCGTGGAAACTCCCGGAGGGGACGCCGCAGCGCTGGCGCAAGGCCACGCCAGCGCTGCTCGCCGTAGGCGGGATCGCCAATCAGAGGATGGCCGATCGCCTTGCAATGGACCCGGATCTGGTGCGTTCTGCCGGTAAGGAGTTCAACCGCCAGTAGTGAAACGCCCGATCCTGAGGCGAGTACGCGATAACGGGTTCTCGCGGGACGGCCTCCGCGGGATTCCGGGACGACGGCCATGCGGGTGCGGGCGGTGGGGTGGCGGCCGATCGGTCGGTCGATCGTTCCGGTTGGGGGGTCCGGCCCGCCGTAGACGACCGCGACGTACAACTTGCCGACTTCTCGTTCGGCGAAGGCTCGGCTCAGCGTGCGGTAAGCCGTATCCGTGCGGGCGATGGCGAGAGCGCCACTGGTGCCCCTGTCCAGGCGGTGGACGATTCCCGGGCGCTCCGCCGATCCGACGCCGCCGATCTCGGGATAGTGATGCAGAAGCCGGTTCACGAGGGTGCCGCTACGAACGCCCGAGCCCGGATGGACGATCAGGCCGGCCGGTTTGTCGAGCACCAGCACATGCTCATCCTCGTGCAGCAGTCGAATCGGCCCGGCTTCGGGCGTCAGGGCCGTGGGACGGGGCGGCGGAATCCGGTAGTCGATTCGTTCGTTGCCCCGCAGCAGGTAGGAGGACTTGAGCGGCGCTCCGTTCACGGTCACGCGGCCGTCGCGGAGCAGGTTCTGGACCTGGCTGCGAGACAGGTCGAGAACTCGCGCCAGGTAGCGGTCGATCCGTTCACCGGCGGCGTCCGCCGGCGCGCTCAGGTGTTGCAGCGGAGTGGGGCGTTCGGGAGCGTCCCGGGCTGGCGACGTGCCCCGGCCGGACGGGTTCACTTCGATGTTCGGGCCTGGACCAACCCGTGGCGGCTCGTTTCCGCCGCGTTCGGACGCCGCCGAAGCTGGGGTCCGAAACTGTGCGCCAGCATCAGGATGATCCCGACCGTCACTCCGCTGTCAGCCACGTTGAAGGCCGGCCAATGGTAGCTGCCGACGTAGACGTCGAGGAAGTCCGTCACGGCTCGCATGAGTAACCGGTCGACCAGGTTGCCGACGGCGCCTCCGAGCACGAGGGAAAGGGAGAGCAGCAGAAGCGGCTCCCGCTCGGATGTAGCGCGGAAGTAGAGCGAGACGACGACCAGCGCGGCGAAGCCGAGGGCCGTCAGCAGAAGGGTGCCCGCCAGCTCGCCGCCGGCGGGGAACAGCCCGAAGGCGATGCCCGTGTTCCGGACGTAAACCAGGTCGAAGAAGCCCGGAAGGACCGTCAGGCGTCCGTGGGGCTCGAAGCTGGTCTCGATCCAGAACTTGGTCCACTGATCGAGCGCCAGGACGCACGCGGAGAGAACGAGAAATCTGGACTTCACGAGGTCGGGATCGTACCAGTCGCGATTGTCCATGCACTGGTGAGAGCCTTGGCCGTGTCGGGCTCGGCGAAGGCCCGGATGGCGGCCACGCCGTGGGCGCCCGCGCGGGCCAGCAGCGCCGCGTTGCAGGCAACGACTCCGCCTACCGCGAGGACGGGGAGGTCGCCCTGCGCTGCCCGCTCGAGTCGTTCGAGACCCTGGGGCGCGCCGTATCGGGCCTTCTCGGGCGTGGTGAACACGGGGCCGAAGAGGGCGTAGTCGGCACCGGCAGCGACCGCGGCCCCGACCTCCCGGTGGCTGTGAGTCGACACGCCGAGAAGAAGACCCTGTCGGCGGACGGCCGGGGCGGCCTCGTCCCATGGTTGGTCGGATCGCAGGTGTACCCCGTCGGCGCCGCAGGAGACGGCCACTTCCACACTGCCGTTGACGATCAGGAGACCGGCCGCGACCGTTCGCAGCGTCCGACCGATCTCGACGAGTGCTTCGGGCTCCAGGTCCTTCTCGCGGAGCTGAATCGCGGTCCCGGCCGGCAAGGAAAGGGCCCAGCGCCTCAGACCGGATGCCCCGCCGCACAGGCGACGATCGGTGATGGCCATCAGGTCCGGAATCCCGGTGGTCTGTTTCATCCCGCCCGGTCCGGCTCCGGGACCGACGCTTCCCGGTTGCCCGCACGCCTGCCAAGCAGGATGCGTTCCAGGTCGTGGATACCCCAGATGAGGTGAATCAGCCCGAATCCGCTGACTGCGCCGCGGACCCACGGCAGCATGAGGACGCTTCCCAGGTGCGCCTGGGAGAGTGCCGATCTGCTGACCAGCAGGCTCCAGAACTCCCGCCAGGGTGCGATGACCAGGAACAGGCCGGCCTCGACGCAGTAGATGACGAACAGAACGCGGAGCAGACTGGACCAGGCGACCGCCCGGCGCATGATCAGGAAGGAGCCCTCATGGGAGACGCATCTTACGGGCTCAGGGCGCGGCGGCTGGCTGCTCCGGCCGCCGTGCGCGGGTCCCGCGACCGCTGCTGCTGTTGCGCTCGGGTGGAGCCGGCCAGCCGCCCTTTCAGGCAGTCCGTGCGCCCGTCAGCGGGCACACGATCCCCGGGGTCAGGGAAGACGGGGAGGCGTGCGGCTGCTACCGCCGGACGGTGGCGACGATGAGGACGCCGTGGGTGGCGGCGACGAAGCCCTCGGTGCGGAAGAGCTGGACGGTGGCGAGTAGCTGCGCGCCGGCGGCGAGGACGACCGCGGCGAGGCGGTTCGAGGTGTCGACCGTGTCCGTGGGGCCGGCGTGGACCGCGGCCTGGAGGTCCGCGGCGTTGTGGCCCTGGTGCGGGTCGGCGGGGTCGACGGCCTTGAGGTTCGCGGCGTTGTGGACCGGGTGCGGGTCGGTGGGGTCGACGGCCTTGAGGTTCGCGGCGGCGTGGACCGGGTGCGTGTCGGGGTGGACGGTGCCCTGGAGGTCCGCGGCGTTGTGACCCTGGTGGGTGTCGAAGCCGACGGTGGCCTTGAGGTTCGCGGCGTTGTGGCCCTGGTGCGGGGAGTTGTTGCCGGCCGGGGTGTGTTGACCCGTTCCGGTCGCCCGGACGCAGGAGCTGCCGTTCGGGGTTGACCCGGAGCCGCGTCGCGTCCGCGAATCGCGTCGAGCACGCGCCGTCCCGGCGTCGGCCTCCGACTGCGATCGAGCGTTCCTCCGCTGGAACGTGGCGTGACCACGCGGGTCGGCGCCTCGGCGCCGGCCTGTCCCGGTTCGTTCGCTTCGACTGCCGCTGTCGGCGTGGGCGCCGCCTTGACGCCTCCGCTGCTGACGCTCGCGGGTTTCGGGGTGTCCGCTCGTCGGACCCGGGTTACGGCGTCGGAGGGTTCCGCCGCGTCGGTGGGAACCGAACCGGCCCGCCGCAGTTGGGGCGTGCTTCCGGCCGGACCGCTGCCCGCGGGCCGAAGCTGGCCGGGGGTGGTTCGTCGAACCGCGACACCTGAAACGGAGCTTCCCCCGGCACCCGTCACCCGTGCGGTGGGAGTTGCCCTGACGCCTCCGGCCGTGACGCCGACGAGGCCCCCGCCACCGCTACCGGAGGGGCCGCCGGTCACGGTGACGGACCGCGATTGGGTGTCGTCCCGTACGAGCCTCCTCTGGAGAGACTCGGTCAGGTCTGCTCTGCGGGCGACGAAGTCGGTCACGTCGGGGAGTTCGCTTTCGGACAGGCGAGGGTTCTTCGAGAGGAGCACCTGCCGGGCGGCGTCGGGGTTCCGCCAGTTTCGGTAGTCGATTCCGTTCGTGTCCGTCGTGATAATGCCGCGGGAGAGCTGCGGATGCCGGCGACGCAGGGAGCGGCCGTAGGTGTAGCCGCGGCCGTAGCCCAGGTACCCGGAGGGACAGAAGATCCAGGTGTTGAAGGGATCCCAGAAGCCCCCGGCCCATCCGTACAGACCGTGGCGGAGACCGAAGCCCAGCCCGCCGTAGTAGCGCTGGTAGTAGCCCCGGGGGATCCAGCCGACATAGGACGGCCCCCAGTACCAGTACACGTGGCTGGGGGAGTAGATCGCGCTCGGGAACCAGAGCCAGCCATGGCCGGGGTACAGGTTCCAGCTGCCGTAGTGGTAGGTGAGCGGGCCCCAGGGATCCCGGGCGACCCAGTACAGTCCGGCCGGCGTGTGCGTCCAGCGGCCCCGGCTGTAGGGCTGCCAGTCGTCTTCGACCTCGGGCTTCCAGGCTTGGCGATCTTCGATTTCGACCCAGTTGCCGTGGCTGGCCAGCGCGGAGCCGTAGCCGTTGGCATCGACCGCCGCATAGGCCGCGAGGCTGGCTCGGTGCCCATCCGTCCACTCATCCAGGGCCGCGGCGGCGGCGCCGGCTCCGTTCTGGAGCTCGATCCAGGGGTCGTCGAGTCCCTGCACCCGGAGCGCTTCGCCACCGCGGACGATCACCGAACCCCGCTGCGTGACGATCTCGGCGAACCCTTCCAGGACCGCGACTTCGGTCCAGGCGTCGCCATCGCTCTCGACCTGGTAGCGGCCCTGCTGCTTGGCGTAGATCCTGGCATTCGTCGTGTCGACGGCGGGCAACTCGGAATCCACGAGGTGGTCCGCGACTTCCAGGCTCAGGCGGCCGCGGTGCAGAACGTAGAGGGAGTCCACGTCGTCGGCATCCGGAGAGCCGGCGATCTGGGTGAAGGTGACTTCGCTGTCATGATCGAGGGCCAGGATCGAGCGATCGGACATCAGCACGGCCAGGCGGCCGTAGGGCCGCGTCCAGATCCGGTCCCCGCGCAGGATCGGGAGATGGATCTCCAACTCGCTCTGCGCACCCGAGCGGGCAGCGAACAGGGTCGCCTCGCCGTCCAGGGCGCCGACGAAGCTGTAGACGCCCTTGAGTTCTGCCTGTTCCTGCTGCACCGGCTGCTGGGCCTGCGCCGCAACTGCGGCGCCGGCCGCGACAACGGCCAACAGGACTTGCGGGAAGGTGGATCTCATCTTGTTTCCTCCAACCGGGTCGGAGTCTGCACGCTACCACCGGGGAGGCGGCTGCCGGGTCCAGCGTGGCCCGACCTGGGTGCGGGTGTTGTACGGCAGAACTAACCGAGCAATCCCCATGCCAGAAGGCGGACTCCGTTCGTCGCTGGACTCTTGAGGGCGACTCCCGGGAATCGACCGTAGCGGGAACAGCACACAGGTGTCTACGTACGGGGACGGTGGCCGGTTGGGCGGCAGACCTTCCCGTATGATTCACGTCCGGCTGCCGCGCCGCGTAGGGATTGCATGTCCGTTCTTCCGATCCGTCTCTACCCGGACCCCGTGCTGCGGGTGGAGTGCGCACCGGTAGAGGAGTTCGGAGCGGATCTGACGCGCCTGGTTGCGGACATGATCGAGACGATGCACGAAGCTCCTGGGGTCGGCTTGGCCGCTCCCCAGGTTGGAGTCGAGTTGCGGGTCGCGGTGGTCGACGCGACGGCCGGAATGGACCCTGAAGCGGTGCGGGTCCTGGTGAACCCTCGCGTCGTCGAATCGGCCGGCGTGGACACCGATACGGAAGGCTGCCTCTCGATTCCCGACTTCACCGAGAAGGTCACGCGCCCGGCGACCGTTCGCATCGCGGCCACCGACCTGGAGGGCTCAGCCTTCGAAATCGACGCGGAGGAACTCGAGGCGCGCGCGATCCAGCATGAGCTGGATCACCTGGACGGCGTGCTGTTCGTCGATCGGCTGCGTGGACTACGCCGACAGCGGGCCAGGAGTTTTCTCCGGCGGCTTCGCGCGAACGGGCCGGTCAGCGCCGGCGAAGAGCGCTGAGCGCTTCGGGAACGGGTAGGGCCCTGAGCCTTCCGGCACTGCGGGCGGCTCTCGTCCTGACGTTGGGTCTCGCGGCCTGCGACGGTGGCGGAGGCAGTCCGACCGCGCCCGCCGCGCCGGCGCCACGTGGCGTCAACTTCCTGGCGACGCAGGTCGGGGACGGGTCCATCGGTATGCGTGGCAGGGCGCTGGGGACCACGCTCGAGGTCGAGATCGTTGCCGCCGGCGTGGAGGGTCTTTACGGTCTCAACTTTGAACTCCTGTTTCCCGCGAATCTGCTGCGCTACGAGGACGCGGGCGCCGGCGTGTTTCCCACGCTGCAGGTAAGTGAGGCCGGGGCGGGCCGTGTTCTCGTCGGCGCCACCCACTTCGGGGCGGTGGCCGGTCTGACCGGCGGCGGCACGGTCGCCGTCGTCCGTTTCACCGCGGTGGCCAATGGCAGCGGGACCTTCGACTTCAGCGGCCAGGAGGCCTTCGACGGCTTCGGCGATCGGATCTCGCTGAACTGGGTGGGCGGAACGGTCAGCGTCGATCTCTGAGACCTTCCGCTCGGTGGTGGCGGCCGCGATGGGTGGACCCGCCCCGGTCGCCGTTGCTACTGTGGCCGGTGCCATCCGCGCGCCCGCCAGCGGGCGCGCCGGGTGGGTCGCGTGTGGCGCGAGTCGCGCCATCCGGGTTCAACGCGGCATGGAGTCGCCTGATGGAAGCGGTGAAGTTCTACAACTCTCTCGGGCGACGGCTGGAGAAACTCGAGCCGCTCGAGCCTGGTCACGTCCGGCTCTATACCTGCGGCCCGACCGTCTACGACCGGGTTCACATCGGGAACCTGCGCACGTTCGTGTTCGAGGATGTGCTGCGGAGGACGCTCAGATTCTTCGGCTACCGGGTCACGCAGGCGATGAACCTCACCGACGTCGAGGACAAGATCATCGCCGCGGCGCTCGAGGCGGGCGTCGACATCGGTGCGTTTACCGCGCCCCATGTCAGTTCCTTCTTCGAGGACCTGGCCGCCCTCCGGATCGAGAGGGTGGAGCACTACCCTCGAGCCACCGGTCACATCGACGAGATGATCGCGATGGTCGAACAGTTACTGGAGGAAGGCTACGCCTACCGGGCCGATGACTCCGTCTTCTTCCGCATCGCCGCCGACGAGGACTACGGCAAGTTGTCGGGAATCGACCTCGATCAGGTGCGCCGCGGTGAGCGTGTGCAGAGCGACGAGTACGGCAAGGAGGATGCGCGCGACTTCGTCCTCTGGAAGGGGGCCAAGGAGGGCGAGCCGCAATGGGCGTCACCCTGGGGACCCGGTCGTCCGGGGTGGCACATCGAGTGCTCGGCGATGAGCCAGAAGTACCTGGGGACAACCTTCGACATTCATTGCGGAGGGGTCGACAACCTGTTTCCGCATCACGAGAACGAGATCGCCCAGAGCGAGTCCGCGAACGGCAGCCCGTTGGCTCGGTACTGGCTCCACTCGGAGCACCTGACGGTCGACGGCGACAAGATGTCCAAGTCCCTGGGCAACTGCTACACACTTGCCGATCTCGAACCGAGAGGGCTGGCGGCCCGTTCGATCCGCTACCTGCTGATCTCGGTTCACTACCGGCAGCAACTCGACTTCACCTTCGCCAAGGTGGCGGAGGCGGACAGGGCTCTCAAGCGGGTCGACGACATGCGTTTTCGACTCGCCCATGAGACGGAGCAGGCTAGCGACAAAGCGCCTCTCGAAGAGGTCGTGACGCGCTTCGAGGGAGCATTCGCCGCCGCCCTGGCCGACGACCTGAACACTTCCGCCGCCCTCGGCGCGGTGTTCCGATTCGTCCATGACGTGAACGGCATGATCGACCGGGGTCTGCCGTCCGGCGCCCGGGAGCGGGTGGAGGGCTTGCTCCAGCGCGCCGATCAGGTGCTGGCGGTGCTGGACGCGAGCGCCTGGGACGGAGATTCCGGGTCCGCGTCGGACGAGGAACTCGGCGGCCTGAGCGACGTGGAGATAGAGAGGTTGGTGGAGTCGAGGAGCGCGGCGAGAGCGGCGCGGGACTTCGCCGCCGCCGACCGCATCCGGGACGAGCTGGCGGCTGCCGGAGTGGTGGTCGAGGACGCCCCGGGCGGCAGTCGCTGGAAACGGTCCTGACCCGAGTCAGCGTGACCGGAGAGAGAGGGGAAGTCGAGCCGCGCCTGAGCGGCGCCGAGGCCGAGCAGGCCGCCGCCGATCTCCTCAGGAAGAGCGGACACCGGATCGTGGGCCGGAACGTCGACACGGTTGGCGGCGAGCTGGACCTGATCACGATGGATGGAGACACGCTCTGCTTCGTCGAGGTCAAGGCACGCTTCGACCCGCGTTTCGGCGGCGCGGCCGCGGCGGTCGACCGTCGCAAGCGGAGCCGACTGGTCCGGGCGGCCGAGGCCTACCTCAGCGACCCCGACCGTACGCCGCTACGGCTCGGTCCCTGCCGTTTCGATGTCGTGGCGGCGACCTGGCAGCCCGAGCTGGGGGAGTGGCGATTCACTCACTATCCCGATGCCTTCACCGTCGACGACGCGGGCAGACGAAGCTGGCTCTAGTTCTGCCGGCCGGAGGCCGCTTTAGTCCGCTGGCCGGAGGCGCTCGCGAGTTGACAGTGCCGGAGAGAGGACCGTATCCTCCGCGACGCAGGGCCTGCCGGTTGTCCGGCGGGTTCGCTCCGGCGCGGGAATAGCTCAGTGGTAGAGCACAACCTTGCCAAGGTTGGGGTCGCGGGTTCGAATCCCGTTTCCCGCTCCATGCGAGCCGTGCCGCCTGAGAAACGGTACCGAAGTCCGCAACGGCGACGTGGCCAAGTGGTAAGGCGAGGGTCTGCAAAACCCTTATTCGCCGGTTCGAATCCGGCCGTCGCCTCCAGACTTCCTGTCCTGACGAAGCGGTAGACGCCGGAGTGGCGGAACGGCAGACGCAGGGGACTTAAAATCCCCCACCCCTCTGTGGGTTTGTGGGTTCGACTCCCACCTCCGGCACGCCGCCGCAAAGCCAGACGAGCGTCCCCTGCGGGGACTTGCAGTAACCCCGCACCCCTCTGTGGGTTTGTGGGTTCGACTCCCACCTCCGGCACGCCGCTGCCGTTCTGGAGGAAACGCCCGTGCGGGTAGCGCGGGAAACTGGTACTCTCCCGGTCCGAAATGGATCGGACACTGGCCGAGTTGGCGGATTCGGGCGACGACCGGCAGGTCGAGATCGCGGGAGTGACCGGGGACGGCCCGGTCAGTTGGCGTCTGCGGGAGATCGGTTTCTGCCGGGGAGCGGCGGTGAGGTTCGTTCGCCGCGCGCCGCTGGGCGACCCGGCGATGTACGAACTCCACGGAGCCACCCTCAGCCTGCGCCGCAGCGAGGCGAGTCGGATCCGCGTCCGGTCGGGCGCCTCATGACGGAACTTGTCCGGTTGGGCACGGGCGCCCCATCCGGGCGGCCAACGCGTATCGCGATTCTCGGGGCGCCCAACTCGGGCAAGACGACCCTGTTCAATGCCCTCACCGGCCACCGCGCGAAGGCGGGAAACTACCCGGGGGTGACGGTCGACCGCCGCGAGGGCGAGCTCCGCGCCCGGTTCACGGAGCTGGCCGTCCGGCTCATCGATCTTCCGGGCGTGTACAGCCTGGAACCGCAGTCGGAGGACGAAGCGGTCGCGGTACGCGTTCTGCGCGGTGAGTTCGGAGAGCCGCCGCCGGACGGTGTGGTGGTCGTCCTGGACGCCACGACGATCGAGCGGGCTCTGCCCCTGGTGGCGGAGGCCGCGGAACTGGGGCTTCCCCTCTGCATTGCCCTCACGATGATCGACGAGTTGAAGGCACGGCATGGCGAGATCGATCTCGAGGCCCTGGGAGCCGAACTCGGTGTGCCGGTGCTGGGCGTGGTCGGAAACCGCGGCCTCGGCATCGACGATCTGGGGGCCCTGGTGGCCGAATCCGGACACTGGACCCGGTCGGAGGCCTTGCGGGAAGCCGCCGAGGCCGATACGCCGGAGCAGAGGTTCGAATGGACGTACGGTGTCCTCGGGCGATGCCGGCGCAAGGTCCCGCGAGCGGACCACTGGAGCCGGCGGCTCGACCGCTTCCTGCTCCATCCGGTGCTCGGGCCGGCGGTGTTTCTCACCTTCGTCGCGCTCTTCTTCCAGGCGATCTTCACGTGGGCCACTCCCGCGATGGACCTGCTGTCGGGGCTGATGGACGGCCTCGCCGACTGGTTGCTCACCGTTGTGCCGGACTCGTTGCTGACGCGGCTACTCGCCGACGGCGTGATCCGGGGAGTCGGGGCGGTGATCGTCTTCCTGCCGCAGATCGTGCTCCTGTTCACCGTCATCCTGTTTCTCGAGGGATGCGGCTACATGGCCCGGGCCGCCTTCGTCGTGGACCGGGTGATGGGCTGGGTAGGTCTGGAGGGGCGGTGTTTCCTCGCCCTGCTTTCCTCGTACGCATGCGCGGTCCCCGGCATCATGGCGACCCGGACCATCCCCTCTGAAAGGGATCGGCTGACGACGATTCTGGTGGCGCCGTTCGCCACCTGCTCGGCCCGGCTGCCCGTGTACACCTTGCTGATCGCGGCCTTCATTCCCGCCGACCGGGTGTTCGGCCCCTTCACCTGGCAGGGCCTGACCCTGGGCGGCCTCTACCTCCTGGGTACGGCGGCGGCCCTGGTTTCGGCCGCGGTGCTCCAGCGCGGCTTGAGGCGCGGCGCGTCGCTGCCGTTCTACCTGGAGCTTCCGCCCTTTCGCCTGCCGCGGCCGAGCGACATTCTTCTCGGAGTCTGGGACCGGGCGAAGATGTTCCTCCGACGCGCCGGCACGATCATCCTCTGCGTCAGCATCGTTCTCTGGTTCCTGCTCAACCTGCCGCGGCGCGACGCCGACCCCGAACTCAGCGCCGCGGCCAACCAGCAGGCGATCCTCGAGGGCAGCTACGCCGCCTCGGTGGGCAGATTCATCGAGCCGGTGTTCGCGCCCATGGACTTCGACTGGCGGATCAACGTCGGCCTCGTCGCGTCTCAGGCGGCTCGCGAGGTCATGGTCGCCACCCTGGCGCAGATCTACGCCCACGAAGACGAGGAAGGCGAGGGGCTTGGTGGCGTTCTGGCCGGTGTCGGCGACGGCTCCGGCGAACCGTTGCTATCCCGTCCGTCCGCGCTTGCCCTGCTCGTCTACTTCGCGTTCGCCATGCAGTGCATGTCGACCCTGGCCGTGATCCGTCGCGAGACGGGGAAATGGCGTTGGCCGGCCTTCACCTTCGTCTACATGACCGGACTGGGCTGGCTCGGCGCCTGGGTCACGTTCCTGGCCGCCACGGCGGCTGGAGCCTGACGAACGGCTGGTAGGGCCTCTGCTGCCCCGATCGGCGGACTGACTGCAACGGGCCCGCCATCCCGGTTGGATCAGGAGCCGGTGAAGCGCGGCAGGCGGCGCTCCGTCATCGCCCGCACACCTTCGGTGAAATCCGCCGTTTGCCGCAGCCGGTCCTGCTCGACTTTCTCGTGGTCGGTGGCTGCGCGGATCTCGGCGGCGAGCCGGCCACGAAGGGTCTCCCGGATCGATCGCACCGCGAGAGGCGCCGACGCCGCGATCTCTCGCGCGAGCGCGCGCGCCCGGGTCCGCACGTCGTCGCGAGGAACGAGGTCGTCGCAGAGACCGATCCGGAACGCCTCTTCGCCCTTCACCCGGCGACCCGTGTAAAGCATCTCCATCCCGCGCTGGCGGCCGACCAGGCGGGGGAGGGTCACGGTCAGACCAAAGCCCTGGATGAAGCCCAGGCGAGCGAAGTTCGCGGCAAACCGGGCTTCGGGGCAGGCGACACGGAAGTCGGGCATGAGAGCGAGCCCGAGGCCGCCGCCGATAGCCGCGCCCTGGATGGCGGCGACGACCGGAGTCCGGGTCTCGAACAGACGCACCGCCTCGTCGTAGAGATGGCGCTCGGGGCCACCGGTCGCCGGGCGAGGCGAGTTCAGATTCGCGCCCGCGCAGAAGTGCTTGCCCTCGGAGCAGAGGACGACAGCACGGCAGTCGCTGCGTTCGTCGAGGTCCTCGATTGCCGCCGCCAGATCCGCAATCAGGTCCTGGTCGAAGAAGTTGTTCGGCGGCCGGTGGATCTCCACTTCGGCGACCAGGTCGTCGCCGACCGCAACCGTAATCTCGCCGTTCCCGGCGTCATGTTCGCTCATCGTCTTCCTCGCTCCTGGAGTTGTGTCCCGAAGTTCGAGACTCTAGCCCGCTTGCACAGCCCTCTCTACTGCCCGGGAACGGGCGCGGCAGTGCCCTCGCCGCGGTAGTCGCCGAACAGCATCTCGAAACCGAACCGCAGGATCGGAACCGAGTCCCTGGGTGCTCCCGGCTCATCCCGCCGCCAGGCCATGCCCGGACCGATCTCGAGAAACAGCCACTCGCGGAAGACCTGCTGGCGGTAGATCAGGCGCACGAAGTAGTTCTCGACCAGAATCGGGGCGTCGGTCTCTCCGTTGGCGCCGACCTGGTGGGCGAGAGCGCGACGGCGGCCCAGGCGGTGGTAGTAGCTCAACTCGGTGAACCACTCGCCGCCGAGCGTGATGTCGGAGATCTTCCCCGCGCCGCGCCAGCGCATCATCGAGCCATTCATGAAGGCGTGCTCGTAGTCGATCCGGGTCGACATGCCCCAGCCGTCGTCCCGCTCCCAGAACAGGGCGTGGCGGAAACGCACGAGGTCCGTGTCCGAGAGGAAGGTCCGGTGTTTGTAGCGGGCGCGGACGAAGGGCTCGATGGGGAAGTCGAAGTTCATGCCGAGATCGAAGTCGAGGTCTCCGCTGCCGCCGCCGGAGATCGGGCGATAACCGAGCCCCACCAGCCACTCGTCGTCCGTCGGATCGAACATGCTCGGCAGGGAGGTGGCGCCCCGGCGCTGCGCGTCCTCCAGCACATCTTCCCGGTCGTCGCGGCCGATGAAGGCGTTGAGGCGCCGCTCCATGTTCGGGAAGTGGAGACGGGCGCGAAAGCGCAGGTCGTCCTCGAAGCCGTACTGCTCGTCCCAGATCACGCCGACGAGAGCCCGCCCGTGAGTTGCCTCGAGTTCCTCGTCCAGCCGGTAGTCGCCGAACAGGTGGTCGAACCACAGGGCGGTCTCGCAGGCTGTGCGGTGGAGGCCCAGGTTGAGCCAGTCGAGCCAGGAGCGTCCTTCCAGGTACTCGGACGCACAGGGGTCGACTTCCTCCTCCGCACCCTCGGTCTCCTCCGTGGCCTCGTTGGTGCTCGCGACGTCTTCCGTGGGGGTTTCGTCCGCAGCTAGTGGATTCCGCGCGGGTTCGGAAGACGTTTCCTGGCTTGCGACCGAACTGGCGGCGAAGACCCAGGCGCACAGGATCGCGCAGACCAGCTTCAGCTTCAGCCCACCCCACGAGGGGTGCGGCCTGGGTCTCGCCAACATGGATTCAGGGGCTGTGCGACGGGCTCTCTGTCCCAGCCGTCGGCACCCGCTCATCTTCGCATGCCGCCCGGAATTCCGCAGACGCCTCGATGACCGCGGACCGTCGTTGCGTTCTGCGGCGCAAGCTCCTAGTCTGAACAACCGTGCGCGCCCCGGTCGAAGAAACACACAGCCTGCCGTACAGCGAGGAGTCGGAGCGCGCGGTCCTGGCCGCGATTCTGCTCGACGCTGATCGACACCTGGCGGCCACCGCGGTCCGCCTGAAGCCGGAGGACTACTACTCCGAGCGGCATCGAGTGCTGTACGA
>Ga0209543_1002050_pt1 | contig 15733 bp, 15 predicted proteins | sample MesohylFT_FD_187296 | JGI IMG/M metagenome (GOLD analysis project Ga0209543, IMG submission 187296) | Host-associated microbial community of the marine sponge Aplysina aerophoba from Gulf of Piran - sponge mesohyl, lysed by freeze-thaw... | ecosystem: Host-associated > Porifera > Sponge >...
GCGATTTTATATTTTCTAAGATAGTCAGCAAAAGTGTGATCATGCTTCTCATCAACTTGTGCAACACTGGAAATAGATCGTTTTTAATCTTGCAGAAAGATACACCTACTTCATTGGTTAAGAGGCAAGAGGGCCTCACTTCACCATCAACACTACCCGCTTCAGGTGGACGAATACCGAGAATACTTTTTATAATAAGGAGACAAAAAGGCTCGCTTCATCATCAAAACCACCCGTAGGAGGTAGACGCACACCGAGCACACTTTTTATCTTATAGCTATGGATTTTTTCTTGCTCTGTCAGTCTTTTAAAACAGCAGCCTGGAATCTTTGCAATATATGGAGCAAAAGAGGGTTTAAGAACTTTTGAAGCACATATCTCCCGCACAGGCACCCACTCACCACCCTTTCTCGCAGCAAATAAATCTATCACACATAAATGGCCCTCTTGATTTTTCCTAAATGTAAGATAGTGCTCTTGTTGATCAATCGCTTGTGAATGAATACATTCTCTAATCCCCTCTTTCATGTCTTGTATACACAACAGAAGCTTTTGATCATTCTCATCGTTATATTGCTTGAATGCTGACAATAGATGTTCCTGTGCTATCTCATGCTTTACTCTCACAAAATCTTTATTGAGTAACAAGACTGCCTCAGCTATTCTTTTGTTTTTTTGTGCTGGCGACATTGCTTCTTTACCGAAAAACTTAGACAAATCTTCTCCTGCCTCTATTGCTTTCTCTACAGCTTCGGATAACTCGTCTCTTGGATGCAGGTCTTCCTCAAAAGCGTTGAGTATATCCTCTGCGAGTATCTGCCATACTTTTTCTTCTGTTGGATCCCACAACACTTCTGCTTCATCCCATTCACCCCATGCTGCAGGGAGATTAAGTGACAATAGTAATAAAAGTAACAATTTAAACATAAACAACCTTCTTATCGAATGATCGTAAAAGAAAAACACACAAAATAAAATAATATTACTTTCTTCAATCATCTTTAGACAAAGATGATTGAAAAAAAATAGCACATAAACTATGGCTGTCTAAGTATATTATTATACTATAATTTCTGTCTCCTAATGTCTAAAACCATTGTCTTCTGTGAGTTTGGCTTTCTTCAGTTTCCCCAAATGTCAAAATTGTTTTCTGCTTGCACAGCCTATCTTCAGCGTTTGGTCGTGTCTGTTAACTATATGAATAACCTCAAGACCTGATTGCATTGAATATAGAATAAAATACAGACTCAAGCGAACGCAAATTGGCGAACAGTTCTGGATCACTCGCTTCCACACACAAATCTCCTTCATGCATATGAAACCGGAGCGTTGATTGATTGTCTGCGAGAGCGGCGACTAAGAGCCGAATACTATAGTTTCGTGGAATTTCTACTACTGGAGCACATGCAGCTTGCACGCAAGCCGATACTGGCAATCCACGAAAAGAGTCTATCGCTGCAATCATGACATTTTCTTTTACAACAGGGAAAGCAGATAATTGTGCAGATGAAATAGTACAAAGGTGCACTTTTGGACCTTGCGATTCCAACAATCTCACCTTTTCTTTTATATTGTCCATTGAGGCTGATGCACTATCTGTACCTTCTGTGCTAGGAACAATATCATAAAATGATAAAATCTTAGCATCGCCCTTTTTCACATTTGCGCACGTTACAGATTCTTTATGCATGCGCGCAGCTTCTTTGAATATCTTGTCACACACGAACTGACAGATCCTCTGCGTTTCACACAAATAAGCATCTGAAAGCGATAAATCCCACATCGCTTCACTCTTGCTTTGCTCCACAAGTTTTTTACAATCTTTAGCTACTCGATGCATGAACGTGCGCACCATCTTCATCAGTTCAGAATCAAGATCAACGGCAGCATCATCGGATGATAAACTCTTGCAGTCCACCGCTTCCACCTCTACAAATTCTGCCAACAGTTCGCTACTCAAGCGCTTGCAGAAACTCTGCATTTCGGATGATAAACTCTTGCAGTCCACCGCTTCCACATTTGCTTTCTCTACCAATTCTGCATGCATCATCATAGCTTTTGAAGAGCTAGATATACATGCCTTCAACAGGTCGCTACTCAGGCGCTTGCAGAAACTCTGCATTATTGCAAAATCATAATTAACATTAACATCAACAGAGGATACACCGTCTATCGCCTTCACATTTCCCAGCGCTACAGATTCTTTATACCTGCAGTTCTCTTCGTCAAAAATGCCTTCACATATGCGCGAGAGATTTTCTTCTAATTTATCCATCTCCCTATGCATAGCTAAGTGCATCTGCATCAATTCATCATCATCAAAACCAAATTCTGATGATCCACTTTCTTGCTCTACAGATTTTTTGAGCACGGATCTAGTTAAGTTCTGCATCAATTCATCATCAAAATCATCATAGAAACCAAATGATGCACTTTCTTGCTCTACAGATTTTTTGAGCACGGATCTAGTTAAGTAATGCTCCTTATGTTGAGGGCAACTATAGTGTGGAAATTCGCTCGTCATTTGGAAAGGCACCACGCCAAGATCTTGATTTCTTATAGATTCTCGCAACGCAATAAAGTTTACAGCCTGATAAAGAGCGCTCTTTATATCGAGACGCTCAATCCTAGTATCAGCGCATTCACACACAAGCCTTGGTAGTATGTGTTCATCAAGCGTATTTGGTCGCACAATATTATAAAAATAATATAAATCTTGCGCGCATAACCATTTTTCTTCAAAAGTATCCTGATCTCTTATATCAGCAATAATAACACACCACACCACATCATTTTGGACCAGATCTCGGTTTGGCACGCTTTCACTTAGGCTTGCTCCCAAAGCAATGACATAGCTTTCATTTTTGTCTTGTGAGTCTACATTTTTGCATATTTGCTGCAAAAGTGGTACATCTTGCAACGTACATTCAAACACATATTCCTCTAGAAACTCTACTTCTTTCGGCCTTTTTGTTTGATAATAAGGAAAATCATCACCCTCCCACACAACATCATTTTGCGCCGAGATTAACGGGATCGCGCACAAATAAACAATAAAAAATATAAATGATTGCATAAATCCTCTTACTACGACTCTTTTAATATCAGTTTTGTTTTCAAATCTGTAAACTGTATTTGCATTAAAGAATAACATCGTGTGACCACGTTGAAAACGTTTCATTTCTGCACATGACTTTTATTTAGCAGTATCTTCCGTAGCAGAGATACTCACACTCACCCCTTCCAACTCTAATGTCTAAAAACATAGTCTTCTGCGATTTTATATTTTCTAAGATAGTCAGCAAAAGTGTGATCATGCTTCTCATCAACTTGTGCAACACTGGAAATAGATCGTTTTTAATCTTGCAGAAAGATACACCTACTTCATTGGTTAAGAGGCAGATGAATAGTACAAAGATGGCTTGCAGCATTGGCTCTTTCGGATACAATATGAATGTTGTAAGATGCAACACTCTAGTCACCCACCCTTTCTCTTACTCCTTCCACAACAGGTTTGAATCATAGATATAGTTTAATAATCATTACAGCACAATAAATTGTACAGCATTTTTAACGCTGCATTGCAGCACTTCCAGATCAACTCAATATTCACCGCAACAAGTCAAGTATGGCAATGAGTTTGCACAACTCGTATTGTTCATATTAATGTCATACACAAGATAAGTTGGCATGTCTTCTCTAAGGTGAGTAGTTTTTTTTTAGAAAAATATCCTTATCACTTATACTAGAAATAATAAAAAAATTCATACGCTCCTTGATATTTCTTGTAATGGGTGGGTATACGGGAAAGCCATTTTGCATGCATCCTCCCAAAGCTACGAAAAATCCTGCATTTTCACCGAACACATCTACATTTTTGTAATTGAGGAGAAAATAAAATATCTTGCAACGCACAGCTAGTAATATTGTCTGTAAAAACAAAAGGATAGTTTGGCATTGGCCTTCTAGAATAAGGAGGATCATCACTCTTCCATTAATGTCTGTATTTTACACAGACATTAATGGGATCGCGCAACAAACAATAAAAAATATAAATAGTTTCATCAATGCTCCGACTCTTTTCACGTTATTAGTTTTCTTCAAACCTGTAAAGTGTATTTGAATGAAAGAATAATATCGCGTGAGCACATTTCAAGCGTTTCATTTTTGAGCATTCCTTTTATGCAGCCATATCTTCTGTCAAGCGATAGCAGACGCACTCAAAATCACTCCATTCAACTCTGCGGTTGAAAACCATAGGATGCTGCGGCTTCGCATTGCGACAAATAATACCTGAAAGTTTGATCCAGCTGATGCTGAACTTTTTCAACGCTGGAAATACTATGATTCTTAAGATGCCAAGTGCATTTGAGGGCAAGGGTGTGGTCGTGCAATTCATAAAACTCAATATGCTCTGGAATCACAGGACCTTCTGAGTCATGACCATTGAAAGCAATTAAGTACAGCAAGCGATTCATATCCAGTATTTGATCATCCACAGTCATATTTGCTTCTGGCGCTTTCGCTATCAATAACCGTAGCTCGTCTACCATATTGCCAAACAACTTTGACAGAGCAAATCCAAACTCGTTCTTACTATCATGGTCAAACAAACGCATTGCTAATTGCATCGGGTCACGAGGATGTTTTTGCATACATGCACTATCGTTCAGCGTTTTATCTAACTCATCAAAGGTGGTTGAGTACTTTTTAACTTTTTTTAAATCCCATAGAGGACAGTCTAAATCGCAATCATCTGCAGCAGTACAAACAGCAGAGAATAGCTGAATTGATAAAAATAATAGAAACATATAATTCATAATGCACCTCATCTCCTATATTATAAATCAAAAATATAATTAATGCATATTGAAACTTTTTCAAAAAGGCTCAAATTTGGAACAAAGATTACTATATAACGATGTTTAAAAGAATAAAATATAGAATCGAGCCTATGAAAAAAGGTCAAATGTTCAGGGTCATCAGCTAGAACACACAGATTCCCTTTATCCATAAAAAATCGGAGCTCCGGGTTGTGTACTACGAGAGCGGCAACTACGAGCTTAATAGTATAAGTTGCTTTGGGGTTTTCTTGTACTGGCACACATCCAGTTTGCAACCAAGCCATTAGATTCTCAGATACTAGCAAATATTGTTGCGCTGCAACGACATAATCAATTCCATAATTTTTACTTCAAGATTCATCACTTTTTATCCTATAGGCCTATATAGAGCACTACTCACGCAAAATAATACAGTGTTGATTTTTTGACCTCTCTAGCAAAACATTCATCAGCTGCAAAAGAAGCGCTCATTTCATCTTAGGGTCTAATGAATGTAGAGGATGGGTGGCAATACTCAGGCGCACGTCATCATGACGGCCACCTACTTCCGGCAGACAAAGATTGAGGCGACTTTTGCAAGCATAGAAATCGCTTTCTTCCTGCTCTGTCAGTCTTATAAAACTGTAACCTGGAAGATGTTCAATATACGAATCAAAAGAGCTCTCAAGAACTTTTACAGTACAGACTTCCCACAAACGAAAAATCTGACCACCTATATTACCACTCTTGCTCAAGAAACCTCTCACACACAAATGACCCTTTTGATTTTTCTTAAATGTAAAAGACATCTGTTGCTTATCAGGCTCTTCTGATGCATGAATATCTTCTTTTATTTTCGCTTTCATCCTATCTATGCAAGACAAAAGATCTTGCATACAGTTACCGTTATATTGATTGAGTGCTGATAGTAGATGTTGGTGTTCTATGTAGTTCTTTACTCCAGCAAAATTTCTATAGAGTAACAAGTTCGTTAAATACCAATCTTTTCCTTGCTGCGCTGCTTCATCTATAGCTTTGGTTCTACCTTCTGGCTCCATTTCTTCTGCACTGAAAAATTCACTGCAAACTTCGCCTAAATCTTTTCCTTGCTTAATTGCGTCATCTACAGCGTCGAACAACTCGTCTCTTTGATGCGCGTCTGCACTAAAAGCCTTTCTTAGGTTGCCCTCAAATACCTGACATACTCTTTTTCCTGTTTTGTCCCACAACACTTCTGCTTTTCCTGTTTTGTCCCACAACACTTCTGCTTCCTTCCATGCCGCAGGGAGATTGAGTGACAAGAGTAATACGCATAACAATTTCAACATAAATAACCTTTTAAATTGACAAAAATAATAAAAACAATACATATAGCCTTTATATGAGTTTTATATAAATAATAAAGCTTGTCAATCTTTTTACTTCAAGATTCATCACTTTTGATCCTGTAGGGTAAAACAGAGCACTGCTCACGCAAAATAATACAGTGTTGATTTTTTGACCTCTCTAGCAAAACACTAATCAATTGTAGATTTCATTTCTCTTTCTTTGGTAAAAAGCTGCAACTGCAGTTTCTTACCATGGATGATACTCAGGCGCACGTCATCATCAGGGCAACCTACTTCTGGCAGGCGAAGATTGAGGAGACTTTGGGAAGTATAGAAATCTCTTTCTTCCTGCTCTGCCAGTCTTTTAAAACAGTAACCTGGAAGATGTTCAATATACGAAGCAAAAGATGGCTCAAGAACTTTTACAGCGCAGATTTCCTGCACACGAAACAGCTCACCATTTATTTCAGCACGCTGATCCAAGAAACTTATCACACACAAATGACCATTTTGATTTTTCTTAAATGTAAAAGACATCTGTTCCTTATTAACCTCTTCTGAATCATCAGCATCTTCTTTTATTTTCTCTCTCATCCTTTCTATGCAAGACAAAAGATTTGGGAGAAAGTCATTGTTATATTGATTAAATGCTGATAGTAGATGCTTGTGTGCTATGTACTGTCTTACTTCATCAAACTTTTTATTGAGGAACCAGACCTTTAAATACCAATCTTTTCCTTGATCCCATGCTTCCTTTATAGCTTTCTTTTTCTCTTCTGGCGATATTTCTTCTTCACCGAAAAATTCAATGAAAACTTCGCCTAAATCTTTTTTTTGCTTAATTGCTGCATCTACAGCGTCGAACAACTCGTCTCTTTGATCCGCTTGATCCGCGTTTGCATCAAAAACCTCTCTTAGATCGCCTTCGAATATCTGACATATTCTTCCTTTTTTTTGATCCCACAAAAATTCTGCTTCCTTCCATGCTGCAGGAAGATTGAGTGACAATAGTAAGACGAATAACATCGCGTGCAACATTTCACGCATTTCATTTCTGATCATTCCTTTGTATGCAAAAGCATGAAGACATTTTTCAGTGCTGCATTTTCAAACTATAAGATTCCGAGGTGTGTCACCCCAGAAATAGTTAAAATTATAGTCTTGTGTAGTTTGGCGTTACCACAAATAGTGCCTGAAATTTTGATTAGGATAATGAGAAACTGCTTTAACCCTGGAAACAGTATGATGCTTAAGAAACCGAGTATATTTGAGAGAAAGGGTGTAGTCTAACAATTCATAAATATCAACATGCTATGGAACCATTAAGTCTGTTTTTTCACAAAAATTTGCCATCACAAAGCGCCTAATATTTAATTGAGAAAAGGCATCACGGTCAGTCGTTTTTTATCTTGTTTTTCATCTTCAAAACATACACAACAAGATGATTTACAAAAGTTAGCAATAGGCATCATAAAACTTTGAATACGGCTGGACCAATCACGATCACTTGTACTTGAAAGTTCGGAGTAGAATTTGTGCAATTCAGGAGGTAGGTATTTTTGTAATGTCATAAAATCATACATTCTCACAACGCCTAATCTTTTAAAAGAGCGAGACAAATTAGAGTGAGTATTTGCTGCCCCCAAAATTATAACGTCTCCAATCACAAGAGAAGCTCTGACACAGAGCTCTCCTTTTGCAGTTTCAGAAAAAGTTAACAGTTTTTGACGATTAGCAAAAATAGACGGGGCTAATTCCGGTTTAAATTTCGAGAGTCCTGAAGGACCCACAAACAACTTTGGTGGATTTGTGAGAAATTCACATAACTCTGTTTTGACATTTTCCTCTGCCATCTCTATAGCGCGCAGAAGCACTCCATTATGTTTTTTGTTGAAAAGATAGAATGCTAACATCAGAGAATCACGAACATCTTTAGATACTGCAATCCTATGGTAGAAAGATGTTGACTCAGTAGAATATTCACGATCATATTCTTTACTCCATAGGATAGTCGCTGCTTTGAATTTTTTTGCGTATCTTACGCAATCTCTTGGATCAAGCTTACTGTCATGCCATTGACACGCAGAGTATATATGTGTTGAGAATAAAAGCCAGAATATTTTTTTTATCATTTTTACCTTTTCTGCGATTACAACATAACATGTAATAAAATAGTACATTTAGTATAATATATAATATATTATATATTATATAAAAAACACAAGAAAAAAAAGGGGGATAAAAACCCCTTTTTTCTATTTGAGAGATTATGCGTTCATCATGCCTACATGGTCTGGATTAGAATATTTTTAAAAACCTGTCCAACAAAAATCAAAGCAATATTTTGTAAAACACGATTTGTCATCAGCGCACATTCAGCAGAATCTAAGCGACAATACTGTTTTTAAAGGTAGTTGTATTGGGATCAAAGAATAGTTTGATGCGCCCTGTAGGACCATGCCTATGCTTGGCAATAATGACATCTGTGTCGGAAAGCATTTCAGGCGTTGCATCTTTTTGATAGTAGCCTTTTCGATAGATAAAAAGCACAACATCAGCATCTTGTTCAATAGAGCCGGATTCACGCAAATCTGAAAGCCTTGGTGTTTTATCATCTCTTTGCTCAACGGCGCGAGAGAGCTGTGAAAGAGCAATAACAGGCACAGATATTTCTTTTGCCAGCATTTTTAGTCCACGTGTGATTTCAGAAATCTCCTGAACGCGCGATTCGGGTCTTCCACCTTGTAAAAGCTGCAAGTAATCCACCACTACAAGTGCAAGGCCATCTTGCATAAGGCTTAATCTTCGGCAACGGCTTTTAAGATCTGAGACACTTAACGCTGGCGTGTCATCAACATACAAAGGAAGGGAGCTCAACTCATCTGTAACATTTTTCAAACTGCTGAGATCTTTTTCTGTAACGTGTCCTTTGCGCATTTTTTCTGAAGAAACGCGTGTTTCTGCGGAAAGAATACGAGAAGCTAACTGTTCACCTGACATTTCCAATGAAAAAAATGCAACCACACCATTTTTTTTGATTTTCTTTGCGCGGCAGTGTTTGCTTACATGAAAAGCAATGTTTGTAACTAACGCTGTTTTACCCATTGCTGGACGGGCTGCAACAATCACAAGATCAGACGGGTGCAGACCTGCCAAGATTCTGTCTAAATCGGTGAATCCTGTTGGCAATCGCATTTCATCATCAGGAGTGGCCGCTTCTCTTTGAATAGTGGTTAGTGTTGTGTCTAATAGGTGAGAAAACGGCTGAAAGAAAGAAGAACGCTCTAAGCGATCGTTTTGAAGTTTATAAAGATCTTCTTCTGCCTGTAAAATAACGCTTGAGGAAGATTCTTTATGTGAAAGAACGGAGGCTTTTGTGGATATTGATTTTCCAATATGCACGAGCTGTCTGCGTTGATAAAGATTATATATAAGATCTGCGTAATGCTCTGCATTCATAACGGTAATGAGAGAATCAAGAAGCTCTTGAAGAAATTTACTTCCTCCAGCTTTTTTCAGCAAATCGTCGGTTTCAAAAAATGGTTTTAAGGTAATATGATCTGCTATTTTCCCAGCATCAATAGTAGAGCAGATAGCATCATATATAGAAGCATATATTTTATCTGCAAAATGACTTGGACGCAGATAGTGTCGTATTTTATCTAGTGTAAGGTTGTTGTGAATCAAGGAAGCCGTTAAGGCACGCTCAGCTTCGTAATTAACAAGTTGCTGAAGTTCCATAACGGCCTACAATAATCTTAAGCTACACCTGAAGAAACGCTCTTGCAACGGCATCGCGATCCCGCTTTGCTTGCAACGACATCCGCTTCCATTCCTAGTGTTGCGCATTCTTCAACACAGTTTTCTAGTGTAAACATTTCGCTTTTTTTGTTACGCATGCCTGCTTTATTGCATGCGGCCAACCCTGCGATCATCGCTAAACCCAAAAAAGGTAATAATTTTAATTTCATAGCACTCTCCTAAAATAAAGAAAAAGGCAGATGCCTCCTACTGACCGATTGTATTGCGTTGGCAAGGCTCTGTCAACAGATATCCTTTGACAAACAAGCATTTTTTGATAGCTTTGATCATAAAATATATCAGAATTTTTTGCAGGAAAGGAAGGTTAGAAAAAGAAAAAGAAGAATTAAATAAAGGTTTGGCAACGACCGACACTCCCGCACCTTAAGATTCAGGACCATTCCTTCCCTATTGATTTCGTAAAAAAGATAAAAAATTTTTGCGCCATATTGTCTTTTCCAACAGAAAACACAAAATTGCCACCTGTAGCCAACACTTTAAATGATTGTGACCAAAATTTCCAAAATAATTAATTTTCCTGTGGATTGCTCATAACCGCAAATCCTTCCCAAACTATCACGGCTGCAGTTTTTCAATCAGTGTGTAAGGCAATGACCTCATCTCTAGATTTGCTTCCAGGCTCTCTGATCTTTTTGTTTCAGCATCTAAATTAATCAGATAAAAGCTGTAAATAAATAATAGATTACATCGCTCATCTCACATCAAGATCGCGCTTTAGCGCAAGTTGGATAAACTATATCCATCTCACACGAGTCTCTAGCTTTGCACGTATTGCATCAGATTGTTCTTGACGCCTTCTTTGGCGTCTTTCTTCACGCACTTTCTCTTCTTTGGCGCTTTCTTCATGCATTCTTCTTTCACGCATTCTTTCTTCATATACTCTTTCTTCATATATTCTTTTTTCACGCATTCTTTCTTCATATACTCTTTCTTCATATATTCTTTTTTCACGCATTCTTTTTCGCTTTTCTTGCAACAGTGCATCAATTCTTTCTTGATCCTCTACATCTAAAAGAACAGGAGGCTCCACATCATTTGTTTGCCTTGAGTGGCATGCATCTTTTATAGACATACGCGCTTCAGAAGCACCGTGAGTTTTCAATTCTCCTTTCTTTTTTTGTATATTTTTCCAAAACAAAAAAAGAGTTTCTCTTACAGAAAGCCTTTCTTTCTCTCCACCTTTATGATCACCCAGCCGCTCTATAGCGTGCTCCATTCCCATTGCTTGCAGAAAATTTTCTATAACGTTAGCTGAATTAAAAAATTTATCCCCTATAGAAGGAATTTTTATTTCAACAAGTAAATCAAGTGCTTTTTTACAAACAGAAAAAGTTGTGACCCCACCACCACAAGACACAAGATCTTTCATCATTTGCTCGCGCGTAGGCAAAATAATGCGCCATTTCCGATATTTTTCATCAAAGACAATTATTTGATCAAAAGAATCACCTGGATCAACATCTACACCATAAAGATGAAGTGTTGCTAAATGGTTAGATAAAAATTCAGATTTTTCAAACCAAAAACGAAGCGCCATCTCTTCATAGCAGCGCATGGAAATCATACTCTCCTTTGTGCCCAAAAATTGAGGCGAACAATGCATTTTTTTCAGAAAACCTTCCAAAAAATTTTGAGAAAACTTTGAAAACCTTTCCGAAAATGACTCCAGTGGCATAGCGCACATCATATCTAATGAAACACAACCTTTATAATCTGCAGGTACAGAAAAACATGCTTTATACTCTTGTGCGCCATCAGTTTCTTCTCTTCCTTCTGCTTCTATTTTTTTAAAAATCAAATCTGAAGAATTCAAATATTCAGAAAAAGAAAGTGTATGAGTCAAAACATCTAACTCTACTTCTAAAATAGAATCTTCGCCACCAAAAAAGGCTTTCATCACAAGAGTATAATTTGATTCATGCGATCTCTCCATAAACTTAATATAAGAAAGACTTGCAATTTTTTCGCGCGAAGGTCGATCTTTTTCTGAAATCATTGACTCTAATTGGGCAATCATTTTATTTAAAGCAGGGTTAAGCCACTCATTAGGATTATCAGGCGTTCTTAAAGGTGCGGAAACAAAGCTTCTGCCAAGATCTTGTAATGCTGCAGCATCTATGATTAACTCTTGCCTGCACGCAACATCATATAAAACTTTTAAATTCGCAGAATATAGATGAATTGATGAAAATAATAGCAATAATACAAACACTTAAGCCCCCTTCATGCACCTGCACAAGAATATGTAACACACAAATAGTGATGATACAATAATCACATCGTCATGGATTTTTGTCAAAAATGATACAGTTTGCACAACTGCGCTCAAATATCGTCAAGCATTAAAAAACAGAAGATATGACATGGAGACTTCTCTCTTCAATTTCAAAAAAACGTCACACGAACTGGCAATATAAATGAATGAATACTATTCTGGCAAGAAGAATTCATCACAAATAGTAGTTAGGTTTGAAAGCAGAAAAGCATATTTTCTGTTCATAAAAATATACGATATTCATTAATTTTAGGCAAAATTCAAGCAACAATACTGTACTGTTTTTAATAGTCAGGCTCATGGGAGGCCTTCTTTGTGATGAAAGGTAATATCTTTCACAGTAACTATAACAGCAATGATAAAGGTTATTCCAAAGTATTGTTTTTATAAACAAGCCATTTTAAATAGCTTTGACCAGACAATATCCGATGATTTTGGAGAAAAGGAAGGTTAAAAAAAGAAAAGAAGAAGTAAATAAAGGCTTGGCAACGACCGACTCTCCCACACCTTAAGATGCAGTACCATAGGCGCTAAAGCATTTCACGTTCGAGTTCGAGATGGGATCGGGTGGTTCTACTTTGCTATAATCACCAAGCCAGATAGAATATTCATCACTATGTATTTTCTTAAAACCATTGGAGTTATTAGTACTGGTTAGCTTCACACATTACTGCGCTTCCACACCCAGCCTATTTACGTCGTAGTCTTCAACGTCTCTCCTAGGGAAAACTCGTTTCCAGGTGGGTTTCCCGCTTAGATGCTTTCAGCGGTTATCCCTTCCATACTTAGCTACCCAGCGCTGCTCTTGGCAGAACAACTGGTACACCAGTGGTATGTCCATCCCGGTCCTCTCGTACTAGGGACAGATCCTGTCAATTTTCCACACACCCACGGCAGATAGGGACCGAACTGTCTCACGACGTTCTGAACCCAGCTCGCGTACCACTTTAAATGGCGAACAGCCATACCCTTGGGACCTGCTCCAGCCCCGGGATGTGATGAGCCGACATCGAGGTGCCAAACCTCCCCGTCGATATGGACTCTTGGGGGAGATCAGCCTGTTATCCCTGGCGTACCTTTTATCCGTTGAGCGATGGCCCTTCCACTCGGAACCACCGGATCACTATGACCGACTTTCGTCTCTGGTCGACATGTACGTCTTTCAGTTAGGCAAGCTTATGCCATTGCACTCTGCAGCTGATTTCCATCCAGCTTGAGCTTACCTTCGCACGCCTCCGTTACTCTTTCGGAGGCGACCGCCCCAGTCAAACTACCCACCATGCATTGTCCTGTCGCCAGCTTCATGGCGTCCAGTTAGATGCCAGATGATACAAGAATGGTATTTCAACGTTGTCTCCAACCACGCTAGCGCGCAGCCTTCCTAGACTCCCATCTATCCTACACATGTATCACCTAACACCAATGCAAAGCTGTAGTAAAGGTGCACAGGGTCTTTCCGTCTAACCGCGGGTACCCCGCATCTTCACGGGGATTTCAATTTCACTGAGCTTGTGTTGGAGACAGCGGGGAAGTCGTTACGCCATTCATGCAGGTCGGAACTTACCCGACAAGGAATTTCGCTACCTTAGGACCGTTATATTTACGGCCGCCGTTTACCGGGGCTTCAGATCAACGCTCTCACATCTCTCCTTAACCTTCCGGCACCGGGCAGGCGTCAGACACTATACGTCATCTCTCAATTTCGCAGTGCCCTATGTTTTTGATAAACAGTCGCTACCCCCTCTTCTGTGCCACCACACTCCTGTTGCCAAGAACATGGCACTCCTTCTCCCGAAGTTACGGAGTCATTTTGCCGAGTTCCTTCAACACAATTCTCTCAACGCCTTAGTATTCTCTACCTGTCCACCTGTGTCGGTTTGCGGTACGATCTCTGTTTGGGCTATTTCCTGGAAATTTCCAGCAGCTGCACGAATCCATTAACGCACAACACACCTTCAACTCCGTCACTTCCAAACTGGTGCAGGAATATTAACCTGCTTCCCATCGACTACGGCTCTCGCCCTCGCCTTAGGGGTCGACTAACCCTGCGCGGATTACCCGTGCGCAGGAAACCTTGGACTTTCGGCCGGCGCGTTTCTCACACGCCTTTTCGTTACTCATGTCAGCATTCTCACTTCTGTTATCTCCAGCATACCTCTCGGTACACCTTCTTCAACCTCCAGAACGCTCCGCTACCACACCACTTTAAAGCAGTGTCTGTATCTTCGGTGATTCGTTTAAGCCCCGGTACATTTTCGACGCATGACAACTTAATATATAGACTAGTGAGCTATTACGCTTTCTTTAAAGGATGGCTGCTTCTAAGCCAACCTCCTAGCTGTATTGGTTATCACACATTCTTCCACACTTAACGAATCCTTAGGGACCTTAGATGACAGTCTGGGTTGTTTCCCTCTCGACTACGGACTTAGCACCCATAGTCTGTCTGCTGTCTCTACTCTAACGGTATTCGGAGTTTGATAAAGATCGGTAGGAATCGCTTCCCCCTCACCTATTCAGTGCTCTACCCCCGTTAGGCTCTAGACAACGCTCTACCTAAATAGATTTCGCGGAGAACCAGCTATCGCCGTGTTTGATTGGCCTTTCACCCCTAACCACAAGTCATCCCAGCATTTTGCAACATGCTTGGGTTCGGTCCTCCATTGCGGATTAGCACAACTTCAACCTGCTCATGGCTAGATCACTACGGCTTCGGGTCTTATACACGTAACTCTCGCCCTATTAAGACTCGCTTTCGCTCCGGCTACACCTAACGGCTTAACCTCGCTACGTACATAAACTCGCTGACCCATTATGCAAAAGGTACGCCATCACACCTCTATCTCAAAGTGCTCTGACTGATTGTAAGCAATAGGTTTCAGATTCTATTTCACTCCCCTTATCGGGGTTCTTTTCACCTTTCCCTCACGGTACTTCCTCTATCGATCACCAAGGAGTACTTAGGCTTGGAGGGTGGTCCCCCCTTATTCAAACGGAATTTCTCGTGCTCCGCCCTACTCTCTAGCATCTAACTCGACTTCGTCTACAGGGCTTTCACCTCTCGCGCCAACTTTCCCAAGTTGTTCGACTCGCCTCATTAAACACTAATGGCCTCTTCCGCTTTCGCTCACCACTACTCACGGAGTCTCTTTCGATTTCCTTTCCTCTAGGTACTAAGATGTTTCAATTCCCTAGGTTCGCTTCTACACCCTATGTATTCAGGTGCAAATACCACTCATGGTGGTGGGTTTCCCCATTCAGACATCGACGGATCACTGATTGCTCACATCTCCCCGCCGCTTTTCGCAGTGTGCCACGTCTTTCTTCGCCTCTTGGTATCTAGGCATCCGCCTATCGCCCTTTCGCGTTTTAAGAATATACACAGTGATGAATATTCTTCATCTTCTTTACCTTTTCAATGAACCTTCCATCTATGATTCTATTGCCAAATCCTCACTATGTCAACTCTTTTATTCACGGAAAAT
>Ga0209543_1002058_pt1 | contig 15646 bp, 14 predicted proteins | sample MesohylFT_FD_187296 | JGI IMG/M metagenome (GOLD analysis project Ga0209543, IMG submission 187296) | Host-associated microbial community of the marine sponge Aplysina aerophoba from Gulf of Piran - sponge mesohyl, lysed by freeze-thaw... | ecosystem: Host-associated > Porifera > Sponge >...
GGGCGAAGGCATTTTTCCGGCCGTGCGCGATGTCAGTTTCGATATTCGCCGCGGCTGCCAGCTGGGCATCGTCGGCGAGTCCGGCTCCGGAAAGTCGGCCCTTGCGCTGTCCATTCTTGGACTTGTGCGGCCGCCCGGACGCATTGTCGCCGGCGAAGTGCGGCTGAACGGAAAAAATCTTCGCGCCATGGACGAGGCATCGCTTAGCCGCGTCCGCGGAAAGGAAATGTCGCTGATATTCCAGGATCCAATGACGGCGCTCGATCCGGTAAAGACCGTCGGAACGCAGATCATGGAATGCATACTGCATCACAACCGCGGAATGTCTCGGCGCAATGCGCGAAAACGAGCGGCGCGGCTGCTGGACGACGTTGAAATTCCGAACGCGGCGCAACGCCTTGACAGCTATCCGCACCAGTTTTCGGGCGGAATGCGCCAGCGCGTCATGATCGCCATCGCCATCGCCAATGAACCGGATCTCATAGTCGCGGACGAGCCGACGACCGCGCTCGATGTCACGACTCAGGCTCAGATTTTGGACGTATTCGAACGCTTGGTGCGGTCGTCCGGCACGACCGTGATACTCATAACCCACAATCTCGGCATTGTTGCCGAATTCTGCGACGAGGTGCATGTAATGTATGCCGGCCGCATCGTCGAAAGCGCCTCGACGAAGGAAATTTTCAGGCTTCCCGGACACCCGTACACGGAATCGCTCCTAAAATCCGTTCCTCGCCCCGAAGAAGCCCGGCGAGGCAGGCTTTTTTCGGTTGCCGGATTTCCGCCGAGCCTTGCTCGCCTGCCTCCCGGCTGCTCCTTCGAACCGCGCTGCTTTGCCGGACGAGGCCTGCCTCAGTGCCGCAGCGAACCTCCCGGCGCGATTTGGGCGGGAAAGAAGGAAAGCCGGCGACTCGTTGAGTGCCACCTGGCCAATCAGCGCCTCGAGGAGGCGCTTGCCGAATGAAAGGTAAAGGAAATTCAACGCAGCCCGTAATTTCGCCGGATTCCGGAACGGCGCCGGAAAGGCTTATCGGCATTGAGAGCTTGGTCAAGGAGTTTTCCGTCGGCAAGAACGCTTTCGGGCGCAAGCAGGCCACGCTGCGAGCCGTCGACAACGTTTCGCTTGAAATGAACTGCGGGGAATCATTCGGGCTTGTCGGCGAATCCGGTTGCGGAAAGACGACGATAGCCCGTTGCCTGATGCGCTTGGAAAAGCCTTCCTCGGGTCGAATCATGTTCCGGAACACGGATGTTTCAGCATTGCGCGGCAAGGAGCTGAGGCGGTTTCGCCGCCACATGCAGATGGTCTTTCAAGATCCGCATGCATCTCTGGACTCGCGCATGACCGCAAGCCAAATCGTCGGCGAGCCTCTGGCCATTCATGGTATCGGCAGCAGGGCCGAGCGCAAGGAGCGAGTCGAAGAAATATTGACTCTGGTCGGCATCGATCCCCTGCACGGGAATAGGAAGCCTCACGGATTTTCAGGCGGCCAGGCGCAGCGAATCGCGCTTGCGAGAGCGCTGATATTGAATCCCGATATGCTAGTGCTTGACGAGCCTGTTTCCGCGCTCGACGTTTCCATCCAGGCCCAGGTGCTCAACTTTCTGCAAGAAATTCAGGAGCGCTTTTCCTTAACGTACCTGTTCATTGTTCACGATCTGGTCGTCGCCGAATATTTTTGCGACCGAATCGCCGTATTGTACCTCGGCGCAGTCGTTGAAATGGCGGAGAGCCGCGCGCTCTTTCACAATCCTCTGCATCCCTATACCGTTTCGCTGGTATCGGCCGTTCCGGTTCCAGATCCTGAAAGCCGCGGGCGAGGGCGCAGGATAGTCCTGTCCGGAGAAGTGTCGCCTGCGGGCATGCGAACGGAAGGTTGCCGTTTTCGGGCGCGGTGCCCGATCGGACGGAACCGTGAAATGTGCAAGGCTAGCTCGCCCGAGCTAGTAGAAAAATCGCCCGGGCACTGGGTTGCCTGCCATTTTCCAGGCGAGCTTGAACATATCGGCAGCCAAGCCGCGGCAAGACCGGCGGCAAGTTAAATCTCGAGACCCTGAATGAGGTGCGGATCATATTTCGCGTAGATGACGCAATGGCGATTCGATGCCGCAAGCTGAACGACCCAATCCCGTGAATTTTCCAGTCGCGGGCGGCGGCTCGATGACGAAACTTGATCCGCGCCTGTCAATGAATCTCTTCAGGTAACGACCTTGCATTCGCCCTTCCGCGCGATCGGCGATCGCATCCGCAGCGAAAAGTATCCGCGGCAGTTGAAAGATACCGAATCAATGCTCGGAACTCGCATATTCGAGGTAGCATTGAAGTTTTCGATCACACCGAAAACATGCAGCGGCTATAATTCGAACCGGTCGCTCATAGACGCCTGCGTCAATTGGACTCCAAGCCTTTATTCGCCTTATTGTCGACTGCGTCCACCGAAACGGCGGCGGCAAAGCGAAGCTACTCCCGCGGCTTCAGTTTCACCTGTCAAGGCAGTACTGGTTGAACCAACGGCTGCCAAGTGATACTCTTTGCATCGTTCAAAACCTAGTCCGATATCCGACCGCGATGAAGTTTAAGAATTTCACGGCAATGGAAATGGCGACGCGGAGATGCGACTGCTAGGTTTCGAGCGACGATTCGTGAATGTTCCAATGAGACAACTGCGTCCATTCACGGATGCGCCCAATAGGATTCAAACGGGAGGATTGTAATGAAAACCGATGTGTTTGCTAATCGCGCAATGGCGCTGGTCTCCGGATTCTTTCTAGCCGCAACTGGCGTAGCCGGCTTGCCGGCGGTTGCTGTCGCCGAAGACGACCCATTGATCGTAAACATGGCCCAGGCGCCCGCAACGCTTGATCCGGCCTGGGGCTGCGGAATTGTGGAAGTAGGCTTCGTTCAAAATTTCTACGTGCGTCTAACTCAGTACGGTTCAAAACCGGGGCCGGACGGGACAACTGAAATCGATGTATCCAAAATCGAGCCGTACTTGGCAACTTCCTGGGAAATCAGCGACGACGGCCTTGTCTACACATACCAGCTCCGCGACGACGTTAAGTTCGCTAGCGGACGGCCGGTTACCGCAGAAGACGTAAAATATTCCTGGGAACGCGTTTTAACGATGAACGGCTGCGGCGCCTTCGTCATTCTCGACGGATTCTACGACCCGCCGCTCATAGCGGCGCTGGAAACGCCGGATCCTTACACATTGGTCGTTAAGCTTAGTCGCCCCGACCCGAATCTTCTGCAGCTTCATGCGCAACCTTGGACATCCGTCGTCGATCGAGACGTAGTTGAAGCGAACGGCGGAATCCAGGCGAACTCGCTGAACGAGTGGATGTCGGCAAATGTCACCGGTCCGGGTCCGTTCATTCTTGAGGAATACTTGCCGAACGAAAGAGCGGTGCTTGTTGCCAATCCGGACTTTCCAATTCAGCCGGCGAGCAGCAAGATAATCATTAGCTTTATCAACTCCGACCCGACTTTGCTTCTGCAGGCGCGCGGCGGAGAAGCGGACGTAACTCTCGGAATGACAAAAGCTTCGGTCGCGAGCCTGTCGGACAACCCCGATGTCCGAATAATTGCTAACGACCACGCGATTTCGGAACAGATCGGCTTGCCCAACACCAAGTCTCCCTGGGACAACGTAAAAGTGCGTGAAGCGGTAAGCTATGCGGTTCCCTACGAGGAAATTCTTGAAAGCGCGGCTTTCGGATACGGAACCCTTTTCGGCGGCCCGTTCATGCCGACGCTAGGCGAATTTACCGAAGGGCTGATCGATATTCCGACGTTCGACATGGATAAAGCCATGAGCCTGATGGCGGAATCGGGAGTCGCGACGCCAATCGATGTCGATCTCAATATTCCGGAAGGCAATACCATTGAAGAACAGATCGCGACGATTATCCAGGCGACCTGGCGTCCGCTAGGCATCAATGTAAACATAAACAAACTGTCGGCTACGGACTATATCGACAGCCTTCAGGCGCATACGGCGCAGACCTATATTAGGCTTGATGGCCCCGGCGTTCCGGAAGCGGGATACTTCCTAGGCTACGACATGACATGCGGCCTGCAATTCAATTTGACGGAAGTTTGCCTCGAAGATGCCCAAATGCTTCTCGAAGAAGCGCGCGGAACCATCGACGATGCGAAAAGGCAAGCGCTATACGACGAGATCGCCAGGATTTGGTCCGCGAACACGCCGAAAATCCATGTCTATTCCGACAAGCACACGACTGTACTCAGCAGTCGCGTAACCGATTACCATTTCAATTACGAAATGGATTTCCGCCTCTGGGCGAAAAACTAAATCGACGAATCTGCTGCCTGCGCGCTACCCGCGCAGGCAGCAGCCAAACTGATTCAATTTAGTCCAAACAGCGGACCTCGCGCTGCCCGCGTAGGAACAATCTGCGCGATCAGTCCGTTTTCGGACAGGAATTTAGAATACGTTCTTTGCCGAGAAATCGCCGAGGCGCATGCGAAACCGGGCAATAGTCCAAACCGGCGCCGACAACTCTTCCTGTTCCCGATCCTGCCTGATTCCTACCGTACCCGGCGACCGCAATAAATTCTTCGCCGGCTAATTTCGAAGGGCGCGCCGGCGGCAAGCCGAGCCCGCGGGCCGCGCCAAGGCCGCGCTGCGTCGATATCCGGAGACAGCAAGAATTCCGGTCTGATGTCGATGGCTGAGCAAGAACGCGGAATTTTGCCAATTTTCCTTCAACCGAATAGGCCAAGGCCCGAACGCGCCCGGCAACGGCGACGCGGAATCGCAGGCGTTGCTCCGCGCGCCGCGAAAGTTGGATTTGACCGCAAGTCACTGCGAGCACTCTTTCAAGAGCCGCTTTCGCGAGGGAATTCGCATCCGAGGTCAAACGTCGTTCATCAATACTTCTTCAGTAATCTCCAAGTCCTCATCTAGAGGACGCTTTGGAGCAATCCCGTTTTCGGAAAGATGGGCATGAAAGGCCTTGACCGCTTCCTTGGAGCTCAATTCGCCCTCGACAACGGCGCGCATCATCTTGACAGTCTGAGCTGAATCTTCGCTAAACTGGATTTTTCTGCCAAACAGCGCGACGCGAGCTCCAAATTTTTCGCTTTGACGCACTAGTTCGAAAGTGTCGCGGGCTGTTCCCGCCCCGCCGCCGAGGACGCCGACAATCAAGCGCCCCGGGTCGTATCGGCAAAGCTCTTCCATGGCCCAGGGTCCGTTGTACGGCATTTTTAGAAATTGCGGCATATCCGCCTGGGTCAGGCCCGCCAAGCTTCGTACTATGCAGTCGTTCACAAAGGCGGGCAGCTTGTCCCTGCTGATGCCGACATCGATTTGAGGATTGAACACTTCCAAAAAGTAGCGAAGGTTCGATCCCGATAGATCATCCAGGAACCGGTGGAAGTCCGACAGGAAGTTCCAGTCGCTTTCGAGATCGTTGGAAAAAGTTATCGAATAAAGCCCAAGATCGGCCAATCGCCGAACGCAGTCGATTCTAGCCGAACGAAAATCGCGAGCGGGCGATGCCTTGTAGTTCGAATGGCGAGGCCCCCAAACATCGGTCGCATCGTTGAGCCGAACAGCCGGCGTAACGCGCGAATTTTCGAAGAGTTTTTCGGCGGCGAGCCGTTCAGCGGCCGAAGCGGACATGAGCATTATGTCAACAAGGCCGGTTCTGGTCACGCTGCGCATGGCGGCTAAATAATCGGGAACAGACTTGCAGTGGCCGGAACCGTCGCCGGCCAGGCCGAAACTCGTGACGCCCCCTCCCATATCGCTGTCTTTTGCATCGGCAATAATGAAATCCGACGGCGTATATCTACCGCTTCTAATTTTTTCCAGCTTTTGATCTAGGCTTTTTTCCATGCATTTTACCTTTCCGCTTCATGAAAATTTCGCTCGCAGATTCCCGATTCTCAAAGCTTGCGCCGACGGCGAAATCGCTTTCTGCAGTTCGCCGTCCATTCCAGCGGCCGCGCGCTTTGTCAGGCAAGCCGGTTGGCCCGCCAAATCATAGATTCGCGGTCACTGAACCTTTACGGATAATGCTGCTCTTTTTTCGGATAAAGCGCGTATGGGCAATTTTGCCTTTCGAGGGGAATGACCGTTTCGGGCGAGGAATTATGAATTGTCTTGGCGCCGACCGAGTCGGTTCTCTCCGCCTTGCTAATCATTTCTTAGTTGAGCGTAACGATATGCGCTTATTAGCCCCATGGATTCGCTTTCTATATATTCGAAAGCCTCTTGCAAATTCGCATCGACAAATTCTCTGCCGATGTCCAAGACATTGCCGGATTTCATAACCTTTAGAGGAGTATTCTCTTCGAATTCGCTCAAGTCATCGAATCCGCTTAGAAATTGCGCGTTCATGATTTTCTGCACGAGCCTACAATACTCGATCGCTTCCTTGTCTTCGTAGGTTCCATCGAGCAAGCCATGCTTTATGTAGTCAAATGTCAAAACGAATTTCTGAATTCTGTCGCAGAGCTGGTTCGCAAATTTAAAAATTAGATCTTTTGGCAGATACATCGTGTTGCCTTCCCAAATCATAAGCGACGGCTCGGACGGATTGAATCCAATTTCAACCAAAAGGTCGGGCAAATTTACTTCGAGATAGTTGCAAGCGACGGACGGAGGCGAATCAATTCCGTGCCGGGCCAGCACTGATTTTTTGTATTCAAGCACCCCCGGCTGGTCGACTTCGAAAAACTTCACGCCTTCCGACTTGAAAATCTCAAATCGCATGTCGAGCCCGGACCCGATCGTTACAATCTGCTTCGTGTCTCCCCTAATGCTATTCGAAAGAATCGAATTAAACATGACGGTCCTAAACCTAACCATGTCGCCGATTCCCTGGTGCAGTTGTCTAAGCTGGCGAGCTCGCTCTAGAAATTCTTCGTTTACGAACCAGTCCGAATACGGGTCTTTAAACAGAGGATGATCCAACTTGCCTTCTTCAGAGCGGAATGCCGCTATGACCAAAGACGTCGCTCCTACTTCATTTATGTTCATAGTTTTTTCCTAGCGTCGCATTAGCTTTGCGGCAGAATCCATTATGGCTACTTGCCAATTGGCGCATGCCGCTAGCATTGCCCTAATGCAATGCTAGCGCGCTTTCGGCACGTCCCGCATCGCCGCAGGCTAGTCTTGAGAATCATATTCAACCATTGAAGGGTGCTTGCGATCAAATATTTTTTCAGTAGCGCAGGCGAATAGAATTCCGATCAGATTGACGGCGAAAGCCCCTAAGATTTCCAAGTAGCCGCCCATGCTTGCAGCCGATCTCGAGACAGAGCACTTGAATCGATTCCGTGAAATATCTCAATGCAGTCGAATTGGTGCCGGTGAAGGGACTCGAACCCCCGGCCCCATCATTACGAATGATGTGCTCTACCAGCTGAGCTACACCGGCTCCGGCTCCAATTAGCATAGTGAATTTCGGAAAGATAGTAGAAGCACTCCCGGATCAAATTTTTTTCGGAGATTTGCGGATTGCCTTTCGCAAAAATTTACGTTGCGCGAGCCCGTCAAACGCAACCGCCATTTCAACTATTTTCGGGTTGGCTCATTCCATCCTTCAAAAATTGACAGAGAGGTCGCAAGTATTATCCGGAAAAAGTTTGGGGAAAGAGTAAAGCCAGCAAGAGATTGCCGATCTCTATCTCTACCCGATGGCGAAGGACGGGTACGATGCCGGCTACAAGCCGTACCTTGCCTTGATGAGGGTCGGTCGCCTGATCGATTCGGGCTTGTCTTCCGAGAATCGGCCGCTGCTCGGGATCAACTACAGCTGCTTTGACGGCTTGAAGGGCCACAAACAAACATAGGGCCCGGTTGTCCGAGCCCTATACCGGCCGGCTTGGCCGACCCCGGAGCGTAATGCTCTAATGTGTGGAATATGGCACTGTCAATCGAAGGCGTCAAGAACGCCGGTCGTGCGCCCTCCGGGAAGGGCGGTAGCGCGTTGCGCGCGGCGATCGCCAACCGTGCTAAGGGGTGAGATTCCCGCCGATGCTCCCGGTGATCCGAGCCGCGGCGTTCTGGATGGAATTCCGCGCAAGATGGGCGTACCGCGCGGTCGTCTGCACCTGCGTGTGACCGAGCAACTTCCCGATCATCGTGAGGCTCTCACCCAAGACCAGCGCTCGCGAGGCATACGAGTGGCGAAGGTCGTGAATTCGCACGTCCTCCAGCTCGGCGCGGGCGCGGATGCGGCGCCAGGGCTTCTGCAGATCGGTGATGTAGGAGCCCGGCAGTTTGCCGCGGATGACCCAGGGATTGTCGTCCTCGCGGGGCAGGTCGGCCAGCACGGCGCGAGCCTCTGGCCCGAGCGGCACCACCCGCCCCCCTGGTCTTCGCGTCGGGCAGCTCGATGCAATCGTCCTTGACGTGCTCCCAGCGCAGGAACTGGATATCCGATAGCCGGAAGCCGATCAGCAGCAACAGGCGGAGGGCGGCGACCGCCGAGGGCATCTCGCTCTCGGCCTATCTCGCCGGATCGATTGGGAAAGCTCCGGATAGAACAAATCCGATTCACGAGTTATCCTTTGCCATAATCCGCTTTATGCCACCGAAAAACCAAATCCATCATCGATTCGCCTTCAGGGCGCGATGCAACGACCGTCTTCCATCCGAGCGGAAGCACCTCTTGGACGATTTTTTCGCTCATGCAGGCGAGCACATGGCAATTGTCTGGAATTGAACGCGCTTCATCGACCAAAATTCGACCGGTTCGCGCCGAATACACGGGGAATAGGCAGCTACCGCCCGTTGCCGCATCAATCGCATCGGAATTCAACCGCATCGGCGTCTGATCGTAAATCACCGCAACGTCGATTGGCACTCCGCGTTTCGAGAGATGCGCCGGCAAATCAAAGGCCGTCGACTTGCCGCAAATATATACGGTTTTCTCTCCGTTCCACCGGGCGGCGATCAGTTCGGCGAGATCGCGAGCAGATCCGTTCGCTGAAGTCGCCCGGTATCCTTCGGCGGCGGCGGCGGCGGCCGTCTGGTCGCCGACGCAATATGCAGCGGCTCCCCTTGCCGGGCGATTTCCTGTCAGAGCCTTCAAGCCGTTGGCCGACGAAAACACGGCGGCACTGAATCGCGTTAAATCGATATCCGTTTCGAGACGGACAGTCTTTAAGAGCGGAGACAGCAGAATATCGACTCTTCCGCTCAGCATGCCTGCCAGGTCTTGGCGCAATCGTATGGACGACTGCCTTGGCCGCGTTAGAATGATCGTGCGATTCTCGGAGGCCATAAATCCTAATTGGTTTGCCTTGAAACTTCCTTGATGGTAGCAGGTGCGGCGATGCGTCCCAACCGGTTATTCGATGTCCGATTCAATTAGGATTCTTGGGTTGGAGAGTAGCTGCGACGATACGGCCGCTGCCGTCGTAGAAGGAATCGGCTGCGAATCGAAAATTCTGTCTTCCGTCGTCGTCGGTCAGCAAGACCTGCATTCCGCTTACGGAGGAGTGGTGCCGGAAATTGCCGCGCGCGCTCATGTTGAAAAGCTCGACATTTGCTGCAAGCGCGCGCTTGAACAAGCCAATTCAACGCTCGACTGCCTCGATGCCATCGCCGTCACTGCCGGGCCCGGCCTCATCGGCGGCTTGCTAGCCGGAGTAATGTTTGCCAAGGGGCTGGCGGCCGGCACGGGCATTCCGCTACTGGCCATCAACCATCTCGCCGGGCACGCGCTAACGGCGAGAATGACGCACGGTCTCGATTTCCCCTACCTATCGCTTCTCGTTTCCGGAGGTCATTGCCAATTCCTAATTGTCGCGAGCGCGACTGAATTCATTCGCCTGGGAAGCACTATCGACGACGCGCCCGGCGAGGCGTTTGACAAGTCGGCCAGGCTGCTTGACCTCGGACAGCCCGGAGGTCCGGCGATTGAAGCAGCCGCCCGAAAGGGAGACCCACTTCGATTTGAATTTCCGAGACCGCTAATAAATCGGAATGGCTGCAATATGTCCTTTTCAGGGCTTAAGACTTCCTTAGCGAGAAAAGTGGATCGCTTGGGGATCGGAAGTGGATTTGCATTCGAACAGGATATTGCGGATATCTGCGCCGGATTTCAAAGAGCGGTCGCTGATATCCTGGCAGCAAAATCTTCCTGCGCAATTGCCGAATTTAGAGACCGCATCGGAAACTATCCTAGTAGTTTCGCCGTGTCCGGCGGCGTCGCGGCCAACTTTGAAGTCCGGAATTCTCTCGAAAGCCGCTGCGACGCAATGGGCATCGAATTCATTGCTCCTCCACTGGAGTTCTGCACCGACAATGCCGCCATGGTAGCTTGGGCCGGAATCGAAGCGATGCTCTCCGATAGTCCTGGCGATGCCGTCGTGACGGCTCGCCCTCGGTGGCCTCTCGACGAAAAAAGCCCTCCGATCTCCGGCTTCGGCAAAAAAGGGCCGAAAGCGTAAATCCGAATTCACGTGTCGCGCTTCCACCCCCAACGCACTAGCATTATTTCAACATGGAATTGTTGGGTAAAGCGGCTTCAGCTTTACGCGAGCGTCTTCTCTCCTGAATCGCTGATCGACGGGCGTCGCCGCGGCGTTGCGCCGCGCCTGCCAGGCGGCGACCTCGCGATCGAGCATCTCGCGGTCCGGGATGCGCCGTGCCAGGCACTGCCTGGACTGAACGCCGATCTCGATCTCCGCCATGTTGAGCCAGCTTCCGTGCTCATATGTAAAAGTTCAAGGATGATTCAATAAGAATTATCCACAGGAGCTGTACGGAGCGCGGATGTGGAAAACTTGTAACTGCTCAGGCCCCGCTGTCGCGGATTATTCGTTAATTTCGTAGCGCTTCACGCTTTCCCGGGTGCGGTCTGTGCCTGATGCGGCGCGATCATTGCGGCGGCATCTCCGGCGAGCGCGATCTGGATGGCGACGAGAGGATTGTAGCCGAGTGCCGCCATTGGGTCCAGATAACTGGAGACCCGGCACCAGGCTTTGGCCTGGAGTTGGGTCCGGAAGCATCCCGAGACCTTGATCTTGACCTTTGACATCCGGATCTTCTGCTCTCCGGCATTATTCGTGAAGCTGATGTCCGGGTTGGCTGTGAAGCGCAGGACGGACTCTTCGTGCTTCTCGAGGCGCTCGTGCAGGTTGCGTGCGACGGACTTTGCGATCCGTCCGCGTTTCCCTTTCGGTCGCGGCGGGAATTCGGGCAACTCCTTGCCGCCCTGGTGAGGATGGTCCGGTAGCGCTTGCGCACGGCCCGACGCTCGGCCGCTGTCAGGGTCTTGTTGTCGCTCTTGTTGACCCTTTGGCAGGCCTCGCGCGGCAGCTTAACCGACACGCTGTGACAGCCCTCTAGGATCCTGTCGTAGAGAGCCGAGAAATAGCCGGAGATCATCACCGAACAGGGAAGGCCCCTGAGCAACCCCAGCAGGGCCTCGTGATCCGCCTCGCTGTAGTGATAGCGGTAGCGGCGCTGCGACTTGCAAGTGCTCATCAGATAGGGCGGATCGCTGTAGACCAGTTCGCTGCCTCGAAGGAGTAGTCGGCCAGAAAGCGATGACAGCACCCGTGAACCAGCTCCACCTCGTAGTCGCAACAAAACGTCCCGATGGACCGGGCGTTGAGGTCGATGCCGATCGAGCGCAGCGCCGGTGGCTTGGGCTTCATGATCGCGCCCCCCAGGTGCGTTTCGATATAGGTGCCGTGGGGCCGCATCAGGCCGACAATGGCCTGGCTGAGCCCCATCGTCGCCTTTGAACCATACCATGCGCCCATCGAAACCGCCTTCCCGGAACCGTCCGGGACCAGCCATAGAACGCCCGAACAGGGATGTCAAACGGAATCGTCATCGCCCCGACATGGCGGCCACGACAGGGACTCAAGCCCAGGCGCGCTCAGATCAACGCACTAGCTCACAAAGGTTCAACCCACGCACTAGGCGGGCGTTCCTGCCGTGAATATCACTCAAAATGAAAATCGCGAGAATTAGGGGGTGAGCAGATATGAATTCTGTAAGTTTGAGACGCACTCGGTCCAAGGCGCAGAATTGACCGGAGATGAATCTAGATGGTATTCATTTTTGGTGCGATTCGAGTCGAAGCGCAAATTTTCAATGGGGCGAATCATGGCTTATTGGCTGTTTAAGTCGGAACCGGGTTCCTGGAGCTGGAGCGACCAAGTCGCAAAAAACGGTGAAAGCGAAGAATGGGATGGTATCCGCAACTACCAGGCTCGGAACTACATGCGCTCGATGAAAGTCGGAGATCTCGGATTCTTCTACCATTCGCAGTCGGATAAGGCGGTTGTCGGCATTGTCGAAGTAACAGCCGAGTCGCACCAGGACAGCACGACGGAAGATTCTAGGTGGGACTGCGTCGACGTAAGAGAGGTCGCCGGAATGCCGCGACCTGTAACCTTGGCGGCATGCAAGGCCGATGAACGGCTTAAGGGCATGGTACTGGTCAACAATACTCGACTTTCGGTTCAACCTGTAACCGATGAGGAGTGGCGCGTAATTTGCGAATTGGGCGGATATTCAAATAATTCCGCTACCTAGGCTATGGATTATTCCAATTCTGCCGGCCTTTAGGAAGCAGTTTGGGAGGTCAACATGGATTTTATCGCGATAATTGCCGCGGCTGCAGGAGCGTTCGTGTTCGGAGCGGTCTGGTACACGGCGGTAAACGAAAAATGGATGGAAGCCGCCGGATTGAGAAGGTCCGATATCGAACCCGTGAATTACGCCAAGTACGGCTTGGCTTTTGTCGCAGCCATACTGGCGGCGGGAATGATGGAGCATATATTCGCTACGAGCGGTACAAACAGCTGGCATGGCGGCCTTGTCGGTGGCATCGGCATCGGGCTGTTTCTCGCGGCGCCTTGGATGGTAGTTAATCACTCGTTTTCGAAAAGGCCCGTATCGCTTATGGTCATCGATGGAATTTACTCGGTTGGAGGATGCGCCGTTATCGGCCTTATTCTCGGACTCTTCGGATAGCCGAGTAGCCCAAGCTGTTTCCGAAGCAAAATCCGCAAGGGCAGCGCGCGGCTAGCTGAAACGGAGCGCCGGTTCGCTTTCTTTAATTTCAATGCAGCCTCCGGAACGCCGTCGCCCGAGTGCCGGATAAATTTCTGCAAACAATCCCGGAGCGCGCATGCCGCCGCGCCGGCCGGTACAGCGGCCGGCCCAAGCCGCGGCGGCGAAAGTAGTCGGGATGCAGCGTCGACGCGGCCTTCTCCAGCAAGGCGGACATCATCCATTCGGATAGGACGAACTCACAGCCGAGAACGGCGCAGAGTCCTTCAGTCTCATAGGCAGCATCGCCGTGCGGAGGGAAGAGGAAATCCCTTTGTCGAACTCGGAAACTTGTAATCCTGATGGCCCCCAAGTCACTTTGATTATCGTTGGCAGGAAGTCGCGCCAAAGCCGCGTCATAACCGCGCCGCGATCATTTTATTCGACGGAAGGAAGTTGCCGAAACGAAAAGACAGCAATCGCTTGTGGATAACGAGGTTTCAGAAATCGGCAAATTGCTTGTTCATCTGAAAGAGGCGCAGTGGCATGGCGATGCGTCCGGCGCGAAAAAGCTGAGGAGAACGATGCGAAATAAGCATGGCTTCTATATCAGTGATTTCGACAACAGCAGGAAAGGCTTCGACAGAAGCGATTTCGAAAAATTGATCCGCATGGGCCGAATCGTGGTGACCGGACGATGGATTCCGGCAATGGCCTTGCGCTGCGGGGCGCCAAGCGGAACCACACTGCCCCTTTGCCGAGCTCGTAGAGCGGGAAGCTAGAGCCGAAGTTGTCGTCGTGTACGTAAACATTGAAGGCGTTGACCATCGCCGAACTGAATTCCAAAGAGGGCGTGGCTCGGATTTCAGGTAGATATTGCCGTCCGGGATTTCCGAAACCGCAGCAATTCTAATTTTTCCCCTTAGAGATTTTACGCGTTGATATAAAAGCGTTTTTTTCGCTAGGAGAAATTTTTTCTATTTTCCCGGACGGGGCGAATCAGGTCGGCTATTCCGATTCGCCGCCCTGACCGACGACCGCCTCCCCGCAGACAAAACAATCCGCAGTCCCGTTGGAAATCCGCTCAGGCAAGGAGAAAATCGAAAATGAATTGATAATGAGAATTACTGATGGTCTAGACGAAGCCGTGGTCATGTCCTATGCCTTAGCTGCCCGGGTCACCTTCATAGTCAATAAACTCGCTGATGGGAATATTTCACCATGTCAACAGCTGACGACATCCGTAGCTACGTAATCGAACATTACATAGGTCCCGCCCGCGCTGCCGGGCGCGACAAGGTTAGAATTCGTTTGGGCGATATCCAACAGAATTTGAAACATTCGAATCCGCTGCAGTTTGTTCGAAGCGCTCTTAACACTCAAATCTTCCAGAAGGAAGCGGGGGTAGAATTACTAGAGCCTATTCACCCGCGGTCCGGCGCGGATACCTATTGCCATTTTGGTATTCGTTCACTTCCTTCACAATTAGCCGAGAACGCACTCGTGGAAAGATCGGACGCTACGGTATCACTCGCGGGCCATGAAGTCCGCTATATCGAGGTTGCTAAACTGAAACTCGATCTCAAGAATCCCAGCTTCATCGGCCAAAATTTCAAAAATGAGACTGAAGCGATCGCCTTTCTCTATGAAAATGCCGATCTTTCGGAACTGCTGCTTTCCATCCTGATTTCGGGTTACCTGGATTTTGAGCCAATCGTCGTGCATCAGAGTGACAATACCGTCCTAGAGGGCAACAGACGCGTGGCTGCTCTTCGCTTGATTTCTAACGAAACCCTTCGCAATGAACTAAATATCAATCTGCCTTCCGCACCGACAGACCTTTCATCCCGCCGCAGTTGACTCCCATTTCCGGAAGGGGTAAGTCATGCCTCATGAGAATAGGAACACGACAATTGCGCCCCGACACGTCCGCGTGGCTGAAGGGGGCCCTGGAATCCGGCGTCTGCACGCGCAGCTCGCTGGCGACTGAACTTTGCGAGCGGGAGAACTGGCGCAACCCGCTCGGCGCGCCCTGCCTCGCTTCGGCGCGGACGGCGCTGCCGAAGCTGGCGGCGAAGCTGGGCCTGGCTCTGCCCGAGGCGCTGCCCATGGGCGGCGCGACCGCGGCGTCGAGGGCGGCTCCGCCGGACTATCCGGACCTGGAGCTGGACTGCGCGCTCGGCGACCTCGGCCCGGTGGCGGTGGTCCCCGTCGACGACTGCGACAAGCACCTCGCGCGCTCGATGATGGCGACGCACCATCCGGAGGGCGACGCGGCGTGCCCGGGCGGGCGGATCCGCTACTGGATCGCCTCCGAGCGCTACGGCCGGCTCGGCGGCCTCGTGTTCGGCGCCGCCTCGTGGCACCAGAAGGCGCGGGACCTGTACATCGGCTGGTCGCAGGCGGCGCGGGACGCGAACCTGGGCCGCGTGCTGAACAACGACCGGTTCCTGATCCTGCCCTCGGCGCGGGTTCCCGGCCTGGCGTCGCACGCGCTGTCGCTGGCGGCCGAGCGGGTTGCGCGGGACTGGGAGGGCCGCTACGGCGAGCTTCCGGTTCTTTTGTACAGCTATGTCGGGCCGGAGCGCGAGGGAACCAGCTACCGGGCGGCGGGCTGGGAGCTCTGCGCGGGGCTGACGTCGGGCGCGCCG
>Ga0209543_1002073_pt1 | contig 15511 bp, 13 predicted proteins | sample MesohylFT_FD_187296 | JGI IMG/M metagenome (GOLD analysis project Ga0209543, IMG submission 187296) | Host-associated microbial community of the marine sponge Aplysina aerophoba from Gulf of Piran - sponge mesohyl, lysed by freeze-thaw... | ecosystem: Host-associated > Porifera > Sponge >...
CGCCGGCTGACGGCCGCGCCTTGGGGCTCGGCACCGCCCGGCGGAGACCACGAGTGCATCCCGGAACCGCACGAGGGATGGGCCTCGCGGCGGCGCTGCTCGCCGCGGCTCTTGGCATGCACGCGTTCCCCGCGCATGCCCAGGTCACCACCACGGGGAACATCCGCGTCGCGGTGGTCGACGAGGAGGACCTGCCCGTTCCGGGCGCCGCCGTCACCGCGTCGGCCGAAGACGCGGCGACGACGCGGGTCGCGTTCACCGACCTCCGCGGCCTCGCCGAGTTGCGCGCCCTGAGTCCGTCGGCCCGCTACGAGGTGACGGTCGAGCTGGCGGGCTTCCGGACGACGTCCCGGGCGGATGTCCTGGTTCGCACCGGCCAGACGGCATCGGTGGCCGTTCGGCTCCAGGTCGGCAGCCTGACCGAGACCGTCTCGGTGACCGCGGCGCCGCCGGTCGTCGACGTGACCAGCGCGGTCATCGCGGAGGACATCACCCTCGACCTGACCGAGGCGGTCCCCACGGGCCGCAGCTACCAGAGCTACCTGCAGCTCGTGCCGGGTGTCCTGCCCGACGACCCGGACTCGCCGGGCAACCCGGCGTCGAAGTCGGGCCTGAACTACCGGGACATCGGCGGCGATGCGGGCGTCTCGCGCGACAACTTCTACTACATCGACGGCATCAACGTCACCGACGGGGTCAGCGGGACGTTCGGCGCCAACCTGAACACGGAGATCATTCAGGAGCAGCAGGTGCTGACCGGCGGCATTCCCGCCGAGTACGTCGGCGCCCCGGGCGTGCTGTCGAGCGTCATCACGAAGTCGGGCACGAACCGCATCAGCGGCTCGGTCAACTACTTCTTCCAGAACGACGGCCTCGTCGCCGAGAACCGCAACGCATCCGACCAGGAGTTCTCGCGGTTCGACACGGCGGTCACCGGCGGCGGGCCGATCGTGGAGAACGAGGCGTGGTTCTTCGGCAGCTACCGCCGCCTGGGACGCAACGACACCGTCGTAGCCCTCGACGGCGTCGACGTGATCCGCACCGTCGAGCAGGCGCAGGACCAGTTCTACGCGCGCGGCACCTGGACGCCGACCACCCGCGACACCCTCGCGGTCACCTTCCTGAACGACCCGACCGACATCAGCGGCAGCCGCGACCGCGACGTGACGAACGCGCGCAACCGGAGCCGGGTGCAGGGCGGCAACAACTACCACGCCAAGTACAACCGGCTGTTCGGCGACCTGCTGGTGGAGGGTTCCTACAGCAAGCACAACGGCGAGGTGTCGGACTTCGCCGCCGTGGACGGGCCCCGCAACAGCGTCGTGTTCCGCAACACCGACATCCGCACGCTCGCCGACGAGCAGCTCGGAGGATTCGGCGTCGACGAGGTGGACCAGCGCGACACCGAGGGCTTCAAGGCGACGGCGCTGGTCCAGGTGGGGCGGCACGCCGTGCACGGCGGCGTCGAGCTCATGCGCAACGCGAACTTCCGCGACACGGTGTTCGACGGCGGGCTGTACACGTCGCTCGCCGGGTCGCTGGCCGGCCTGACCGCGGGCGAGCTCATCGCGGGGAGCTTCACCGACAACCGCTTCGACCCGACCAACAGCAGCGACTACAACGGCTTCATCCGTACCGTCGATCAGCGACCCGACCGGGCCGACTTCTACGCGCGCTACGACGCCGACGGCGACGGCGTGATCTCGCAGGACGAGCTGGCCGCGGGCCTGGTGTTCGCGAGCACGGCCGGCAACCCGCACGGGGCCGTCAACTACGACCGGGTGTACCAGTCGGCGGTCGGCGCCCAGGAGACCCGCTCGCACGGGCTGAGCTTCTTCCTGCAGGACACCTTCCACGTCACCGACCGGTTGTCGTTCAACCTCGGCCTCCGCACCGAGCGCTTCTCCCACTTCGCGACCGACGGCACCAACATCTTCACCTTCGACTGGACCCTGGCGCCGCGCCTCAGCGTGTCGTACGACCCGGCGGGCAACGGCCGCCAGCGGCTCAGCGCGTTCTACGGCAAGTACTACGACCCGATTCGCAACAACCTGACCAACTTTGCCGGGACGCTCACCGGGTCGGTCCGCGAGGAGCAGGTCTGGGCCAACGACCAGTGGGTGACCTACCGCATCCGGGGCGGGCCGCAGCAGGCCGACGCCCTGTTCGCGCCCACCACGAAGACGCCCTGGACGGACGACTTCCAGGTGAGCTGGGAGACCGACCTCGGCGGCGGCCGGAGCTTCATGGCCCTCTACACGAAACGGCGGACGCGCGACATCATCGAGGACTACGACATGGCCCTCTACGCGTTCCGCCCTGACGGCACGACGAACTACCCGGGGCCGGTCGATCACCCGGAGTCGCTCTTCCTCGGGCTCGACTACTTCGGCTACGACACCTTCCCGGAATCGAACTTCGTGATTGGGACCCTCGCGGGCGGCGCGCGGGACTACCAGGGCGTCGAGCTCACCTTCCGGCAGCGGCTGCGCGCCAACTGGCAGGCGCTGGCCGCTTACACCTACGGCGACGCCAGCGGCAACACCAACTCCGACTCGAACGCCGACTTCCAGGGCGATGTGCTCTGGCTCGACCCGCGTGCGCCGCACCAGGCGGGCGACCAGCCGGGCTCGATCGCGCACCTCTTCAAGGTGAGCACCTCGTACCACTGGCTGGGCGGCTTCCAGGTCGGCGCGAACTGGCGCTGGAACTCGGGCACGTTCGCCAGTCGCACGTTCCGCGCCTCGCGCCGCAACCTGCCGGTCCGGGTGGCGCCGGAGGAGGAGTTCGACTTCGCCGGAATCACCCGCCGCTGGCTCTCGCCGGCCGCGGTCGGCACCCTCCGCAACCCGGCCTACGGGATCGTCGACGTCCGCCTGCTCTACAACTTCCGCTTCGTCGACTACCGGCTGGAGCTGTTCGCCGACGTCTTCAACCTGTTCGACAACCAGGACTCCATCCGCAACCAGGACCTCGTGGCCGGCGCGGGCGGCAACGCCTTCGGCGACGGCATCCGCTTCACCCCGCCGCGGCGCGTCTTCCTCGGCGCCCGGTGGAGCTTCGGCCAGTAGGGGGCGAGGGCCGGCAAACGGGAGAAGCACCGACGTGGCCAACACCCAACCCGTCGTCAAGTTCACCTACGAGGACTACCGCACCGCACCACCGGACAAGCGCTACGAGCTGCTGGACGGAGACCTGTTGATGGTTCCTGCCCCGAATCTGCGGCACCAGAGAGTGCAGATGGCGCTGTCGACACAGCTGAACGTGTTCATCGAAGAGCGCGGGTTGGGCAAGCTGTTCAGCGCCCCCTGCGACGTGGTGCTGTCCGACACCGACGTCGTGCAGCCGGACCTGCTGTTCGTCTCCCGGGAACGCGAGCATCTGCTGAGCGGCGGCGAGAATGTACAGGGCGCGCCGGATCTGGTGGTCGAAATACTGTCCCCGGCCACCGCCGACCGGGACCGTGGCCGCAAGCGTGATCTCTACGGCGGTCACGGCGTGACGGAGTACTGGCTGGTCGATCCCATCGCCGAGACCGTCTCCGTCCATCGCCAACGGGCGGGCATGCTGACGGCCACCCACACCTTCGGTCGGGAACAGACGCTGCGCTCGCCGCTCCTCGCTGGCCTTGAACTCCACCTGGACGACATCTTCTCGCCTTGAGGACGAGAGCCGGACGGGTCCGTGACGCAGGACGACCGGAACCGCGCCACGGGCGCCAACCTGCGTCGGGTGCTCGCTGCGCACCGCGAGTTGTCCGAAGGTGCGTTCGGTTTCGTCCTTGAGGTCCCCGGGCCCGTGGCGCCTCAGAAGCCCGGCTTGAGAGTGCCCGCGCGGCGCGCCGCCTCGAGCAGCGTCGGGTAGAACTGGACGAACGTCCGCTCGGCGGCGGTGTGCTCGGTGTGGCACTCGATGCAACGGGCGACGCGGGCGCCCGAAAGCGGTTCGGAGACGTCGCGCAGGGAGCCGGCGGCGCCGAAGTCGTAGAAGGCCCAGCCGTCGGCGAAGCGGTCGTCCTTGACCTCGGCCTCGAGGGCCACGAGGTCGGCCTGGAACTGACCGGCATCGTTGATGGCGCCCTCCCGGCTCGACTCGCGGATCTCGAGGACGAAGATGGTCTCGTCCGGCCAGCGGCCGTTCTCGAGGAACGCGCGGTACGAGGAGCGGTTCACGAACACGTTCTGGAAGCGGCTCGGGCCGGAACGCGCGCCGGGCGCGTCGTAGGTCATGTCGAGGCTGGAGCTGAGGAACGTCCACTCCCGGTAGTCGTCCGGCCGCACGAGGTCGGTCTCGTTCACATAGCGCGGCCCGTCGCCCGCGGCCTCCGTCTCCTGCGCCTCGACCGCCAGCGACCGGGCGATGCCGATCCCGAGACCGGCCACGAGTACTCCCAGCAACACTCTTCGAATCATCGATCAACTCCTCCGCAAGCCCGGTCACGGGCCGCCGCCCCGAGCGGGACGACGGCCCGAATCTTCCGGCCGCGTACTACCGGCCGGGAATCATGATGTGGGCGCCGGACGTGCCCTCGTTCATGACCCAGGCCGTGGCCGCGCTCGGCCGGTTCGGCAGGCCGAGCGACTCGCCCGTGGCGTTCGGCGTCGAGATCGTCACGTGCGGGAACGCGTTGTCCGGGTCGTTGCCCTGCAGCGAGTAGTAGTTGGTGCCGAACTGCGACACCTCGCGGCTGCCGTCCGCCTCCGCCGCGTCGAACAGGGCGCGCGCGTCCTCGGCGCTCCCCGCCTGAATCAGGAACGCGCGGTTCTGCTCGACTCGCGCGAGGTTGGCCTCCGCGGTGCAGCGGACGCTGAACGGACGCTGGCCGGGCCAGCTCGACTGGTCCCAGCAGACCATGCCGTTCGACGACTCGCGCAGGACGACGCGGGCGCCGTCGTCATCCCAGGAGACGACGCCGGCGTCGTCCCGGGCGCGGGTCGGGGCGGCGAGCAGGGCCGTCGCGATGGCGTCGTCGTCCTGCGCCGTGGCGACGGCCGGCAGGGCGGGCAGGGCGAGCAGGGCGGTACAGACGATCAGCACGATTCGTCTCATCGGTCGACTCCTTCTTCGTGGTTGTCTTCTCTCACCGGTGGCGATGCGGGTCAGGGTTGGTTCGTCTCCGCCTCCGCCGCCTCCTGAAGGCGCGCGCCGCGGAGCGTGTTGGCGATGGCGTAGTTCCCCTCGTGGCAGGCGAACTCGTAGATGAGGCCCGTGCCCGGGGACGGACGCATGAAGAGGCGCGCCGTCCACGGCCGCGTCCAGGTGGTCGGGTCGTGCATCGTGAACTCGTACTGCAGCGTCTCGGGTCCGACGCGGGTGAAGCGCTCGACGAGCCGCAGCTCGCTCGAGGCGCCGCTGAAGTTGGTGGCGCGCTTCAGGTTCGTCGTCTCGACCACCAGCGTCTCGCCCTCCCACCGGCCGCGCGAGTCGCCGAGGTTGCCGCGCAACGCGGGCGACACGTGCGGGCGCCCGTCGAGAGGGATGATGCGAGTCTCGTGCATCATCTCCATCAGGATCGCCACGTGGGTCGGCGTCTGGACGATCTGGTAGTTGCTGTTGTAGCCGCGGCCGGTCAGAGGCACGCGTCCGCCGCTGCAGCGCAGGCCCGCCCCGAGGTCTTCCGGACCCGTCGGGAACGGGGGGCGCGGCCGGTTGCCGGCCGCCGCCCGGCGCGCCTCGGCCTCCGCCGTGAGCGGCGGAATCCGGCCGTCGGGCGGATCGACGATCAGCGAGGTCCGGTTGTCGAACCAGCGGTCGATGAGCCAGAAGTGGTTGTAGTTGCCGGTGCCCTGCGGCGTCTCGGACGTGACGCCGTCGCCGGAGCGGTGTTCCTGCGCGTCGCTCAGCGCCGCGCGGAACACGCTCTCTCCGAACGCGGCGTCGCCGGCGTCGGCGCCGAAGAGACGGGCCGCCCGCTCCTGTAGCGTCGCCACCTCCTCGTCGGTGAGCGTCGCCTTGTCGGCGAGCTCGGCCGGCCGCTCGAGCGGCGTCGCAGAATCGCTGGCCCAGACGCCCTGCAGGTCGGGCTGTCCATCCACCGTCCGCGGTGCCGTCCACGGCGCCGATCCGTCCTCTGCCTGCTGTCCGAGCGCGGTGGCCGGTGCGATCAGGAGCGCGACTGCCAGCGCTGCGCCGCACGCCGCGAGCTGTTGCCATGCTCTCATGACACCCCTCCGTTCCATCCGGGTACACGCCGGCGACCCTTCACGGGCGGACCCGCCGCCCGGCTCATTACCGCGGGTCGCGTGTCCAGCGAACGAACGACGGTCCCTCCGGGCCGCGCAGCCGGCCCCCGTGCTCCGGGTAGACCGAGGCGACGTAGATGTCGCCGGTGGCGGGGTCGAGCGCCATCTGGTGGACGTAGACGTTGGCGCTCGCGACGCGGTCCACGATCCGGTCGGTCTCGGCGTCGACGACCACGACGTCCTGACGCCCCCGCTCGGCGCCGGTGGTGCCGGCGTAGATCCGGCCGCCGTACGCGGCGATGCTCAGCGTCAGCGCGCCCTCGACCACCGACCACGGCCCCTCGTAGCCGCCGTCCTGGCCGAAGACGTCGAAACGGCTGCGGCACCCGGGGATCGGCTGCAGGCGTTCGGCCGCGATCTGGCCGGGCGCGGTGACGTAGGGGTGCAGCGCGCCGCCGCAGACGTTGGCCACGATCAGCCGCCCGCGGGCGTCGAAAGCCACGGCGTGCACGACGCCGAGCTGGCCCGGACCGTTGCCGTACTCCCCGACCTGGCGGATGTACCGTCCGTCGGCGGTGAACCAGACGAGGCGCGAGTTCCAGTAGCCGTCGCCGATGACGAAGTCCCCGCTGGGGAGCACCGCGACGCTCGTGGGGCCGTTGAAGTGCGTCTCGTCGTCGCCGAAGCGGCCGTACTCGCCGAGGGCGAGGACCGGCGTGCCGTCGGGCGTCAGCTTCTTCACCTGGTGCCCGTCGCGGTCGACGACCCAGATGTAGCCGTCGCCGTCGGCGTATACGCTGTGCGGGCCGATGAACGCCTGCTCCTCCGCGAACAGGCCGAGGAAGTTCCCGTGCCGGTCGAACTTCCAGATCGAGCCCTTGCCCCGATACCGGCTCATCGCGAGCGGATGGCCGGCCCAGTGGTCGATGTCGCGCGAGATGGCGTAGACGGTGCCCTCGGCGTCGACGGCGATGCCGGTTCCCATCTCGAACTCGGCGTCGGCCGGGAACCGTGGCCAATCCTCCACCAGGCGGTAGGCGCTGTCCCCGTCCTGCCCGGCCGCGGGAATGGTGCCGAGTCCGGCCAACGCCGCCAGCCCGATCAGCACGACCGCCGTGCGAGCGCTCCGGCTGCTCCGCATGCCCAGGTTCCTTCCGTGGCGCCGACGCGGCGCAGATGCGTTCCCGGCGACACTACTCCCGCACCGCCACGACGAACCCCCCGAGCGGCTCCCGCGGCGGCGCCTCGGGGCCAATCGCCCGATAGTCCTCCAGCCGCAGCCCGTACTGCCGGACGAACGCCGCGGCGTGCTCCCGGGCCGGGGGGCGCGTCCGGAGCCCGAACCGGAACGGCTCTCCGTTCAGGCGGCTGAGCCGCTGCACCAGCCGGCCCGAGCGCGTGGTCGGCTCCGCGACTCTCCGCGTGAAGTAGTCGAAGGCCAGCACCGTGCCCGGGGCGAGCGAGGCGACCATCTGCAGCGTCTCGCCGACCGCCGGCGCGGTCAGGTAGAAGCTTACGCCCTCCCAGAGCACGAACGTCGGGAGCGCCGGGTCGAAGCCGCGGGCCAGGAGCGCGTCGAGCCAGCGGTCCTTGTCGAAGTCGACGGGCGCGAACACGATGTCGTCGCGGCGCCAGCCGCTCTCGAGCAGCAGGCGTTGCTTGAGCGCCTGCATCTCGGGCCGGTCGACCTCGAACACCGGCAGTCCGCGGGCGTGCGTGAACGAGCGGGTGTCGAAGCCGGCTCCGAGGATGAGCAGTTGGCGCACCCGCGGCCGGTAGCGCGTCAGGGCCGCGTCGAAGAAAGCGGTCCGGGCCCCGACCATCCCCGAGGGCGACTCCGCCGCCGCAACGTCGTAGCGCAGGGAGCGGGGATGCCAGCCCGTGAGCCGGCTGGCCCAGTAGAGAGGTCCGTTCAGCAACACCCGGCCGGTAGGCGATACGTAGGGCACCCGCGGCAGGAGGGCCGCGGCCACCGGGTCGGGGCGCCGGCCGAGCCGGTGCAGCAGGGTGCGATTGAAGAGCGCGTTGGCCGCCGTGATCGACATCCCGCTGCGGCGCGCCTCACCGAAGCCCCGCAGCATCAGGAGAAGGTAGCCGGTGACGAGAGCCGGCGAGGCGGCGACGACGAGCAGGACGTAGGCGAGCTGGCGCATCAGCTTTGGGTTGGGCCGCAACCGAGCGCGATCCGGCGGCGCGGGGCGCCGAACTCGGCGCGCACTGCGGACGAGCGCCCCGTGGGCGCAGGCGTGCTCCTCGGACGCGGCGTCTGCCTGGGGGCGCCTATGGCTTCTCCTCTGCCCGCTGCCCGCTCAGGGAGTTGGGCACGGCGTAGTTTCCCTCGTGGCACGCATACTCGTACTGCACGTAGGCGTCGTCCCGCTTGTAGTTGAACGAGACGGTCCAGGGCGCGGTGTAGGTCTCCGGGTCGTCGACCCGCAACTCGTAGCGCAGCGTGTCGGCGTCGACGAACGTGAAGCGCTCCACCACCTTGCGGGCCTCGGTCTGCGGCGCCCGCGAGCCGGGGCCGCGCTGGTTCGCGACCGCCTTGAAGTTGGCCGACTCGACCACCAGCGTGTTGCCCTCCCAGCGCCCGCGCGGGTCGCCGTTCCAGAGCCGGATCGCCGAATCTACGTGCGGGCCGGCGTCGACCGGGATGATGCGCGCGTTGTGGATCATCTCGCTCAGAATCACTACGTGCCCGGGGGTCTGGAAGAACATCTTCCCGTTGTTGTAGGCCGTCGGCATCATGATGCCGTAGGTCCCGCGGGAGAGGCAGCGGTCGCCCGTCTCCATCGTGGCGTAGGAGTCGTGCAGGTGCTCGCGGTGGTAGGAGACGCTCTCCTTCGCCCAGGGGGTCATCTCCGGCACCTTGCCGCCGGCCGGCTCGACGAGCAGCGCCGGCGCGTCGACGCCGGACGGCTCCTTCCAGAACCAGTCGAACCAGTAGTTGGCGTAGGCGCCGACGCCGCGGCTCTGCTCGTGCCCCTGCCAGGTCACGGCCTTGCGCGAGTCGGACCGCGCCCGCACCCGCTCCTGGATCTCGGCGAGGGACAGGTCGCGGCCGGCGACGTCGTCGGGCAGCTCCAGCGGGATGTGGGCGGCGCCGACGTTGTTCCACGTGCCGTTGATGTCGGGCTGCCCGTCGGCGAGCCGCGGCGGCTCCCACGCATCGGCCTCCTGGGCCGCTGCGGGGGCCGACGCTCCCGCCCACAGCAGGAGCACGGCTGTGCCGACGGCGAAGCGGGCGAGCAGCATCCCGGTTCTCTCGGTCATCAGGACCTCTGTTCTCGTCTTCGGGTTCGCGGGGCTGGGAGTCTGCGCCGTAGAAACTCGCCCGGAGTACTCCCTACCCGTGCAGACTCCCGACGCGCCCGTCAGGGCGCTAGTTCGAGCCGCCCTCGGACGCCTCCAGCGCGCGCGCGCCCGACAGCGAGCTGGCCATCGAGTAGTTTCCCTCGTGGCAGGCGTACTCGTAGAGCGGCTCGTCGGTCCGCGTCATGTCGACGCGCGCGGTCCAGGGCGCGGCCCACGCGGTCGGGTCGCTCACCGTGAACTCGTAGCGCAGCGTGTCGGCGTCGATGCGCGTGATCCGCTCGACCAGGTTCAGGCTGGCGCTCGACCCTCCGAAGGATGTCTCGCGCAGGAAGTTCGTGGTCGTAACGACGAGCGTGTCGCCCTCCCAGCTCGCCCGTGAGTCGCCGACCCACTGCCGCAGCCCGTCCGGCAGGTGCGCGCGCCCGTCCAGCGGGATGATGCGGGCGTTGTGCACCATCTCGTTCAGGATGACGACGTGGTCCGCCGTCTGGAAGAGCTGCATGTTGTTGTTGTAGACGCTCGGCGTCATCGGCGGGCCCGAGTTGAAACCGAGGAGGCAGCGCTCGGACACGCCGCGGTCCTCCGGGCCGTGGGCGTGACGCCCGCGAAGGAGGCGGGTCAGCTCGCCGCGGGCCGCGGCATCCGGCCGCACGGCCGGGATGCGCCCGTTCGGCGGGTCGACGATCAGCGAGGTGCGCTGGCGCTCGAGCGAGTTGCCCTGCTCGAACCAGATGGCCTGCTCGTAGCTGACGCGCGCCTCGAGCGATGCGGTGGGCGACGTCGAGTCGCCGGCGCGGCGGCGTTCGGCCAGCGCCTGCTCGTACTCGGCAGCCTCCTCGGCGCTGAGGGTCTCGCGCCCGGCCAGATCCTCCGGCCGCTGCATGGGGGTGGCGGTCGAGAAGTTCCACAGACCCTGGAGGTCAGGGTCGCCGTCCGGCGTGCGAAGCGGCGATTGAGCCGCCGCGGCCGGAGCGAGCGCCGCGCCCACGAGCGCGACCAGCACCACCGACGTCAACGCCGTGCGAATGCGATCGGGCATCGGAACCCTCCCGTTCCTGCGTTCCCGCGCCGGGTGTGTCGTCGCGGTATGATGCCATGGATTGCCGGTCGCAGCGGGCGGATGGACGCTGCAGGAACCGGATTGAGCCCGTGGCACATGATGATGGTCACCAAGGGCCGCCGATGAGGGCCGGTCGTGACGCGAGTGCTCGCCGGTCACTTCTCGGGCTGGCCGCCTGCCTGCTCGCCGTCCTCCCTGCCGCGTGCGGGGAGCGGCCGGCCGCGGTCGCGGATGTCCGTTCGGGCGGGGGAGGGCCGCCCCGCCCGCCGAACATCGTCTGGATGGTGGCCGACGCGCTCGGAGCTCCGCTCGGGACGCACGCCGCGTCCCTTGCGGCCGCGGGTTCGACGTACGACGTAGCCGGGCGGCCGGCGTCCGGGGCCACCCTCCGGTCCGAGCTCCTGACCGGCATCGGCGCCGAGGCGCTCGGACTCACGGACGAGGGTCTCGCCGCACCGCCGGCGGCGGAAGTGAGCGTGGTGCCCGAACGGCTCCGGCGCGCCGGCTACTACACGAGCCGATCCGGCCCGCCGCTCCACAACCTTTCCGGCCTCTCCAACCCTGCCAAGGCCGACCCGGAAGGCGCAGGCGACGACGCGCTTGCGCAGCCGGGGCTCCTCGGCGCCTGGGACGCGGCGGGGCCGGAGGCCGACTGGCGGGGCCGGCGCAAGGATTGGGAGTACCCCTGCACCGTCGCGTTCGGGTGCGGCGGGGCGCCCCACGACCCCGAGCGTCCCTTCTTCGCCCTGTTCAACCTGACCGCGTCCGGCGACGCCCTCGACGCCGAGGTGGGGCGGGTGCTGGCCGCGCTTGCGGAGGACGGCCTCGAGCGCACGACGGCCGTGTTCCTGATCGGGAGCGCCGGCCAGGCGCCCGTGATCGCCCGGTGGCCGGCCGGCACGACACCGGACGCAACCGGCGGCGGACACCTGCGCCTGGTCGATCTGGCGCCGACCGCGCTGGCGCTGGCGGGCGCTCCGGTGCCGGAGTACATGACGGGCCGTGCGCTGCTGGGCGTCGAGGCGCGGGCCGGGGCCGAGCCGGGCTTCGACACCGCGGGCGCGCCCCCAGCTCCGACCGGTGCGGAACCTCCCTCGGCGGCGGCCCCGGAGGGGTATCCGACCGGGGGCCTGTTCCACGTGGCGCCCCGCGTCGAGCTCTCGTGCGACACCGAGGGCTCGACCATCGTCTACACGACGGAACGCGAAGCGCCGTTCCACTGGCGGCTCTACACCGGGCCGTTCCGGATGCGCTTCTGGACGCTGCGGGTGCAGTGCGGGCGTCTCGGCTACCGCGACAGCGAGATGGTCCGTTACGAGTTCGACATCGAATGAGCGGGGAGGATGTACCGATGACACCGACGACGCCGGCGCCCGTGGCGCCGCAAGGGACGACACGGACGGCCTGCCTGGCCGCGCTGACGCTGGCCGGGGTGGTGCTGACCGCCGTGACGTACCAGGCGCAGCCGGAGCGGGCGCCGATCACCGGCATTCAGGAGGTCGCCGACAACCTCTATCTGCTCGCCGATTCCGATCCGTCGGACCAGACGACGTGGACGGGCGGGAACACCGCGATCTTCGTGACCGGGAGCGGCGTGGTGCTGGTCGACACGAAGCTCCCCGGCTACGGGGCGGACATCCTGGAGTACGTCCGCGGCGTGACCGACCAGCCGGTCACGACCATCATCCACACCCATACCCACTTCGACCACACGGGCAGCACGACGGAGTTCCCGGACACGGTGCAGGTGATCGCGCACGAGAACACGGCTACGCAGATGGCGCGTACCACCTGCGAGCCGGTGACCAACTGCGCCGCGTTCCAGGGCGAGAACGCCCGCTACCTGCCGAAGCGCACCTTCTCGGTGCGGACTTCGCTCTTCAACGGCCCCGAGCAGATCGACCTCTACCACTTCGGCCGCGGCCACACCAACGGCGACACGTTCGTCGTCTTCCGGGGCCCCCGCGTTGTCCACACCGGCGACCTGTTCCAGCGCAAGGCGCTGCCGTTCGTCGACGTGGCGAGCAGCGGCGGGAGCGCCGTCGAGTTCGGCAGGACGCTGACCCGAGCCGTGGAGGGGCTGCCGGAGATCGACACCGTCATCGCCGGTCACGTCAACGAGCCGCTCGCGTGGGAGGACTTCACCGACTTCGCCGGCTTCTACAACCACCTGCTGGGCGAGGCGCAGGCGGGTATCGAGGCCGGCCGCAGCGTCGACGACGTGGTGGCCGCCTACGCGGTGCCGGAGACCTACGCCGATTTCACCGCCGACGAGCAGTCGGTGCGGACGATCGTGCAGCACATCTACGACGAGCAGTAGAGGAAGGTGCCAGATGCAGAGCTCTTTGCGTACGGCGTTGGTCGTCACGGCGATGGTGGGTCTCGTCCCGCTGCCCGCCGGCGCGCAGGAGGGTGCGCCCGCAGCGCCGCGCACGTCTTGGGGGGCGCCGGATCTGCAGGGCGTCTGGGACTTCCGCACCGCGACGCCGCTCGAGCGGCCCGAGGAGCTCGCGGACATCGACGTTCTGACGGACGAGCAGGCCGCGGAGGTCATCGAGCGGCTCGCGGAGCGCTGGACGCGACTGGCGGAGGGCAGCGAGTCCGACCCGGGGGCGTACAACCAGTTCTGGTTCGACTACGGCACGTCGGTCACCGACGACCGGCGGACGTCGCTCGTCGTCGACCCGCCGAACGGCCGGATTCCGGCCCTCACGGCCGACGGGGAGGCGCGCGCGGCGGCCCGGCGGGATCGCCGTCGCGACCACCCCGCCGATTCCTGGGAGGACCGCGGCATCGCCGAGCGCTGCATCCTGGGGTTCAACGCCGGCCCGCCGATGGAATCGAGCGCCTACAACAACATCATGCAGGTGTTCCAGACCCCGGACCACGTGGTCATCCTCAACGAGATGGTGAACGACTCCCGCATCGTGCCGCTAGACGGCCGGCCGCATCTGCCGGGCGACGTCGAGCAGTGGCGCGGGGATTCGCGCGGCCGCTGGGAAGGGGAGACGCTCGTCATCGAGACGACCAACTTCACCGCCAAGACGTCGGTTCGCGGCAGCGGCCCCGGCCTCAACCTGGTGGAGCGGCTGACGCGCGTCGACGACGGCACTTTGCTCTACGAGTACACGGTCGACGACGCGGCGACCTTCGAGCGTCCCTGGTCGGTAGCAATGCCGATGAAGCGATCGGCGGATCCCGTGTTCGAGTACGCCTGCCACGAGGGCAACTACGGCATGGAAGGCATCCTGGCCGGGGCGCGAGCGGACGAGCGGGAGGCCGTCGAGGCGCGCTGAGCGCTGCGGCCGTCCAGTCATGGCAACCCTCTCACGGCAACGATCCGGAAGACGCCCTCGGGCACCGCGCCACGCCTCCGCGGCAGGTGCTTCCGCCACCCCCGCGCCGGCCGAGCGGTGCGGTGCCGCGGCGACAGCGCCGCGCGGTGTAGCTGCCGCCCTGTGCGGCACCATCGCTGTGCTCCTCCTTGCCGCCGGCTGCGGGCCTGCGGTGCTGAGCGATGCGGTCACGCTCCTCCGCCTTCCCGAGGGAGGCCGCCTGCCGAGCGCGCTGGTCGATGACGACGGGGTCGTTCACGTCGTCTACTTCCAGGGCGAGCCGCGAGCCGGCGACCTGCTCTACGTGCGGCGGGCTCCCGGGGAGTCGGAGTGGTCGGAGCCACAGTACGTCAACAGCCAGGCCGAGACCGCGGTCGGCATCGGGCCGATCGACGGCGGTCAGGTGGCCCTCGGCGCGGACGGCCGCCTGCACGTCGTCTGGTTCAAGCTGGGCCGCACCGACTTTCTCTACACCCGGACCAACGACGCCGGCACCGGCTTCGAGAGGCAGTTCACGCTCTCGGGCGGAGAGGGCGTCGAGGCCGGGCCGACGGTCGCCGCGGACCGCGAGGGGGGCGTCTACGTCTTCTGGCACACGGGCGCGCCGCCCGACGCCGAGCGCGCCGTCTGGACGGTCGTCTCGCAAGACAACGGGCGGACGTTCGAGCCCGCCCGTCCCATCAGCGTCGCCGCCGAGGGGGCGTGCGACTGCTGCGGCCTCCGGGCGCTGACCGAGGAGCCGGGCGTGGTCCACGTCTCCTACCGCGGCGCCGGCGAGAACGTGCGGCGCGGCCAGCGCCTGCTCACCTCGCGCGATGCCGGCCGCACCTTCGACGACATCGGGATCGACGACTGGCGGATCAATGCCTGTCCCATCTCCACGACCAGCCTCGCGGCCGGGCCGGCCGGCGCGACCGTGGCATGGGAGAACGCCGGCCAGGTCTTCCTGAGCCCGGTCGACAAGCTGGACAAGCTGGAAGAGGCCCTCGCGCCGGCCGGCTCCGCAGAGTGGCGGCGCAAGAACCCGGCCGTCGCCGTCAACGAGCGCGGCGAGACGCTGCTCGCGTGGGGCGACGGCCCCGGCTGGCAGTCCGGGGGGACGTTCCACTGGCAGCTCTACGACGCGGACGGCCGGCCGACGGACGATCGCGGGACCGGGCCGGAGATCCCGGAGGGCAGCGTGCCGGCCGTCGTCGCCGGGCCGGGCGGTGGGTTCCTGGCGCTCTTCTAGGCGTCTGCGCCGAAAGGTTCAGCCGCCCCAGTCGTAGCCGATGCGCACGTAGTAGTAGGCGCCGCTGTAGCCCCAGGGGGTGTACTCGCTGTAGCGCTCGCCCACCCAGGTCGCGAGCGTGGACACCTGCGAGTACGTATCGAGGACGTTCTGGGCGCCGACGGCCAGCGTCGTTCCCCGCCCCAGACCGAGGCTCAGCTCCAGGTCCAGGATGGGCCGGCCGGCGAAGAAGCCTTGTGCCAGTCCGCCCGAGGGGGCGAAGATCTCCCCGCGCCCGCTGTCGTAGTCGTACCAACCTCCGTAGTAGCTCACGCGGCCGAGGAGGCGTACCGGCCCCAGGCGCTGCGTGACGCCCACATTCCCGCGGGTGCGGGGCAGGGCGTGGGCG
>Ga0209543_1002076_pt1 | contig 15489 bp, 9 predicted proteins | sample MesohylFT_FD_187296 | JGI IMG/M metagenome (GOLD analysis project Ga0209543, IMG submission 187296) | Host-associated microbial community of the marine sponge Aplysina aerophoba from Gulf of Piran - sponge mesohyl, lysed by freeze-thaw... | ecosystem: Host-associated > Porifera > Sponge >...
GCATCCTAGTTCAAAGAAGCGGCGTGCATTGTTGTACTCTGGATTCCCGCGTCCGCGGGAAACCATGCGTGCGGCGGGCACCCTTCCCATCCTTCCCCATCCTTCGCATCCTAGTTCAAAACCCGCACTACCCAAGGAATCGAAATTGCCGTCGGCACAAACTCAACCGGTAACTCTCGACGAACGCACAGACACCGCGATCGAGTACCACGGCAACATCTTGGATCGCCATGAAGCCGGCGATTCCGAAAGCGATATCCGAATCGCTTTCCGCGACTTCGCTTTGCACACCGGACTCATCGCCGACGAAGGTGAAATCAAGACCGAAGTCCCACCAGCGACCGACAGCACGAAGCGCGTCGATATGTACGCGCGCAACACCTACGTCGAGTTCAAACGAAACCTCATTGTCAACGGACGCATCGATCCCAGCTACACAGCGCAACTGGACGGTTACCTGCTGGAATCGGTCAAATCCGGTTGGGGCATCGAGAACGGGATCCTCACCGACGGCAAGCACTACCTGAAACGCACCATCGGCGAGGGCATCCTGCCGATCTCGCACAACACCGCTTACACCTTCGAACAGCCGAACCAAGGCCCCCGGCTCCGCGAATACCTCTTCGGCATCCTAAACACCGATGCGCTGGATATCGCGCCGAGTCACGATACCCTCACCAAGCATCTCGCCGCCGGCAGCGATCTCCTAAGTCAGGCCACGGCCCTCCTGAAAGACGCGCACGACGCGAACCGCGACAACCCGACCGTAGCCGTCAAACGAAAGCTCTGGCAAGACCTCCTCGAAGTCGCACTCGGACAAGACTCGACCGGCGACCCCGACACCGCCGATTGGCTGTTCATTCGCCACACCTATCTCACCACGCTCATCGCCCTAATCATTCAAGCCTATTTCGGCATCGACATCGTCCACGAGGCAGACAACGCCCCTGAATCCCTCCTCAACGGCGACACGCTCCACGCACACACCAATCTTAAGGGCGTCATCGAATCCGACCTCTTCCAATGGCCCGCCGAGATCGGTGCCACGCAATACATCCGCTCCATCGCCCGAAAAGTCGCCCAATTCGACTGGTCCAAACGTCCCGACGAACTAGCGGCCATCCTCTACCAGAACACCATCACCACCGAAGAACGGCGCAAGATGGGCGAGTACTACACCCCCCGATGGCTCGCGCAGACCATCGTCGAGGAACTGATTCCCGATCCGCAAAACACCGTCGCCATGGACCCCTCATGCGGCTCCGGCACCTTCATCGAGTGCCTCGTACGCAACATCATCGACCACTCGCACAACCAGCATCCCACCGACACGCTCCGCAAGCTCCAGACCAACGTCATCGGCATCGACCTGCATCCCGTCGCCGTCCAACTCGCAAAAGCGACTTGGGTCCTGAACTCACACGAAGTCATCAACGCCGCCCGATACGGTGGCCACCAAGACGACATCGCGCCGCCCATATACCTAGGCGACTCCCTTCAACTCCGTTACGAGCAAAATATCACGACGCTAGGCGATCACATCGCACTTCGCACAACCGAGCAACTGCCCGGTGAAACCGACACCGTCCGCTTTCAAGTACCGATGTCCCTAGCCCGCGACGGCGAGAGTTTCGACCGACTGATGCTAGACCTCGCCGAAGCGGTCGCACACGAATCGGATGTCGAAGCGATGCTAGACCGGTTTCAGATAAACGATACGGTTACACGCGAGTCGATGGCCCAGATCGCACAGCAGATGCGGGAGCTACAAGCCATCGGACGCGATCACGTGTGGGCATACTACCTTCGCAACATGGTGCGCCCAGCCGTGATCTCGGAACAGCGAGTCGACTCCATCGTCGGCAATCCCCCGTGGTTGAGCTACAACAAGAGCGCCGATATTGTCCGTGAGGAACTGGTTAACCTCAGCAAGAACGCCTACGGCATCTGGGTTGGCGGGCGACAAGCGTCAAATCAGGATATTGCCACACTCTTCTTCAGCCGAGTTACCGACCTCTACTTGAAACCAGACGGTAAGATCGGCATGGTCCTGCCGCACAGTGTCTTACGCTCCGGACAGCACCTCAAGTGGCGGAACGGCTACTGGCAGACGCAAGGCGGTATCACTAAACACGCCGCCGCAGTCGATTTCAGCACCAAGCCACCGTACGACCTAGACAACCTCGAACCCAACGATTTCTTCCCTATTGCCAGCGCAGTCGTATTCGGACGAGCGCGTGATAACGGAAATGATTTCGGCAAGATCAAGCGCCAAGCGCGCCCGCTTGCGCCCGGACGGGTTGAGATGTGGCGCGGTGCTACCGACACTCCCCGAGTCACCAGACAAGTGGAAACCCTGAACCACGACGACGGCGAGTTCCATTCAACCTACGCGAGCATCGCAACGGAAGGTCCTTCCATCAGAGATCGTCGGCTTTTTTTCGTAACGATCGAACCCAACCAAACATTCGTGGCAGCTCCCAACACGTTCAAAACTTATCCGCGCAAGGGTTCGCAAGACAAGAAGAAGTACGACGTTGGCGCGTTGGGTGGCAACGTCGTCCACAGTGACAACCTGTTCGACATCTATTTGGGCGAGAGCGTCGCGCCATTTGTAACACTTCCGGCGTTGACCGCCGCGCTGCCCGTTGATAAACCATCCATGACGCTGCCGCTGGATCACAGCAGTTGCCCCACCAATCCCAAAACCGGCAACATCAGGCACAACGCATGTGTAGTAGAGACCGCCCAACTCGATACTCGGATGCGATCGCGTTGGAAAACAATTGAGTCCCTCTGGGATGCCAACAAAGGCAAGAACAACAAAATGTCGCTCTATCAGCGACTGAATTACCACAACATATTGACCAGCCAACTGGAATGGATGCACAACCCGGGCGAGCGTCCGATTCGCATTGCTTACACTACCAGCGGCACACCTACTGCAACGCTAATCCGCGACGACAAAGCCATTTTGGACGAAACGCTTTATCAAGTAACTTGCCGCAATATCGACGAGGCATACTACCTGCTGGCAATCATCAACAGCGACGCTCTGGCAACAGCAGTAAACCAATTCATGCCAAAGGGATTATTCGGCGCACGCCACCTCCACAAACACCTCTGGAAACTACCCATCCCGGAATTCGATCCCAACAACGCCGACCACGCCGACCTCTCCCGCCTAGGCAGACGCGCAGCTGTCGAAGCGGAGAATGTGATCGCCGCGCTGGGTGAACCGCTACCGTCCGTTACGAAGGCACGTTCCGTGCTCCGGCACGAGTGGCAACCGAGTAGTGCAACCGCCAAGGATATCGAAACCGCCGTCCAGCAGTTGTTGTCATGATGGACGCGAAACATGCAACCCGATTCGAATTTCATGTCTGCCCAAGCGCATGATTCCCGTAAAGTAGGCATCCGAAAGTACCATTGAGAGAGCGGGGGAGTGGCGTAATGGTAGACGCGCATGCCTTTGGAGCATGTTGCCCAGGTCGTGCGGGTTCGAGTCACGCCGTCCCCACAATGTAAAGACGGAAGAAACGGGAACGCGGGCTTTCAGATCGCTTGGAGGTGGCGTTGATTGAGTCGACGAGCCGAAATTCGATCATGCAAACAGCAACGTTGTAGCCAACAGGTCTGCGGATCGTTCCCCAAAGCAGGTAGATTGACTATGCCATACGAAGTTTTCAGCTTGTTCTATCGATGTTCTGACTTGCATGGGTCGCACAAGAAATTCACGGACGCGGTTGCGTGTTTTACCGAATTGACTAAACGGTACAACGGGAACATTCCCGTCCACCCGGTTTCGCAAAAATACGTGTACGCCATAGCCGCAATCGATAGAAAAGGGAACCAAAGAAACTACTCGAACTCGGATAAGAATCAGGCGAAGACCCAGAATATTGATCCTAAGGCTCAGCTTACTGAAATTCCTACGATCACCACATTTTCCCATGTAGCAAGAATGTATCACGAAGCGTTGAAACTGTTTCCGATATCAGAGATCAATCTTTCGGACATATTTGATTACACGGACCGACGGCGGCATTTTTGGACTACGGATGCCGGTATAGGTCAAGCGTTGGCGTACGCCCAACAAAGTGTTTTCACGTTGGAACTGTCTTTCAAGGCATATTTGGAGGTGCTTGGTAAATTAGCTTCGACAGATGCGACTGACGTCCAAAAATGGCAAACACATGAGCTTGTTGACCTATACAAGCTTATGTCCTCTGATGAGATGATAGAACTAGAACGATGGTGGCATCATTCAGATGCGAAGCGAAACCATTTCAACGGTACCTTTCAAGAATTCGTTAACGAATGCAAGAAACTTTATGGCAAATGGCGATATATTACTGACCTGAAATCTTCGAATGCCTCAATCGACATACCAATGTTGCTTAGTGTTTCGGAGTTTTTGATTGAGGCGGGACACCGTAAATTCAAGCAACGCTCACCCGTTAAAATCACCTTCAATGAGATCACCTCGACCAACGACGAGGATGGCCGGGAGTCCAGGCGCCCAACTCATGGATTGGTTAATGGCGTAGTACGTTCGGTGCGAATACATCCGGGGTTCGACCCCTTTGACTTAGTGGAGGTCGTGATCGCTTCCGAAGAATACGATGAAGAGGTCACGGCACATTTTCATAAACGAAACGTCAAGCAATATTCTGGTCTTGAGGGAAAAGAAGTAGAGTTATCGGGATTTATCGAAAATGACCGACCCTATATCTTGACTAACCCAGAACACTTCGACTCGTATCGAGTTTCACCGGCGTATGAGACTGAGCTTCTGACCCTTAAGGGAGTAATTTATGACTTCAAACCGATCCGTTACCCGAATGTTGGGGATGTGAAGTTTAACTTGGTGCTTTTTGATGAAACCTACTTTACGCACGTCCAATGCTTCTTTTCGACTGATGAAGAGCGAGCCCATGTCTACGGGCTGCAACTTGGCGACCGGATATTGATCAGTGGATTGGTCACACGATGTGAAGGGGTGCCGATGATTTTGGTTGATCCTCGGGACCTTCAAGTCGATGGTGCCGAACGTAGTAACGCGAGGGATAAAGGTACGTAGAGATGAAGCAGTTCCGCCTATTGGGTGAGTCGGGTTTGACTCAGTCGTGTTTAATCGCACTTGAAAGCGAGCTTTTGGGCCCGATGCCCATTCAAAAAACCACGGTTCTTACGAAAAACGGTCGAGAGCATTTGTTCGTAATATGGGAGTCGTTGGACTGGCCTTACCTCGGCGCGATAATTCCTAACGGTTTCATGAGCGGTTACTCGGGTGAAGGCGGTAGGGGATTCTCTTTGGCACTTTGCATGATCCACGAGTTGCAGATTCCGATCGAACATTTGAAGGTGAACAACACCGTATTCGACAGGATTGACAAGGGCGATTTTCCAATGGCATGGCACAAGCACGTGAACAATTCTGCTATGCCGCTACAGATGCCAGTTGGCGGGTGGGTATTCAAAAACCATTGGCAGTTGATGTCTGATCACCGGTTGTGGCGAGTGCAGAGTTGGAAACGCTGGAACTCACCTATGGATTGGCCGAATCCTGCTTTCGATGTTTCTAAATTCAGTTGGGATGTCGGCGACAAGTTATTTTTGGCAAGCGAAAATCTCGCAGGAAATGCGCAACCTGAAAATTGCCAACAAGTAGGACTGATGTTGCGTGATGCGTGGATCGAGTTTGCGCGCATCGTGAGGTCAAACATCGAAGAACTCCACGAAGGGATCGGCAAAAATGATGTGAAAAGAGTCATTGACGCGATGCAACTACCGGCTGATATTTCCGCGAACGCCAAGAAATCGTATTCGCATACTCTTAGCCTCCACCATGATCGCGGGGCAACACCGTATTTAGCTGAAAGCCGATTCAGTGAAACCGTTGACGCTATGGCCGAGATAATCGAGATTCGTTTTTCGGGGGTATTTGACCCGCGTGGTCGTGAAATGATACCAACGAATTAAGTTCGCACTTGCCTTAAAGAATCCTTGAACTGCCATCGTTAATCCGACTCCTGTCAAGGAAGTGCTTTCAGGTCAATTACCGACCAATCACCACCGCAAAACGTAGGAGGCGTCACCACCACCGGCATGACAGCATGCCCCCGACAATTACCACCTCAATCCCGGTCATGAAGATCGATTCACCTCAAATCCATTACACAACACCGCAGATCATCTCTTCGGTGTACCCATTAACCCGATAACCCCATTGAACGGTTCGGAGTTACCGGTCAGATTGGAACTCCCGGCAAGCACACGGGCGTCAATGGCGCCGGGATGAACCGAGCCGACCTTGATGCCATTTCGGGTGTATCGCAGGAGACTTGCCCGCAGTCGATGTCGATGGACTGGCCGCATAGGGTTGTCAACGTGGAGACGATAAGATATGCCGTAGGTGATTGATTAACTAGGGCAACCACAAAGGCAAATTTTCAATGGATCGAGGACTGCAGATCTTAGACGCTTCGGAAGAAACGCAAGCGGAGTTTGATCGGTTGGCCGCGGTGTGGAAGCGGGAGACGGCGCATCTTTCGTCGCCGAGCATGATTGCCAAGCATTGGGCTTACGAGAGGATCGTCGAGATGGGTTTGGTTGCGATCCCGTTGATCCTGAGAGATTTGAAAAAGGCGCCATCGCTGTGGTTCATGGCACTATTTGCCATCACTGGGGCGTCACCGACGCGTCCCGACGATCATGGAAATATTGACGCACTGCGAGCGTCTTGGCTCGATTGGGGCGAGCGCAACCATTACATCTGATTTTCGTCTTTTTGAGAGGGTTATTTGACGGCTCAACTTCGGGATTTATTCCCGTCCTTGACAGATTTCAGCGTTACCAGTCCGCAAGACCCGCGGTACAACTGCGTCGCTTGGGCGGTAGGCACAGACGATGGTTGGTGGTGGCCAGCTCCAGGTTTCGAGTGGCCAATCGATCGCCGCGATGACGAGGAATTGCCTACATTCACCACTGCTTTTAACACGCTCGGCTACGAGCGATGTGCTGACGGGGCGATGGAAGATGGATTCGTGAAGATCGCGATCTATCGGTTGCGGTCCGGAGAGGTCACACATGTGGCACGTCAGTTGAACACCGGACGTTGGACGAGCAAACTTGGCACGCTGGAAGATATCGAGCACGGTAGTCCAAGCGAGTTGGAGGGTGAACGATATGGAGTGGTTGTGCAGTATATGAGGCGGCGATTGGACAACGTAGGGGCGCAGATGGAATTAGCTTGATTTGCCGATCGATCAAGGTGCGAACTCTGTGACGGAATGCGCGGCGACACTCGATATCGGCATATAATCCCCTGCACGTAACACCACCTAAGGGCACCCAAAATCCCCAATAGATTCGACACCATCATCGTCGGTGCGGGCTCGGCCGGGGCCATTCTTGCGACGCGGCTGACTGAGGATCCGGAACATTCGGCGCTGCTCATCGAGGCGGGGCCTGACTACCCGGACAGCGTTGAAAGCGTACGCTAAGGTCAACCGAGACTAGACTAGTCTGGCCCGCGGCGGTCATTGACCTTAGGAGGCACGCTTAGCAGTCTCGGGTCCGGGTCCTGCGCCGTTACCACTAACTTGCTGTTCAGCAGCGTCTGCGATCAAGAGCAGTAAATCCATAGGGACACGCAGCAGCTCATGTAGCGCTTCGCCTTGGCGCTTAGTGATCTTGCGCTTGCCGGCGAGGAGTTCCGACACTGCATCAGGACTGCCGATGATGGGCACAAGATCGGTTTCCGTCAAGCCCTGCTGGTCAAGTCGGTACTCGATGGTCGCAATTGGATCTGGTTCGCCCAAATCGACCGTTTCCGTTTCGTATGCCCGGACGAGAGCATACAACGCGTCGAGCTCGTCACCCTCTGGAGTACCAACCGGGGAATCGAAAAGTTCCTCGATACGAGCCATCGCCAGATCAAGGTCATGATCGTTTCTTATTTCGGTTATTGTCAGCATGGTCATATTCTACTGGCATCGATCTCGTCGTAATCGGAGTGTGTACCTACAAACAAAACTGTGACGTTACTTCTGGCGTAATCTACGTGCGCGACCAATCGATATCGATTTCCTCTGATTCTGAAAACCGCGCGGTTGGCAGGCAGGACGCTCGCCCTCGGAAAATACTCCAACAGTTCGTGCGGATCGGCCCAATCGTGTCGTTCAACATCACGTATCCACGCTGTCAGTGATTTCTCCGTATTAGAATGCCGTGCCCAAAACCTCTCAAGTTTTCTGATCCCGTGAATCAGCACGATTTCGACCCGCCAGCACCGGCATATTTTCGACTTGTGGGCATCTCCCGTACCGCCAGAACCACGATTCGATTTCTACGATTCATCTCAGCATCAACCTCGCGCCGATAACTGCGCCGACTATGCCCAACGGGATCAACCACCAAGTCTCAATGCCGATGCCGAGCAAAATAACGAAGACGCTAACGACGGTGAATCCGAAGCCGAGCCAGATTCTGGTTCTTTCGTTGCGACTTGATCGACGCATCGCTACTTGCCAATCGCTCTTAACGCGAGATCCAATACACTCGCCCCCAGCGCTATCGGAACCAGAATAGCGAGAAGCCATTTGATCCATTTGAGATCAGTTTTGACCTCAGCGAAATCGCTCGTTGACACGTGATCTTGAAGGTGTGCCTCTAGTTCTGTATTTCTCTCGGCGGTCATAGCTTCCCAGTTCTGTGCTCACGCATGATCCGTCACATAGAGTAACGTGCTAACAGGATGTGTCTTGCGACGGAGAGGCATAGTCCTCCTAAAGTTTTCGTGATGACCAGTGAATACCAACAAAGATATCACATCTGTCCAATCTTGTGCAAGTCTCTAATTCTGAATACCAATCAACTTTGCTCGCCCGTCTACAGCAGCGGTTAATGTTGCGAACTTAGGTTGTCACACGCGCAATCACATTCCAATTCGGCATATAATCCCCTGCACGTAACACCACCCAAGGGACGCCCTAAATCCCCAACAAATACGACACCATCATCGTCGGTGCGGGCTCGGCCGGGGCCATTCTTGCGACGCGGCTGACGGAGGATCTGGATCATTCGGTGCTGCTCATCGAGGCGGGGCCTGATTACCCGGATTTCGACGCGATCCCGGATGAGGTTAAGTATGGCTATGGGCATAAGAACCGTCCGTGGCGTCGGGCGTATAGTGATCATCGCTGGACTTTTGTGGCGCGTTATACGGACGAGGCGACGCCGGGTCTGGTGCCGCGGGGCAGGGTAGTGGGCGGTTCGAGCGCGGTGAACGCTCAGATTTTCTTGCGGGGCGTGCCTGAGGACTACGACAATTGGGCGTCGTGGGGCAATGATCGGTGGAGCTTCGAGGAGTTGATGCCGTATTTCCGAATGATCGAGACGGATACGGATTTCTCCGGCGATTTCCACGGGTCGGAAGGCCCAATCATCGTGCGGCGCTTCCAGCCGGATGAGTGGGTTGAACCTCAACGGGCATTCTACGAAGCGGCGCTGGCGAACGGTTTCCCGGAGTGTCCCGACCACAACGCTCCCGACACAACGGGCGTCGGTCCAACACCGTTGAACAATCCCGGCCGGGTGCGATGGAGCACTGCGATCGGATATCTGAGCACTGCCCGCGAGCGACCCAATCTCACGATTCAGCCTGATTGCCTGGTCCACAAGGTGCTGTTCGACGGCAAACGCGCAGTCGGGATCAAGGCCGAGGTGGGAGGCGAGGTCTCGGATTACGAGGGCGAAAACATCATTCTGTCGGCGGGTGCGATCGGCTCGCCGCATCTGCTGATGCTGTCCGGCGTGGGGCCGACAGAGAGATTGGATGCCGTGGATGTGCCCGTGGTACACGAACTTCCGGGCGTGGGAGAGAATCTCCGCGATCATCCGCAGGTCAGAATGGCGTGGCGGACGCGCGATGGATTCGAAATGTCGGAAGACATTCCGGGTTGTCAGATCACTCTGCGGTATACGGCGGCGGGTTCACACCTGCCCAACGACATGCTGATACATCCGGGATCACGTACCCCGATCGAAGTCCCAGCGTATCGACCCGGCGCAAGCGATGAACTCGGCATTGCAATGGTCATCTGCATCGACCTCGCCGTCGGCGCGGGACGCATCTACCTGCGTGGCAAAGACCCGCACATCCAGCCGTTCCTCGACTACAACTATCTGGAGGACGATTTCGACACGGAGAGGTTGCGCGAAGGGGTTCGGATATGTCTCGATTTCGCCCAGGAAGAGAGATGGTCCAGCATGGCGAAGGAGCTAGTGGACCCAACGTATGAAGACCTCGCGTCGGACGAATCGCTGGATGCCTGGATCAGACGAAGGGTTGCGACCAGCCATCATGTGTCCGGCACCTGCAAGATGGGTCCCGACTCGGATCCGATGGCCGTAGTAGATCAGTTCGGCAACGTCCGCGGCCTCGACAACCTCAAAGTCGCCGACGCATCCATCATGCCCGACTGCATCCGCGCCAACACCAACGTCACCTCCATGGTGATCGGCGAACGAGTGGCAGCGTTCATCGGGGAGGGGTTATGACAGCCCAATTCACGCTAAGTGCCTTTGGCGACGAGATCGACGCCGATGTTGATGAGCAACTGCGCGTCCTGAACGAGCTCGAGATTGGCTACTTGGAGTTGAGGAGTGCGTGGGGTACCAACGTCCTCGAAATGAGCGACGATGAAGTCGTCCGTCTCCTAGATCGTTGTGAGTCACACTCGATTCGTGTGAGCTGCATTGGGAGCCCAGTCGGTAAATCGCAGATAAGTCGACCGATAGGGGAGGTTGTCAGCGATTTGGAGCGGATCATAGACATCGCCAAGATGCTTGGCACTGATCGGGTACGCGTATTCTCCTTCTACCCAGATGACGAAGGTCAGCAGGCTGAATGCGTCGACGAATCGGTATCTCGACTGCGCGCGATGGCACATGTGGCGGGGCAACGCGGAGTGGTTCTGTGGATGGAGAACGAGGGCGGTTTGGTTGGCGACACACCTGAGAGATGTCGGGCAATCGTGGAGGGAGTGGACAGTCCGAACCTTCGATATGTCTGGGATACCGGGAACTATCCCCAGGCGGGCATCGAACGTTCCGTCGACCGCGGATGGCAGCTCTTAGCCGAATTCACGGAGTGCGTGCAGGTCAAGGACTTCTTGATCTCTGACGGCACGATAACCGTCGCCGGCAAGGGAGACGGGCAGGTCCGCGAGTTGCTCATCAACCTCCGGGACTCGGAATATAAAGGATTCCTGGCGCTTGAACCCCACCTGTTGATCTCCGGTCAGCGCGGCGGATTCAGCGGCACCGATGGGATGAAGATGGCGGCGGTGGCGCTCCGGAGACTAATGGCGGATGTGGGTTGCGTGGAGGTGCGGGGGTAGTTGTCTCATCAACCCAAATGATTCGTCGGATTGTGGATTCATAGAATCAAATGTGGATTTTCAGACTGTTGATGCCGCGGAACTCCACCGCCGTTCGGCTGTCGTAAACAGTCTTTAGGTAACGTCCGGCCGACTTCACTGGCCGGGCATTCAAATTTAACCGAGAGGCGAGATAGATGGTCGCAGATTTGAAGTTGGCTGTAATTGTTGCCTGCTCCGCACTGTTGCTGGGCGTGGTGATGGCGTGCAGTTCCGATCCGTCACCAACTCCAACTATTGAACCCACGGTAACCGCCACGACCGCAGTCGAACCGCCGACCGCGATTCCGATGCCAACGGCTACCGTCGTGCCGGTAGTCGACACCCCCACTTCGGTTCCAGAACCTACTCCTACAACTGCGCCCATCGTCAAAGTTCCGACTTCGGTACCTGAACCGACCGATACTCCAACGCCAGCAGTCGATACCCCGACGGCGGTACCTGCTCCGACGGATACTCCGACACCGATGATCGATACCCCGACGGTGGTTCCCGCACCGACCGATACTCCGACACCGGTTGTTGACACGCCGACTTCGGTTCCCGAACCGACGGCTACGCCCGTGCCGGAGGTCAGCACACCGACCGTCGTACCGGAATCGCCCGCCACGGCGACGCCGGAAGCTCAATCAGTTGATGCCTTGGATTTCGATCCATCGGTGGTTCTCGGCACTCTTTCAAACGGTATGACCTACTACGTGAGAGGCAACGAGGAACCGCGCAATCGGGCGCATTTGTCGCTAGTTGTCAAGGCCGGTTCGGTACATGAGGAGGAGGATCAGCGAGGGCTGGCGCATTTCGTAGAGCACATGGCATTCAATGGAACCGAGCGGTTCGAAAAACAGGAAATCGTCGATTATCTCGAGTCGGTCGGTAGCTCCTTCGGTGCCCATCTAAACGCGTATACCTCGTTCGATGAAACCGTGTATTTTCTGGAGGTGCCTACTGACGATCCTGAAGTGCTCGAAACCGCATTCCAGATCCTGAGCGATTGGGCGTACGCCATTACTTTCGATCCCGAAGAGGTGGAACTTGAGCGTGACGTGATTCTTGAGGAGTGGCGTCTGGGGCAAGGTTTTTCCTCTCGGTTCCAAGAAAACTGGTTTCCTCCGATCTTCGGCGAATCGCGCTACACCGAACGGGCCCCTATCGGCCTCCCCGAGATCGTCGAGACCGCACCTCGCGAGCGTCTCGTGGATTACTACGAGCGCTGGTACCGCCCTGAACTGATGGCCGTCGTCGCCGTCGGTGATTTCGATATTGACCTTATCGAAGCCAAGGTGAAACAGCACTTCGCGTCACCGCCAGAAGGCGAGGCATCGCAAGCGCGAGCCGTCGGTTCCGACACGAATCGGCCGCGCTTCGAAGTCCCCATCCACGATGCTCCACGCATTAACGTCTTCTCCGATCCGGAGGCACCCGCGACCCAGCTGATCCTAGTGCGCAAGTTACCTCCCGAAACCGGTCAAGACCTGCCAGCATACCGTCGCAGTGCAGTTGAGACGCTCGCATTCATGATGCTTAACGCTCGTCTTTTCGAACGTGGTCAAGCCGCAGATCCACCATATCTGGGAGCGAGTGGCCAACGTGGGGCATTTGTTGAAGCGACGGACATCGTTCAGTTCGGAGCGTGGGTCGAACAGGACGGGATCGAGGCTGGTTTAGCGGCCTTGCTGGAAGAGATGCAGCGCGCCCGGCGGCACGGTTTCACCGAGGGTGAACTTGCCCGAGAGAAGGTCAACCTGTTGAGTTCAGTGGAAAATGCGTACAAGGAACGGGACCAACGAAAATCCGGCGATCTGTCCCAGACGTACGCCGACCATTTCCTCAACGGGACACTGGTGCCAGGCCTCGATGCCGAGTGGGAACTCTACCAAGAGCTACTGCCGCTGATCGCCTTGGATGAGGTCGACGACCTCGCGGCAACTTGGACCCAGACGGACAACACGGTGGTTCTGGTGATGCGTCCTGAAGACCCTGACGCGATCACCGACGATGAACTGGCGGCGGTGGTTCGGGCGCAATTGGAATCGGCCGACACGCTGCAAGTCGAACCGTACGTTGATGCCTTCGATGATGTTCCGTTGTTGGCGCAAATTCCAATGGCGGGTAGCATCACCACAGAAGAGGCAATCGAGTCGATCGACGCTCAAAAGTGGACGCTTTCGAACGGCATCACGGTAATTGCGAAACAGACAGACTTCCGAGATGACGAAGTGGTGTTCACCGCATTGAGTCCGGGTGGGCTTTCGTTGGTGACCGACATGGACTACGTGTCGGCTCTGTATGCGGACCAACTGGTTGCTGGCAGCGGTGTCGGGTTGCACGACAACGTAACGCTAGACAGGTTGCTCACCGGCAAGCGGGTTTCGGTGTCTCCGTACATTGGAGACCTGTTCGAAGGATTCAGTGGCAACGGCTCGCCAGAAGACTTGGAGACCCTGTTCCAGCTGATCACGCTGTACGCGACCGCGCCGCGCCTCGACCCCAACTTCTTTTCGAGGTACGAGACAAGCCTCCGCAGCGTCGCCGAAACGCGCTCGGAACAGCCTGACGCGGTATTTTCCGACGCATTGACTGAGGTGCTGAGTCAAAACCACTTCCGTGAACGACCGCTTACTCTCGAAGTGCTGGATGAACTCAGCATGGAACGCGCGCTGGCCGTTTACACAGACAGGTTCGCAGACCTGGGCGACGCAACTTTCGTTTTCGTGGGTGCTTTTGACTGGGAAGAACTGCGTTCGCTGACCACGACGTATCTCGCTAGTTTGCCGACGACCGGACGCGTCGAAGAGTGGCGCGATGTTGGGATCGACCCGCCGATGGAGTTGGTCGACCACATCGTTAGGAGCGGTATCGAACCTCGCAGCATAACGGGGGTCGTCTTCGCGGGAGACGCGGAATGGGAGCGTCAGGATGCGTTGACGCTAAGAGCGGCAGGCGAGATGCTCCAGATCCGACTGCGTGAGCGCCTTCGTGAGGAGTTAGGCGGCACGTATTTCGTCAGCGTGAACGCGAACCTACAACTGCTACCCGATCCCGAGTATCAGATCTCCATCTTTTACGGCAGCGATCCGGCCCGCGCGGACGAGCTGTTGATGGAGGTTTTTGAGGCAGTCGACTGGCTCGAAAACGGCGGCGAACAAGATTATCTTGACACCGTCAAGGAACTTCTTCGCACACCTAGGGCGGAGCAGCTTCGCGACAACAACTTCTGGGTAAATCAGATACGGGCAACGACGCGACGAGGCGAACAATTCGCGGACATTCACCTTTTCGAAGAGTGGCTAGACGCGATAACTCTCGACCAAATCGTTGCCGTCGCGCAGCTTTATCTCACCGACGACCGCTACGTGAGGGTAGTGCTACTGCCGGAAGATGGTTAGCGGCGGATTTGAACTGTGATCGAGACGATCCATCACATCATCTCTTCCACTTTCACAACGCGTTTGGATCCTCACACTCTGCAGCGTGCTTTCCCTGCACAACACCTCACACGTCTCGATCACTCATCTATCGGGCCTTTGCCCTTTCAACCGCTTGTCGCAGTGATCATGTCGGCCACTGTGCCTGCGTCCCGTGTAAACCTTGCGTCGGATGTCGAGTGGCGCCTTCGAGACACCTGTTCGCGTCGGTTCATGGTCTGCTTTGCACCGGGCTGTTTTCACACCTCCTCGCTCCGATCAGCCGCTTAGAATCGGCATCCCGGCACGTTTCATCGACCACATGTTCCAATCTTGACCGCGCCTGAAAGGCACGATTGTCGCAGAGCTGGATCCATGCAGATCACCGCTGACTGACCCGATAACGGTCAATGCTGGTCGCAGAGGTGGTTGGAGGGAGCGAGCAGTCGATCTGCGCTTGCGACGGAGTGCCTCGACCAAGAGAACGTCCGTCTCCCTTCAACCATCTCGCGCTAACCGAGATCGGGGGTCTGATTTCGTCAAAGGCTTGCGCAACACGCGTCGAGTTCCGTGGCAGGTTCAGTCGGGTTTGACTTTGCAGAAGGTTTCACACCCCCAACCCGGCCTCGCCTCCTTTT
>Ga0209543_1002077_pt1 | contig 15481 bp, 14 predicted proteins | sample MesohylFT_FD_187296 | JGI IMG/M metagenome (GOLD analysis project Ga0209543, IMG submission 187296) | Host-associated microbial community of the marine sponge Aplysina aerophoba from Gulf of Piran - sponge mesohyl, lysed by freeze-thaw... | ecosystem: Host-associated > Porifera > Sponge >...
GTGATGACGCGGCCTTCGTCGAGGCTGGTTCGGTGACCGATGTGCGCGTGTTGGACAACGACGTGGACCTCGACGGGAATCTGGATGTGTTGTCGTTGGCGGTCACGGCGTCGCCGGGATCGGGTGTGCCGATGGTGGAGGAGGTCCCGGGCCACGAGTTGGTGGTGCGTTACCGGGCACCCGCGGCCGGCGGCCGTGAGGGTTTCTCGTATCGGGTCTGTGACGCGTTGGGGGCCTGCGACGACGCCGAGGTGACCGTGCTGCTTGCGCCGGGTGCGTGCACGATTCGGGGCACGGCGGGCGATGATGTGTTGGTGGGCACGGCGGGTGATGACGTGATCTGCGGTTTCGGCGGCGACGACACCCTCTGGGGCGGCCCGGGTGATGACAGGCTCCACGGCGGCCCCGGCGCCGACACCTGTACCAGCGGCCCTCACACCGCCGCATGCGAAACATGACCCCCACATCGCTCCGGCTCGGCCGACGCCGCACGATCGGCGTCGTCGTGCTGCTCGTGGTCATCGGGGCCGCCTGCGCTGACACCGCCACCACGGCGCCGTCCACGACACAAGTCCCGCGGAGTGAGTCGCGCGACGCGGGCGACACCCCCGCGGCGCCGTCCGGTTCGGATGAATCGGGAGAGGAGGAGGGCGGCGCGGTCGGTGGGGCGCCGATTTCTGCTGACACACCGCACGAGCCGGTTGATGCCGCCGGGTTGGCGGAGGCTGTGGCGGCGGCGAATGGGCTGGCAGGGTTGCTGTCGGTGCCCGATCGGTGGGATGTCTGCGGTGTACATCCCGACGGGTCTGTGGCGTGCTCGGGCGAATTCGGCTCGGAGGGGCCGTTCAGCGCCATCAGCGTCGGGGTTGTTGGCGACGGCTGTGGTTTGCGCCTGACCGGCGCGCTGGAATGTTGGGACGACCGCCTTGAGCCGAGTGAGAGCGACGATCCGCCGGAGGGGATGTTCGCCGCGGTGGGCGTGGGAGTGTCGCGTTCGTGCGGTCTGCGCCCTGACGGCAGGGTGGAGTGCTGGCGCTACAGCGGGTCGGGCCGCCGTCACGAGCTGTTGGAAGGCGAGTACGAGGTGCCGTATCCCGGTGGGGTGTTCTCGGCGGTCAGTGTGGGGTACCACCACGTGTGCGGCCTGCGTCCCGAGGGGTTGGTGGCGTGTTGGGGTGAGGACTGGTTCGGCCAGTCCGACCCGCCTGCGGGCCAGTTCCTGGCCGTGGACGCCGGCGTGAGTCATTCGTGCGGGCTGCGCTCCGACGGGTCGGTGGCGTGCTGGGGCGAGGACTCGATGGACTCGGGGTTGCTGGGACGCGACGACGAGTACCGGGGGTTCCACTACTTCGACCACGAGAGCGGCGAGCGGGCCTACGTGGAGGAGCAAATCGAACAGTTCGGCGATCTGGAGACTCCCGAAGCGCCGGTGAGGTTCATGACGGCCGTCGATGTCGTGCGTGACGCGGACCTGCTCGCGGCGATGGTGGAGCGGGCGGCCGGCTGGGAGCCGCCGCCGGGTCCGTACAAGGCGCTCAGCGCAGGCGGGGGGTTCACGTGCGGGCTGCGCCTCGACGGCGAGGTCTCCTGTTGGGGGTATGTGAACAACAGCGAGCCACGCATCCCTCTGGCGGTGTACGCGGAGGTGGCCGGCGACAGCGTCCGGGCACGTCACGCCGACAGGCACGCCGAGTCGGAGGACACGTGGCTGCTCCATGCGTACAGCAGGATGCTGGCCTATGTCGATCTGGTGAACCCGCCGCCGGGTCCGTTCGTGGCGGTCGACGCCGGCGACGTGCGGGCGTGCGGGTTGCACGCCGACGGCGAGATCTCGTGTTGGGGCTACGGGCCGGCGAGGAGTCCGCCCCGCCGCCGGGTCCGTTCGCGACCACGCCGCTCGCCACCCACCCCGTCACCCCTCAGGAGGACACCCCTCCAACCGTCACGGACTCCCGCGATGCGAGGGGCGTTGGCGGGCCGGTCGTCGACGGTTCGGGCGAGGTCGTCGACGTCGTGGAGTTGTCGCTGTTCGAGCGTCCCGAGGGGCTGCCGGAGTCGGGGTGCGCGGGCCGCTGGGCTCCGGGTCGGCCGGTGCGGTCCTTCACCGGGACGAACATGGACTACTCGGAGGCGTTCGCGCCGCATTCGACGGTGCGAGTATCGGCGTGGGGCGCCGCATGGCCGTTGGACGGCTCGGACTTCTGGGAGTTGGCGCCGGTGGCGATGCCGACGGTGACCGCCGACGCGCGGGGCCGCGTCGTGGTGGACTGGGCGGTGCCCGAGGTGCCGCAGGATCCGGTGAACGCGGGTCTGGCTGCGTACTTCCTCAGAGCCGAGGGCGCGACCCCGTCGGGTGTTCCGGTGGAGGCGTCCTCGTTCCAGCCGCACTTCGTGTACGCGGACGTGGGGCCGTGCGCGCATCGCGACGACGTCACCTCGACGAGCGGGCGTGCGGTGCGCATCGACGTGCTGGCGAACGACGTGGCGCCCACGGGCGGCACGCTGGACCCCACCTCGGTGGAGGTCGACGCGTTCTGGGTCGGAGAACGCAGCGGGGAGTTCGTCGTAAACCCCGCCGACGGGTCGATCACGTTCACGCCCCTCCGCTATTTCGTTGGCATCGCGCCCGCCCGCTACACGGTCTCGGACACCTGGGGCACCGAGGTCTCGTCGTACATCCGCGTGACCGTCACCGAGGACTGACCATCACCGCCACGACTGGAAATCCCCCGAGATCGTGGAGGCATGCTCTAACGCGAAAGGAGAGCGATGTCGGAGATAGGCGACGTTCTGACCGGGAGTTCCGCGGCGGCGCGGTGCGGATCGTAACCGAGACGGGCAAGCTGATCGCCCACGTGGCCCGTGATCTGGATATCCATACGGGCACGTTGGGGAACTGGTGCAGGCGGAGCGGAGTCGCCGCCGGCGGCGGGTGATGACACGGCCTTCGTCGAGGCTGGTTCGGTGACCGATGTGCGCGTGTTGGACAACGACGTGGACCTCGACGGGAATCTGGATGTGTTGTCGTTGGCGGTCACGGTGTCGCCGGGGTCCGGTGTGCCGACCGTCGAGGAGGTCTCGGGCCACGAGTTGGTGGTGCGCTACCGGGCACCCGCGGCCGGCGGCCGTGAGGGTTTCTCGTACCGGGTCTGTGACGCGTTGGGGGCCTGCGACGATGCCGAGGTGTCGGTGTGGCTCGCGCCGGGTGCGTGCACGATTTCGGGCACGGCGGGCAATGATGTGTTGATGGGCACGGCGGGTGATGACGTGATCTGCGGTTTCGGCGGCAATGACGTGATCTCGGGTCTCGGCGGTAACGATGTGCTGTGGGGCGGCGCCGGCAATGACGCCCTGTACGGCGACGATCCCGCCAGCCCCGGCGTTGGTGGGGATGATGTGCTGTTCGGTGGCGCCGGTGACGACACCCTCCTCGGCGGCGCCGGGGCGGACGCCATCTGGGGAGGCGACGGGACAGATTCCGCCTGGGGCGGCGCCGGCGTCGACAAGCTCCACGGCGGTCCGGGCGCCGATGTGCTCAACGGCGAGGGCGGCGCGGATGTCGTGTGGGGCGGCCCTGATGATGATGTGCTGTGGGGGTTCGGCGGCGACGACACCCTTTGGGGAGGCCCGGGTGATGACAGGCTCCACGGCGGTCCGGGCGCCGACAGTTTGCGCGGCGGGCGGGGTGGTGACGATCTGGACGGCGGACCTGACGGGGACACCTTGTGGGGCGGCCTCGGCGCGGACACCCTGCGTGGCGGGCTCGGCGCCGACGCCATGTTGGGCGGCCCGGGTGATGACAGGCTCCACGGCGGGCCGGGTGGTGATGAACTCGTCGGAGACAACGGCGACGACACGCTGTGGGGCGACGACGGCGATGACCGCCTCTACGGTTCCTGGGGTGACGACACCCTCAACGGTGGGCAAGGCGACGATTTCGTGGGCGGTGGCCCCGGAGTCGATGCCTGTACCAGCGGCCCCCACTCCACCGGATGCGAACCATAAGCCCTCACGCCCAAAGGCGGCACCGGAGGCGGGTGGCGCGCTGGATCGTGTGTGTCGTCGTGCTGGTCGCTCTCGCTGCTGGGGCGTGTGGTGGTGGAGATGGCGCGGATGGCGAGGCTGGCGGGTCGGCGCGGGCGGCGGCGGGGGCGCGGTCGGGGTTGTTGTCTTTGGGTGACTTGTCAGGTGGGTGCGGGTTGGGTGTGGACGGGTCGTTGGTGTGTTGGGGTTCGGGGGCGCCGGAGGACGCGCCGGCGGGGGCGTTCGCGGCGGTGGCTGTGGGGTTGGTGCATGGGTGCGGGTTGCGTCCGGGCGGCACCGTGGAGTGTTGGGGCGCGGATGGGCGTTTCGGCTTCGTCGGCGGCGGGGAGGCGGTGGCGCCGGGTGGGGTGTTCGTGGCGATTTCTGCGGGGGGTGGGCGTTCGTGCGGTCTGCGTCCCGACGGGGTGGCGGAGTGTTGGGGCGGGGATTGGGAGTTGGAGGACGGTGTGGTGGCGCCGGGTGGTGAGGTGGCGGCGCCGGGGGGTGTTTTCGAGGCGGTGAGTGTGGGGTATGCGCACGCCTGTGGTTTGCGCCCCGGCGGGGGGGTGGCGTGTTGGGGCACGAACTGGTTCGGTCAGGCCGGCGCGCCCGAGGAGGGGGACTTCGTGGCGGTGACCGCGGGGGCGAGTCACACCTGCGGGTTGCGGGTTGACGGGTCGGCGGCGTGTTGGGGCGCCGACTCGATGGACGCCGGCGCCGCGGGCTCGTCGGGGTTCCGTTTCGGCGGCGGCGAGCAGGCCTACGAGGACTACTTCCGCGAGGAGGTGTATTGGAATGTGGCGTCGTTGCCGCGGTCGGCGACGCTGATGACCATCGCCGACGCGGTGCCCGATGTGGCGCTGATCGGCGCGCTGGTGGAGCGGGCGGCGCGCTGGGAGCCGCCGTCGGGGCCGTTCGTGGCGCTGAGCGCCGGTGCGGGTTTCACGTGCGGGTTGCGCGCTGACGGCGAGGTGGAGTGTTGGGGTTATGTCGCCGACGAGGAGCCCCGCGTCCCGCTGGCGGTCTACGCGGAGGTGGCCGGTGACAGTATCCGGGAGGCCCACGCGGCCAAACAGGTCGAGCTGGAACGCAGCTGGGCCGCATTCGGGGACAAGGACTACTGGGACCTGGACGACGACGAACGGGTGGCGGTGCAACTCGGCCGCCTGGAACTGGTCGCCTATGGCACGATGCTCGCCTATGTCGACCTGGTGGACCCGCCGCCGGGACCGTTCCTCGCCGTCGACGCCGCCGGGCGGCGGGTCTGCGGCCTGCGCCCCGGTGGCGCCGTCGACTGCTGGGGCGTTGCCGTCGACGCCGACCGCGGGCCGCCGCCGGGTCCCTACGCCACCGAGGCTCCCGAACTGAGCATCGACCCCACAGACCTCGATGCGCAACACACACCGTTGGAACCAGACGCCGAGACAGCCGGTGACGGTGGGGTGTTGCCGGAGGTGGTGACGGTGCCGTTGTGGGGCCGGCCGGTGGAGAATTTGGATTTGGGGTGTGGGACGTTCTGGATGGCGGGCGAGCGGGTGCAGCTGCGGGCTGGGGGGTTCGCGCCGAATTCGACGGTGTCGTTGTCGGCGGAGGCGGGCACGGTGTCGCGTCGTGACGGGTCGTATGTGGCGGAGTTGTTGCCGCCGGTGGAGGTCCCGTCGGCGACCGCCGACGGTGAGGGGAATCTGTCGGTGATCTGGACTGTGCCCGAGGCGCCGGAGATTGAAGGCTATGGGGGTCCGGTGTGGTATGTGCCGAAGGCGGAGGGTGACAGTGCCCGGGCGGGTGTTCGTGTGGAGGCGCTCCCGGTTGAGGTGAAGATTGCGTATCCGGGTGTGTTTTCGTGCGCGGCGGTGCCCGACGCGGCGGTGACGGTGTTGGGCGTGCCGGTGCGGGTCGATGTGTTGGCGAATGATGTGGCACCGCCGGGCGGGGTGTTGGATCCGGCGTCGGTGATGGTGGGGCCGGCGGTCGGTGGGGAGTTCGTGGTGGATCCGGTTGACGGGTCGTTGACGTTCACGCCGGATCCGGGGTTCGTGGGCACCGCGTCGGCGCGTTACACGGTGTTGGATTCTTGGAACGGCGGCTTTCGCGCAGAGGTCTCGGTGACCGTCCAGCGGAGTGATCCGTGAAACGGGTCTGTGACGCGTTGGGGGCCTGCGACGACGCCGACGGGGTGGTGGTGCTCGCGCCGGGGCGTACACGATCCTGGCCACGGCGGGTGATGATGTGATCTGTTTGGGTGAGTTGGAGGATGGGTTCGCGTATCGGGTGGAGGCGGGCGCCGGTGATGATGTCGTGGTAGGGGGTGCGGGTGATGATGTGATTCTGGGCGGTCCGGGGGAGGATTCGTTGTTCGGGCGTGGCGGGAATGATCATCTCGACGGCGGGCCGGGTGCGGATGTGATCTATGGGGGCGAGGGGTTCGACACGGTTGTGGGCGTCGATCGGGCCGGCACCGTGTCCGACACCTGGGGCACCGAGGTGTCGTCGTACATCTGGCCGACCGTCACCGAAAACTGACCATCACCGCCACGATCCACACCACCGAGAGAACGGTGGATCCGGGCTGACGCACCGGCCGGCGACCGCCGGCATGGCCGGTCAGTCCCGCCACACCTGCCGCTTCAGGATCTCCGTGTCCATGTGGAAGTCCAGGCCGACGATGGCGCCGTCGGCGACTCGGGAGACCAGGACCTCGATGAGATCCAGCCGGGCACCCTCGATGTCGTTGCCCTCGGGCCATTCCCCCCTGCCGGTGCCGGTCGCCCGGTAGACGTAGCACGCACCGTTCTCCTCGACGATGCGGTGCAGGATTTCGAACTGGGCGTCGGGGAAGTGCTCGTAGAAGGCGCTGTGCATCTCGTGCAGCCCGGCTCGGTCGTAGGGGTAGGGGGCTCCCTCGTCGTTGATCTCGCAGTTCACACCGAGCACCGAGACCAGCAAATCCGGGTCGTGGCTGTTGACGCCCTCGAAGAAGGTCTCCATGAGCCGTTCGTTGGTTTCTCGCATGATCTGGCTCGCTCCGCAGTGAGTCCGTCAGTCGGCGCCGGGCCCGTAGTCCTCGGGGTAGCCCTCCATCGGCTGGGCCAGGATCCCGCCGTCCACCGTGAGAAACGTCCCCGTCACGAACGACGACAACCCCGACGCCAGGAAGAGCGTGGCGATCGCCACGTCGTCGGGGCTGCACAGCCTTCCCAGCGGAACGTGGTCGACGATGCCGGCGAACTCCGCCTCGACGTCGATGCCGTGCGGCGCGACCGCCTTGATGAAGTCCGCGACCCCTTCTGTCAGAGATGCCCCAGGGCAGATGGCGTTGACGCGGATGCCCCACGGCGCCAACTCCATCGCCAGGGCGCGGGTCAGACCGATGAGGGCGTGCTTCGAGGTGATGTAGTGGATCAGTCCCGGTGAGGACGGCTGGAACGAGTCCACCGACGCCATGTTGATGATGACCCCGCCCTTGCCGTCGGCGCGCATCCCGCGAGCCGCGGCCTGGGCACACAGGAAGCTGCCCGTGATGTTGGTATTGATGACGCGCTGGAACTCCTCAAGCGGCATCTCGTCGAGCAGGTAGTTGGAGAACGCGCCCGCGTTGTTCACGAACACGTCGATGCGGCCCGTCAACTGCTGCGCCTCGGCAACGAGGTTGAGGATCGAGTCGTGGTCGGTCACGTCCACCCGGATGGCAACACCCCTGCCGTCGGGAATCGAGGCTGCGACGTTCTGCGCCTTGTCCAGACTGCGGGCGGCGGCTACCACCGTCGCGCCGGCTTCGCCCATCCTGCGGGCGATGGCGGCGCCGAACCCCTGAGAACCGCCCGTGATGACGGCGCACTGACCGGACAGGTCGACCAGATCGGCAATCCGTTTGTCGCCGGTCTCCATCGCGTACCCCCTCGCCCGCGGCCGTCCCAGCGGCGCCCGAGTCTAGGCACCGGCCCTCGGGCGCTCAAGACGGCGCTCGTCACCCTCGTGTTGCGCCTATCGACCGGGAGGCCGACGGGGGTGGTGGCCTTTCTCGTCGCCCGCCGGCGTCGTCTAGGATTCGGTCGAGAAGCTGCTCGTAGCTTCTAAAGGGGGAGTTGCAGCTTCTGGGGGGAGGGGATGCACCATGAGTGCCCTCGTTAGGTCTTCTGTTTTTCGCGTACTCGTCGCATCGCTGGCGGTAGTTCTTCTCGCCACAGCCTGCGGCGACGATGACTCCGAGGAGGCGCAGCCGCCTCCGCCCGCCACGGCTCCGACCGAGGCGCCCGCCCCGCCGCCGCCTGAGCCGCCGCCGGCTCCGACCGAGGCGCCGGCTCCACCCCCGGCTCCCACCGAGGCGCCTGCCGAGAAGCCCGTCTACGGCATGGTCACGGCGGTGCAGCACCCCTACTACGCGCCGACCGAGGCAGCGGTCGGTCCCACGTGCGAGCGATTGGGCTGCGAGGTCATCTTCCTGCAGCCCTCTTCGTGCGACGCCGCCGAGGAGAGCCAGCTCATCCGCGACGTGCTGGCGCGGGGGATCGACGGGCTCGGGGTCTCGGCGTGCGACGCCGCCGGCGTTCAGCCGGTGGTGGAGGAGGCCGCCGCCACCGGTATCCCGATCGTCACATTCGACGCCGACTGCTGCGCCGACATCCGGACGATCGCCGTGAGCAACAGCGACCAGCAGATCGGCGAGTTGCACGCCGTGGCACTCAACGACCTCCTGCCCGACGGCGGGAAGGTCATCAACATCATCGGATCGCTGGCGATGGAGAACGTGCGGACTCGCCTGGACGCACTCGCGGACGGCATCAACCCCAACATCGAGATCGAGAACTTCGAGGACCAGAACGACCTGACCCGCACCGGTCAGATCATCAGGGACGTCCTGACGACCCAGGGCGACGAGGTCGACATCTTCCTGACCCAGACCGGCAGCGCGGCGGTCATCGCCCAGACGCTCGTGGACGAGGGATTCGGCGACATCCCCGTCGTCGGCATCAACGACTTCGAGGAGATCCTCGAGTGGGTCCGCAAGGGCAACGTCGTGAGCACGGTGGCGCTGAACCCCGGAGCCCAGGGGGAGTTGGCGCTCGTGGCGCTCGACAAACTCCGGCAGGGTCTCACCCCGTCCGTGGACTTCTTCGGCACGGGCGGCGTGATCATCACGCCGGACAACGTGGACACCTACGCCGACGACGTGGCGGAACTCAACGCCCGTCTGCGGGAGGAATTCGACGCTCTCTGGTCCTAGCAACTGGTACCGATCCGGGGCGCGGCGCCGCCGCGTCGCGCCCCGCCGCTCGCTGTGACCGCCGCGCCCGCGCGCATGAACGGCAACGGTGACCCGCTCTACGCCGGCTACGGGCTGACGAAGTGGTTCGGCGGCCTGCGGGCCGTCCACGACCTCACCCTGGAGTTGTTCGCCGGGCAGGTCCTGGCGCTGGTCGGCGACAACGGGGCCGGCAAGTCGACCGCGCTCAAGATGCTGGCGGGGTCGCTGCGGCCCGACGCCGGCTCGATCCTGCTCGACGGCGAGAGCGTGCGGCTGGTGAGCCCACGCACGGCGCGGACCCTGGGGATCGAGACCGTCTACCAGGACCTGGCCCTGGCCGACACGCTCGAAGTGGTGCAGAACGTGTTCTCGGGGCGGGAGTTGACGCGCTACGGCTTCCTGCGGCGCGCCGAGATGGCGAAGCAGACGGTGAGCCTGCTGGAGAACTTCAAGGTGCACATCCCCAGCGTGTTCGCCCAGATCGCCGCCCTGTCCGGCGGTCAGCGCCAGGGCTGCGCCATCTCCCGAGCGGTGAGCGGCGGCAGCCGGGTGCTGCTCCTGGACGAGCCCACCGCCGCGCTCGGCATCGCGGAGCGCGGCGGTGTCCTGGATCTCATCAAGCACCTGCGCGACGCCGGCATCGGCATCCTGATCATCAGTCACAACCTGCCGGACGTGTTCGAGGTGGCCGACCGGATCACCGTGCTGCGCCGGGGCGAGCGGGTCGGGAACGTGGCCGCCGGCGAGGTCACCGCCACCGACGTGGTCGCCATGATCACGGGACTCTCGCAGAACGCGGCAGCGGCGGAGGACGCCTGAGATGGGCGTTCAGGGGCCCGAGGAGGGCCGGGTCGCCGCCGTGACGGCAGGGCGCAGACCGGGCAGGTACACGGAGTACCGGAACCTGCTGTTCGGCGCGCAGCGGTACCCGAAGGTCATCCTCGCGGCGGTCATAGCGGTCGGCGTGATCACGGTCATCATCGACACGCGCTTCGCCAGCTGGTTGAACGTCACCAACATCCTGCGCGCCGCGGCGCCGGTCGGCGTCGCCGCCGTCGGGCAGACCATCGTGCTCATCGGAGGGAACTTCGATCTCTCGATCGGCTCGATCGCGGGGCTCACCGGACTCATCACGGCGGTGCTCCTGCACAGCGGGCTGGGCGCTCCCGAGACCATCGTGCTGGTGCTGCTCATCGGCATGGGCCTCGGGCTGGTGAACGCCGTCGTCGTGGGGATCATCCGCATCAACCCCATCATCGGCACGCTGGGCACGGGGAGCGTCTTTTACGGCGCGGCGGTGCTTGCCACCAAGGGCGTCCCGCAGGTCTACCCGCGCGAGGGCCTCACGTTCCTGGTGACCAAACGGCTCGGGATCCACCCCTCCGTGTTCGTCTACCTCGGCGTCCTGCTGCTGTTCGGGGTGTTCCTGCATCTCACCGTCTGGGGGGTGCGGACCTACCTGCTCGGCGCCAACGTGGAGGCGGCGCGCACCTCCGGCGTTCCCACCAGGCGGACCGTGATGCTGACCTACGTCATCAGCGGCCTCCTGGCGGCCGTGGGCGGGATCCTGCTGACAGTCGAGCTCGGTTCAGGTCAGCCCAGCGGCGGCCAGACCTGGCTGCTGTCGACGCTCGCCGGACCGATCATCGGGGGCGTGGCCGTGACCGGGGGGGCGGGGACGCTGTTCGGGGCGTTCCTCGGCATGGTGCTCATATCGGAGATCAACAGTTCGCTGGTCTTCGCCGGCTACACGTCCTTCGCCCGGGAGTTGGCGCTCGGCATCGCCATCCTCGTGGCCATGATCGTGCAGGCCGACTCGATCAGGTCATTGCTCCGGACGGCTCGTCAACGGGCGCGCCAGCGGGTGGGTGAAGAGCCCGGCGAGTGACCTGGCGCTAGAACCCGTCCAGTTTGGCGTCGTCGAAGCGCCCCGCCTCGATGTCGGCGAGAGCGCGCTCGAAGATCGTCAGCGCCTCGTCGGCATCGCTCCTGGTGATCGTCAGCGGCGGCGTGATCTCCATGACGTTCCCGAAGGAGAGCAGGATCAGCCCCAACTCGAAGCAGCGGTAGGCGAGCCGGTGCGCGTCCTGCGTAGCCGGCTCCCGGGTCCGCGGATCGGCGACCAACTCCACGCCGAGCAGCAGACCCTTGCCGCGGACGTCGCCGATGAGCGGATGGCGTCCCTTCATCTCCAGCAGTTGCTCCTTCAGATAGCCGCCCACGTCGGCCGCGTTGGCCGTCAGATCCTCGCGCTGCAGGATCTCCAGGAAGGCAAGGGAGGTGCTGCACGACACGGGGTGCCCGCCGAGGGTGTACGCCGTGTAGAGGTCGTCCACGTCGATGATCTCAGGTCGCCCGACCACCGCGGAGAGCGGGAAACCGCCGCCGAGCGGCTTGGCCAGGCCGATGGCGTCGGCCTGGATGTCGAAGTGCTCGAACCCGAACATCCGCCCCGTCCGACCGAAGCCTGTCTTGATCTCGTCGAAGATCAGCCACATGCCCAGGTCGTCGCACAATTCCCGGAGGGCCGGGAAGTAGTTGCCGGGGGGAACGATCTCCCCGCTGTCGGACTGGATGCTCTCGGCGAACACCGCGGCCGTCTCGGCGGCCGGAGAGACGTTGGTCAGCAACTCGTCGCGGAGATAGTCCAGGCAGCGAAGGGAGCATTCCTGCGGGTCGCAAGGGCCCCAGGCGCAGCGGTAGGGGTTCGGGTAGGGCGCTTTGGTGATGTGACCGCCGGGAATCGGCTTGCTCAGCGCACCATGACCGGAGATGGCCCCGGAGCCGATCGTCATGCCGTGGAAGGCGCCGATGAAGGAGATCACCCGGGGGCGGTCCGCGGCCAGCGGCGCGACCTTGGCGAGGAAGTCCATGGCGTCCGACCCGGAGACCCCGAACCAGACCTTCTTGGCGAATTCTCCCGGCACGAGGTCGACGAGCCTCTCCGCCAACTCGACGGCGGGCTCGTGGATGTAGCAGACCAGGGGGTGCGCGTACTCCTTGTCGATCGCGGCGATCGCGGCCTCGCGCACCTCCGGGTGGCCATAGCCGGCCGGAACCGCCCCGCCGCATCCCATCCAGTCCAGGTACTCGTTGCCGTCGGGGTCCCAGAGCCGCACACCCGCGGCCCTGGCGACGACGAACGGGTAGAGGCGGTACTTCAACGACCCGGTGATGACGGCGGCGTCGCGGTGGGCGATCTCTCTGGTCCGGCGAATGTCTCTGGGCCGGTCCGGGTCCATGGCTGGGTTCCCTCGCTCAGTTCCGGGTCGCGGCCGATGCCGCAGCGATCATCGTCACGCGGGGGATCCAGGCTGCACTAGTACTCGCCCACCACTGTGGTGGCGAACTTGCTGAGCAGGTGGGGGCCGGCCAGGACCGGCTCGTAGCGGGGCGACTCGCCGGGGGCCAGGCAGGTCGGCAGGCAGCACACCTCGGCGTCCCAGCGGACGTTGTGGAAGAACACGATGCTCTGGCGCCGCGTGGAGCGGCCGGCGTTGGTCGGCGGCAGCCCGGCGCGATGCAGCGTGGAGACCCAGCGATCGTTGGTCCAGCGGGCCATCAAGTCGCCGATGTTCACGACGAAGCCGCCCGGGATCATCGGAACCGCGGCCCAGCCGTCGGGACCCATCACCTCCAGGCCGCCGGGGGCGTCGTCGAAGCGCAGGATCGACAGGGTTCCGTAGTCGGTGTGGGCGCCGGCGCGCAGCTGTCCCGGCAGGGGTCGGGTCTCCAACTCGGGGTAGTTGATCGCCCGCATGGCGCTGGAGTGATCGTCCAGGAACGGCTCGAAGTGGTCGTCCGGCAGGCCCAGACCCACGGCCATGATCGACAGCAGGCGGCCCGTCAAATCGGCCATGATCCGGAAGTACGCCTCCCAGGCCGGGCGTAGCGTCACCGGAAGCTCCGGCCAGCGGGGCTCGGTCAGGATCGCCTCGGCGCCCGGGGGGATCACCACCGGCAGGTCGAGGGGACCCATGTTGAGGGTCTCCTTCAGATCCGGCGGCGTGGTGTCGCCGAGCGAGCCGGCCAGCATCTCGCCCTGGATGGGTGAATAGCCGTAGGCGTAGTCCTCCGACGGCGCCGGGCTGCGGCGCTTGACCTCCAGCGGCAGGTCGAAGAACTCCCGTGCCGCCCCCCAGACGGCGTTGCTGGTCACCTGGGGTACCCCGTGGCCGACGATGACGAAGAAGCCGATGGTGCGGCAAGCCTCGTCGGTGGCCCGCGCGACGGCGGCCAATCCCTCCTCACTCTCGGCTGCGGGGGAGATGTCGATGATGGGGACAGGGGATTCCAGGGTTGCCGACCCCGTCACCGCGGTCCCCCCGGAGTCAGTGTTCATGGCCGCCCTGGTACTGCGGGACCGGGCGAGGTGCCGGACCGAGCGAGGTATTGGCCACAGAGTTTTATATACTGACCTTTAGTTTGCATCTGCTTCGGAGGGTGAGTCCGCGGACTCGTCGTCGCGATGCAGGTTCAGTGATGCGGAGTTCATGCAGTAGCGCTCGCCGGTTGGGGCGGGGCCGTCGTCGAAGATGTGTCCCAGGTGCGCCCCGCATTCGTTGCAGACCGCCTCGGTGCGGACCCAGCCACCGCTGAGGTCGGTGCGACGCCCCACCCGGTCGTCGCCCATCTCGGAGTGGAAGCTGGGCCAGCCGGTGCCGGAGTCGTACTTGGTGTCGCTGGCGAACAGCGCCGTGTCGCAGACCACGCAGTGGTAGACGCCGTCGTCCTTGCAGTCCCAGTACTCGCCGGTGAAGGCCCGCTCTGTGCCGGCCTCCTGGGTGACGTGGTACTGGAGCGGGGAGAGCTGTTTGCGGAGTTCCCGCCGATTGGGCTGTCCGGTGGTCATGACGCCTCCAAATGCGTGCAGCGAACGGGCGTTTGGATTACACTGCTGTAATCCCCAGATGCCGAGGGTGCTGCACATAGTGTCTCACAACGCTCTGTGTCACACCCTCCCGGCAGAGTATGCACAGACGAGCTTCCCCCGAACGATCGATCCAACCGGCGCCGTTGGCGACCGGGGAATCAAACCACCCAGGAGGTCATGAACCGATGACGACCAACACCAACGGCAGGGTGCGCGAGCAAGCGCTGGACCTGGCTCTCCGCCAGATCGAGAAGAACTTCGGCAAGGGCGCGGTCATGAAGATGGGGGAGAAGGCCGCCCTCCAGATCGAGTCCGTGTCCACGGGAGCGCTGGCCCTCGACGTGGCACTCGGCATCGGCGGTCTGCCCCGCGGCCGGGTCACCGAGATCTTCGGTCCCGAATCCTCGGGTAAGACCACCCTGGCCCTGCACGTGGTGGCCGAGGCGCAGCGCACGGGCGGTGTGTGTGCCTACATCGACGCCGAGCACGCCCTCGACCCGGTCTACGCCCGGGCCATCGGGGTGGACGTGGACGAGATGCTCATCTCCCAGCCCGACACCGGCGAGCAGGCCCTGGAGATCGCCGACGTGCTGATCCGCTCGGGGGCCATCGACGTGGTGGTGATCGACTCGGTGGCCGCGCTCACGCCCCGGGCGGAGATCGAGGGCGAGATGGGCGACACCCACGTGGGCTTGCAGGCCCGGCTCATGTCCCAGGCCCTGCGGAAGCTCACCGCCAACCTGCACAAGAGCCAGGCTGTGTGCATCTTCATCAACCAGCTGCGCGAGAAGATCGGGGTCATGTTCGGCTCGCCCGAGACCACCTCCGGCGGCCGGGCGCTGAAGTTCTACTCCTCGATACGCCTCGACATCCGCCGGATCGAGTCCATCAAGAACGGCGCCGAGGTGGTGGGCAACCGCACTCGCGTCCGCGTGGTGAAGAACAAGACGGCGCCGCCGTTCCGCACCGCCGAATTCGACATCATGTACTCCCAGGGCATCAGCCGGGAGGGCTCGGTTCTGGACCTGGCGGTGAGCCTCGACATCGTGAAGAAGTCGGGGGCCTGGTACACCTACGAGGGCGATCAGGTCGGCCAGGGCCGCGAGAAGGTGAAGACCTTCCTGCGAGAGAACCCCGCCCTGGTTCTGGAGATCGCCGAGAAGGTCACCAGGAGCCTGTTGCCGCAGGTCGTCGAGACGCCGGAATCCGAAGCGGCCGACGAGGAGGTCGGCGCGACCCGGTAAAGCGCACCCGACTCCGCCGCCCCCGGCGTCCCCGCCCTTGTGTCGTCATTCCGGCGAAGGCCGGAATCCAAGCGGCAGCGGACGGGGCGGCTGCCT
>Ga0209543_1002086_pt1 | contig 15391 bp, 9 predicted proteins | sample MesohylFT_FD_187296 | JGI IMG/M metagenome (GOLD analysis project Ga0209543, IMG submission 187296) | Host-associated microbial community of the marine sponge Aplysina aerophoba from Gulf of Piran - sponge mesohyl, lysed by freeze-thaw... | ecosystem: Host-associated > Porifera > Sponge >...
GCGCCTACCGCGCCGCCGCGGATCACTAACATCGGCCATGATCGTCTCCGATCACCGCCCACTCGCCACCACCAGCATCCCACACCCAACCCCCACACCAACGGATTACCGACACAGGACACTAGGAACCCCTTGTTCTGAACGAAGTAGCAGAACATCAGGCGATTCAGGATCAGCGAGGCGTACCAACTCCGGTCGGCGGCGTGACCTATACCGCTGATCGCCTCGGTGAAACTCTTGTGGTGCCTCTCGAACTCCCTGTAGAAGCTGCGGGTGACCTTCTCCGCGTTGAATGAGCGGCGCACCCGTTCGAGCACCGCGGCCGACGTGAGCGAGGGCTCCTCGGAGATCGCGAACGATGCCCGCACGAGCCGCTGGAGGATCGCCTCGGTCGGCGCACTGAAGGGATGGTGGTGGCCCACGAGGCGGTAGCCCACACCGCTGGGGCGCTGCTCGGGCCACAACCACAGGTACTCATCGGGCGCGGTGAACACCACCAACTGGTCCCTGCTCACACGGCGCAACTCCCGAACCAGGCGGTCCTGGCCGGCGCGCAGCGGTAGCCCGTCGGAGCAGTCGACCCTGAACGCGGTCACGCCCTTCTTGTTGGCCACCGCGGCGGCACTCAGGCCCGTCTCAACGTCGACCACCGGCTCGGCGTGATCGGGGTGATCCCAGCCCATCGCCCCGACAAAGAGGCCCACGAGGTCACCCGCCACCAGCAGTTCGCGCAGTCGATCCGTGTCGGGCATGATTCGCTCTCGCTCCTTTCACGCGCTGAGAACGCGCCGGTACCCGCTGAGGCAACTCTGGCTGGGGCCCGGATTGCAGGAAGGGCCCAGGTTAGGTCGTCCATCGTCGGCAGGCCCTGTCCGGCTGAGACCCGCTGCCGCATGACCAATAGCCGCGCAACGCCGTCGACGAACAGGGAATCGGCGCCGCCGGGGCCTCGGTCAGGCGCCGGCCGGTGAGTTGTCCGGTTGTTCCTGCCGGTGCCGACCGGCCGCGTGCTCGCGGGGGTAGAGCAGGTAGGTCGCCGCCGCGGTCAGGGCGAGCAGCGCCGCGGAGACTCCCATGGCCAGGGTCATGCCCCGGTTGAAGGCGTCGACGGCGCTCTCGGTGAGCCTCGCGGCCTGCTCGGCCGGAAGGTCCCGGGAAACCCTCAGGGCGGCGCCGATGGAGTCTGAGGCGACCTCCGCCGCCGCATCGGGGAGGCCGCTGACGTGCGTGCGCATCCCGCTGCGGTAGCCGACGGTCAGCAGCGTGCCCAGCACGGCGATGCCGATCGCCGCGCCGACCTCCCGGGTGGTGTCGTTGACCGCCGATCCCACGCCGGCCTTGTGCTGGGGCAGCGACGTCACGATGATGTGCGTCGACGGCGGCATGAACAGGGACAGACCGGTTGCCGTCGTGACCAGCGCGATCACCATGATCCAGTAGGGCGAGGCCGGCGTGAGTGCCGCCATGATGCCCAGCCCGGTGGCGGTGAGCAGGAGTCCGCCGCTGATCGAGGCGCGCGCCCCGAAACGCTGGGTGAAGGCGGGGCTGCGCGGTGCCAGGATCATCATGGTGGCCGCCAGCGGCACGTTGCGGAAACCGGCATCCAGCGGGGTGTGCCCCTGTGCGAACTGGAAGTACTGGGTGAGCACGAAGAACATCCCGACCATTCCGAAGAACACCAGCGTGATGGTGGCCGCGCCCAGGCTGAACAGGCGATTGGCGAAGTAGGCGGGGTCGAGCATGGGATGGCGGATGCGGCGCTCCCAGCGCACGAACCCCCAGACGAGCACAGTGGCTGCGGCGAACATGCCCAGCACCGGAGCGCTTCCCCAGCCGAGTTCGGGGCCTTCGATCACCGCGAACAGGAGGCTCCCCAGCGCGGCGATCGAGACGAGCGCACCGACGACGTCCAGCGGGCGCTGCTCGTCGTCGCGGGACTCCGGCACGATCCACAGCGTTCCCGCCAGGACCACGCCGGCCACCGGGACGGCGACGAGGAACACCGACCCCCACCAGAAGAAGTTCAACAGGATCCCGCTGATCGGCGGTCCGAGGGCACCACCCGCCCCGGCGAATGCCGCCCAGATGGCGACGGCCTTGGGGCGTTCGGAGCGCGGGAAGATCACCGTGGCGATCGAGAGCGTGGCCGGCATGACCAGTGCCGCCGCCACCCCCATGCCACCCCGGTAGGCGATGATCTGCCCCGGGCTGGTTGAGAAGGCGGCGAGGGCGGAGAGGATCCCGAACAGGGTCATGCCGATGACCAGCACCCGCTTGCGCCCCCAGCGGTCGCCGAGGGCGCCGAAGGGCAGCAGCAGTCCGGCGAAGACCAGCACGTAGGCGTCCACGATCCACTGCAGGTCCGATCCGCCGGCGCCCAGTTCCCGCTGGATCGACGGCAGGGCCACGTTCAGCGAACTCATGCTGATGACCACCATCGTCAGCGACAGGCACAGGATGTACAGGATCAGCCAGCGCCGGGGATGCGACTCGATCTCCGGGTCCGGCGAGCCCCCGCCGCCGTGCCGGCCCACGCGTCGCCTGCCCGCGAATCCCGAGTCCGCGGTGTGGGGTGGGGGCTGCTCGGCGATGCCCTCAGGCTAGAGGTGGCCGCTGGAGCGGTTTCGCCGACACCGGTGGCAGGGTTTCGACCACCGGCTGGAAGACCGGCCGGTGGTAACGTCTGCTCTCACACGACGTGAAGGGGGTTGACCATGTCGAACGTTCTGGTCAAGCGTGTGATCGGCGCCTACCTGGCCCTGGTGGCGGTGGTGGTGCTGGCACAGTTCGTGGCGTGGCCGCTCTATGTGGACGATCATGCCGATGCCGCCAACGACACGTGGTTGATCCTGAACTGGTTCATGGCCGCCGGGCTGGCGCTGATGCTGGTCATCACAACCAGGGCGAAGCGGTCGTGCGACGCCGAGGGCGGCGACGACGACCGGCAATGGATCCGGGCGAACGTGATGTTCTACCTGACCGTGCTGCTGGCGGTCGCCTTCGTCCCCAACTGGTTCGCCGCGGCCTGGGGTGAGAACGCCAACGGAACCGTCTGGCATGTCATCGACACGGTTCTGCCCGTCCTGTTCGGTGTGCAGGCCCGCCGCCTGTTGCGACCCGTGTCCGGCTAGCGCACCGCGGCGACCGAACGATCGGCGGCAACGGGCCCCCGGTTGTCACACCTAGCCGGCCTCGAGGCGCCAGATGGCGTCGCCGGTGAGGACGTAGATCTCGCCGTCGGGGCCCTGGCCGAAGGACAGCACCGACCTGGGTGGTGCGCCCGAGGCCAGGTGGATCGGGTGGGCTCCCGCCACCTCGTTGTAGCCCCAGAGTGTGCCGTCGCAGAAGTCGCTGTAGAGGTAGACGCCGCTGAGCCCGGGCAGCCGGCCGCCCCTGTAGACGTAGCCCCCGGTGACCGAGCAGCGGGCGTCCGCGCCGTGGCGGTACTCGACGACGGGACGGATGTGGCCCGGCGGCTCGGTGTTGGACCAGAACGGGTTGCTGCCCTCGTAGTCGCTCCAGCCCAGGTTGGCGCCCCGCCCGGCCCCTGTCCCGGCTTGGCCAGCGGGCAGGCGGTTGATCTCCTCCAGCAGGTCCTGGCCCACATCGGACACCCACAGGTCGCCGTTGGCGCGGTCGAAGGAGAACCGCCACGGGTTGCGCGCCCCCCACACCCACACCTCGGGCGCCCCTGCGGCGCCGTCGGCGAAGGGGTTGCCGGCCGGGACGGTGTAGGACTCACCGGACGGCCCCGGCCGGGGATCGATGCGCAGGATCGTGCCCAGCCAGTCGTGGGGGTCCTGGCCGGCCCGCAGCGGGTCGCCGCCACCGCCGCCGTCGCCGAAGCCCAGGTACAGGTAGCCGTCGGGGCCGAAGGTCACGTCGCCGCCGTTGTGGTTCCAGAAGGGCTGCTCCAGTGACAGCACCAGGCGGCCCCCGCCGGCGTCCACGCTGCCGTCGGCCGCCACCGGCCATTCCCACAGTTCACTGACCTGCCGGCGGTTCACCGAGGACGTGTAGAGCCGGTCGCCGGCGGGAGAGAACGTAAGGCCCAGCAGTCCCATCTCGCCCCGGGTGTCCACCCGGGCGCTCATGTCCAGGACGGCGTCGCCGTCGCGGTGCAGCGTGACCGAGGAGTCGGCGCGACCGCCGTCGGCGGTCAGGCGCACCACCTCGCCGTGGCGCAGGGCGACATACAGCGCCTCCGGCTCCTGGGACCTGAACGCCACGGCCAGCGGCACCGGGAGTTCGGCCAACCGGGTGAGTGTCGAGCCCAAGGGCTCGGGGAAGCGCGGCCCCGGGGACGCGATCGGCGGTGCCGAGGCGCCCTCGCCGGCACCGGCGCCGTCGTTGCCGCTGGTGCTGCCCGCCGAACTGGATCCCGCCGGGGGAGTGCCGCCGCCGTCACGTCGGGGACCGTCGTTGACGCTCGCCCCGCTGCCGGCCGCGCCAGTGCCGTCGCCCGGAGCCCCGCCGGTGGCCTCGCCGCCCGGGCTGACGCCCGAGTCCACGCCGTCTTGGCCCGCCGGCGAGGGCGCGGACTGCCCGTCGCCGGCGGATTGATCGCCCGCCGTGCTCTGCCCGCTGTCGCGTTCGGGCTCGGCCGGAACCGCCGGCTGGGGCTTGCTGCGGGCCGCTGACGGTGATCGTTCCTGCGAGCCGGTCGGGCTCATCGGAGGGGCCGCGCAGGCTGCCGCAGTAACGGCCGCAGCAACCGCCGCAGCCAGAAGGGCGGCCGGCACGGCGCGTCGGCGCGGTGCTCGGCGGGATCGGGGCGGCGCATCGGGAGGCATCGGCGAATTCTCGCGCGCCGGCCGGCGACGGTCGTACCCTTGCAGGGGTGACCTCCGACGGTGTGGTGTCGCTGCTGCGGTTCGATGCTCCCCCGCGCCGCGACTGGGAAGACCTCGTGCGGCGCTCGTTGCGCGGTGACTCGCTGGACACCCTCGTCGGTCGCACCGCCGAAGGCCTCGACATCGAGCCGCTCTACACCGCCGAAGGACATCCCACGTCGGGTGACCCTGGGGGTCTGCCGGGCGGGGCGCCGTTCACGCGCGGCGGCCACCGTGTCCCCGAGCGTTGGGAGTTGCGCCAGCGACACGACCTGACCGACCCGGCCGAGACCGCCGGCACCATCCGCTCCGACGTCGCCGGGGGCGCGAACGCGATCTGGTTGCGGTTGAGTCGACCGCCGGGACCGGGTGAGTTGCTCACCGCGCTCGCCGGGGTGAATCCCACCGAGGTCCGGGTGTTCGTCGACGGCGGCCCCTGGTTCGCCGCAGCCGCAGAGGCCACCGCGGCGCTGGCCACCGCGGCGCTGGCCACCGCGGCGCCGACCGGCAGGCTGGTCGCCGGTGCGGACCCGCTCGGCGCCCTGGCCCGCCACGGCTTCCTGCTGAGCGAGGTGGACGATGCGCTCGCCCAGCTGGTCCCGCTGGTGCAGGCGATCCGGCGGCGGCATCGCAACGGTGATTCCGCCGGCCCGGCGGGAGCCCGGCCCGTCACCCTGGACGCCACCGTCTACGCAGACGCCGGAGCGCCACCGGCGCTGGAGTTGGCCTGCATGCTGGCGACCGGCGTGGCCTACCTGCGCGCCCTGGAGGCCGGCGGCATCGAGCCGCAGCCGGCGGCCCGGCACATCGAGGCCCGCCTGGTGGCCACAGCCGATCAGTTCGCCACGATCTGCAAGCTGCGCGCCGCCCGGATGCTCTGGGACCGCGCCCTGGCGGCCTGCGACGTGGCCACCTCCGGGCGGCGAGCGCTGCGCTGCTGGGCGGTCACCTCCGAGGCCATGTTCGTGACCCAGGACCCGTTCGTGAACCTCGTGCGCGCCACGACGGCGGCGTTCGCGGCGGCCGCCGGCGGTGCCGACTGCATCACGGTCCTGCCCTATGACGTGGCGCTCGGGGATGTGGCGCTCGGGGACGTGGCGCTCGGGGACGTGGCGCTCGGGCCACCCGGCGAGCGGGGTCGCCGCCTGGCCCGGAACATCAGCCACCTGCTGGCCGACGAGGCAGACCTCGGCGCCGTCACCGATCCGGCCGGGGGCTCCTGGTACGCCGAGGATCGAACCGCCCGGCTCGCCGAGGCCGCCTGGGAGCAGTTCCGCCGGATCGAGGCCGCCGGCGGCATGGCGGAGGCCTTGGGGGACGGTTCGCTGGCAGCCCGGATCGACCAGGCGGCCGAGCGTCGCCGGGAGGGTCTGGCCGGCGGCGCCGAGCACGTCGTGGGCGTGACGTGCTACCTCCCGCCGGCAAGCGGCGAAGGCTCCGGAAGCGATCCTGCCGGATCGTCGGCTCCGGTCGCGCGCCGAGCCCAGACGCCGCCCGATGCCGCCGTGTGCATCCCACCGTTGCCGCTGCGCCGCCCTGGCTCGGAGCAGTCGTGATGAGGCTTGCCGTACGGGTAGTCGCGCGAGGGCGGGGACGCCGGGGTCCGGCGTGGGCGGTCATTTCCGAGGCCCCCGGGGCACCACCGGCACCCCCGCCCGGACAGCCCCGGAACCGGATTCCGGCCTTCGCCGGAATCACGGGTCGGGGGCGCGCCCGTTCGGAGAGCATGCCGTGAGTGCGATCCCCGACTTCGCGGCACTGCCCTGGTCGGCGCTGCCGGAGTCGGCTCCAGCGCCACCGGACTCAGCGGACACCGGCGCCGCCGGATCCCCGCTGGATGTCTCGCCCAACGGCGGCGGCCAGATACCCACTCCCGAAGGCATCGACCTGCAGCCGTTCTACACCGCGTCCGACGTGGCCGACCTGCAGGCGCCGCACGGCTATCCGGGCCTCGCCCCGTACCTGCGCGGCCCGCACCCCACCATGTACCTCACCCGGCCCTGGACGATCCGCCAGTACGCCGGCTTCTCCACTGCGACCGAGTCCAACGCTATCTACCGGCGCAACCTGGCGGCGGGCCAGCGGGGCCTGTCGGTGGCCTTCGACCTGCCCACCCATCGGGGCTACGACTCCGACAACCCCCGGGTGACCGGCGACGTGGGCATGGCCGGTGTGGCGATCGACACCGTCGCCGACATGCAGATCCTCTTCGACGGCATCCCGCTGGACCGCATGAGCGTGTCGATGACCATGAACGGGGCGGTGTTGCCGGTCATGGCCTTGTACATCGTGGCCGCCGAACAGCAGGGGGTGGCGCATTCGGCGCTCACCGGGACCATCCAGAACGACATTCTCAAGGAGTTCATGGTCCGCAACACCTACATCTACCCGCCGCGGCCCTCGATGCGGATCGTCTCGGACATCTTCGCCTACACAGCCGCGGAGATGCCCCGCTTCAACTCCATCTCCATCTCCGGCTACCACATGCAGGAGGCCGGGGCCACCGCCGACCTGGAGCTGGCCTACACCATCGCCGACGGCCTGGAGTACGTGCGCTGCGGCCTCGACGCCGGCCTGGCGATCGACGACTTCGCCCCGCGGCTGAGCTTCTTCTGGGGCATCGGCATGAACTTCTTCATGGAGGTGGCGAAGCTGCGGGCCGCCCGGCTGCTGTGGGCAACCCTGATGCGGCAGTTCGAGCCGGCCGACCCCAAGTCACTGGTGCTGCGGGCCCACTGCCAGACGTCGGGCTGGAGCCTCACCGCCGACGACGTCTACAACAACGTGGCCCGCACCTGCATCGAGGCCATGGCCGCCACCGGGGGCCACACCCAGTCGCTGCACACCAACTCCTTCGACGAGGCGCTGGCGCTGCCGAGCGACTTCTCGGCCCGCATCGCCCGGAACACGCAACTGGTGCTGCAGCATGAGAGCGGCACGTGCGCCCCGGTGGACCCGTGGGGCGGCAGCTACTACCTGGAGCGCCTCACCGACCGGCTGGCCCGGCGGGCCGCCGAGCACATCGACGAGATCGACGGCATGGGCGGTATGGCCGCCGCCATCGAGGCCGGCGTGCCCAAGGCCCGCATCGAGCAGGCCGCCACCCGCACCCAGGCCCGCATCGACGCCGGCACGCAGGCGCTCATCGGTGTGAACCGCTTCCGTCCCGAGACCCCCGAGTCGGTGGAGTTGCTGGCGGTGGACAACGCCGAGGTTCTGGCTGCCCAGACCGCCCGGCTGGCCAAGGTGCGGGCCGAACGCGATCAGGAGACCTGCACGGCTGCTCTGGAGGCGCTCACCCGCTGCGCCGACGGCGGGGGCGGCAACCTGCTCGACCTCTCGGTCCAAGCCGCCCGCGCGCGGGCCACCGTCGGCGAGATCAGCGACGCACTCGAGCGGGCATGGGGCCGCCACACCGCCGAAGTCCGTACGATCTCGGGTGTGTACAGCCAGGCTGCCGGCGCGGACGAGGCCGTGACGGCGGTGCGCCGCCGGATCGAGCAAATGGCCGCTCAGCGAGGTCGCCGGCCCAGGATCCTCGTGGCCAAGATCGGCCAGGACGGCCACGACCGGGGCCAGAAGGTGGTGGCCAGCGGCTACGCCGACCTGGGTTTCGACGTGGATGTCGGGCCGCTGTTCCAGACCCCCGCCGAGGTGGCCCGCCAGGCCGTCGAGAACGACGTGCACATCGTGGGGGTGTCGTCGCTGACCGCCGGCCACCTCACCCACGTGCCGGAGTTGATCGCCGAGCTGGCCACCCTCGGCCGCCCCGACATCATGGTCGTCGTCGGCGGAGTCATCCCCGCGCGGGACACGCCCGCGCTGTTCGAGGCCGGCGCCGCGGCCGTGTTCGGTCCCGGCACGGCGCTGACCACCGCCGCCGGCGAGCTGCTCGACGCCCTGGCCAAGCGGCCGGCGTGAACCGGGCGCCTGTTCGGGGAGCCCCGGTGGGCGCCGGCGCCCGGCCCGGCACCCGACGCCACCGGCCCGTGACGATCTGACCGGCTGAGTGTGAGCGTCGTGGGTCCGCCGGAACAGGACATCTCCCAGCAGGACACTTCCCAGCAGGACACTTCCGGACAGGACATCTCCGGACAGGACATCTCCGAGCAGGTGGACAGGCATGTGAGCGGGGTGTTGGCCGGCGACCGGACGTGGCTGGCGCGCACCATCACGCTGGTCGAGAGCACCCGCCCCGACCACCGCGCCGTCGCCGCCGAAGTGCTCGAACAACTGGCCCCACATGCCGCTGGTGCCGCAGACGCTCACCGGGTTGGGATCACCGGCCCGCCGGGTGCCGGCAAGAGCACTCTCATCGATGCGCTTGGCACCCATCTCTGCGAGCAGGGTCACCGGGTGGCGGTACTGGCGGTGGACCCCTCCAGCGCGGTCAGCGGCGGTTCGATCCTGGGCGACAAGACCCGCATGGCGCGCCTGGCGACCGCCGAGAAGGCGTTCGTGCGCCCGTCACCGTCGGGCGGGGCGCTGGGCGGCGTCACCGGCGCCACCCTGGAGGCCGTCGAGGTGGTCGAGGCGGCCGGCTACGACGTGGTGTTCATCGAGACCGTCGGGGTCGGCCAGTCCGAGGCGGGCGTCGCCGACATCTGCGACACCGTGCTGACGGTGACCACCCCTGCCGGCGGTGACGAACTGCAGGGCATCAAGCGAGGCCTGTTCGAGGTGACCGACGTGTTGGTGGTGAACAAGGCCGACGGCGACCTGGCGGCGGTGGCCGGCCGTTCGGTGGCCGACTACGCCGCCGCCCTGCGGCTGCTGCATCCTGGGCGATCCGGCGGCTCCGGGGAGTCGGGAGAGCCCCGCTGGGAGCCCCCGGTACTGGCTGCCAGCGCGCTCGAGGGCACCGGCCTGGGCGAACTCTGGACACAGATCGAGGCCCACGCCGAGACGCTGCGCGCCGGGGGCCAGTGGTCCACGCGCCGCGGCGACCAGCGCGTCCGCTGGATGTGGCACCTCACCGAGCGGCGCCTCATGGACGCCCTGCATGCCGATCCCGAGGTGCGGGCCCTACTGCCCGACCTCACCGAGCAGGTCCGCAGCGGCCAACTCCAACCCGCCCGCGCCGCAGCGCGGCTCCTAGCCGCCTCCCGCCACGATTCGTAGCGTCTCCCGCCACGATTCGTAGCGTCTCCCCGCGCACGCTTACCTGCCCTTCTTGTACCGATCAGAGTCTCGCCGGCACGGGCGTCGGACGTCACAACGGCAGGAGTGTCGCTGTCGTTTGCTGTGTCCTGGTATGGCTTTAGTTGTCATAGAGAATCACCTCCTTTCACAAGAACGAAGAAAGATAGGAACTTAGAGAGCTACGTGGTCACGCCCGTCTGTTCAGGGCCAGAAAGAGGGCCAGGCTCGGTTGGGGGTGAGAACCGAGCCTGGCCGAGGTGCCTCTGGGGGAGAGAGGCGATCTGTTGGTTTGTTCGGTCCAGAGGGGTCTGGACCTCGTTTAGAAGTCCTCGTCGAAGGCGACGTCGCCCTCGACGCCCGTCTGGTACGCCGAGACGGTGCGCTCGAAGAAGTTGGTCAGTTCCTGGACGTCCTGCAGTTCCATGAACGAGAAGGGGTTGCGGGCGCCGTAGCGGGCCGACAGACCCAGCTGTGCCAGCCGCTGGTCGGCCACGTACTCCAGGTACTGGCGGGTGTCGGCCACCGACATGCCTGGCACGCCCTCGCCGAGCAGGTCCTCGGCGAACTGGTGCTCACACTCCACGGCTTCGGCCATCATCTCGCCGATCTCGGTGGCCAGGTCGTCGTCGAAGAGTTCCGGCTGCTCCTCCCGCACCGTGCGTACCACCTCGAGGGCGAAGTTCATGTGGCAGCTCTCGTCGCGGAATACCCAGTTGGTGCCGGCCGCCAATCCGTTCAGCAGTCCCTTCGAGCGCAGGAAGTACACGTAGGCGAAGGCGGCGAAGAAGAACAGACCCTCGATGCAGGTGGCGAAGCAGATGAGGTTCAGCAGGAACTTGCGCCGGTCCTCGGCGGTGTCCAGCCGGTCCAGGCTGTCGATGGAACCCATCCACCGGAAGCAGAACTCGGCCTTGCGCCGGATCGAGGGGATGTTCTCGACGGCGGCGAAGGCGGCGTGGCGCTCGTCGATGTCGGGCATGTAGTTGTCCAGCAGCGTGAGGTAGAACTGCACGTGCAGCGCCTCCTCGTAGAGCTGCCGCGACAGGTACATGCGGGCCTCGGGGGCGTTGATGTGCTTGTACAGGTTCAGCACCAGGTTGTTGGCGACGATGGAGTCGCCGGTGGCGAAGAACGCCACCAGCCGCTGCACCAGGTGCTTCTCGGAACCCAGCAGCTTGCGGTCCAGGTCGACGAGGTCGTCGGAGAAGTCCACCTCGTCCACCGTCCAGGTGTTCTTGATGGCGTCGCGGTACATGTCGAAGAAGACCGGGTAGCGCATGGGGCGCAGCGTCAACTCGAAACCGGGGTCCAGCAGGTTGGCCTGACCGGGCGCGGCCTGGGCATCCGGCGGCGCGGGCTGAGCGGCCGGATACGCGGCGGTGTCCGGAAGCGGGAACTCGAGAATTGTCACGTCTGGTTTCTCCCGTGCCGGTCCTGCTGGTAGCGGCTCGCATCGCGGCGCCGCCAACCAAGAGCTTGACGACGCAAATTACAGTGGCGAAATACTAGCCCTGTAATTTCACCGTAGTAGGCACGGGAGACAGGACGCGGCAGACTGATCGCTGACCTGCGGAAACGTCTGATGCGCGCAACTAACGATCCTTGCCGTGGTCATGCTTCGCCGGGCTCGTCGACCTACTCGGCCACGGCGAGGAGTCTGTCGTTGAACTGCCGCCGGCCGTGAATGAACAATGGACGGGCTTACGCCAGCCACGTTTGCCTCGCTGGCGCGTAACGTTTGTGTCACGCTTTGTCTATAGTGGTGACCATCGCAGAGGCACGGACGGGGGCGGAGCGTTACCTCGCGGGGCGCCGTGAGGATCCGGAATATCGACACGCGTATGACTCCGCGCGCCGACGCATCGATCAGATCGATTCGATCATTCGCATGTTCGATCGGCGCCGATGCAGCCTCGAGTTGAGCAAGGCTGAGCTTGCGCGCCGCGCCAACCTTCGCCCTGAAGTGATCCGGCGTCTCTTCTCAGCCGAGCGTCCCAACCCCACTCTGGCGACGCTCGTGGCCCTGGCAGAGGCTCTCGAGTTGGAGTTGGCTGCGGAACCTATGGAAGCGACCCGCGTCAGTTGAGCACGCGGCGATGTCGCTCGAACTCCCCTCGATACGACCGAATCCGCGCATAGTCCCGTGGTTTGGCCGCCTCGCGTCGAGGCTTGGAGAGGCCGTCGAGGCAGACGATCGAGGATCCTCCCAGATCGGCAGCATCGCGGGCGAGCAGGCAGAAGAGCCGGTGATTCTGGCCAGTTCCCTGGACGCGCACCTCGTAGAACCCGGCCATGTCGCCGTGCATCGCCTCCCACTTGCCGCCGCCGGCGAACGAGGGCGGCGGCGCTTCCGCAACCGCGTCAAGCACGGCGTTTATCTCGGCGGCGATCTCGGCGGCGATCTTGTCGGCGATCTTGTCGGTCAGCCCTTCGAAGAAGTCGAGCGACGGTATGACTCATCCGGATCGTCGGATGGATGGCGTTGGAAGAAGTGGACGAGCCACGGTTCGCGCGGGCTCGATGCGGCAACCATTCCTTCCTAGTCGCAGGCCTCGCAGGTTTCGGGGTTCTCCAGGGAGCACGTCACCGCGGCGGCGCCGTTGCCGTTGGTGAGGGTGGCCTGGTTGATTCGGGTGGCCGGCCGGGAGCGCAGGTAGTAGGTGGTCTTCAGGCCCTTGCGCCAGGCGTGGGCGTACATCGAGGAGAGCTTCCCGATGGTGGGCGTCTCCAGGAAGAGGTTCAGCGACTGGCTCTGGTCGATGAAGGCGCCCCGGTCGGCGGCCAGGTCGATGAGCGCCCGCTGCGGCAGCTCCCAGGCGGTGCGGTAGAGCAGCTTCACGTCGGAGGGGATGCCGGTGATGTCGGCGATCGAACCCTGCGACCGCTTCAGCGAGTCCAGCATCCCGCCGGTCCACAGTCCCCGGGCCTGCAGGTCGCGCACCAGGTAGTGGTTGATCTGCAGGAACTCGCCGGAGAGGGTCTCGCGCTTGAACAGGTTGGAGACCTGCGGCTCGATGCACTCGTAGCAGCCGGCGATGGAGGCGATTGTGGCGGTGGGGGCGATGGCGATGAGCAGCGAGTTGCGTAGCCCACCGGCGGCGATGCGCTCCCGCAGGGCGTCCCAACGGGCCTCGTCGCTGACGCCGACGCCCCAGAGGTCCATCTGCAGTTGCCCGCCGCCGGCACGGGTCTCGGCGAAGTTGGGGTGTGCGCCGAACTCCTTCGCCAGGTCCGCCGAGGTGGACAGCGCCCAGTAGTAGATCTCCTCGGAGATGCGGCGGGACAGCTCCCGCGCCTCGTCGCTGTCGAACGGCAGCCGCAGCTTGAAGAACACGTCCTGCAGGCCCATGAGGCCGAGCCCTACGGGGCGCCACACCTCGTTGGAGGCCCGGGCCGCCTCGGTTGGGTAGAAGTTGATGTCGATCACCCGGTCGAGGAACGCCACCGCGGTCCGCACCACCTCGCCGAGGCGGTCGAAGTCGAATTCGCCGTCGCGCACGAGGCGCCCGACGTTCACCGAGCCCAGGTTGCAGACCGCCGTCTCGGCCGCGCTGGTCACCTCCAGGATCTCGGTGCACAGGTTGGAGAGGTGCACCACCCGGCCCTCGCCGCCGGTCTGGTTGCACTTCCGGTTGGAGGCGTCCTTGAAGGTCATCCAGCCGTTGCCGGTCTGGGCGAGGGTGCGCATCATCTTGCTGTAGAGGTGCCGGGCGGGGATCTGGCGCTCGTAGAGGCGCGCCTCCTCGGCTTCCACGTAGGCGCGCTCGAAGTCCTCGCCGTAGAGGTCCACCAGGTGCGGGACCTTCTTCGGGTCGAACAGACTCCACTGCCAGTCGTTCTCGACCCGCTTCATGAACAGGTCGGGCACCCAGTTGGCGATGTTGAGGTTGTAGGTGCGGCGGGCCTCGTCGCCGGTGTTCTCGCGCAGTTCCAGGAACTCGTCGATGTCGGCGTGCCAGGTCTCGAGGTAGACGCAGCAGGCGCCCTTGCGGCGACCGCCCTGGTTGACCGCCGCCACCGAACTGTCGAGCGTCTTGAGCCACGGCACGATGCCGTTGGAGAGGCCGTTGGTGCCGCGGATGAGCGAGCCCCGGCTGCGGATCCGGCTGTAGGAAAGCCCGATGCCGCCGGCGAATTTGGAGAGCTTGGCGACGTCGGTGTAGCGGTTGTAGATGGCCTCGAGGTCGTCGGCCGGCGAGTCCAGCAGGTAGCACGAGGACATCTGGGGGTGCGTGGTGCCGGAGTTGAACAGCGTCGGGCTCGACGGGAGGTACTCCAGCGACGAGATCAGCCGGTAGAAGTCGATGGCCTCGGCGGCCTCGGTGGACAGCCCGCAGGCGACCCGCATCAGGAAGTATTGGGGCGTCTCGATGGCCTTGCGGGTCTCGGGATGGCGGAGCAGGTAGCGGTCATAGACCGTCCGCAGGCCGGAGAACTCGAAGAGGTCGGTGCGGTCGTTGTCGATGGCCTCGTTGAGCAGGCCGGCGTTGGCCTCCACGAAGTCGGCGTTCTGGTCGCTGATGAGCCCGAGCAGGCGACCCGCGGCGATGGATTGCGAGAAGCTGCCGATGCGCTGGTTGCGGACCTCCTCCTCGGTGTAGGCGGCGAGCAGCCGGGCGGCGAGCCTGGAGTAGCTGGGTTCTTCGCAGATCAGCGAGGCCGCGGTGCGGATCGCCAACTCGTCGAGTTCGGTGGTGCTGGCGCCGTCGCAGAGCCCGCTGATGGTGCGGGTGGCGACGCGCATGCAGTCCACGCTGTCGAGGCCGCTGCTGCAGCGCTCCACGCGCCGCACGATCTTGGTGACGTCCACCGGTTCGAGGCTGCCGTCGCGCTTGCGCACGCGCATGGGGGAGTTGATCGGCCGGGCCGAGGGCGGGCCGGGATCGGCCGCCACGTGGGCCGTGCGGCCGTTGGCTGCCGGATCGGCTGGCGTCTCGGCGTTGTGCGCGTTGTGCTTGCCTGAATGCTCGACGACGGTCACGCCGGTGCCTCCGCTCATCTGTGTCCCATGGCCCGAAGAGTCGGACGTGGACAACTCCGGAACTACTCATGTGTAGTTGCACGATTGTAATTTGCGGCGCTGCCCGGAGGCAAACCGCCTCCGTTTGGGGCCGCGAACATGCTGTTCAGGGACGTACCGCTCCGCCTGAAGGGTCAGGCGGGCGCATCAGACGGTTCTCCGGCGGCCACCGACGCCCGGTCAACTGCGGCTTGTTCGGGTGTCCGGGCCCACCTGGTCTTCAGCGTCGGAGGGGTTGGTTCGTGGTGGCGGCGGCGCCGTCTTGGTGACCTGACGGTCCGTGTTTGCCGGCGTGCGCCTTGGCGGTTCGGGCTTTGGCGGTTCGGGTCTTGCCGTTTCGCGTATTGCTGTTGTGGCGCGCCAGGTTCAGCAGCCGGTTGGGTGGGTGTTTGAGGCG
>Ga0209543_1002103_pt1 | contig 15284 bp, 11 predicted proteins | sample MesohylFT_FD_187296 | JGI IMG/M metagenome (GOLD analysis project Ga0209543, IMG submission 187296) | Host-associated microbial community of the marine sponge Aplysina aerophoba from Gulf of Piran - sponge mesohyl, lysed by freeze-thaw... | ecosystem: Host-associated > Porifera > Sponge >...
TTCGTGACTTCGCGGCCGTAGTCGAGGAAGCGGTCCGAGACCGGCAGGACGACGGCCTGGACCGGCGCCAGCCAGACCGGGAAGGCGCCTCCCGTGTGTTCGATCAGGATGCCCAGGAAGCGCTCGACGGAGCCGAGCATCGCCCGGTGCAGCATGACGGGACGCCGGGTACCGCCGTCGCTGGCGGTGTACTCCAGGTCGAGCCGTTCCGGCATCTGGTAGTCCAGTTGCACGGTCCCCAACTGCCAGCTCCGGCCGAGGGCGTCGCGGGCCTGGAAGTCGATCTTCGGGCCGTAGAAGGCGCCGTCGCCCTCGTTGACCTCGAACGCGAGATCCCGGCTGCTCAGGGCGCCCATCAGCGCGGCCTCGGCGCGCTGCCAGAGTTCCGCGCTGCCGATCGACTTCTCCGGTCGGGTGGAAACCTCGATCCGGATGTCCTCGAAACCGAAGGTCCGGTAGATCTCGAGGATCGTCGACACCGGACGGAGCACCTCCGCCTCGACCTGCTCCTCGGTGCAGAACGTGTGCGCGTCGTCCTGGCAGAACGTGCGCACTCGCGTGAGCCCGGTGATCACGCCGGAACGCTCGTAGCGGTGAAGGCGGCCGAAGTCCGCGTAGCGGATCGGCAGATCGCGGTACGAACGCAGGCCGGTCCTGTAGATCAGGCAGTGGGTCGGGCAGTTCATCGGCTTCACCGCGTACTGCCGCTCGTCGACCTCGGTAAAGAACATGCTCTCGCGGTAGTTGTCCCAGTGCCCCGAGCGATGCCAAAGATCGACATCGAGAATCTGGGGCGTCCTCACCTCCTCGAAGCCATCGCGACGGTTGAGGCCCTGGACATAGTCGACCAGCAGGTTGTAGATCACCGTGCCGCGCGGGTGGAAGAACGGACTGCCGGGTGCGTTCTGGCTGAAGCTGAACAGGTCGAGTTCCGGACCCAGGCGGCGGTGGTCGCGGGCCCGTCGCAGCTCGAGGTCGGCGAGGTAGCCGTCCAGGCCATCACGGGTCGCGAACGCGGTGCCGTAGATCCGCTGCAACCGCTCCCGGCTCTCGTCGCCGCGGTAGAAGACGCCCGAACTCTCGAGCAGCTTGACCGCGCCGACCTGGTCCACGCGCTGCGCGTGGGGACCGCGGCAGAGATCGACGAACTCGCCGTGCCGGAACAGGGTGATCGGTTCGCCCTCCGGGATGTCCTCGAGACGCTCGAGCTTCAGTTCCTCGCCCATCTCGGCGAACAGCTCCCGCGCCTCCTCGCGGCTGATCTCGGCGCGTTCGACCTCGTGCTTCTCCTTCACGATCTCGCGCATCTTCGCCTCGATCGCCTCGAGGTCCTCGGGCACGAAGGCTCGCGGGAAACGGAAGTCGTACTGATACTTCTCGGAGTGATCGCGCCGTCCGACGTCGATCTGGGTGCCCGGCCAGAGTCTCTGCACCGCGTCCGCCAGGACGTGCTCCGCGGTGTGGCGCAGGAAGATCCCGGCCTCCTCGTTCCTCGTCGTGAACAGCCGGAACGGACCCGACGTTTCAATCGGCGTGCGCAGATCGACCAGGCGACCGTCGAGCTCGGCGCCGACCGCCGCCTTCGCCAGACCTGGCCCGATCGAGCGCGCCACGTCCAGCGCCGTCGTCCCGGGCGAGACGCTGCGCACCGATCCGTCCGGCAGGGTCAGGTCGAGCATGGGCCAATCATCGAGCGAGTTCGTCTGGAAACGCGGGCGTACCCTCGCGGACCGGGACCGCGATGGTAGGCGCTAGCGGACTCGAACCGCTGACCTCTACCGTGTGAAGGTAGCGCTCTAACCAACTGAGCTAAGCGCCTGCGCCCTGCGGAGGTTCGAGCGGACTCGAACCCTGGTAGGCCCGAGCGGACTCGAACCGCTGACCTCTACGATGTCAACGTAGCGCTCTAACCAACTGAGCTACGGGCCTGAACTCGCGACCGCGAGAACGAGCAACGGTACATAGGGGACAGTCGCCCTGTCAACGCGGGCGATGCCGCGTCGTCCGGTCCGGGGTGGGCCTGACGGCCGCATTCTCTCAACCACTGGAACACCGCCCGGCGGCCGTCCTGTTACAGAATGGTGGGATGACTTCCAGTTCGCAGTTGGCGGAACTGATCGAAGAGGCGCGGCGGCGGATCGTCGATCACGTCTACCTCAGTCCCTGCGCCCGGTCGGAGTACTTCTCCCGGCTCTGCGGTCTCGAGGCCTACTTCAAGCTCGAGAACCTGCAGATGACCGGGTCGTTCAAGGAGCGCGGGGCGCTGAACCGCATCCTCACCCTGTCCGACGACGAGCGCAGGCGGGGCCTGATCACCGCCTCCGCCGGCAACCACGGGCAGGCGGTCGCCTACCACGCCGGCCGGCTTGGCCTCAAGGCGACCGTCGTCATGCCGCTGCCGACGCCGCTGATCAAGGTCGCGAACACGCGCAGCTTCGGCGCCGACGTGCGGCTGGCCGGGGAGACGTTCGACGACGCGCAGGCCCACGCGCACGAACTGGAGGCGGAGGTCGGAGCGACCTACGTTCACCCATTCGACGACGTCCAGGTGATCGCCGGGCAGGGCACGATCGGCTTCGAACTGATGGCCCAGGAACCCGATCTCGAGGTCATCGTCGTGCCGGTCGGCGGCGGCGGCCTGATTTCCGGCATCGCCGCCGCGTACAAGGCGCACCGGCCGCAGACGCGGATCGTCGGCGTACAGACCCAGGCCGTACCCTCGATGAGGGAGAGCCTCGCCGCCGGCGGGCCGGTGGCCGTCGACCGCCGCCACACGATCGCCGACGGCATCGCCGTCAAGCGTCCGGCCGACCTGACCCTGAAGCTGGTCGAGGAACTCGTCGACGACCTGGTCACGGTGGACGAGGAGGAAATCGCCAACGCGGTGCTGCTGCTCCTCGAACGCGAGAAGGCGGTCGTCGAAGGCGCCGGCGCCGCCGTGCTGGCCGCCGTCGTCAACGACCACGTCCCGCGGGCGAAGGGTCGCCGGACGGCGATGGTGCTGACTGGCGGCAACATCGACGTCACCCTGCTCAACCGCATCATCGAGCGCGGGCTGACCAAGGACGGCCGCCTGGTGCAGCTCGACGTCTGCGTCAAGGACCGGCCAGGCGCCCTGGGCGCCCTGCTCAACCTGGTCGGCGACGCCGGCGCCAACGTGATCGAAACGCATCACGAACGCGCGTTCACCGCCCTCGGCCTGAACGAGGTGCACATCGAGCTGCGGCTCGAGACCCGCGGCCCGGAGCACGTGGAAGAGCTGATCGCGGCGATCGCCGCCGCCGGCCTCCACGTCCGGAGGCAGACCGAGCCGCAAAGCTGGCACGACTAGGACAGGCCAGTTGCGATACTGGGTGCGCCGGCCTTCTGGCCGGCTGCCGCCGGAGGCGGCCAGAAACACGCGCCGGCCGGAGGCCGGCACCTTGCTTCGCAACCGGCCTGCGCACTAGCTGCTAGGCTTTCCCGGCGTGAACGACGAAGCTTCGGACCCTTCGCCATCCGGCTCCAGTCTGGACGAACCCGACCCGGACTCCGACCAGCGCGGCTCGCCGCGGCCTGACTCGTCATCTTCACGGCTGCGGCCCCCTGCCGCCCCCCGGGCTGATCGCGGATGATGGCGAGTGTCCTGGCGGCGACCGGGCCGCCCATCAGTCTCGACATCCCCCTCGGCTGGGGGCTGGCGCTCGCGATCTTCCTGGTCGGCCTGAACGGTTTCTTCGTCGCCGCCGAGTTCGCGCTGGTCAAGGTCCGACCGACCCAGATCACTCCACACGTCGACACGCTCCGGGGCCGCATGGCGCAGCGGATGATCGATCATCTCGACGCCTACCTGTCGGCGACCCAGCTCGGCATCACACTCGCCAGCATCAGTCTCGGCATCGTCGGCGAGCCGGCGGTCAACCGGCTGCTGCAGCCCGCGTTCGATCTCGTGCCGACGTTGCCCGAGGAAGCGGCTCACTCGATCAGCCTGATCGCCGCCTTCGCGATCATCAGCGTGTTCCACATCGTGCTGGGCGAACTGGCGCCGAAGTCGCTCGCGATCCGCAGGCCCGAACCCACGAGCCTGTGGGTGGCGCTACCGCTCTGGGCCTTCTACAGGGCCACGTACCCGGGAATCTGGGTGCTGAACCAGATGGCGAACGCCTTCCTGCGGCTGTTCGGCATCGAACCGGTCGGCCACGGCGAACTGGCCCACAGCGAGGAGGAGATCCGCCGCCTGCTCGCCTCCGAGGAGGACACGGAACTCTCCGAGCCCAAACGGGAACTGCTCGACAACGTGTTCGAACTCTCCGACCGAAACGCCCGCCAGGTGATGGTCCCCCGCACCGAGGTCGTCTACCTCGACGCGACGGCTCCGATGGAGGCGAATCTCGGCTTCGCCCGCAGCAGCGGCCACACGCGGTTCCCGCTCTGCGAGGGCGATCTCGACCAACTGATCGGCCTCGTCCACATCAAGGACCTGTTCATCGCCGAGGAGCCGCCGGCCTCGCTGCGCGACATCGCCCGCGAAACGTTCGCGGTGCCCGAGACCCTGCCGCTCGACCAGTTGATGGCTCGCATGCGCCACGAGCACGTCCACATGGCGGCGGTCGTCGACGAGTACGGCGGCGTGGCCGGCATCGTCACGCTGGAGAACGTGCTTGAAGAGATCGTCGGCGAGATCCAGGACGAGTTCGACGCCGAGGTTCCCGAGTTCGTCCGGCTCGACGACGGCGGCTACCAGGTCCTGGGCGGGATGTTGATCGAGGACCTCGAGGACGAACTGGACATCGACATCGCCGAGGCGCGCGAGGAGGACACCGTGGCCGGCATCGCGCTGTCCGAACTCGGCCGCACCGCCGAAACGGGCGACACGGTCGAAGCCGGGCGTCTCCGGCTGGAGGTGATGGAGGTCGAGGGGAATCGAATCGTGTCGCTGCGACTCGAGGTCCTGCCCGAGGAGGCTGAGGAAGAGGATTAGAGGCGGCGAAGGACGTCTTCTGCCACCTCGTCCAGCGCCACGACCTCGCGCTCGCCGTCGCTCCGGTTCGAGACCTCGGCGCCCCCGTTCGCGAGCGAGCGCGCACCGACCACTACCCGAACCGGGAAGCCGACCAGGTCGGCGTCCTTGAACTTGACGCCGGGCCGCTCCGCGCGGTCATCGTAGAGCACGTCGAAACCGCCCGGCGCGAGCGCGCCCACGAGTTCCTCGTAGAGCGTGTCGGCAGCCGAGCTCACGGCTTCGTCGCCGGGGTCAAGGGAACTGAGAACGACCGTGAACGGCGCCAGGGGCTTCGGCCAGATGATGCCGTCCCTGTCGTGGCCCTGTTCGATCGCCGCCGCCGCGGTGCGGCCGATGCCCAGGCCATAGCAGCCCATTTCCATCGGCTGAAGCCGGCCGCTGTCGTCCGTGAAGGTGCAGTTCATCTTCTCGGAGTACACCGTACCGAGCTTGAAGATGTGGCCGACTTCGATGCCGCGCGACAGCCTGAGTTCACCGCCGCTGCAGCGCGGGCAAGGATCGCCCTGGACCGCCGTCATCACGTCGACCCATTCCACCGGCCGCGTGCTCGCGACGTCCCGGTCCCAGCGTACGGAGGCGAAGTGCCGGTCGCCGCTGTTCGCCCCGCAGACGAAGCCGGCGAGGGCGCGGGCCGACTCGTCGACGACCAGACGCACGTCCGCGGGAAGGCCGACCGGACCCGAGAAGCCGAGGGGACCGCCGGTCGCGGCCTCCACCTGCTCCGCCGTCGCCAGGCGCAGGCCGAGGCCGCCCAGGACATTCAACAGCTTGACCTCGTTCACCTCGCGGTCGCCGCGGATCGCGACCGCGGCAGGGCCGTCGTCCGTTTCGTAGATCAGCGTCTTGACCACCTGCGCCGGTTCCACTTCGAGCAGTTCGGCAACCTGCGCCACCGTCGTCGTTCCCGGCGTCGACACCTCCCTCAGGGCCTCCGCGCCGCCCGCGTCCGGCACCGGCAGAACGCCTGTCTCCGCCCGCTCGACGTTCGCGCCGTAGCCGCAGGCGGCGCAACTTGCGACCGCGCTCTCACCGGTGTCGGCGAGCACCATGAACTCGTGCGACGAGGAACCGCCGATCGTCCCGGAATCCGCTTCGACGACGGAGTACTCGAGCCCGCAGGCCTCGAAGATGCGCGAGTAGGCGGCGTGCATCGCCCGGTAGCTCCGGTCGAGGCCTTCCTCATCCGCGTCGAACGAGTAGGCGTCCTTCATCAGGAACTCGCGGCCGCGCATGAGCCCGAAGCGGGGGCGGATCTCGTCCCGGAACTTGGTCTGGATCTGGAACAGGTTGATCGGCAACTGGCGGTAGCTCTTCACGTCGCGCCGGACGAGATCGGTGACCACTTCCTCGTGGGTCGGACCGAAACAGAACCGCCGGCCATGCCGGTCCTCCATCCGCAGGAGCTCCACTCCGTACTTGGTCCAGCGCTCGGACTCCTCCCAGAGTTCGGCGGGCTGAATCGCCGGCATCGAGAGCTCGATCCCGCCGCCCCGCTCGACCTCGCGCCGGACGATCGCCATCAGCTTGCGCAGGGTCCGCCAGCCGGCCGGTTGCATCGTGTAGATCCCGGCCGCGAGCCGCCGCAGCAGGCCCGCCCGGGCCATCAACTGGTGGCTTGTCACCTCGGCGTCCCTGGGCGCCTCGCGGGCGGTCATCAGGTAGTAGTTGCTCCAACGCATCGTCTTTCCGGGACCTCTGAAGTCGGTTCGCTACGGGGGAGCTGCTAGGCGCAACCGCGCACGCGTTCGATGATCCGCGCGGAGTCTTTCATGAACTCCATCATCCGTTCTTCGATCGCGCCGCCCCGGTCGTCGAGCCGGCGCGCCCGCGCCAGCACGCCACGTGCCCGGTCCTCGTCGCCGGACGCCAGCAGCGCCATGCCCAGCCGGGTAAGCACCGTCGTCGACGGCCCGAGCTCGGTCGACTGGGACAGGAAGTCGATCGCCTCGTCCAGCTCCTGCCGCTTGTAGTGGACCCAACCCAGCGCGGCGAGCGGAAACTGGCGCAACTCCTCCGGCGCGTGCTCCAGGGACCGGCGGGCGAAGTCGAGCGCCTCGTCCAGGTCCTCGTCCATCTCGGCCAGGTTGTAGGCCATCTCGTAGTAGGCGATGCTCTTCGAGAAGTTCGAGCCACCCTCGTCCAGCAGCCGGCGGCCGACCTCGTTCCCTTCCAGGTACTTCCCCTCGCCGCGCAGGGACTCGATCAGGATGGCGTAGGCCGTCGCGCGCAGCATCTCGCCGGCATTCGAATCGAGTACGCGCTGGGTCAGTTGACGGATCTCCTGGCCGCGGTCGAGCCGGAGACAGGCCAGGGCGTAGGTCATCAGCAGGGTCGGATTGTCGGGGTCGAGCGCCAGCCCCTCGCGGTAACAGCGCAGCGCCTCCGGTGCGTCGCCGGCGCCTATCGCCTCTTCGCCGCGGGTCACCCAGTCGGCGGCGGCCGGACTGGTTGCCGGCAGCTCGGCGCCGGTCCGGCCGGAGAGGTAGGCAACCAGATCGCGGTACCGCATTCGCCGCGGATTCAGTTGCTGGGCGGCACGAAACGAGGCCAGGGCCTTGCGGTTCCATCCCCGGTCCAGGTAGCAGAGGCCGAGGAGGTGGTGGCATTCCTCGAATGAGGGATCGATGTGGACCGCCTGCCCGAGCGCCTCGATGGCCGACCCGAGACGGCCCATCTCGTAGCGGCAGCGACCGAGCAGGTAGAGCGCCTGCGGCACGCCGTCGATCTCGACCGCGCGCTCCAGGAACGCCACCGCCGACTTGACCTGGCCGCGGCCCGCCAGCGACGCGCCGAGGCAGAAGTGCGGCAGAAAGGCGTCCCGGTGGAGGACGACCGCCCGCTCCAGCAATTCCTGGCCGCGCTGCTGCTCGCCCTTCTGGATGCAGATCACGCCGCTGTACACCAGACCCTGGACGTGGTCCGGCTTCGTCGCCAGGACGCGGCTCCAGTAGTCGAGAGCCCGCTCGAGGCGCCCCTCCTGGAAGTGCGACTCGCCGAGGAAGTGCGCCAACTCGAAGTTGCCGCGGTCGACCTCCGCCGCCGTCTCGAGGGCTTCCATCGCCTTGACCAGATCGAGGCCGGCCAGGGCGCGCTCCGCTTCGTCGAGAAGCCGTTCGAAGGCAGGACGGCGCCGACCCTCGTAGAGCCCGAGGATGCGGTCCTTGACGGCCGCGAACCGCTCCCGCTTCTCGAGCACCAGGAACTGGTAGTCCATCTTGGACTCCCAGAGATCGCTCCACTCCGTCGCGTTGATCAACTCCTGACGCTCGAGCAGATCGCGAAGGGCCAGCATGCCCGCGTGGTGGACGAGGATGCTCTCCTCCTGCCGCTGCAGGGCGCTCAGGATCTTCTGCACGGTTTCGCCTACGCGCTTCAGCACCTCCTCCTGGATCGAGATCCGTTCCAGCAGGTGCTCGTCGAAGGAGAACTCCTCATCGCCGGCATCCAGCGGCTCCTCCGAGGGGACGGAAGCGCCGGACAGCACCATGAGTTTCTGCCCGCAGCGCTGGCAGTACTCCGCGTCGTCCTGGTTGCGCGCGCCGCATACCTGGCAATACATCGGGGCGAGACTAGCGCCGCAGGATGGTCGTCGCTTCGCGGCGAGTCCTTCGGAAGCCGGCCAGAGGGCCGGCGCACCCAGTTCCTGCGGCGCTCCTGGCGCACCCAGTGGTTTCAGGTCAGGCCGTCAAACCACGGCTCCCGCCGGCCCAGCCGGCTGTCCAGCGCGGCGCCGATCCCCACGCAGGTGACGATGGTCCAGGTCCATCCGCCAAGATACGGCGTCATCTTGACCACACCCAGGGCGAGAAGTCCGACGAGGACTGCGGCCATCGGCCGGCCCGCGACCCCCGGAATGCCGGCCAGAAGGCCGGCGCACCCAGTGGCGCGGCCCGCGATCCCCGGGCGATTCGGCAGCAGGCGCGTTCCCACCGCGATGAACACCGCCACCGTGCCCCACAACTTGCACACGATCGCCGCAGCCGCACAGACGACGAGCAGCGGCGCTCCGACCAACGCCGGCGCCGTCGCGGTCAGAAGGCCGAAGGTCAGACCGACGGCGAGCACCGCGACCAGTCCGGCGAAGAAGTTCCGGAACGGCCGCTCCAGGACGCTCTGGGCAGTCACCGTCAGCGACGAGTCGAAGCCCCACACCAGGACCACCGACACCAGCAACCAGGCCAGCAAGAGCGCGAGGTTGAGCAGCGCCGCCGCGGACGACAGCGGCGAGCGGCCCAGGAGCGGCCCCTCGGCGAGGACCAGCCATGAAGACGGCGCCCGCGGGTAGGCCACGGTGCGACCCTCCACGGCCGCCCCGGACCCGGCGTTCACTTCGCCCCCGAGCACGAACACGTCGCCGCGCAGTCTGGCCGGCGGTCCCAGGTGGACGTCGCCGCCGAGCACGATCACGTCGCCCCCCACCGTGCCGTCGATGCGGGCGTCGCCACTCAGGACGACGACATCGGAACGGGCCTCGCCGCGCAACTCCAGGTCCCGCCCCAGCGCCACGACCTGATCCCGCATCACCGCGTCGGCTTCGACAACGACCGCCGCCCTGCCCCCTTCCGGCGCCGGATCGGCCGTCGCACAACCGGCCGCGACCGCGACACAGAAGCACGCCACCAGACCCGGGACGGCGGAGTGCCGGCGCTTTGTGGCGAACGTGGTCACGGAACGCCGTCGATCGTAACGCCGGGGCGGAAACAGGGACCGGGTCGCACAGCGAAGGGCGTCGGCCGGCCGCGACGACGCCGCGAGGGGGACCGTCAGCGCCGCTGCCGTTCGCGCGCCGCCGCCCTGGAACCGCGTCGGAGCAGGGAGTACAGAAGGACCGAGAGGCCCATTGCCGCCAGGCCGCCGAACAGCAGGCCCGGCGCCGCGGGTTGGAGGACGGACGACATCGCCGCGCTCAACCCCCGCCAGGAGGCATCGAGCAGACCCGCGCCGACGAGCCCGACAGTGACCGTGAAGTCGAACAGCGTCGAAGCGGCAGCGGCAGCGGACTCGACCCGGGGAGCCAGCCCGGCGAGCGCGGCCAGCGCGCCGCCGAAGAGCCCTGCAAGGGCGACGGCAGCAGCCACAGCCCGGCGCCCCCGGGCCCGCGCCGGCGCGCCGACAAAGGTCCCGACCTGCTCCGGCGCGAGACGCTCCGCGGCCAGGAGCTCCCGCAGGGCGACCAGACCGCGCGCTTCGTCACGGCACTCGGCGCAAGCCGCGAGGTGCCGCTCCGCCTGCTCGCGCTCGGGCCCGCTCACGGCGCCGTCGACGTACGCATCGATCAACTCGGCGTGGGAACAGGCCGTCCTCTCGGAACTCGTCATCGCTGGAACTTCCTCCCGTTCGTCAGTCGGTGAGGTATTCAGCCAACCGGGCCTTCAGCATCCGGCGGCCGCGAAACAGCTTGTTCTTGACCGTGCCCAGGGGCATCCCCTTGAACTCGGCGATCTCTTCGTAGGTCATCTCGGCAAAATGTCTCAACTGGATCAGCTCCCGGTACTCGCCTTTCAGGCCGTCGATCGCGGCCCCGATCGCATCGCGCCGCTCGAGGTTGCGAAGCACCTGGTAAGGGTTTCTCTCCTCACTCGGAAACTCCCGCTCCTGCGTGTCGCCGTGGATGCCGACCCGCTGCATCGGAACCAGCTTGAGGCGCCGCTTGCGGAGCAGGTCGATCGCCGCGTTCTGTGCCACCCGAAACAGCCATGTCGAGAATCGGTACCTGGGGTTGAAACGGTCGAGGGCCCTGTAGACCTTCAGGAACACTTCCTGAGACAACTCCTGCGACTCGTCGACATTGCGGAGAAAGCGATTCAGGTAGTTGACGATGCGCCCCTGATACCTCTGCACGAGGTCGGTGTACAGGGCTGCCTCGCCGTCCAGAATCGCAGCCACCAACTCCTCGTCGGTCGCCCGAGTTGCCTCCACAGCCTTCACCTACGTCTCCCGCGCCCGATTGTTGCGGGTTGTCCGCGGCCACCGCGAACACCGAGCCTACGTCTCCCGCGCCCGATTGTTGCGGGTTGCCCCCGGCAGCGGCGAACACCGCGGCCCGACGCCGCTGACTGGGTGCGCCGGCCTTCTGGCCGGCATCCGGACTGCTGCTATACCCTCTGCCCGGGGACCCGCGTTCCCGCATTCGCCGAAGAGAGTAACCGGGCCGGGCAGCTAGACCTTGATCCACGCACGCGGACTCGGAATCCGGTTCGGCTCCCAGTGGGCCCTCGCCCACGTCGACCTCGAGCTCGAGTCCGGCGACCGTCTGCTGCTGGCGGGCGCCAACGGCTCCGGGAAGACCACGCTCCTGCGGCTGATCGCAGGGCTCCGCCAACCGGCGGCGGGTGAACTCCTGGTCGACGGCCGGCGCCCGACCCGGGAGCGTTTCGGGGCCCGGAGCGCCCTGGCCCTGGTCTCCCATCACGACTATCTCTACGACCGTCTGACCGCGATGGAGACCCTGCGGCTCTGGAACTCGCTGTGCGGCGGCTCGAGCGAAAGCCGGCTCGACGACCTGCTAGCGGAGGTCGGTCTCTCGGCCGCCGCCGACCGGCACGTCGGCGGTTTCTCGGCCGGCATGAGGAAGCGCCTGATTCTCGCCCGCTCCCGGCTGGAGAACCCGCGGCTGCTTCTTCTCGACGAACCCTTCGCCTCCCTCGATCCCGAGGGCCAGTCCCTGGTCGAGCGTTGGGTCGGGCGCTTCGTGGACGACGGCGGAACGCTGATCGTCGCGTCTCACGCGATCGAACGGGCTTCCCGCCTGTGCCGCCGGGCGGTTCTGCTGGAGCAGGGCCAGGTGGCCTGGCAGGGCGAGGCCTCGGCCCTGGAAGCCACCTGGGCCAGGAGGCTTGGCCGTTGAACCTGCTGCGGCCCGTTCTCCTGCTGCTGGCGAAGGACCTGCGGGTCGAGTGGCGGGGACGCTTCCGGTTCCTGTCCATCGTGCTCTTCGGGGGCATCACGCTGGTCCTGTTCTCCTTCGCCATCGACGCGGACGACCGCGCGGCGGCGACGATGGCGCCCGGCTTCCTGATCCTCGCCCTGCTTCTGAGCTCCACCCTGGGGCTCTCCGAGTCCTTCCGCGTCGAACGGGAGAACCGCGCCCTGGAGGGACTGCTGCTGCTGCCGGTCGAACCGGCGGTTCTCTTCTACGCCAAGGCGCTGGGCAACTTCGTCTTCCTGGCCCTGCTGGCGCCCGTGCTGCTGCCCTCGGCGATCATCATCTACGGCGTCGACGCCGGGCCGAACGCTCTGCTCGGGCTCTTGCTTGTCTGGCTGCTGGCCGCTGCCGGACTCGCCGCGCCGGGAACGCTGTACGCGGCGATGACCAGTCGCGCCTCGAGCCAGGACGTGCTTCTGCCCCTGCTCCTCTTCCCCCTGGTCATTCCCGTGCTGATCGCCTCGGTCAGGAGCGCGGCCCTCGTGCTGCACGGAGATCCGATGGATCAGACACGCAGCTGGTTCATCATTCTGCTCGCCTTCGATGTGATCTACTGGGTGCTGGGAGGCGTGCTGGCCGCCGTGGCGATGGAGGAGTGAGAGCCCGCTGGCAACCCGGCTTCCCGCCACGCAAAGGAGCAAACCGAAGGTGGACGGCGTTATAGTCGGCGGTTGGGGATGGGTCGTTGCCGCCTATGGTTCGGCGGGGGTGGCTCTTGCCCTCTACACCTTCAGTCTGTTCGCCCGTCGGCGACGGGCCCTTGACAACGCACCGGCGCAGGAACCGAGTCATGAGCACGGAACCCACGACCCCGACCAGCGAAACCCCTGACCGCGGCAACCGACGTCTTCTCTTGCTGGCCGCGGCAGGCGTCGTGGCCATCGCGCTCTCCGTTCTGGCCTTCGGCGATGTCGGCGAGAACCTCGTCTACTACTGGAGTCCCACGGAACTTCAGGAAGCCGGGCCCGACGCGGTCGGCGCCAGCATCCGCCTCGGCGGCCTCGTCGAGCAGGACTCGGTGAGCCGGAGCGAAGACGGCCTGACCCTCGAATTCACGGTCACCGACGGCACGTCGCAGGTCGACGTCCGCACGACCGCGGTGCCGCCAGCCATGTTCCGGGAGGGCATCGGCGTCGTGCTCGAGGGAACCCTCCGGGAGGACGGCCAGTTCGCCACGTCGCGGCTCATGGTGAAGCACGACAACGAGTACCAGGCCCCCGACGTCGATGACCAGCGCGGCATGGAGGAGTTGATCGAATCCATGCAGTTCGACACGTGACCTCGGCCCTGGGCCAGGGGTTCGTGCTCCTGGGCCTGATCGCGGCGAGCTTCGGCGCTCCGTTCGGCTACATCGCCGGTGTGCGGCGGTCGGCAAGCGGCCTGCGCTGGACGAGACGTCTCGCCCACGTGTTCGCGGTGGCCATGGTCGGCGCCTGCGGAGTCATGTGGTACGCCCTCCTCAGCCACGACTTCTCCGTCTCCTACGTCGCCCAGGTCGGGTCGCGGGCGACGCCGCTCCACATCACGATCTTCTCCCTGTGGTCGTCGCTCGAGGGATCGATCCTGTTCTGGGGTCTGATCCTGGGCCTCTACATCGCCGCCACGGCCATCTTCCAGCGGCGGGGCCACGAGGACTACCTGGCCTACACCCTGGCGACCCTGCTCGCGATCGGCGCCTTCTTCACGTTCCTCATCGCCAGCGTCGCCGACCCGTTCGCGCCCACGCCGGCGCCCATTCCGCCGGACGGCCCGGGGCCCAACCCGCTGCTCCAGAACCACCTGCTGATGGCGATCCATCCGCCGATGCTCTACCTGGGCTACGTCGGCATGTCGGTGCCCTTCGCGATGGCGGTCGCGGCGCTCCTTCGCGGGCAACTGGGCGCCACGTGGCTGCGTCCCATGCGCCGCTGGCTGCTGGTTCCGACCTCGTTTCTCACGGCCGGCATCATGCTCGGCGGCTGGTGGTCGTACGAGGTCCTCGGATGGGGCGGCTACTGGGCCTGGGACCCGGTGGAGAACGCTTCCTTCCTGCCCTGGCTCACCGGCATCGCGGCGCTCCACTCGGGAGTCGTACAGCAGCGGCGGGGAACGCTCAAGGCCTGGACCGTGATCCTGATCATGATCACGTTCCTGCTCACGATCCTCGGCACCTTCCTGACCCGCTCGGGGGTCGTGAACTCGGTCCACTCCTTCACCCAGAGCCCGATCGGCCCGGTCTTCCTCGGTTTCCTGGCCCTCTGCACCGCCGCCGTCGTCGTCCTGCTGTCACTGCGGATCGACACCCTGGTCTCCGAGCCCTCGAACGAACGCCTGGTCAGCCGCGAAGGCGCCTTCCTGCTGAACAACCTGCTCTTCGTCAGCCTGATGTTCACGGTGCTCGTCGGCACGATCTACCCGATCATCGCCGAGTCGCTGCGCGGGGTGAAGGTGAGCGTCGGCGAGCCCTACTTCAACCGGATGGCCGTACCCCTGTTCGGCGGGCTGCTGCTGATGATGGGCGTCGGCCCGGCGCTGCCATGGGGCGGCAGCAACCCGAAGCTGGTGCGGCGCGCCCTGCTGCGTCCGCTGCCCGCGGCCGCCGTCGGCCTGGTCGTGGCGTTGCTGTTCGGCGCCCGCTCCGCGCCGGTGCTTCTCGTCTGCGCCTTCGCCGGTTTCGCGCTCTGGGTCACCGCGGACCAGGGCCTGCGACCGGCGCGCACGCGGCCCCGGCGCGAGGGCGGCAGGGGGCCGCTTGCCGCGCTTCTCGTGGCGCCCGACAAGCTGGGCGCCTACGTCGTCCACTTCGGCGTCGTCGTCACGTTCGTCGCGGTGGCCGTGTCGTCGAGCTTCCAGCGCGAGGCGGAGTCCACGCTGCGCGCGGGCGAGACGCTCACCCTCGCCGGCTACGAGATGACGTTCCGCGGCGCCGAGCAGGTCCAGGAGCCGCATCTCCTGCGCCACCAGGCCCGGGTCGAGGTCTCGAGCAACGGCCGGAGCCTGGGCACCCTGTACCCGTCCCTCAACATCTACCCGAATCAGCGTGAACCGATCGGCACGCCAGCGGTCCGCACGACGGCGGGGCACGATCTCTACCTGACCCTGATGAACGTCGGCGGCGACGGGTCGATCGGTCTGCGCGCGATCAGGACGCCGCTCGTCGCATGGATCTGGATCGGCGTCGTGATCATGGTCCTGGGCACCGCCCTGTGCCTGATTCCGACCGCCGCCGAACGGCGGGCGGCCGCGCCGCCTCGCTCCGTCCCGGATCTCGCCGCATCGCCCGCAGGGGGAGGTCGATGAACCGCAAGGTCCTCCTCGTCGGACTCGTCATCGCGGCGCCGCTGCTGCTGCTGCTCGGGTTCGGCTTCCGGCATGACC
>Ga0209543_1002118_pt1 | contig 15194 bp, 8 predicted proteins | sample MesohylFT_FD_187296 | JGI IMG/M metagenome (GOLD analysis project Ga0209543, IMG submission 187296) | Host-associated microbial community of the marine sponge Aplysina aerophoba from Gulf of Piran - sponge mesohyl, lysed by freeze-thaw... | ecosystem: Host-associated > Porifera > Sponge >...
CCAGCTCATCACCAGTTCCTCGCGCTCGGCGTCGATCGGCGGTTCCATCCGCACGTTGACCTGACCGATGTTCTCCCGCCTCTCGCCGGCGGCGCCCCCCTGTTCGTTCGAGGTGCCGACCACGGTGTAGACCGACTGCACGCCGAACTCATCGGCAAACTCGCGCACGCGCTCGTCGATGACCGCCAGCCGCCGGTCCGTCACCTCGAGCCGGCTGCCTGGCGCCAGCTCGGCGTCGACGTAGAACTCGCCCTGGATCAGCTCCGGCACGAGTTCGCTGCCCAGCGAGCCGACGAGTTGCACGCTGCCGGCCAGGAGCACGATGGCCACCAGGACGACCAGAGCGGGATGGCGCAGCGCGCCGCGGAGGATCCGGGCGTAGACCGCGGTGATTCCCCGCAGCAAGGCGTCGAAACCGGCAAGCACGGGCCGCAGGAGCCATGACATGACCATGGCGACGCCACCGAACACCGTCTTGACCGCCAGCGCGATGCCAACCCCTATCGCGTTGAAGAAAGCCGCCAGGCCGCGGGTGATCGGATTGGATCGCCCGGCCAGATCGACGGTCTCGATCTTCTCGGCGCCGGCGAAGAACTTTCGGGAGGCGAGCATCGGAATCACTGTCAGCGCGACCCCCAGCGACACGAGAAGGGAGAAGGTCACGGTCAGCGCCTGATCGCCGAACATCTGGCCGGCGACGCCCTCGACGAACACGATCGGCACGAACACGCAGACGGTAGTGATCGTGCTCGCGATCACTGCACGGCCTACCTCGGAGGCACCGCCACGGGCGGCCTCGACGACGCCCACGCCCTGGTCCCGGCGACGCTGGATCGCCTCCAGCACCACGATCGAGTTGTCCAGCAGCAGGCCGATGCCGAGCGTGATCCCGCCCAGCGACATGATGTTCAGCGACACGCCGGCGACGTACATCAGAAAGAAGGTCGCCACGACGGAGACCGGGATCGAGATCCCGATGATCAGCGTCTTGGGCGCACTGCGAAGGAACAGGAACAGGACGACGATCGCGAGCGAGCCGCCGATCAGGGCCGTTTCGATCACGGCCGACACGGAGTCGCGGATGTAGCGCGACTGGTCGGTGAGCACCGTCAGCTCGAGCTGCGGGTCGATCTGCCTGAGATCCTCCTCGAGCTCCTCCACCCGATCGAGGACGGCGGATGCGACGGTCACCGTGTTCGTGCCGCCCTCCTTGTAGACCGCGATCTCCACGGCCTCCCGGCCGTCGATGCGGGTGATCACCTCCCGTTCCCTGGCGCCCTGGTAGACGCGGGCGATGTCCTCCAGGCGCACGATCGCGCCCTGGGATCGATCGATCACGATTTCCCGCATCTCCTCCGGACGCAGCAGCTCGTTGATCGTTCGCACCAGGTAGTCCGTCTGACCGTCGCGCAGCCGGCCGCCGGTCAGGTTCACGTTCTCCTGCGCCAGGCGGTTCATCACCTGGTTCATCGTCAACCCGAGACTGGTCAGGCGACGTTCGTCGATCTCGACCTGGATCTCCTCCTCCAGGCCGCCGCTGACGACGACCGCGGCCACCCCTTCCAGGCGCTCGAGCTTCCGTTTCAGGTCCTCCTCGGCCAGCAGGCGCAGCGCGATCAGGTCGCTCCCGCCGGCGGCCAGGCCCATCCGCAGGATCGGATCGAGAGAGGGGTCGTAGCGCAGCAGCACGGGCCGTTCGGCCTCGATCGGCAACCGCACCTGATCCAGCCGCTCGCGCACGTCGAGCGACGCGAAGTCCATGTTCGTGCCCCAGGAAAATTCCAGGGTGACCTCGCTGATGTCGGCCCGCGAACTGGAGATGACCCGGTTGACGCCGTTGACCACGCCGACCGCGTCCTCGACCGGCCGCGTGATCAGGTTCTCCATCTCGACCGGCGCCGCGCCCTCGTACTGGGTCTGGACGGTCAGCGACGGATAGGTGATGTCCGGCAGCAGGTCGACCGCGAGATCGCGGAAGGCGACGCCGCCGAAGACCACCGCCGCCAGGGCGAAGATGAACACCGTGACCGGTCGCCGCGTGGCGAAGGAAACAACCTTCATGTCGTGTTACCTGGTCAGGAACCCCGGAGGCCCGATCAATCCCGCGGCCCGCCCGGCGGCCCACCCTGCTGCCCGCCTGGCGGTCTTCCCGGCGGCCCCTGGCCGCTCCGGATCCGCTCGATCATCTGGTCGATCTGTTCCTCGCTCATGCCCCGTTCCTTCATCCGGGCCTTCATCATCTCGATCCGTTCCGGCGTCAGTTGACTCGGATCGAATCCGCCCGGAGGGCCGCCGCGTAAGGCCCCGGGGCCTCCCGGCGGCCGGGCCTCCGGCGCGGCCTGCTCGGCGGTTGTCGCGCCGCCGGCAGCCGGCGCTGCTTGAGCGTTGGCGACCCGGGCGGGGGTCCCGGCGCCCGGGGCGGGCAATGAAGTGAACGTCGTGGGCCCCGCCGCCGGTCCCTCCCGTTCGTCGATGCTCACCGGCGTCTGGTCGGACAGGTTGTCCTGGCCGAGGATCACGACGTCCTCCCCCTCCCTCAGGCCGGAGAGCACCTCCAGGCTGTCGCTCTCCTCGTAGCCGAGTTCGAGTGAACGACGCCGGGCGACGGTGCCGCCCTCCCCGTCGTCCATCGCCACGTACACGGTGTCGGACGTGCTCTCCAGGACCAGGGCCTGCTTCGGCACGACGAGCGCGTTCTCGTGGATGTCCGTCTCGACGAACACGCTGGCGAACATGCCGGGACGCAGGCGGCCCTGGGCCTGCACTTCGAGAGTGACCTTGACCGTACCCGTTGCCGGATCGACGACCGGGCTGATCCGCAGGACACGGGCCGGAAAGCGCGCGCCGGGATACGCCTCGACTGTGAGGTAGGCGGTTTGACCCAGCTCGAGCCGCGGCAGGTCCTTCTCGGGAAGCTGAATCGGACAAAGCAGCGGATCGAAATCGGAGATCCGGAACAGCCTCGCGTTGTTCGAGACATGCTCGGCATTCTTGATCACCCTCTCGATGATCAGACCGTCGAAGGGCGCCCGAATCACGGTGTAGTCCAGGAGGATTTCGGTGCCCACGATCTGGGCGGCGGCGGCGTTGAAGTTCGACTCCGCGAGGTCGTACGCTTCCTGGCTGATCACCTCCTCGCGGTAGGACGACTGGGCCCGGTTCCACACGAGTTCCGCCTCGGCCAGGTTGACGCGGGCGATGCCGAGCTGGGCCTCGATCTCCGCCGCGTCGATGCGAGCCAGCACCTGGCCGGCGCGGACGAAGTCACCCTCCTCCACGTTCAGTTCGACGATCGGGCCGTCCGTACGCGCCACGATGTCGACCTCGTTCTCGGCTTCGAGCGAACCGTTCGTTTCCAGGTAGTCCGCGATGTCGCGGCGAATGACGCTCGTCACCCTGACCGGAATCACGGAAGCGGGAGCGCCGAAACCCGGCATGCCACCCGGAAAGCCCCCGGGCGGGCCGCCGCCACGGCCTCCGGGCCGGCCGCCGCCCGGTCCGCCTTGCCCGGCGCGGGGGTTCTCGCCGCTGGGTTCGGCGTTCGACTGCCCGCAGCCGATGCCGACGACACCTAGTGCCGCGATCAACAGGACGGCGCCGGCATGGCGGCCTGCGCGCATGAGTCGTTCTCGTTTCATGCCATCTTTCTCCGCGGAACGGCGACTGCCGCCCGCACAACCCGCTGGACGAAGAGCTTCACGTCGTCGACCAGGGAATAGACCGTCGGAATCACAAGCAGGGTCAGGAAGGTCGAGGTGGTCAGTCCACCCAGGATCACGAGACCCACCGGCGCCCAGAAGGCCGCCCGACCCTCGGGCTGCCCGAACACCTCGGGCAGGAAGAAGGGCGCGACCATGGGGGACAGGCCCAGAATCGTCGTGATCGCCGTCATCAGGATGGGCCGCAGGCGATTCTTGCCGCCCAAGACGATCGCGTCGTAGCGGGCGATGCCTTCGCGCCGTAGCCGGTTGATGTGATCGATCAGAACGATCGCGTTGTTCACCACGATCCCGGCCAGGATGAGAAGCCCCATGTTCGACGAGTCGTCCCTCGGCTGGCCGGCGAGATACATGATCAGGCCGACGCCGATGAAGGCGAAGGGAATCGACAGCATGATCGTGAAGGGCTGGAGGAAGTCCTCGAACAGGGCCGCCATGATCATGTAGATCAGCACCACGGCCAGGATCATCGCCAGGACGGCGCGCGATGCGTCCTCCTCGGCCTCCATGAACCTCCTGCCGAGCGACCACTCGTAGCCGGGCGGCAGCGGCACGTCGGCAAGAGCCATCTGGACCGGTCGCCGCAGCATGAAGCCCGGGACGCCGCCAGCCGCCGTCGCGTCGATCTCCACCTTGGCGCGGCGATTCTCACGCTCCACCTCGGACGGGCCGGTCTGGATGTCGAACGAGGCCAGGCTCGATATCGGCAGGGTGACCCCTCCCGACTCTCCGTTCGGGTCCGACACGAGGACCGGCATCTTCCGCAACTGATCGAGCGTCTCGCGGTCCTCCTCGCGGTACTGCATGACCATGCCGATCTCGCGCTCCGCGGTCTTGAAGTACGCCAGCGAACGGCTCGAAAGCGCGCCATTCACGGTCATTGCCACCGCCTGACTCGAGAGGCCGCCCTGGAGCGCCCGCTCGCGGTTCACCGACACCCGGATCTCGTCCTCGCCGCTCTCGAACGAGTTGTCGACGTCGCCGACGATGGGAATCTGGCGCAGCCGTTGGGTGATCCGCGGCACGAGGAGCTCGAGTGTGCCCATGTCGTCGCCGATCAGTTCCACCTCGATTCCGGATCTCCCGGAACCCGGCGGCCCGAACTCGGTGCGGGCAAGTTTGAACAGCACGCCGACCCGCTGCGGCATCGCCTCCCGGACGAGCTCCGTGACCTCGTCCGTCGAAAGCTCCGAGACCTCCTCCGGCTTGAGATAGACCTCGAAGCGGTTGCCGCCGCCGTATCCCCGGCTGCGGCCGCCGCCCCGGCGTACCTGGTGGGCGATGTCGGCGATCTCCCACTCGTCGCGCCTGGAATCGAGCAGCGTGTAGACCTCGTCGTAGAGAGCGAGGCGATCGTCCATTCCCATCTGCCGCGGCGTGTCGACGAAGATGGTCAGCGCCCTGCCCTGGGACGGCTGGTTGAAACTCCGCTCGATGCTGTTGTAGAGCTCCCAGGAACCGTAGAGAAGGGCGCCGATCACCATCGTGAACACGAAGCGGTGGCGGAGGGTGAAGCCCAGAATCCTCCCGTAAAGCTCGTTCATCCGGTCGAGCAGCTTGAACCGGCGCTTACTCTCCGACTTGAGCAGGATGGCCGCGATCATCGGCACCACGGTCAGGGAGATGATCAGCGAACCGAGCATGACGACGCAAACCGTCGTGCCGATGTCGCCCATGAAGCGCGAGAAGCTGCCCGGTCCGCCGCCGCCGCTGCCGAAGAAGATGAGCGGCACGAACACGCACATCGTGGTCATCGTCGAGCAGATGATCGGCATCGCGACGTCGCTGGCGCCGCCCAGCGCGGCATTCTTCGCATTGGCACCGAGTTCCTGGCGGTGCCGGAAGATCGACTCGATGACCACGATCGAGTTGTCGAGGAGCATCCCGATCGCGAGCATCAGGCCCATCAGGCTCATCACGTTCAACGTGATCTCGGTCACTCCGGCCTGCCGGCCGAGGTACATCATGACGAAGGTCATGACCAGGGACAGCGGCACCGCAAGGGCCACCAGCAGCGTGGTCCGGAACTTGCGCAGGAAGAGGAACATGAAGACGATCGCCAGACCGCCGCCGATGAGGCCGCTGCGGCCCAGTTCCGTCAGCCCCTGGCGCACATCGACCGAAGTGTCGTGGAAGTGGCGGAACTCGAGGCCTTCGCCCTCGGGGGTCTGCCGGATCGCCTCCAGCTCCTCCTTGACCCGGTTGACGACGTCCAGCAGGTTGGCGTCCGAGGCCTTGTTCACGCTCAGGCTGATCGACTCGGTTCCGTTCAGAAAGCTGTACTCGTACTTGTCCGGATAGCCGAACTTCACGTCGGCGATATCGGCCACCCGCAGGCCGTCGCCGCGAATCGGCAGCCGCCGGATCTCGTCGGGCGTCCGGAACTCGCCGAGGGTGCGCACCAGCAGCCGGCGGCTCCCCTCGCGCAGGTACCCGCCCGATACGTTGACGTGGTTGCTCTGCAGGACCTGGCGTAGCTCACGGACGTCCACGCCATGCGCTGCCATGCGGTCGGGCAGCAACTCGATCCGCAGTTCCCGGCTCAGCATGCCCCACACTTCCGCCTGTGCCACGCCCTCCAGCCGCTCGATCCGTGGCAGGAGTACGTCCTCCACGAAGTCGTTCAGCTCGTCCTGCGTCCACGAGGCGCTGAGACTGCTGCGGAGAACCGGAATGTCCGTGCTCTCGAAGCGGCGGACATAGACCTGCTCCACATCACTGGGCAGTTCATTGCGCACCCGGTCGATCCGGTCGCGGACGTCGACGGCCGCCAGTTCCATGTCCGTTCCGTCCTGGAACTCGATATCGACCGAGGCCGAGTTGCCGCTGGCCCGCGAGCGCAGCAGCCGTACGCCGTTGATCGTTCCCAGGCTGTCCTCGAGGGGCCAGACGATCGACCGCGCGACCTCCTCCGGCGAGGACGACTGGTAGGGCACGCGGACCGAGATGTTGGACGACTGGAAGAGGGGCAGGAACTCCAGTGGCAGCCGTGTCAGCGACAGCCATCCGAGCACCAGCACGCCCAGCGTGGCCATGAACATCGTCACCCTGCGCTCTACCGCGAAGCGGATGAGCGGGTGGACGGGGACGTGCGCCGCCGCCTCCTGCAGTACCGCCTCCTGCTCCTCCGACCCCGCGCGCAAGCCGTTTCCCTGCCGTTCCATCCCGACCTCCTTCTCGTCGGCGCTCACCGGCAGCCCCCCGGCGAGTCGCCGTCACCGTGGCGACCGCGGCCATCGTGGTCGCGATCTCCGCGGCGCCGGCCCCGTTCCATCAACTCGAGCCGCATCTCGTCGAAACGAACGGCCTGCTCGGGGCTGAGCAACTCACTCACCTGCCTGTGGAACTCCCGTTGCATGGAGCAGAACTCGTCGCGCGCGCTGCTCCAGTACCGGCTCCCCTTCAACATTGCCTGTTCGACGATCGGTTCGAGCGCCTCGACCTGCTCAGCTTCGAGTTCCAGACGCCGCGCCATTCGACGGGTCATCCCCGATCGGTGCTTCCGGAATGCCTCGGAACGCGCCACGTCCAGATGCTCCTGCGGACCGGCGTTCCCGGTCGCAGCGGCGGGAGTCGCTTCCGAGTCGGGACAATCGAAGTGGAACGTCGGTGGGTGGGCGTCTCGGGTCTTCTTCGGAGCCGCCTTCTCGACATCCACGACCTGGCGCTCAGCCAGGAGCCGGTCCGCCAGCAGGCCGGCGCTCAGTCCTACGATCAGCACCGAGCCCAGAGCCAGCCCCATCCACAGCCGCGTGGGTCCGTTCGCCATCACCGTGTCCCCAGCGGGTCGTAGAGCACGGCCACGAGTTCATAACCGGCCTCGTCGTCGCTCATTCCTACGCTTGCCACGCCGGCCTCTTCCATCCCGGCCGCGAAGGGATCCGGATACTCCACGAGGCCAGGCGCCTCAACCGCGGCTTCCGGCGCGCTTGAAGAAATCCCCATGCTCAGCGTCATGGCCATCGCGACAATGGCTGCCAGTGCTCCGGCCGGCGCCAGCCGCAGGGCCAGCAACCGCCACGGAGCGGCCTGATCGTTCCGCTCGAGCCAGGTATCGCGGCGAGCGCGAAAACCCGCCAGAAAGCCCGGCGCCGCCGGCGGCGTCGCGCACTCTTGCCGCAGCCCTTCGAACAAGGCGTCCAGGTCCGCACCGGACCCGACCGGTCGTCCTGCTCGCTCAACCTCCCTCATGCTCTACCTCCTCCTGCCTTGGAGCCCGCCTCGCCGATCAAACGCCGCAAACTGCGCCGGCCCCGATGGACCCTGATCTGCACGGTTCCGATCGGACAGTCCAGGAGCTCCGCGATCTCCACGTACTTCATCCCCACCACATCCTTCAACACGACCGCCGAACGCTGCGCCTTCGGCAACCTTGCCAGCCCGCTAACGATGCTACGCCGCAGCAGCCGTGCCTCGACAGCGGATTCGGCGCCCACCGCCGGCAGTTCGGCGAGAGCTTCGTCCCCCACGTTGCTGTCCAGCCGCCGTTTCCAGCGCGACTTGCGCCGCAGTTCATCGTATGCCCGGTTGATCGCGATCCGGTAGAGCCAGCTCTTGAAGGCCGCGTGCTCGTCGAGACGGTCGAGTTTCCTGAAGGCCAGCAGAAAGGCGTCCTGGGCCACGTCCTCCGCGGTCTCCCAGTCCAGCACGTAGCCGTAGACCAGCTTGCGCAGCGGTACCTCGTACCGCACGACGAGCTTCTCGAACGCCTCCTGATCGCCGGCCGCGGTGCGCCGAACGAGTTCCCCGTCTTCGGGGCCATCGGCTTGTCCACCGGCCGGTTCCTGGCCCCGCGGCTTCTGTGCTGGCAAGTCATCGTCCTCTGGTTGCTGGGACGACCCGCCTCCGGTCCTTGTTTCGTCCATCGGCTTACCGGCGGTTCGGCTGGCGCACCGTCGGGGCGTTCCGCGCCTTCGGCAGTTCCCCGGCGGACTCCCGCCGTAGCATCCGGTCGAGGTAGCGCAGAGCCTCGCCCCTGGACCCGATGTCGCCGTTCAACTGGGCCTGGTAGCAGCGATCGACCATGACGCCGATCGCCGGTCCCGGCGCCATGCCGCGGTCGATGAGGTCCCGACCGCGGACCATCGGCTCCGGCGCCTGGTCCCGGATCCGCAGCGCCTTCGCGCGCGCCAGCAGCCAGTCGCAGTCGCGGCACTCGTCGGGCTGGAGCGGGGGCCGTCCGAGAGCGTCCGCCCGGGCCACCCGCACGAGCCGGTCGATCCGCTTGACCCGGTGGGCAAGACGGCGGACGGCGGCATCGCCCGCACCGCCCTGGTAGAGCTGGCGCGGTTTCAGGTGATCGACGACCAGGCGCACCACGTCGTCGACCAGTCGGGGGCGGTTCGTCAGCCGCGCGAGAAACGTTCGGGTCGGCCCCTCGCCCGCGGCCTCGTGTCCGCGCGACCGCACCCGACCGTCAACGAACCGGGTGGTCGCCGGCTTTCCCAAATCGTGGCACAGGCAGGCAAGTCCCACGACGAGATCCTCCTCTTCGTCATCGAGCCGGTCTCGGGAGAAGGCGTCGAGGACGTGCCCGGTGTGGGTCCAGACGTCGCCTTCGGGGTGCCACTCCGGATCCTGCTCGCAACCGACCAGGGCTTCCAGCTCCGGGTAGGCCGGCAACCACCCTACCGCCTGCAGAAAACGGAGCCCGCGTCCGATCTCGGCACCGTCGACGAGCATCTTGCGCCACTCCTCGAACACCCGCTCGATACTCAGGTCCTTCCAGTCGATGCGGGAGCAGAGAGTCTCGGTTTCCGGATCGGACTCGAACCCCAACCGGGCGATGAACTGCATCCCGCGCAACACCCGCAGCGGGTCCTCCGCAAAGCGGTGCGACGCGTGACGAAGCCGCCGTCTCTCCAGGTCTTCCCGACCGTTCAGGGGGTCGTCGACCCGTCCGTTCAGGGGGTCGTACGAAATCGCGTTGACCGTGAAGTCCCTGCGCTCGGCCGCCTCCTCCACTCCCATGGTCGGATCCGCGTCGACTACGAAGTCCCGGTGACGCCTCCCCACCCTCCGCTCTCGCCGCGGCAGGGCGATATCGATCGGAAGGCCGCGCAGCTTGGCAACGGAGAACGCGCGCCCCACCTGGTCCACTTGGTAGCCCAGACCTCTCAGCAGGCCTTGCAACGCCTCCGGTGTGAGCCGGAACGCCTCCAGGTCGAACTCGTGGAACTCGCGGCCGAGGAGAGCATCCCGAACGCAGCCCCCGACGAGGCGCATGGATCCGCCTCCCGCCGCCGCGGCCCGGCAGATCTCCAGTACCCTCGGCCAGGCCGGATTGCGCTCGAAGCCTGAGCCAGGATCCCGAACCACGGCTCTGTTATTCTACGGGCCATCCTGGCAGCGGGAGATCTGCGGGACATCGTCGAGCAGTGTGAGCGGGCGAAGGAGGAAACCATGAAGTCGATTCGCGAATCGTGGACCATCGAGCCGACGGCGCGGGGCGCCATCGTGCTCGCGGCGGTCGTTGCCGGTCTTTCCCTGGTTCTGGCCGGACCGGTGGCGGCACAACTGCCGGGCACCGTGTACGGACAGATCTTCGACGCCCACACGGGCGACACGCTCGAAGGCGTCCAGATCATCTTCACCGACCCGGAGGCGCCGAGCTTCCGCGCCGAACACCAGTCGGGGAAGAACGGCCGCTTCCGGATCATGCTGAAGAACGTCGTCAAGCACGAACGCTCGGGCTTCAGCGTCGAGCTGAAGAAGGAAGGCTACGTGACGCGGCGGGTCGGCAACGTGCGGATTCCTGCGCGCCAGGAGACGAGGCTCAGCCAGCTCTCGGGAGGCGGCGACTGGAACCTCACTTCCATCGAGAACGCCCAGCAGGCTCAGGCCGCTTTGGGCGGCGATCTGGGCGCGGCGCCGGAAATCGACCTCGAAGCGCAGGCGCGCGGCAGTGCGATCAAGCTCTACAACCAGGGCAGCAACGCCCTGAACTCCGGCGACTACGACACGGCGGAACTCATGTTCGTGAGCGCACTCGAGAAGAAGGCGGACCTGGTTTCCGCGATGGGCGGCCTGGCGCGCGTCTACTCCCACCGCGGCGATCACGTCAGAGCCGTGGAGTACGCGGAGAAGGTCGCGGCGGAAGGCGAAGACCTCGAGAACATGAACCAGATTCTCTATGCGGGCTACGACGCCCTCGGCATGGACGACAAGGCCGAAACCGCCCTCAAGGCGCTCCAGGCGTCGGACATGGGCAAGGCCGGCAAGAACATGTTCAACAAGGCGGCCGACCTGTTCAACTCCGGCCAGATTCCGGAAGCGCAGGTCGAGCTGGAGAAGCTCCTCGTCGCGGATCCGAACCATCCCGAAGCGAACTACATGCTGGGCATCTGCTACGCCGGGAGCGATCCCGCCAAGGCGAAGGTCCAGTTCGAGAAGTTCCTCAGCCTCGCACCGGATCACGCGGACGCCCCCACCGCCCGGGAGATGCTGCAATACCTCGAGTAGCCTTTTCGGCGGCCGCCAGCGCGATCCTGGCGGCGGGTTTCCTGCTCGCGCTTCCCGTCGAGGCTCAGGATGACCTGAGTCTCGAGCGGATCATGGCCGACCCGGACTGGCTGGGGCGCCAGCCGGAGGGACCGTACTGGAGTAGCGACAGCCGCAGCATCTACTTCCTGCGCAAGCGGGCCGGCGAGGAGACCCGCGACCTCTACCGGGTCGACCTGGAAGACCGTCAGGTCAACCCCGTGGCGGACGTTGACCGCGGAGCGACCGACGCCCCAGGCGGCAACTGGGACCTCGAGCGGCGACGTCGCGCCTTCGTCAAGGCGGGCGACATCTTTGTCCGCGATCTGGAGACGAATGGCGGCCTGATCCAGATCACCCGCACTGCGGCCTACGAGGGAGCCCCGTTCTTTACCGCCACGGGAGATGTCGCCTTCAGGCGCGAGGGCGCCTGGTTCGTGCGTGAGTGGGCCACCGGTTTGATCTGGCAGCCGTTCGATGTCCGCGCGGCGGAGGCTCCCGAAACCGCCCGTGCCGACGAGGATCTTGAGGCCGGCTATCTGGAGCGCCAGCAGCCGCGCCTGCTCGAGATCGTCCGGCTGCGGCGGGAGCGCGACGAGCGCCGGGAGGAAGTGTCCCGTGAACGCCGGGCCGCAGACCCCAGCCGCCTGGCATTGCCCCATTACCTCGGCAAGGACGTCGAGGTCGCGGCTTCCTGGCTGTCACCGGCGCTGGATCACCTGGTCGTGCGCCAGCGACCCAGCCAGCACGACGAGGGGCTCAGGGACAGGATGCCGAACTACGTGACGCGCACCGGCCTGGTCGAACTCGAAGAGGTCCGCATGAAGGTCGGCACGGCCGAACCGACCGGCGAAACCCTTGTGCTCCTTCGGCGCGGCGATACCGAGCCGGCCGCCCTCGATGCCTCGGTCCTTCCGGGCATCGCCGACGATCCCCTGGCAGAGCTACGCGAGGCGGCCCGGGAGCGCAAGCAACAGCGCCAGGCTGCCGCGCGGCAGGATCAGGCGGACGACGCCGCGGACCCGGGTGAGGATGGCACGGACGAGGAAGCTCCGGAGGGTGAAGCGAAGCAGAACGAACCGCCGCCCCGCAGCGTCCGCTTCGGCCCCGTTTCGTTCAACCGGGACGGTACCCGGGCCGTCGTCCAGGCCTACTCCACCGACAACAAGGACCGGTGGATCGCGGCGATCGACTTCGAGGAAGGCGCGTTGCGTCCCCTGCACCGGATGTCGGATCCGGCGTGGATCAACTACGCCTTCCGGGATCTCGGCTGGTTGCCGGACGGGGAGACGGTCTTCTTCCTGTCCGAGGAGACCGGCTACTCCCACCTGACGCTGATGGACACGGTGACCGGCGAGCGCGTCCAGGTCACCGAAGGTCCGTTCGTCGTCCGGTCGCCGCAGGTGTCGGCTGACGGCAGTCACATCTACTTCGAGGCGAACCGGAGCCACCCCGGAGTTTTCGAGGTCTATCGCACCGGCACTTCCGACCCCGGCGCCGGAGAGTTGGAGCAGATCACGAGCCTCGGCGGCCTGAACTCCTTCCGGCTCTCACCGGACGACGGCAAACTCCTGATCGTTCATTCGACTGCTACGGGGCCCGCTGAACTGTGGCTCCAGGAGACCGGGCCGGGAAACGCGGCAGTCCGCCTGACCGACACCGTTTCGCAGGAGTTCCTGGAGATCGACTGGGCCGCGCCCCGGTTCGTCGAAGTGCCGTCGACCCACGTGGATCGTCCGATTCACGCTCGGCTCTACCTGCCCCATGAACCGGGCGGAGGCCCCCGTCCCGCCGTCGTCTTCGTGCACGGTGCCGGCTACCTGCAGAACGCGCACCAGGGTTGGTCCTCCTACTTCCGGGAGTTCATGTTCCACACCCTGCTCACCCGCCGCGGCTACGTCGTGCTGGACATGGACTACCGCGCCTCCGCCGGCTACGGCCGCGACTGGCGCACCGCGATCTACCGCCAGATGGGCACCCCGGAACTCGAGGATCTGGCGGACGGCATCGACTACCTCGTCGCCGAACACCGTGTCGACCGCGAGCGGATCGGCGTCTACGGCGGCTCCTACGGCGGGTTCGTCACCTTCATGGCCATGTTCCGCCGGCCGGAACTGTTTGCTGCCGGCGCGGCGCTGCGCCCGGTCACCGACTGGGCCCACTACAACCACGGCTACACCTCGAACATCCTGAACACACCGGAACTCGACCCCGAGGCCTACGAGCGCAGTTCGCCGATCGAGTTCGCCGAGGGCCTGGAGAAGCCGCTCCTGATCTGCACCGGCATGCTGGACGACAACGTCCTCTTCCAGGATTCCGTTCGGCTCGTCCAGCGCCTGATCGAACTCGGCAAGGAGGACTGGGAACTGGCCGTCTACCCGGCCGAAGCCCACGGCTTCGTCGAACCGTCGAGCTGGATCGATGAGTACCGCCGCGTTCTCAAGCTGTTCGAGACCCACCTGAAGCCCTGACAGCCCGAGGTCGCTAGGAGCCCCGAAGCGCCGGCAGGAGTTCCTCCCGTGTGACCCGACGAACCGCGGCCAGGCTGGCCAGGGTTCCGGCCGCCATGACCAGGAGCAGTGTGAGGGCAAGGGAGAGCCACGGCACCAGCGCGTGGCCTCCGAGCAGGTGCGGGCTCACCGCGACCAGCGCCGAGGCGGAGCCGACGGCGACCCCGGCGGTCAGGACCAGACCGTTCTCGGCCACCACGAGCCAGGCGAGCGCTCGCCGCCAGAAGCCGATCGCCTGCATGGTGGCCAGCTCGCCACGGCGTTCGAGCAGGTTCCGCAGCAGGACGACCGCCAGTCCCAACGTGCCGAGGAGAAGGCCGAGTCCGCCCAGGGTCTGGAAGGTGCCGAGGTAAGTGTTCTCGACTGCCTGGAAAGCCTGCAGGCGCTGGGCGGTGGGAACTGCGTCGAAGCCGAAGCCGCCGAGCGTGCGTTCCAGTTCCTGCATCGTGCGGTCCTGCTCGCCCGGCGGCGTTCGCAGCAGGAAGTAGGAGGCTCCGGTGCGGCTCGGGAAGTGCTTCGCCAGATTCGCTTCGGAGATCACGAGCTCGCTCTGGAAGACGCTCTTGCGAAGCAGACCGACCAGCCTGAGTTCCAGGGTGTCGCCGCGTTCCGTTTCGATCTCGATCCCTTGGCCCAGTCCCGAGTGAAGGATCCACATGACCGAGTTGAAGTCGCCGATCGCGGGGATGACTCCCGGCCCGAGATCCTCCTCCAGCAGCTTCCACGGCTCTTCGCCCGCGTGCTCCGCGAGCGCCTGGAACCGAAAACCGCCCCGCTCGATCAACTCCGGCGGCGCTCCCAGCAACCGCGGGCGTTCCGGCTGGAACAGGTTCAGGCAACTGATGTCGTCGCCGGGCACCGTCCGAAAGGCGAGAACCTGACTCTGTCCAATGAGCGTGGACGCCTCTTCCCCGAAACCCAGATCGTACCGACCATCCACCGTGGTGAGATCGGCCAGAATCGAAACGTCCGCCTCCGCTACCAGGTCGAAGCCGCCGGCGCCCGAGTCCAGGGCGCGTGTTTCCTCGCCGAAGCGCAAACCGTAGGCGCCGACGGCGACGATCACGAACGATGCGCTGGCTACCAGGGCCGCACAGAGCAGGCTCCGGCCCGGATTGAGAGACGCGTTGGCCGCGGCCATTCTTGAACCGGCCCGCAAGGACCAGCTCTCGAGCGGCGCCGCCGGACGCTTCCGGAGCCAGAGCGTGAAGCCCGCCAGGCCGGCGATCAGGAGGCAGGCGCCGCCGCCGAAGAACAGGTAGGCAGCGATGGACGCCGGCGCCGCCGCCGAGGCGCCGAGAAGCACCGCGGCGATCCCGCCGCCGGCGCTGGCGGTCCATCGGGCCCGTCGTCCCTGTGTGCGGGCCGCAGCCGGCGGGTCCGACGTCTCTCCGCGCAGAAGCCGGATCGGCGACACCGCGGCAAGGCGACCGACGGCGCCCCGGATCGCGAACAGCACGACCAGAATGGATGCCGCGCCGCCCAA
>Ga0209543_1002119_pt1 | contig 15192 bp, 14 predicted proteins | sample MesohylFT_FD_187296 | JGI IMG/M metagenome (GOLD analysis project Ga0209543, IMG submission 187296) | Host-associated microbial community of the marine sponge Aplysina aerophoba from Gulf of Piran - sponge mesohyl, lysed by freeze-thaw... | ecosystem: Host-associated > Porifera > Sponge >...
CGTCAGCACCCAGAGCCGGAACCGCCACGTCGGCGAGCGCCTGGGACGGGGCGAGACCATCGGCGAGATCGTGGCGTCCATGGACCAGGTGGCCGAGGGCGTGAAGTCCACTGCCGTGGTGGCGTCGCTGGCCCGCTCGCTGTCCGTCGACATGCCCATCACTGAGGCAGTGCGGACCGTCATCGAGGAGGGCCGCCCCGCGGCGGCGGCCTACCGCGCCCTGCTCGACCGCCCGCCGACCAGCGAAACCCGCTGGTGAGCCGGCGCCCAGCCGGCCCGTCGCGTCGCCGCTGACCCGGTGGCCGACGGGACCGACCATCCGCAGACGATGGCGGGAGACTACGAGCGCACGGAACTGCTCGGTGACCTGGACGGACCGGTCGCGGCGGTCGACCGCGCCGGCACCATCGCTCTGCTTGATGCGGGCTTGCGGGTCGGCTGGGCCGTGGGCGCCGGGGACCGCTGGCACATCGCCGCCGAGGAGACGGCGGTGCGGACCAGGCTGGTGGACGGCATGCCGGTGACGGCCACGGCCATGAGGGTGCCGGGCGGGGACGTGGTCCAGCGGGCGGCCGCGGTGCGCGAACCCTCGGGCCCCGGCGTGGTGGTCGAGTTCGTGAACGAGTCGGCCGGGCCGGTGAGCGTGGCACTGGCGGTGTCCGGCTCGATCTCGACCGCACAGGTGCGAGGATCTCGCCTTCTGGCCGACGGCCGGGTCGCTCTGGAGCTCGACCGGACGCCCGGGGGAGCGGCGGCCGTCAGCGACGGCGAAATATGGCAGGTCGTCCGGTCCGGGCCGCGGGCCGGTGACTGCGAGGCTCGCAGCCGGTCGGGCCTCTCGGCCGCGGCGGTGCTGGTTCCGCTGGCGGTGCGCGTACCGCTGCGGGTGACCGTGCCCGTCGCCGGCGGACCCGTCGAGGCCCGACCACCGGAGCGGGTGGCGGCTGGCTGGCTCGCCCTCGTGTCGAGAGCCGCGTCGGTCGCGCTGCCCGACGAAACCGCGGAGCGGGCCTGGCGGCGGGGGATCGCGGCCTGCGTTCTCGCTGCCGGCGGGGCCGACCCTGCAGTCGCGTCGCGGGCCGCGGTCGTGCTCGACCGGGTGGGCCTGCCCGACGAGGCCGACAGGGCCCGCGAGTTGATCCTGCGGGCCGTGGAGGGTTCGCGGCTGCCCGCGGGCGATGCGGCGGCCGCGTTGCGGGCTCTGGCGTCGCGCCGGCTGCGCAGCGGCCGGGTGTCGGGGCTCGCCGAGTGGGCCGGCCCGCTGGTCGGCGCCGCGGGCGACCAACTCGACACCGTGACGCTGGAGCAGGTCTCGTCGGCCCTGGAGCCCGAAGCGCCCGCGGCGGCCCGCGATGCGCGCCGCCTGCTCGCCGTGATGTCCGCACGAGCCCCGACGCATGGCGGCGGTGGTTCGGGACAGCGTCGCATTCGGCGGTGGACGGCTTCCGGCGATCGCGTGGCGGCGGTGGTTCGGGACAGCATGGCGTTCGGCGGTGACGGCTTGGCCGGGATCGAGGCTGTGCTGGACTGCCTGGTCGACGAGGCTGCTGATCACGTCGTGATGGCGCCAGCGCTGCCTGCAGCATGGAGAGGGGCATCCCCTGACGCTCTCTCGATCGTTACCCGCCATGGCACGCTGTCGTTCTCGGTGCGCTGGCACGGATCGCGTCCGGCTCTGCTGTGGGACCTGACCCCCGAGGATCGCTCAAGAACCGGTGTGCATGACGATGGGGCGGTATTGCGCTGCGGGCTCGACCCGTCTTGGGCCGTGTCAGAACCGTCGGGCGAAGCTCTCCTTGATCCGGCCTAGCCGTAGCGGAGCGGCCAATGGTGTTGGTGTCGCCGCCCCGGGTCCGGCTGCGGCGCGCGCCGGGCCCGCTTCGCCCGGAGGTGTGGTTGACGTGTTCGAGCTAGTACCGACGGAGATCGTCTTCTACAGTCCTTCAAGCCAGCGCAGCAGCTTGGCCCCCGAGGCCTTGGGAGCGATCAGCGGGAACCGCGTCGAGAGGGGCGTGGCCCTCGGGTTGGACATGTGGTCCCCGTCGTAGATGAAGATCGGCGCGTTGGGGCGCGTCAGGTCCAGCGTGCCGGCGCGGCCACCTTCGATCAGGACGTCGAGGATCACAACGGTGGTTCGGTCAGTGCTTGGATGTGGGCATCTAGATCGATGCTCGGCGCTGGCGAGGGAACCAACTCGATCTCGTAGCCGAGGTGGTGGATCAGCTGACAAAGCAGCTTGATGCCCAATGGAACCTTGCCGTTCTCGGTGTCGCAGACCCAACGACGACTAGTCCCGGCCTGCGCCGCCAGGTCGGCTTGGCTGAGCCCCTGCTGGCGGCGCATGTCTCGCAGCGCAGCGCCAAGCTCGTAGGGCCGCTTGATGCGGTGCCGACGCGTTCGAGTTTCGCTCATGGGCATCCCTCCCGATGTCACGATTAGGAGCACCAACAAAATATCACGATCCTGTGACATTTCGGTTTGTGAGCATATCGTGACAACTCACCCCACAGGAGCATGCCCGTAGTCCCGCAGCCTAGGGATGGCGTCCACAGCGAGTCGCGCATAGACGGGGTCGCCCTCTATCCCGATACTTCTGTACCCGAGGCGCTCAGCCGCAGCCAGCGTCGAGCCAGCGCCAGCGAAAGGATCGAGCACCACACCCTCGCCGAGCGGCAGGATGGCACGGACGACCTGGCGCATGAACGCCTGAGGCCACGGCACGCTGTCGTTCTCGGTGCGCTGGCACGGATCGCGTCCGGCTCTGCTGTGGGACCTGACGTCCGTGGTTCACTCGGCCACCGGAGGACCTGACGGTGGGGTGGCATTGCGCTGCGAGCTCGACGAGTCTTGGACCACGTCAGAACCGTCGGGCGAAGTGCTCCTTGATCCGGCCTAGCCGTAGCGGAGCGGCCCCGGGCCCGGCTGCGGCGCACACGGGCCCGCTCGCCCGGATCTGGACGGCTGCTTGGCGTTTCACCGTCGAGAACGTGCGGCAGGGGCACTACAACTGGAATCGCCGGATCATGTGGTACGGTGCTTTTGGTTCTGTTCGGATGGCGGCGAGCGGAGAGGCGTTGGAAGCTTCTCTCTCTTGACGGGGCTAGCGGTTCGGGCGTTGGCCCGGCCGTATAGACGGGACTGCTGCGGACGGGATCCTTGAAAGCGATGTTCGACACCGATACTGGCACTGGCGCCGGCAGCGGCGGGTTTGGCCGCGGCTGGGCGGGGCCTGTTCTGAGACGCTTCCTGGGGGGGGCTAGTGCGGCGGGGTCGGGGTCGTGGGGTTCTGTTGTGGGTGTTGGCGGTGTCTGTGGTGGTGAATGGTCTGGTGGGGTTCGCGCCGTTGGAGAAGTTGGGGGTTCCTGAGGGGTTGGCGCCGGGCGTGGAGTCGGCGGCGGCTCATGAGTGCCCGCCGGGGGATGCGGGCTGCAACGCGCAGCACCCGCACCGTTCGGGCGGGGTGCCGGCGGGGGTGAGGTTGTATTGCTTGGGGGACTATTCGCTGTCGGGCGGGAGGTGCGTGAAGGCCGAGTGGAAGACGGCCCCGTACAGGCTTCGGTGCCCGTCGGGGGTGTTTCGCGGGGGTTTGTGCCACTACAGCGTGACCGAGACGGCGCCGCGTCCGCGGGTGCCGGGGGCGTTGGGGTGTCCCCGGGGCGGGTCGCTGTCGGGGGGTTCGTGTGTTGTGAGGTACACCCGCAGTTGGGTGCCGACGGTGTATGGGGCGTGCCGGTTCGGGGGCCGCGCTGTGGGCAGCCGTTGCGTGTACACCAAAGCGGCGCGCTGGGAGGGCCCGCCGAGGTGGGGCGGCTATGTGTGTGATGCGGGCTGGGCGCTGTCGGGCTCTACCTGTAGGCGCAGCGTGGCGCGGCCGGTCACGAAGCGGGGGTATTGGCCTGCGTGCAGGGCGGGCTACAGCGGTGTGGGGCGCGCCTGTACTGGGACCTATCGGGCCGTTCGGGGCGTGTCGGTGCCCGGTGCGTGCGATGCGGGCTGGCGCGCCGCGAGCGCCTCGAGGTGCGAGCGCACCGTGCAGCGCAGCAGGCCCGCGCAGCGGGCCTACTACTGCACGGCCGGCTGGGACCTGGAGGTGACCAGATGCACCCGGACCCTCCAACGCGACCCGGCGAGGATCTACTACTGCGACTCGGGGTACAACCGGGTGGGGACCCGCTGCTACAAGCAGACCGCGCCGCCGCGGCCGCCGCGGCCGCCGCCCCCGGGGCCGAGGATCTCGGGGCTGGCGGTGTCGGGCGCTGTGGCTGCGGGCGGCACCTACAGCGACTCGTTCACCGTCACCGGCGCGGCGGCGTCGGTCACCGGCGGGGGATGCAGCCGCTCGCCGGGCAGGCGCTCTGGGGACGCGGTGGCCTACACACTCACCGTCACCAGAGCCGACGCCGGGATCCGGGAGTGCACCGTGACCGCGGGCAGCGCCTCCCAGAAGGTGACGGTCACCTTCACCGGCGACCCCGAGCCCGAACCGACCACCACGACACCCGACCCCGAGCCCGAACCGACCACCACGACACCCGACCCCGAGCCCGAACCGACCACCACGACACCCGACCCCGACCCCGACCCCGAGCCCGAACCGACCACCACCACCACCACCACCACCACCACCACCACCACCACCACCGCGCCGCCTGAGAGGGTGCAGATTGTGGGCTTCGCTGGCGGCTCTCGCACGGGTCCGGGCACGATGACTGCCACCTTCACGGTCGCGCCCGCAGACGCCACATGCCGGGCGCTGCTGCTGGGCCGCACCGCCAACCGGGCCTCGATCAGCCCCCGAACCGGCTCCAGGCGCACCGTCACAGTCACAGCCGCGGCCATCGACGACATCAACGTGTACGTCTCCTGCGCCCACGCCACCCTCAAGCCCAGCACCAAGAGAGCGGTCTTCACGGTGCGGCCCGCCTGCGAGTTGCCCATAACCGCAGACGGCAACCCGGTCCCCGGCACATGGACAACCGCGTGCACATCGTCGCAGCGCGGCAACGCCCAGACCCCCTACTACGCCAAGCGATACACGTTCACCCTCGCAGCCGCCGCGGCGGTGACCGTCGATCTGTCCTCACAGCAGACCGACGCGTACCTGATCCTGCTGTCGGGCCACGGCGCCGACGGCGCGGTCGTGGCCAGCAACGACAACGCCGCCGGCGACACCCGCGACGCCCGTTTGAGTGTCGACTTGGCCGCAGGGGACTACACCATCGAAGCCACCACCTCACGCGCCCGCTCGACCGGCGGCTTCACCCTCACCGCCACCGCGGCCGCGGCCCCCGCTCCCGCTGCGTGCCCGACCACGGATTTGGGGGTGCTGGGGCTGGATGAGGTGATATCCGGGGGTGTTTGGTCGGCGTCCGGCGGGTGTGTGTCATCGCAGCGCGGCAGCACCGGCAGCCCCCATTACGCTCGGTACTTCACCTTCACGCTGAAGGCCGGCTATTCGAACGTCACGGTCGATTTGGAGTCGAGCCAGAACACGTACCTGTACCTGCTGTCGGGCCACGGCGTCGGCGGCCGGGTGCTAGCCGACGACGGCGACGCTGACGACACCACCCCGAACACGCAGGTGAGCGTCAACCTTTCCGCGGGGAAGTACACGATCGAGGCCACGACCTTTGAGCCTGGAGTCGAGGGCGGCTTCACCCTGATTGCGGTGGATCCTCCGGCGGATAGCGACGTGGTTGGCGAGCCGCTCAGTCGTAAGTTCAAGCTGGTGGGTCCATGGTCGTCACCGTGGACCCACGCGAATGTCCCTCATTTGGAGTCGGTGACGTCTTTGGAGTCGGTGACGCCGTCGCCGAAGCTCAGCTTGGAGGTGACCTATCGGCATGACACGGCGCCGGACTCGATTACTGTGACATATTCGGGCACGCCGACGCACGCTGGCAGCTATGAGGCGAACTTCGCCTACTTGTCGGGCGACCCCAGGAAGCGCCTCACCCAGAAAATAGAGGTCCTCTGCCCGACCGGGACTACCAGGCAGCCTGATCTCACTTGTCTGCATGACTTTGTGGTGGCAGATGTTCCGCACGGCCGGACTCGGTACCCTGTCACTTTCGCTGCACTCAAAGGAATGACACAGGCAGCCGATGAGTGGGTGGGCAAGTTCCAGCTTGATAGCAGCTGTGGAGTGATTCCCGAACAGTATCGGTTGACTCGAAACATGCTCGTGGCCATCCTAGTAGCGATACAGCGAAACGAACTGACACACGATGATCAGCCAAATTCTCTCATGGTATTGAGCAGAGGCGATCGTTACTTTTTCCCGCTACCAAAAGGTGAGGAGCCTAAGCCCGGTAACCGAAAAGTCAATAAGGTGTTGTACTCGCTAAACAATCCCAGCAACTATGAGCGCGCTTTCTGGCATCCTGGTGTAGGATTGTACCAACTCGATGATGCGAATCTCCTATTCGGTAGCAGGTTGAACCATGCCGAACGCGCTCACGCGAAGACTTCGGCATCTACAGCGCTTGAGATATTCCACAGAAACTATTGCGAACGCTCAAGTGGTTTTTCGAACAGACAGCAGGCGATCGATCGTCTGCAAAACTCGCTCTATCCAACTTGGTATGGCTGCGAACATCCAGCATGTTTGTCGACACTTGACGACTTGGTTGAGGGTAAGGGCTCCGTTGAGGTCAAAGGGGGCCGATTCTTCTCTGATGCTGAGTTAGCAGAAGACAGGCGCTTGCACTTGAACAGTTTTCCTCTTGTCCACGAGAATGGTGGCGGCGTAGATCCGCGTACGTGCCGGTGGAGCACCAGTTCAGATGGTACGTTCACTTGTTTCATATATGATATCAGTAAGGCCGAGGGCTATGTGAGACTTTCGGACTACCCAAGCGGCACCAAAGGCCGCAGTCCTCTAGCCCTGCCGTTCCTATCGTTTACCGGCTATCTGCCGAACTTCAATCCGACCTCGAATAGTATGGAATGCGACGAAAACAAGAATTCTGATTGGAAGCATTTGAAGAAGTTCGTAGTGTTCCGACATGAAGAGACTGGCTATACGAAAACCGAAGATGTTAACGGTAAACGCGTGGAGCGCGATGTTGATCTCATCGCTGCTGTTCCATGCGGCAAGAATATTCGGAAGAGTTTCACGGGTACCGGGTGGTGGCACATGAATGAGATTGATGGCGCAAGCTTGGTGGTCGTCGGATGAAGGTGCGGTCGCTGGAGACTGGTGTTCTGCGGTTGTCGGTGAGGGTCGTGAGTGTTGCCGCTGTCGCTGTGCTGGTCGGCTGTGGGGACTCTGGTGAGCGGGCCATGGAGTTGTCGGCAGGCTCAGACGAGGAATCAGACGCGGTCCTGTACGACCCAGAGGACGCCGTTGCGGGCGACGATGATGTCGACGATGTCGCCGTCGGTGATGTGGGTGTCGGTGATGGCATCGGCGGCGGTGGCGTGGGGGACGGTCCTGTAGAAGTGGGCGATGATGGTGTTGACGGTGATGCGACTGACGCTGGTGTTGTCGCCGGCGACGAAGGCGGTATTGATGGCGGCGGTGTGGTTGTTGATGATGGTAGCGATGCCGGTGTGGGTGTGGAGGGTCTGGTCGCGGATGGGGTGGTTGTTGATGATGGGTTCGGGGGTTTGTTGGTGGTGGGGGGTGTGTGTGGTTGGCCCGGGCCGTTGTGTCCGGCCGATGAGAGTGTGGCGCCGATCGATCAGGGTGGGCGGCTGGGGCAGGTGTCGCTGCAGTGGTTGCCCTTGGCGGGTCGGGTGTTCGATCTGTGCGATGACCATGAGGCTCTGTTCGCTATCGATGGCAAGGCTTGGGACCCTTGGAATGGTCCTTGGGATGGTCGTGGCGGTGGCATCGACTATGGCGCCGAGATCGATAGGGATGACATGCGGCGCGTGCGCGAATATAGGGAGCGTAGAGCGGTGGTCTGTGACGAGGCTCGGTTCACGGCCCCTATTTGGGAGTGCCCGGGCGAGAACCATCTGCAGTTGGAGGCCTATCTGGCTCAGTTCGTGATCCAGCCGCTGCCTTCGGACGTGTTGGCCTGGGTTGAAAGCCAGGGGTTGGGCTGTCGTGACGCGACGACGCTGGGACGCAGGTATGTGTATGTGACCGCGGGAGGACCCTCGAGACCCAAGGTTTCTGTAGAGGCGGCGGTGGAGGACTATCTACAAGCGAGAGAATTGGGGGCCAACCGCCCGAGTGACTTCGCTCGCGGTAGGCCGCTGGGCTATTGGGGTGCTGGCCATGCGGTGGAGTCGCCTCAGGATGCGCTGGTTGTGCTGCCGTGGTCGGTGAGCGTGGTCGACGGGGTGGTGCGGGGTCTGGCTCAGAACCATTCTGAGAGGCTGTGGGCCCGTGATGTGGCGGTGACCGCCACAGACCCATCCGGAGTCGAGCACACTTGGCGGTTTCCGTTGGCGGTGCAGCCCGGTGAGCCGATGCCCTTTGAGATCGAGGGCTGGACAGGCTCACAGTCCCCCGCTGAGATCGCCCTGACGGTCTCAGCGGAGATGTCACCCAGGATCGACCTGACCCGCTCTCTGGGCCTCAACGGGCTTAGATACTATCTTTCCGTTGAGGAACTCTTTGATCTGTATCCCGAGGCGATGGTTGGCACTGCGATACCCGCTGGCGACGTTTCTTTCATCGAGGTACTGATCCAGCGTCAAGCACCCACCGCGCAGCCGCGGCTCGCGCAGGCCACCTTGGAGCAGACCATTGAGAACCTCATGGTGTACGCCGCCACCCTCAACGATGATGTTGTGTCTGATGTGTTCAAGTTGACTCCCATGGTGTCGGGCTACTCTGGAGAAGAACCAGAGCTTGAGTGGATCGAAGTCTCCGGCATCGGAACTGAACTGCCCGGCATCGGTTCGACACGCTCGGCAATCGTTGGAGCAATCTTCAAAGACGAGGACGAAGTCTTCATTTGGGCGGGAGGAGCTGCCTAATGCTTCGGGGTGCATGACTTGGTGCGTTGTACTAGCGATGCTGTGGCCGGTTGTGGGATGGAAGGAGGATGCGTTTGCATGGGTTCGGCTCACGGATCACCCAGATCTTGAAGGCATCGCCCACAAGGGGAGACGTTGTGCCTGAGATGCGCTACACATTCACCCTCAACGGGCTGTCCGCTCAGTTCGTAGTGTTCCGACATGAAGAGACCAGTTATACGATAACTGAAGACGGCGTGGAGCATGATATTGATCTCATCGCTGCTGTTCCATGCGGCAAGAATCTTCGGAAGAGTTTCACGCGTACCGAGTGGTGGCACACGGATGAGATTGATGGCGCAAGCTTGGAAGTCGTGCGATGAGGTTTAGGTCGCTGAAGGCTGGTGTCTCGCGGATGTCGATGAGGGTCGTTACTGTTGCCGCTGTCGCTGTGCTGGTTGGCTGTGGGGACTCCGGTGAGCGGGCCGTGGAGTTGCCGGCAGGCTCAGGCGAGGAATCAAGCGCTGTCCTGTATGGTGCCGAGGATGCCGCTGCGGACGACGCGGATGCCGACGGCGCGGATGTCGAGGATGCTGATGTCGACGGTGTCGTTGTCGGCGGTGGCGTGGGGGGCGATCCTGTAGAAGTGGGCGACGGTGGTGTTGTCGGTGATGCGGGTGCTTCTGGTGTTGTCGCCGGCGACGAAGGCGGCATTGATGGTGGCGTGGTTGTTGATGATGGTAGCGATGCCGGTGAGGCTGAAACCGGTGGTAGGGGCCGGCCAGGTTTTGTTGATCCTTATGTCGGCCATGTTGGTGGGGTGTTGGTGGAGGGTGTGTGTGGTTTCCCTGGCCCGTTGTGCGCGGCCGGTGAGGGTGTGGCTCCGTTGGATGAGGGTGGGCGTCTGTGGTGGAGGCCGTGGTCGAATTGGGAGTTGTGGGTGGGGCGGGTGTTGGACATGTGTGATGACCACGAGGCGCTCGCCGCGATCGCTGGCGAGTATTGGACTGGCTTCAACAGGGGTATCGATTATGGCGTCAAGATCCGCTCATTTGAGATGGAGCGCATAGTCGCGGAGCGGCAGTTTCATCCGATCGTGTGCAGCGACGCTGAGGCTGCGGTCCCTCGTTGGATGTGCGGGGGCAGCGCGTCGGAGTTGCGGGCCTATCTGGAGGGGTTCGAGGAGCCGCCTGCGTCCTCTGAGGTGATGGCCTGGGTTGAGAGTCAGGGGTTGAGCTGTTGGGACGCGGCGGCAGAACGGCGGCGGTTTGTGTATGTGACCGTTGACGGGCCGATGCTCCCCCGTGCCTCTGTGGAGGAGGCTGCAGAGGCCTACCGCGAGGAGGTAGCCCGATATAGCGCCATGCCGGGCACTTCACTCGGCTTCTTGAACTTGGGCCCGCCCTACTCGGTGGAGTCGCCACAGGACGCGCTGGTTGTGCTGCATCGGTCGGTGAGCGTGATCGGCGGAGTGGTGCGGGGTTTGGCTCAGAATCACTCCGAGCGGTTGTGTGCCCGCAACGTGTCGATCACAGCCACCGATCCTGCCGGGGTTGACGGTGTGGGTCGGTTCGCTCTGACGGTGCAACCCGGCGAGGTGGCGCCTTTTGAGATCGAGGGCTGGACAGGCTCTGAAGACCCCGCCGAGATCAGCTTCGAGGTGTCCGCGGACCTGTCGCCAAAGATCGATCTCACCCGGTCGCTGAAGCTCAGCTGGCACCGCTGGCATCTCGCCGACGAAGAGGAGTACTTGGGCCTGTTCCCCGCCCAGATGGCCGCCGGTCAGATACCAGACGGTGCCTTCGACTTCGTTGAAGTAGTCATCGAACGCAGAGCACCCAGGTCGCACCCGCGGCTCGCGGAGGCCGCCCGGGAGCAGACAATTGAGAAGTTGGCCGTATATGCGGCGACCTTTGACGTGGAGACTGCAACCGTGTCGGATGTCTTCGAACTGGCCCCCCTGGCGCAGGCGCGCGGGCCGTTATACGAGTGGGTCGAAGTGGGCAGCATCCCAGCGGAGTTGCCTGATGGTCGCTTCGCAGAAGCGGTCACCGTCGGATCGGTCCCAAAGAACTACAACGCGCCACTAATATGGGCAGGAGAGGTCGCCTAAGGGCTGTGATGCAAGCGCAGCGCGTCGTGGGTCACTCGCGACATCGGCGAGAGAGCGGGTGGTTGCACGGGCTGGCCCCGGAGCAAGTGGGGCTTGAAGTGAACAGCCGCCGAGAGGCGGGTTTGACGACGTTGGAGTGGTTGTTGGTGGTGGCTGCGGTGGCGGGCTTGTCGGCGTTGGCGGTGGTGCTGGTTCAGAATGTGGTGGGCGGCACCGCGGAGAGTGTGGCCTCCCACAGCGCCCGCCAGGAGGCCGCGGAGCTGATGGTCGCGGAGTTGACGCAGCGCTGGCAGGCCGCGGTGCCGACCAAGCACAACGTTGATGAGATAAACCGGACGTTCGTGTCGCGGTGCCGGCAGGTGGATGTGCTCTTCGCGGACATCTCGTTGCGTTCTCATCCCCGGCCCGGCCGGGTCGCGCCGGGCACGATGTCTGGTTGGGACACCGATCCGAAGTGGCTGCCGACCTGTGAGATCGCGTGACGTGCCTCCGACGGGCTGAGTGCGGCGGGCCGCTGGGATGGGTTGGTTGAGGCTGTTGGTGGTGGCGATGACGGCGCTGGCCGGCGGATTGGTGCTGACCTCGGGCGTGTGCGACACTGTTGGCATGGAGACTCACGCTCTGCCCGCGCCGGTCGCCCCGGCGTTCGAGAAGATCGCCATACCGGTGTGGGCCTGGGCCCTGGTGGCGCTCGCTGCGCTGGTGTCGTACTTCGTGATGCTCGAGAACGGCGCGGTGCTCAGTCAGGCCGCCGGGACCCTGCACGAGTTCTTCCACGACGGCCGGCACTTCGCCGGCGTTCCCTGCCACTGACGCCGGACGTGATCCCCGCGCCGGGGCCGGTGAACGGGGTCGCGACGGCCATCGCGCACCGATGAAGCGCCTACTGGCGGCCGGGAGCCTGGCCGGACTGGCCGCCGGCGCCGCCTCTGCGCTGTTCGCGGCGACCGCGGGCCGGGGACCGATCCGGGACGCCATCGCCCTGGAGGACGGCATCAGCCACGCCACCAGCGGCGCCCATCACGAGGACCTGTTCGCCAGGGGCACCCAGGAGATCGGCGGGGCGGTCGGGCTGATCGTCTTCGGTCTGGCTCTGGGCGTGATCTTCGCGGTCGTGCTCGGCGCGGTCGGGCCCCGGCTGGCCGCGTCCACGCCCCTGACCGCCTCGATCCGGCTCGGATGCGCGGGGTTCGTGGCGGTGGTGGTCGTGCCCTTCCTCAAGTACCCGGCCAACCCCCCGGCGGTCGGCGACCCCTCCACCGTCGACGAGCGCACGATGCTGTACTTCGCGGTCCTGGCGCTGTCGATCCTGCTGGCATGGGCGGTGTGGCGGTTCCATCGGGCCGCTCGACTGGCGCCGGTGCCCCAGGCCTGGGCGACGGCCGCGCTCTACGCCGCGGGCCTGATCGTCATCTTCGTGGCGCTTCCGGCGAGTCCCGATCCCGTCGAGGCTCCCGCCGATCTCGTGTGGCGATTCCGGCTGGCCTCGCTCGGCGGGCTGGCCTCGCTGTGGGCCGTTCTGTCCCTCGCCACCGGCGCCCTGCTGTCGCGCTCGCCCCGACGGACCTAGCGCGTCATCGAACCTGCACGGGTTCGGCCTCTGTACGACATGTTTCTGTGCTGGCTACGGAAACCGGCGCGGTGGCGGCCGCGGCTGTCTTCCGCCGAGTCTTGCTCCTGTGCGACTCGGTGGCGCTGCGCCCGCTGGTCTCTTGTCCCAAGTGGGTGTCGCACGTCTGCGATACACTGACAGTATGGCCGAGCACGCGGAAGCCCTAGCCCCCGAGTTGGCTGATTTCCCATTGGGGTCGGCCCTGCCGCCACGCCTTGTGCCGGTCGTGAACGACGTCCACGCACGCGGGTCTGAAGTCGTCACGCTTGCTGACTTGTCACGTTTCGACACCGAGATGTCCCCACAGGATGCAGGCAGGGCGCTACGACGCGCGGGCTGGCTGAATCCCCTGCGGACGCGAGGCGCGTGGTCCGTCAACTTCGTGATGTCCCCCGCTCACCTGGGAGGGTTCCGGGAGTTGCGTGCTCGCCTGTCCACGCATCCTGACACGCCTACGGTGATTGCAGGGAAGTCGGTAGCTCAGGTGCACGACTGGCTTAGGCGCGGCACGGCGCGCAGCATCGGATGTCCTCCCAACTACAAGTTGCCCCGTTGTCTCACGGGCTATCGCGTGTGTCGATGGGAGCCGCGCATTCCTGTTGACGTGGTATGGGAGTTGCCGATCTGGAAGCCGGAAACGCTGCTGGTGTTCATGGCGGCACGTCCATCCCAGTTCTCATGGGCAGACATTGCCGACTGGCTCTGGGAAGCGTGTGACTCCATCGACGCCGACATGCTCAGCGCTGAGTTGGACGGCAGGCCCCGCAGCACCTGGGTGAAGACCGGCTACCTGCTCAACGAAGGTGAGCGCCCTGACATTGCTGATCTCCTGTTGGAGTCCGCCCCCAGCGACGACACAGGACCATACGTGCTGGGCCACCGCGAGAGGCGAGTTGGTCGCTTCATCTATCAGCCGGTGTGGTCACCGAAGTTTGAACTCATGGACTATCTGCTGCCCGCTTGGTGGCAGCCCCGAATCTAAGACACATGATCTAAGACACATGACCGTGTTCATTACCCAAAACGACATCCTCAGGGCCTACCCTCGGGCGATCCATGACCAGGATGTGGTCTCTGCTGCGGTGCTGGATGTTGCATTCGATGTGGTCTTGCATGAAATGCACATGCAAGACCTCTTCCGGGAATGTGGTCTGACTTTCAAAGGCGGCACAGCCCTCAGGAAAACCGTCCTTGGCCCCAAGGGAAGGTTCTCCTTCGATCTTGACTTCGACACCACTGAGGCACCCGATGCGGTGGCAGACATGGTTGGCGAAGTGCTTGATGACGCTCCTGATCGGGGATTCAAGCTAGAGATGGTCGAGCGCCGCGACCATCATTCCATCAGAGTGGAGTCGGACCTGTTACGCGAGGGGTCGCGTCTGGCCAAGATCGACTTTTCACAACGGGGGCAATGTCTACCCGTGCAGAACAGCCGTCTGAAGCTCTCGCCAGCGAGCAGTCCTTACTCCTTCGGAGATATTGTCGCTCCAGTGATCGCTTTGGATGAGAACGTCTCCGAGAAACTGTCGCGGTGGCGGGGCAATCCTCTGGTTCGCGATCTGTCTGACCTTGCGATGCTGGCCAGCCACATCACGGACCCGGAGAGGGTCGCTTCGATGTATGTGTTGAAGTCCTATTGCTCTTGGGTAGAGTCTCCCCCCAACCGTAGACTTGCGAAGCCAGCGGACTACCTGACTGACACACTCACGACGACGACGCCAGTGACGTTCGAGTTGGAAGACCTTGTGCTCCCGTCTGCCCCCTCCGATATGGATAAGAGGCGATTCGTCAACCAGTGGCTACAGCGATTGGTGGGGTTCTTTGATCGGCTGGACTACTTCATAGGCAGCGACGAGTTGCAACGTTTCGCGTCCAACACCGATGGCAGCCTGGCCTACGAGGCTCAGCAGCAACTTGAAGGGATGGGCACCGTCGCAGGGCTATCGGGAGGGGGCGCACCTGGTGGGCTGCACCGTTACGGCACAGAAACGCTCGGCGCTTCGCTCACGCCGGAGGTTCAAGACCTGAGTTCCGCCTCACGAGGAGCCATCTGCGGTGCCCGCAACAAGACCGGGGGTCGATGCGGAAATCCGGCCCCTCCAGTCGGAGGCGAGTGCGCCGCTGGACACCCGCGCCGGAGATAGCCGCGGGGGAGAATCAGGGTCCGACACCAGAAGGCACCTCCATGCGTTAGACGGGTCAGCCGGGATGCCACCTAGAACCCCGCGCAGGACTCCCTGAGCCTAGTCGCTGACCCCGTTTGTCGAGGTCAGAGCAGCGCGAGAGCTGAGGAGCCGGAGCTGCCAAGACGCGGGACTGACACCTCTTCGGATTGGCGCAACGGCCTCCCCACGATACCGGGTGAGGCCGAGCCGACTTTCCTCCTGTGCTGGCGGTTGCTCAACCCGGACGGGCGCAGGCTCGACTCGTTCTTGTGCTGCTGCGGGACCAGCTAGGAGACTGCTGAGCAAGTGGTGTTGTGGCCGGGTGCTGGGGGTGTTGTTGGTGCGGGGTTGGTCGGGGTTGGAGGCTGGCGGGTGCTGGGCGCTGT
>Ga0209543_1002135_pt1 | contig 15069 bp, 13 predicted proteins | sample MesohylFT_FD_187296 | JGI IMG/M metagenome (GOLD analysis project Ga0209543, IMG submission 187296) | Host-associated microbial community of the marine sponge Aplysina aerophoba from Gulf of Piran - sponge mesohyl, lysed by freeze-thaw... | ecosystem: Host-associated > Porifera > Sponge >...
GCGCTCGGTGCGGGCCACGAAGTCCTCGGGCTTGACGACCATCCCTTCCGAGCCGGCCTCGGTGCGCTCGGTCCACCAGCGGGTGGCCTCGGCCACTTCGGTCTCGTTCTCGGTGTCGACCTCCCGGTGGCCGGTGGCGGTGAGGATGCCGCCTTCGGAGCACATGCGCTGGGTGATCTCCATGTGCCAGCGGTGCGGCTTGTCGGCGTGCACGGCGCCTTCGGTCGCCAGCAGGTGGAAGGGCGCGATCTTCAGCCCATCGAGGCCGTCGACGGGCCAGTTGTAGCGCCGGTAGGCGTTCTCGTAGCGTGCGGCCATCTCGGTGCGTTGCTCGAAGCGGTCGAGCAGGGCGGCGAGTCCGGCGTCTCTCGCCGCGGCCTGGCGCAGCGCGGCGGTTGCTTCGCGCAGTCCGGTCCGCGCCGCGGCGCCGGCCGGTTCGTAGTGGTCGCGGATGAGTCCGCCGCCCTTGGCCGACCACGGCATGATCTCGGCGTCGATGACCGCCCACTCGGTGGCAAGCCGGGTCCATGCATCGGCGGCGTCGAGCCCGGCGCGGACCTGGTCGAGCACCTGCTGCTCGATCGTGGCGTCGTCGAAGAAGCGGCGTCCCGTGCGGGTGTAGACGATGCCGCCGGCGGCGCTGCCGACCCCGAAGCGGGCCTCGGCTGCCGCCGCGGTCCGGCCGAGCACGATCATGGCTCTGGATCCCATGTGCTTCTCCTGGCACATGACGCGGCGGATGCTTCGGGCGCGGAAGTACCCGAACGCCTCTGCGGGATGCTCCAGCAGGCCGTTGGCGGCCGCCGCTGCGCACGGGGCCATGGTGGGCGGCAGGTAGACCAGCCAGCGCGGGTCGACGGCGAAGCGGGCCATCGTGTCGAGCGCGGCGGCGCAGTTCTCGGGGCGGACGGCGATGGCGCCGGCGATGCGGGTGTGCAGGCGCAACGGCCCCGCGAGGTCTTCGATGTCGAGCAGCGCGTCGCTCTCCTGCTGGCGGGTGCGGTCCGCGGTTTCCTGGAGTGCGGTGGCGAATGCTTTCGACGGTTCGGCGTAGGTCTGTTGTGCGGGTACCGAGACGAGCTCGCGTTCGGGCCACCGCAGGGCGGTCAGGCGCCCGCCGAAGGCGCAGCCGGTGTCGATGCAGATCGTCTCGTTGACCCACTCGGCGCGCCGGACGGGAGTGTGGCCGTAGACGACGGCGGCGCGGCCGCGGTAGTCGGCGGCCCAGTCCAGCCGTACCGGCAGGCCGTCGTCGTCGGTCTCGCCCGTGGTCTCGCCGTAGAGGCCGAAGTCGCGCACCTGGCGCGAGGTGCGGTTCTGCAGGTGCTCCTTCATGCCCGCATGGGCGACGACGAGAGTCCCGCCGTCGAGCACGTAGTGGCTGGGCAGTCCCGCGAGGAACTCGGCCGCGCGCCGGCGGAAGCTCTCGGGCGCCGCGTCGAGCTGCTCCAGCGTGCGGGCCAGTCCGTGCTTGCGCTCGACGTCGCGGCCGGCAAGCGCACGGGCGAGCTTGCCGTCGTGGTTGCCGGGGACCGCCAGCGCGTGGCCGGCTTCGACCATGTCCATCACCAGCGCGAGCGCGCCGGCGCTGTCGGGGCCGCGGTCAACGATGTCGCCGACGAAGACGGCGGTGCGGTTCGGCGGGGGCGCCACGTCGTAGCCGGGTCGATCGGCCGCGACTCTCGGTTCCACGCGGTAGCCGAGCTTCGACAGGAGCGCTTCGAGCTCTTCACGGCAGGCGTGCACGTCGCCGATGATGTCGAACGGGCCTGTCAGGTTTCGGCGGTCGCAGGGCAGCGGCTCGCGCACGATCTCGGCGCCGCGTGCGTCTTCGGGGGAGCGGAGGCGGTAGCGCCGGCGGAAGCCCTCGGTGGACAGCTTCTTCATCCAGCGCTGCATCGAGCGCCACTGGCGCCCCACGACATGCTGCGGTCTGGCCTCGTCGCCGCGGGCGGCGTTCTGTGCGATGCAGTCGCGCTCGGCCAGGTCGAAGGCGATGGCGCTCAGCGGCGCGTGCTCGTCGCGGGCGAGCTGGACGTAGCGCTTGCGGTCGTCGGGGGCGACGTTGGTCGCGTCGATGACGGCGAGCCGCCGGGAGCGCAGGCGCTTGGCCGCGATCGTCTCGATCACGTCGAAGGCGTCCCTCGTCGTCGTGGCGTTGCGCTCGCCGTCGCCGACGACGCTCCGGTAGTAGTCCGAGGAGAGGACCTCGGAGGGGCGGAAGTGGCGCTTGGCGAACGTCGTCTTGCCCGACCCGCTGGGGCCGATCAGTACGACGAGGCCGTAGTCGTGGATCTTCAGTTGCATGTTCAGTCCGGTTCGGAGTTGGCCTCGAGGAACTGCTCGATGTTCTCGAACACCGGTGCGTCCCAGTCGAGCCTTGCTGTCGTCAGACTGTCCGGTGCGCTGCGTCGAGTGCAGCGGTCACGTCGGTTCCGTCGCGCCGGTGCGCGTGGCGCTCTATCGTCGCATCCCGGCCCCGGGTCCAGTAGATCGCGCCGCCGGCGCCGACCATCAACCGCCGCGCGGTCTCCTTCACGTGTCGGTAGAACTTCGTTTCGCCGTGGCGGTGGCCAACCTGCGTCCAGCCGTGCTTCTCGAGCGCTTCGCATGCTGCCTCGTGCCGTCGCCGGCGAATCCCGGGCTTCGGTTTGCGTGTCGTCATCGGTCTCCTCGCTGCTGCGCGTCCGTGCCCGCCGCGGGATGGTCGCTGCGGTAGAACAGTGCCCGTTGGGTCGGGGCGCCGACCTCGGCATCTTCGGGGCCGATCCCGCCGGTCTCGACGCGGTACCCGTAGCGTGCCGCGGTGGTCCTGGCCCAGCTTTGGAATTCCGCCCGCGTCCATTCGAAGCGGTGGTCCCGGTGACGCAGCTTGCCGGCCTCGAGTCCGTCGAACCGCACGTTGTGCTCGCGGTTGGGGGTGGTCAGGGCGACCAGCCCGGGCCTGGCGTGGCCGAACAGCGCGCGCTCGAAGGCGTCGAGCCGTTCCGGGTCGATGTGCTCGACGACCTCGACGAGCGCGGCAGCGTCGTAGCCGGTCAGCCGCGCGTCGCGGTAGGTGAGCGCGGAATGCAGCACTTGGATGCGGCCGTCGGCGCTCTTGCCGCGGCGCTTCAGCTTCAGGCGGCGGTCGGCGATCTCGAGGGCGCGCACCGACGCGTCGGCGCCGGTGAGCGCGGTGAACCCGGGCGTGTCGGCCAGCAGCTTCAGCAAGCGGCCTTCGCCGCAGCCGATGTCCAGGATGCGCTTGGCGCCGGCGTCGCGGAAGGTGTCGACGACCCACTCGAGGCGGGCCTGGTGCAGGCCGGCGTGTTCGGCCGGGGGCGTTTCTCCGGCGGCGTCGGTTTCGGCGTCGCCGGTCCCGTGCTCGACGGTCAGGCGCGCGGCGGCGTCGGCGGCCAGCGTGCGCCGGTGTCCGAGGTAGCGGCGGACAATGAAGTCCTTGCGCGGATGCTGTTCCAGCCAGCCGGCGCCGCGGGCGAGGAGCTTGTCGACCTCGGCCTCGCCGATCCAGTAGTGCTTGCGGTTGTCGGCCACGGGGAGCAGGACGTAGACGTGGTTCAGGACCTCGGCGAGCGTCTTCGTCGCCCGCAGCCGCAGGTTCCGGTAGCGGGGGCGCTCGGCGTCCGGGTCCGTCGCGCTCTCGACCTCGTAGCCGAGCGGCTCGAACAGGTCCTCGACGAGCGTCTCGGCGCCCCGGCAGGGGACGGCGGCCAGCCCCGCCTCGAGCGGTATCCGGGTGCCGGCCAGCTCTGGCCGTTCCTTGGCGCGGCCGCTCATCGCGGTGCCGAAGATGCGCGCCATCGCGACGGAGAGGAACGAGGAGGAGACGTAGGGGCGGTCGTTGACGTAGTCGGTGAGCACGGCGCCGGGGCCGCGGACCAGCTTCAGCGGGTCGATGTCGAGCAGCAGCGCGGCCGTGCAACGCTCAGGCGTGGCCTCCGGATAGAAGACGTGCGCGCTTCCGAAGGCGAGCTCGAAGGTCTGCGCCCTGGCCGGGTTCTTGTGCAGCAGGTAGCCCAGGTCGGTCGCCGGGCGGTGCGTGGTCGAGATGGTCAGCAGCATCGTGTGGTTCCGGTGTCCTTGCTCGTTGCTCGGCGAGTCGAGAACGCGTACGAGGGCGCGTCCGGTCTCGCAGTCCGGGTTGTCGGCCGCGTTGCAGGTCGGGGCGCCGGGAGTGTGTCTTGGCCGCTTCGGCCGAAGCGGCGGGAATGGTCCCGGGTCCTCGGGCGCGTGTTCGGCGGAGGTTCGCGGTGTCGGATCGAGGGCAGTGCGTGCGCATGGCGCGCGCCGCCGGGGCGAGCCGGGGTAACGCGCTCTCAGAGCCACCGGCGCCAGTCACCGAGGGCCGACGGATAGACGAGCGGATCGGCCCACTCGCCGCACTGCCGCTCGGTCGGGGCGAGGTCGGGGAAGAGCCGGTCCCAACGGACCGCCAGGGGCAGGGCGAGGGCGCGGGCCGCTTCCCGGGCCCTGCGTTCCGACGCGCCGAAGAAGATCTGGTCTTCCTTCAGATCGACGACCACCTCGTCTTCGCCGTCGTCGTCCAACGGGGCGCCGACGAGCACCAGGTCGCAGACCATCGAGCCCTTGCGGTCGACGTGACCGCCGCCCGAGGAACTGGACATCCACTCCGGCCGCAGCTCGAGGCGGCCGATCCGCATGGGCGTATCGACGACCGCCAGCGCAAGGGCGGCGAAGCGCCACCGGGTCGTGACCCGGCCTGCGGCGCAGTCGACGTCGACACGCTTGCCGCCGGTCAGGTAGAGCACGGCCGCCACGCCGGACAGCAGGGCGAGCGGAAGGCCGCCCGCAAGGGCGGCGACGACGCACGCCCCGAACGCGGCAGCCTGCAGCACCTGACTCTTGGGACGAAAGCCCGTTACGGCGCGATGCGTCATGGCAGAAGACTGCAACACCGTTCGGATTGCCGGTTGGCGGACCCCGATCCCGACGCGCGGGCAGGCGTGAGGAGCAGCCGCTCGGCAACCGCCACCGACGGAGCAGCCACGGCGCCGCACTCCGCGAAGCCACGCGACCGGAGGTGCTCGCGCCGCCACGCATTGCCCCAGCCGCCGAAGGTGAGAGGGACGCCAAGCGCGAAGGCCAGGCCTGCCGGAAAGACCAGGAGGAACGCGTCGATACCGGCGCGGCTCAGGGACTCGAAAGCCAAGGTCAGCAACTCAGCGGTGAGGATCTCGCCCAGCCACGCACCGAAGGCCAGGAGCCACATGCGGTGCCGCAGGGCCCACAGGACGTTGAAGAAGAAGGCGGGCCAGCTCCACCCCTGCTTGACCACCTGGATCTTATGCCTCGCCCGGCTGAAGCCGGTAAACCGTCTCATGCTGTTCAGCCTCTCCGGCGGTCCTGGCTCAGGACAGGCGCGGCAGGGGACCGCCGCCAAGCGGTTTCTCCGAGACGAAGTGTAGGGGGAGCGGGACACATCACCGCGGCGACGGAAGACCAGCGGTTTGCGCCGCGCCGCATCCGGGACGACGACCGCAGGCCCGTACCCTTCAGCCGACAACGCCACGCGTCGCGGCGTCGTGAGGACCGGGACACAGGGGAGGAAGGGATGATCGAGACGAAGAGCAGATACGGTCTCTGTTTCCTGGCGGCAGCGGCGCTGCACCTTGCGATGCCGGCAGGCGCCGGCGCTATCGGCAACGCGCAGTGGACCGTCGATTTCGGCGACGACGGCAGCACCTGGGCCCGGGACCGCGAGTGCGACGACCCGGTTCCAGGGACCTACATGAGCAGGACGCTGCTCGAGGAAGACCGGGGGCGCGACGCGACGGACTGCCGCCAGCTGCACGAGGCGGGGCTTATCCGCCTGTTCGGCGTCGACCCGGTCTCGGGCCGGGTCGACTTCGGGGACGACAGCAGCGAGTACGCGCACGACCGCGAGTGCGACGACATCCGATTCAGCGGCAGGGGCATGGTCGGCACGCTGCTTGAGGAAGACCGGGGCCGCGACGCCACCGATTGCCGCCGGCTGTACGAGGCGGGGCTCATCCGCCTGTTCGGCGTGCGTGGAGGCGGGCGGCGATGTCGGCGCGCCGTTCGCGGGAGCGGCTGCGCGCAATGCGCGAGACCAGGAGGACGAGATGATCCGGACCATCATCGCATCGGCGCTGTTGCTGGCAACCGGCGGGGCCGCCGAGGCGCAGTGGCGGTCGATTCGCATGACTGACGACGCGACGGGCCAGCCGATGGTGCTGGCTCAGGCGGAGGGCAGCTACGGCCGCCTGCGGGTGCTGGTCGACTGCCGGGAGGGTTTCCACGTCCTCGCGATCGGTTTCACCGGCGACACCGTCTTCGCGAACGGAACGGTGAGCCTGGTATGGGGCGACGGTCCCGGTGCCGAGCAGCACTACTGGGAGCCCGACGGCGACTACGAAGTGCTCTACCTCACGACGTGGGCCGGGGGACGCGGCGCCGGGGCCGGGTACGACCGGCGAGCAGCCGCCTTCTTCAACAACCTGCGTCGGCACACGCACTTCTGGGTCCGTGTCACGCCTCGCGGGGCCGGACCGGTGACCGAGCACTTCGGCCTCGCGGGAGCGGCCCAGGCGCTCGACGCCCTGAACTGTCGGCTTCGCTGATGCAGCCGGCGGGCGCGCAAAGGACCTGCGAAGAGCGGACAGAGCGAATACGAAATCTCCTCGTGCACACGGGGATGACGATGGCGGGTCCCGGACGTAGCCGGCCAGGCGGCCGGGGCTTCACACGTCCCGTGACGCCGCCCGTCCCAGCGCTCCTTGCTGGGTTCACCTCCTGGGGGATACCGTGGGCATCGTGATGACGGACGAGCAACTAAACGGGAAGGTTGCCGAGATCCTCGCCGAACTGCGCCGGGCGTTGCAGGAGACCGCGGCGGTCGCTCATGACATTCAACGCCGCCGCGAGGCTCTGGTTGAGATTGGCAGCAGGGCGCCGCAGTTGGTCCTTCGTGACAAGAACAGTCTGAGCGCCGGGGAACTGGCCGTCGCCCCGTGGCCGGCGCACGATGAGGTCGTGTCGGCGCTGCGCCGTGAGCTCAGGCTCCGCGACCAGATCACCGAGCTGCGTGGCCGTCTGCGTCAGATGGGGATCGGTCCCGAGCTGTTCGAGTAGGATGCGCGGAGGGGTTACGAGTGGCCAGACAGCGCCGAGATCGCCGACGACAGGCGTCTTGTATGCGGGCGTGGCACGATGCGCGGAAGCTCGCGAAGCTCCGTGGTGCGATCCTGACGTGCGTGCCCGGCGTTCGGCCGGCATCTGGGCGGTCTGGACGCGGCGGCGGGATTCACGGCTTCGAGCCCGCGCCGGTGCCGTCGGCGAGTTTTCGACGGCCGCTGATGCTCCGCCGTTGACCCCGTACGCGGTCCATCAACGACTGTCCTGACAGTTCCTCGATGGCGTTCTCGATCATTGCCCGGGTTCGGTCCTCGTTTTCCGAGGCGGCCCGGGCTACCGTTCCCTTGAGTTCGGTGATTTCCGCTCTCATCTGGCCGATCTCGGGCATTTCGCCGGCAATCGCCGCGATCTGGTTTTCCATGGTCTTGAGTGCGGCCGTGATCGCGCCGGGGTCTGACCGTTGAATCGTCTCGGTTGCCGTCTTGAACGTCGTGACGGCTTGGGCAAGGGTGTCGAGTCCCTTCCGGGTGGCCGTGATGAGCCCCTGGACGTCGCGGGCGACGGCCTCGAGCCCGTTCCGCGTCTCGGCGAGCGACTTGTGGAGGGACTCCGCCTCCTCAAGCTGGCGGAGGACCTCGCCCGCTTGCTTCTCGGTCTCGTCAAGGCGCTCGATCACTCCATCCATCGTGCTCATCTGGTGCTCCTCAGAACGCGTTCTCCGGTCCCAGCGTTCTGTACTCGTCCGCGCGGCGCGTGTGGGCGCGCCTGATGTTCCCGACTATCTGTCCGAGTCTCCGGGCCGCGGGTATTGCGCGGACACGATCGTCCGGGTGCTCGTGTGCCCGGTCGAGGGCTCTCTTCGTTAACGAGCCGAACTCGGGCCGGTTGTCGCTGAGTTCAAGAAGTTCGGCGGTGAGCGGCGGTCCGAGTTCGCGGGCGTGCTCGGTGCTCAGGTCGAAGAGTGTCTCGACGGCGCCGTCGATATCCCGTTCGGCTATCGCGTACTTGTGCTTCGCCAGCCCGACGGCGGCGCCGATGCTCTGGCGGGTGATCGCGTCGTCGTGGTCGGAGCACATCGCCTCGGCGACGGCGCGGGCGAACAGCAGCCCCGGGTGGTCGGGCTGCGACTCGAGGGCGCGGATACACAGGCCGCGTAGTTCGCCGGCCTCCATCTCGTTCTTGACCGTTCGGACGAGATTCCACCATGGTGAGAACTCGACGGTTTCGGCCGCGAGGAGTTCCCCGATGTGCTCTGATCCGAGCCCTTCCTGTAGGTAGTCGAGCACGCGGCGGCGGATCTCGGCGTCCTCCCTCGCGTGGCGGCCGAGCTGGACGGCCTCCATCATCGACCGGCGTCTCGAGCGTTCGATCTCGTCGTAGCTGAACTCCACCAGCAGGCGCGTCAGTGCCACGATTTCCTCGCGCATGTCGGTCGCTTCGGTCTCGAGGATCTTCCTCTGGAAGGACTTGACCTTGCCGGGGCTTGTTGCCCGGACGTACTCGACGATGCGCGTGCGGCATCCGGTCCGGTCGTAGCCGGTGGTGTGGACCACGAATTTCTTGGCTCCGAAGTCGACCTCGTAGTCGCGGACGACGCCCAGCTTGACGAGCTGGTATATCGCCTTCTCGGTGGTGCTCTTCGAGTGTGCTTCCGTGAACGGGATTTCGGCGAGGACGTCGGTCGATAGGTTCTTGAACTTGCCGAGGACCGTGTCGACGGAGGCGACGTCCTCCTCGATGCCGTTGTAGCTGTTCAGGTGGAACCAGACGGCCCGGGTCACGTCGTCGGCCGTCCGACGGTCTCCGGCCTCGTCGCGCAGACGCGAGCGCATCTCCTCGATGTCGATGTCGGGATCGAGGAGCCGGTCGGAGCGGGCCGGGTCGTATTCGGAGAAGATGACGGTCGACAGCGCGTGCCGTCGGTCGCGGCCGGCGCGGCCGGCCTCCTGGTACAGGGCTTCGAGCGACATGGGCATGCCGAAGTGGACCGTGTAGCGGATATTCGGCTTGTCGATTCCCATCCCGAAGGCTTTGGTGGCCACGAGTACGGTGATCTCGTTGTTCTTGAACGCGGCCGCGTTCTCCTTCTTGGTGCGGGTCCATTTACCCGGGCTGTCGGGTATTCCGTCGTCCGGATCGGCCCCGCTGTAGATGGTCACCGTTCCCGCGGTGGTCTTGCGGACGATTCGTTGGGTCGCCCGGATTCCGTACACCTGGCCCTTGACGGTCGGCACGAAGATGATGCCGGCAGCTGTCTTCGTGCCGTTCGGGCGGAAGAAGTCGGCGTCCCGGGCCTTCAGCTTTCGCGGCAGGCTGTTGATCGTGCCGCGCAGGACGCTTCTTGCGTCCTCTCTCGGAGACGTGCGCCGAATTTGGAACTCGAGTTCGGGCCGGTCGAACGAGTCGGGCCGGATCAGCGCCTCGGAGCGCCGCTGGTCGATGCCGAGGTCGTTGAGCATGTCCCGGAGCACGGCTCGGGACGCGGTGCCGGTGAGGGCGAGGAGGCGCGGTCCGCCTTCTCCGGACGCGCTCCCGATGTTCCGGAGCGTGTTTCCGAGGTTGAGGTACGCGGGTCGGAAGTCGTGACCCCATTCCGAGACGCAGTGGGCTTCGTCGATCACGGCGAGGTTCACGACGGACGATTCGGCGAGCGACGTCAGGGTCGCCCGGAACTGCGGCGATTGTAGCCGTTCGGGCGAGTGCAGCACGAAGAGGTACTGACCGCGGTCGAGGCGGTCGAGGAGGTGTTCCCGCCGCTGGCGGTCCAGGTCGCCGGTGATGCCGATCGCAAGGTCGACGCCGTACTCGCGGAGACCGTGGAGTTGGTCGTCGATCAGGGCGTTGATGGGGTCGACGACGAGCGTCACGCCGGGCTGGAGCAGTCCTGACAGCTGGTAGATGATGCTCTTCCCGCCTCCTGTCGGCAGCAGCACGACTGAGTCGTTTTGCTTCAGCGCGTTCAGGATCGCCTCGCCCTGGAACGGGCGGAAGTTCCGTTTCCGGAAGATATTGCGCAGGAACAGCGTCAGCGCTGGGCGCGCGTCCGCGTACGTCTCGGCGATCGCCGGGCGGCGGGTTCTCTCGTAGGAGTGGCGCGTCGCCATCGGCGGCGGGATCGACGCGGGGCGGATGATGAAGTCGGGTTCTCCGGTTCGGTCGATGGTATCGAACGGGCTCGAGTCGAACTCGACGGCGATGTGGAGTTCCTCGGAGTTGTCCGCCGAGGCGGCCGGGTCGGTTGTTTGGCGCCCGCGGGCGGCATCGGCGGCCCATGTCGCGGGCGGGCCGTCGTTGGCCTCGACGGTGCAGGTTCGCGGCGCCGTCTGCGTGCCGTAGATCGCGTCGAGTGCCGCGATCATGTCGAGGGCGTCGGTGACGCCGCCTACGGCGGCCGCGTCCGCGCCGGTTACGGTGACGCTCCAGTCGGTGCCGCCGGTGAGCCAGCCGTACTCGACGGCCCGTGCGAGTGCGAACTGCACCTTCGCCGCCTTGGCGCATTCGATTGCCAGTGTGGCGGCTGGCCCGCCATCGACGTTGGGCGGGAAGGCTTCGAGCGCCGTCAGGCACCTGTCCCGGATGCGGTCGAGCACCGGTGTGCGGCCGCGCATCACTTCCTCGTTGGTGACGCGGAGTACGTCGATCCCGACGTTGCGCAGCTCGTTGTCGCGGACGCGGTCGGCAGCGGGGTCGTGCTCGGGGCCGTCGAGTTCGACTGTGAACGGCTGGGCGGCCGGATGGCAGAACAGGAAATCGCACCGGCGTGCGCCGGAGTCGTGTCCGAGGCCGGCGGCCTCGAGGAGCGTGTCCAGTGGAGCCTGTGGTGTGAACCAGTGGCCCGCTTCGGATCCGATCTCCGTCGGGACCCAGCTCTTGAGGAATACGGCCTCGGCGTCGCTGTCGACGAGCGCGTCGGCGGCGCCGGGCGCGCCGTCGAAAGACGGGTCGAGGGTGAACGGGCGCTTCCTGATCGCCTGGGCGAGGATCGTGTCTGCATTCGCGACGCGAGCCTCTGTCAGGTCGTTATTGCTCCAGCCCACCTCGTGCGTGTCCTCGCCGAGTTCGGCGACTTCGCCGGTCAGTCCGGCGGTCTCAAGCGCGGCGCGCTCGACCCCGAGCGTCGCGAGGGGAGTGCGCCCGCGGCGGAGGATCTTGATCAGCAGCCCACTCGTGAACTGGGCGTCGTCCGTGCCCTGGAGGGGGCGGGTGGAGCGTGACAGGACGAGTGTCTGGCACAGCGTCTTGCGCAAGCGGTTCGCCTTCGCCAGGTGGCGGTGGAGGACGCCGGGGAGTGATCCGATGGACACGTACTCGGCGGCGAAGCCGGGTCGCGTCGGTGCGGTTTCGGTCCACTCGACCGGGAGGTCGAGCAGCCGCCTGTTCGTTGGCCTACGGGTCGGGCCGCTCGGGCCGCGGTTCCTGCCTCTCTCTGGGTGGTCTTCCGGACGGGGGCGATGCAGCCGGCGGGTCGGTTGGCCCTCGTCGGTCGCCATCCCGCGCGGGGGCGGAGTCGCGCGGGTTGTGGGGGTGTTTCGCATGGGTCAAGCGAATTGTTGGCTCGGTTGGTCGCTGGAGCAGTCCGGCTTCGTGTCCGCGCCGGCACGGCCGTCGAGTTCTTGGCGGCCGCTGGCGTCGACGGGGGCGCGGGCCCGGCGGCGCCGTTGCGACTACATCGTCAGCACGAACGCGATCACGATGATGAGGATCAGGCACTGGCAGGTCAAGGAGGGACCGCTTGATCATCGTGGTTTCGGTGTGCCTCCCGGGTACGCCCATGTCTGGCACGTCGGGCAGTACGCGGTGCCGCCGTCGGGCGTCCCGACGAGGCCGGTGCTCGGAGCATGTGCGGCATGTCGTCGTGTCCGAGCCGCCCGGCTGCGCCGTTTCGGGATTTGTGCTTATCATGGGGGTCCTCCGTTCCTGGCCTGTCCCCGCGGGTACGGCGGTCTTCTGCGGGGAATGCCCGCGGCCTCATTGAAGCACCGGCGGCGCGCGGTGCTCTTGGGGTTCATGCCCGCCTGCGCGGCGGTGCGCATCGGTGGCAGGCAGGAGGCGTCCGGCTGCCTCGCTTGCGCTTCTCAGAACAGTCGAGCAGGTGCGACCGACTCGCGCGGGCTCTGCGACCGGAGCTGAGCCACTCTTGCCCAGCGCCAGGGCAGGCCGTAGGTGCGAAACGGCGGGTTGAGCGACCGCAGCTCCTTGAGCGGTGCATCGAGCACTCCGGCCCGCTCGCACCAGCGCCAGGCCAGCACCCAGGCACCGCCGAGTCACGCCGAGGGGGAAGAACCCCTGTCGACTCGCCCAGTCGTAGAGGTCGCGACCGCCCTTCGATGTTCGATGAGTTGCAGCTCTTGCATGCGGTGACGAGGTTGTCAGCGCTGTCCGGTCCGCCGGCAAGACGCGGGATCAGGTGGTCGACCGACGTGACGGGCTACCGCAGTAGACGCACTTGCCCGTGAGCTTCTGCCGTTCGTCGCGCACGCCGATCGGCGGGATCACGAACTTTCCAGCGCGCATGCGTTGTCGTTGCGTCATCGCAGCCTTTGTGGCGTCTCGTGAGGTCTTTCCGTGCACCTGCATTCGGCGATAGACCATCGCTCCATAAGTGATCGCTCAGGTACTCGCGTACTGTGTTCGGAGTCGTCCCCAAGCTGACCCACGGCAGCTGTAGTTCCATGCGCGCGCTGTCAGCGTACCGAGCGCGGAGCCAGAGCGCTGCCTGACGGCCGTGGCTAACTGGGGCGTCGGCGGCGGCGTGGCCGCGTCGGGCGTCAGCCCGGCGCCTCGTTGTCGGCCGCTTCCGGTTCCTTCGATTCCGCGTCTCTTTGCGCGTCCGCCATCAGCGCCAGCGCCCTGCGGATCCCCTGCGCCGAGGACAGCGCCGCGTCCATGCGCCCGAGTAGCTCGGTGGCGTCCGCCGCGTACCGACTGCCGTGGTTCGTGAGCCAGGCGCGCCCGTCCTCGGTCATCCATCCGTGGCTGTCGCACTCCCTTTCGTGCCACAGCACCTCGAACTCGTGTACGACCTTGACGCCTTGGATATCGGTGACTCTCACGGCCCTGCTCCTTGGTCCAGGCGCTGCCGCGCCATCGCGGTCTCTCGTGGCCTGGATCTTCCAGGCAACCTTGAGCTGCTCGCCGATCGTGCGCTTGCTCCAGAGCTGGTCCATAGGCTCGCGTACCCATTTGAGCAGCCTCTCGGCGAAGCTCGGGGTTCCCGTGGCCCCAAGAGGCAGGATGATCGCTGGGGCTCCTGACTTGTAGCGCTCGTGCACGGCGCGGCCCACCCACTGGATGAAATTGTGGAAGTTGCCCCACTTGACGTCCCGTCCGGAGATTCCAAGGCGGAGCTGGCGGTGTTCCTCAACGCTGTCGTTGTACAGCTTCTTGACTGCTTCAATGTCTTCGCGCGGGAACTTTTTGAGGATCTTGCCAGCGTTGTGCCCGAGGAGCTTGCCTTTGAGCGCCTCTTCTATCGCCCGGCGCCCGGCGGTGTTCTCCCAGGGGCCGTACTCTTGGAACACCAAGCGCGCTTTCAGTGCCATCTCGACGGCGACCCCGAAATCGTCGGCTATGCCGCTCGGATCCGGGCCATAGTCCGCGTTCATGACGATCGCGACCACCGAGGCTTTGGTTTCTGCAGCCCACAACAGTTCGGCTGCCAATCCCTCTGCCTGTGGCGGGGGCTCAACCCTACTGGCTTGGTTCTGCCGCGTCGATCCGTTCATAGGGCATCTCCTTGCCGGTCTTTGCGGTGCCGGCGCTCGCGTGCGTGGTTGCCGTTTCGGCCGGTCGTCGTTGAGCAGCGAAGGATGGTCCCCCGGCTCCCTCCAACGCGTTGGAGGGCCGGTTCCCGGCCGGCTCAGCCCTGGCTGACTATGAGGTTGTTGGCGTCGGTGACGGCCTGGTGCCGTACGATGGCAAGCCCGTTCCGAAGGGACCTGTGGCTGATGGCGTGCAGCCGCAGCAGACCGAGACGCTGTACTTCGGCGACTGGACCGGAGAGGGTCCGCCCTGGGACGGCTGGGTGATCGAGCCGGCTGCTGCGGCGGGGCTGCGTGTGGCCCGCGACGCCACCGACGCGTTCCAGCCTGTTTCTGCGCCCGAGTCGGCGCACGCCGTACCGTCCGAGTCTCCGCCGCACGGCTACAAGGGTGCCGCGCGTCTGGTTGCCGACCTTTACTGCTGAACGCCCGCTCTCTGGCGCGGGCTGCGCTCTTCGGCGTTGTCGAGCTTCAGCATGTTTTGCGGATCGCCGTCAGCACGCCAGTGCTCCAGGCAGTACCCGGTGAGGTCTCCCGTGCCATGTTCGACGGTGTAGTGAGTGGCCGGCTTGCCGCACTTGGCGTTTTCCGCCGGGTGGCTGCAGGCGGTCGTCCGGCCCTTGCCCTGGGCGAGCATCTGGCGGGCCATCTTGTCGCGTGGTCCAAGCGCCCCCTTGATCCAGCTGATCTCGTTGGGCGTCAGTACGGTGAGCTCCTCTACGCGTCCGATCTCCATGTCCTTCGTCTCCTTGTCGGTGCCATCGCGCTTTCGGGCTCCGCGTCGCGTGCGGCTTCGCTGGATCGTCTATTCGGTGCAGTCGCATCGCGGCGGCATCCGGAGCGGCGCGCCGGTGAGGCGGTTCTGCTCCAGGTCGGCGTAGCTGGCCTTGCGCGCGCCGAAGAAGCCGATGCGCTCGACGTCGCTCCGGACCTGGCAGTTCTCGGCGGCCAGGTCCCGCACGTACTCGGTCTCCATCCGGATCCACCAGCCGAGGTCGCACGGCGTGCCCGCGAGCGGTCCGAATCCCGGCCACTCGGCGCCGGCGTCATGCTTCATGCGGCGGTGGACCGCCTGCAGGTTCTCTCCTCCCTTCAGGAAGCAGTACACGCAGTTGGACAGCCCCGCGTCGGCGGGCAGGTTCAGGTCCCAGTCCCGGTGGCTCCAGAAGGCGTTGACGTCGTCGCGGCC
>Ga0209543_1002138_pt1 | contig 15062 bp, 11 predicted proteins | sample MesohylFT_FD_187296 | JGI IMG/M metagenome (GOLD analysis project Ga0209543, IMG submission 187296) | Host-associated microbial community of the marine sponge Aplysina aerophoba from Gulf of Piran - sponge mesohyl, lysed by freeze-thaw... | ecosystem: Host-associated > Porifera > Sponge >...
GCCTGTCGGCGGGCGGTGTCCCCAACGGGCATTCGATCCAGAGCGCCGAGCCGGAGGCGAGGAGCGACGACCGAATCCCGCTGGGGCCAGCTTCGCGCCGAAGGCGCGAATGGTGTCCCCAACGGGATTCGAACCCGTGTTGCCAGCTTGAAAGGCTGGAGTCCTGACCTGGCTAGACGATGGGGACGCGGATTCGGGCCGTGGCTGCGGTGCCGACCGCTGTCGAGCCGCGGAGTATAGCGGCACCGGCCGAAGCCATGTAGCAGGACCGTGATCGGGGAGATCCGTCTGAGCCGTTTCGGGTCTCGTTGTGGCGTTGTTGACGATCGGCACACAATCGGCGACAATCAGCGCCGATCGACTATGGCCCGTTGTCTCTGGGATCCTGCGAAGAACAGACGCCTGATCTCCGAGCGTGGGGTCAGCTTCGAGGAGGTTGCGACACTGGTCGAATCGGGTGCGCTGGTTGACGTCTTCGACCATCCGGATCCGGAACGGTCCCACCAGCGGATCGCCGTGATCGAGATCGAGGAATACGCTTACCTGGTTCCGTACGTCGAAACCGAAGCCGGTGACTTCTTCCTCAAGACGATCATCCCGAGTCGAAAAGCGACGAAGAAGTACCTGAGGGAGAGCGGCGAGGAATGACCGAACACATGAGGAAGCTCGATTCAGAAGCGCTCGACCCGGAGGAGCGCGAGATCCTGAAAGCCTACGAGGAAGGACGCCTTCGAAGAGCCTTGGGCTCTTCCGGCGAAGCTCAGCGGCTGGAGTCCGCGGCCCGCGAGACGCTCCGCAAGGACAAGCGCATCAACATCCGTCTGCCCAGTCACGACTTGGTCGAAATCAAACGGTTGGCGGCTCGCGAGGGAGTGCCGTACCAGACGCTCATCTCCAGCATTCTCCACAAGTACGCCACCGGCGAGCTTGGTTGATCCGGGCACGCGTTAGGTTCGACGTCGCAGCAACTCGGCGGAATCGGACGCGCCGCACTCCACCGCCCACTCCAGCGGAGTGGCGTTGTAGGCGGCGTCGGTGAACGACGGGTCGGCGCCGCGGTCGAGTAGCAGGTCGAGGCACCTGAGCGCACTGTGCTGGGCCGCGAGGTGCATCGCGACGGCCTGGACGCCGTGCCCTTCGCCGCCGAAGTCGTGCCGCAGGTCCGGGTCGGCTCCGAGATCCAGCAGACACTTCGCGGCCTCGACCTTGTCGCTGTAGCAGGCCCAGAGCAGCGGGGTGCCGCGGAACGGGTTCGTATTCACGTTGGCGCCCAGTTCGACCAGCGCCTCGATTGAGCCGCACTGGTTGTTGCGGGCGCCCCAGGAAAGCGCTTCGTTGAGCACTTCCTGCCGGGTGAGCGTTCGGTCCCATGTCGGGAAGAAGACCGGGGCGTAGAAGCCGAGCCCCTCCCGGGCGGCCGGCCTTAGCTCGCCGTCGCCGGTGACGAACCGGTCCAGGTCGCGGCCGAGAGACGCCGCGGTCCGCAGGTTGTCCGGGTAGACCGGGGTCAGCACGTCCCCCATGTACGGCTTGGCGTAGAAGAGCGCATAGGAGAGGGCGGATCCGCCGTCCTTGCCGTAAGCGTTCGCGTCCACGGGCGCGCCGGCCGCGACGAGCCGCCGCGCCAGGTCGGCGTGACCCGCCATGCCGGCCGTGTGGAGCGGCGTCCAGCCGTCGGTGTCGGCCGTGGCCGGATCGGCTCCTGCTTCGAGGATCAGGTCGATCGCGGCGTGCTGGTCCGTCGTTCCTGGTTCAAGTGGAATCGCGATGTCGCACGTCGCGGCACGGCAGGCCAGGTCGAGCAGCGTGCGGCCTTCCTCGTCCCGGGCCTTGAGGACGGCGGGCGACCGGGCGAGGATGCGGCCGAGCGCCTTGAGGTTGCCCGTGCCTGCGGCCTTCGCGGCCCTGCGGAAGGTTCGACTCAGAACCAGAACCGGGCCGACAGCGTGATGTCCCTTCCGGGCAACGGCGCGAACGTCTTCAGGAAGGAAGTATGCACCCTGGCTTCCTCGTTGGTCAGGTTGCGGCCCCGGAGCAGCACGTCGAGGATCTGGTTCTTCAGGACGAACCGGCGTCCGACGTGAGCGTTCAGCATCGTGTAGCCGTCGGTCGGGGTCTCCTGCTGTGCAACGTCGTGCTGGTCGTCGACCCAGCGCCATTCGACGGCTCCCCGCCAGGCGTGGCCGTGGTAGTGCAGGCCGGCGCCCAGGCTCATGGGCGGAATGCGCGGCAGGTTGCCGCCGGCGTCCAGTTCGGCGTCGACCGTGTCGCCGAGAAGCTCCAAGTGCACATGATTCTCGCCCCACTCCGCGATCTCTATTCGTGCGCGGAGTTCGGCGCCGGTCATCATCGCGTCGGCCTGGCTGTATTCGATGACCGCGACGTTCGCGATCTGGGCGCCGGTGAACGCCTGGTAGATGAAGTCCTGGAAGTCCTGCCGGAACAGGGTCAGCTCGCCCTGGAGGCGCCCCTCGTTCTTGCGCAGTGAGAGGTCCAGCCCGTTGCCGACTTCGGCGTCGAGGTTCGGATCGCCGATCTCGTACGTGAGGGTCGCGACGTGGATCCCGTCGGCGAAGAGCTCCTCGCCGGCCGGCAGGCGGACGGAGCGGGATGCTGACAGGCCGAGATTCCAGGTGTCGTTGGCCTTCCAGACCAGGCCCGCTGAGGCGGATACACCATCGCCCGACCAGGTCGAGCCGCCGTGCGGATCGTGCTCGGCCTGCTCGAAGCGGGCGCCGAACTGCCAGCGGACGGCACCCTTCTCGATCTCCTGGGACGTGAAGACAGCCCAGTTGTTCGAGGCGGTCGGCGGCACGTAGGCCTCCGCCCCCACCGCGGCGAGATCGCGGTCCGAGTACTGGAGACCGACGCTGCCGCGGCTGGCGCCGCGGACTCGCTGGAACATCTCGACCCGGGTCTCGAAGTAGTCGTTCGTGAACAGGGTGCCGGGCTCGTCGCCCTCGAACTCGATGTGTTCGTAGTCCGTTCCGGCCATCCGGATCTCGATCTTCTCGAAGGCGGCTGCGCGCAGGAAGACGTCACCGCGCAGGTCGACCCGCTGCTGCTTCATGTCGACGCGAACGGGCGCCTCCTCGTCGTCGTGGTCGGTGTCGTCGTCGTGGTCGCCGTCGTCGTCGTGGTCATCCTCGTCGTCGTGGTCGTTCTCGTCGTCGTGGTCGTCCTCGTCGTCGTGGTCGTCCTCGTCGTCGTGGTCATCCTCGTCGTCGTGATGATCGTCCTCGTCCTCGTGGCCGTGCCCTTCGTGCTGGTGGGCGCCGGGCGGGATGCCGTACTCCGTGTTGAAGCCGCTGACTGACACGCCGAGGAAGCCCCGGTCGCCGAAGAACCGGGTTACGCCGAAGCGGCCGCTTTCGGTCCGCAGGTCCGTGTTCGGGACGACGCCGAACGGATTCTCGAGGTGCTCCTCGCTCTCGTCGTGATCTTCGTCTTCGGCGTGGTCATCCTCGTCGTCGTGGTCGCCCTCGTCGTCATGGTCGTCGTCTTCGTCGTCGTGGTGATCGTCCTCGTCCTCGTCGTGGTCGTCCTCGAGGCGGGAGTGGCCCGGGATCTCATAAGGGTCCGTTTCCCGGTTCACCGCGCCGATGGACCAGGCCCATTCGCCGCCGCCGCCGTTCAGTTCGAGAGCGCCCATCCGTTCGTCGGCCACCGAGCCGCCCACGAGGTCGACGGTGCCGGTGACGGCCTTGGCGGCGCGGCTCGTGGGAATACGTCCGTCGATCACGTTGATGGCGCCGCCGATGGCGCCGGAGCCGTAGCGGAGGGTGGCCGGGCCTCGCAGTACCTCGATTTGGTCCGCATGGGCCGGTTCGGAGGTCACTGCATGGTCGGCACTGACGGCGGATGCGTCGCCGGTGCCGAGGCCGCCGGCCAGGACGCGGACGCGAGCGCCGGACAGGCCGCGGATGATCGGTCGCCCGGCGCCGGGCACGAACGCCGTCGACGAAACGCCCGGTTCTGAGGCGAGGGTCTCTCCCAAGGTCGCGCCCATTCGTAGCTGCAGATCGGCGCCGCTGAGGACCGAGACCGCGTTCGACAGCTCGGACTCGCTGCGGAGATCGCCGGTCGCGGTGACGACGATCTCGTCGGAGTGGGCCACGTGGTCGATTTCCAGCTCGACGGCCGTCTCCTCCGCGGCCGTGACGGTGATCGACTCGCTGGTCAGGCCGACGGAGGGGATCTCGACGATCAGAAGGTAAGTGCCAGGGGGAACGGCATCGAAGCGGAACGTCCCGTCTTCGGCCAGCGCGGCGCTCAGCGCGAGTTCGGGGAGCCTGGCGGTGGCGAGCGTGATGCGCTCGTCGCCGTGGGTATGCAACTCACCGGCGATGGAACCGGTGTCCTGGGCTGTCGCGGTCGAGGCCAGCAACAGTCCACCCAGCACGAAGGCGAGAAGCGCCGTCCGGTATGGCCGACGCACGGCGGTCCGGGGCCTGGAATGAAGCGATTCTGGTTGCAGGGCCCCTCGGTTGGCGGGAGCAAGGGTTGGGTGCATGGGGGGCACTCCTCCGGCCGATGTACAGGCGTGTAGCCCAAAACAGTGGGTCTGTTCGGGGATGCTACATGGCCGGAGCGAGCTACCTCATGATGGGGCCCTCAGACTTCCGGTCGCATCAGAACCAGTAGCGGACCGACAGCGTGATGTCGCGCCCGGGCAGGGGCGCGAACGTCTTCAGGAGTGACGTATGCACGCGCGCCTCCTCGTCGGTCAGGTTGCGGCCCCGCAGGAGCACGTCGACGATCTCGTCCTTCAGCGTGAAGCGCCGGCCGACGTGGGCGTTCAGCATCGTGTAGCCGTCGGTCGGCGTCTCCTGCTGTGCGACATCGTTCTGGTCGTCGACCCGGCGCCACTCGACCGCTGCCCGCCAATCGTGGCCGTGGTAGTGGAGGCCGGCGCCCAGACTCATGGGCGGAATCCTCGGCAGGTTTCCGCCTTCGTCCAGCTCGGCGTCGACCGTGTCGCCCAGGATCTCCAAGTGCAGGTCATGCCCATTCCATTCCGCAAGCTCGATCCGCGCGTGGAGCTCGGCGCCGGCCATCGTCGCGTCGGCCTGGCTGTATTGGACGACCGGGAAGCCCGCGAGCTCCGCACCGGTGAACGCGTGGTAGATGAAATCCTGGAAGTCCTGCCGGAAGAAGGTCAACTTGCCCTGGAGGATTCCCTCCTCCTTGCGCAGGGTGAGGTCCAGACCGGTGCCGACTTCACGGCCGAGATCGGGATCGCCGATGTCGAAGGTCCGGGTGGGTATGTGAGCGCCGTCCGAGAACAGCTCTCCAGGGCTGGGAAGACGAACTGATCGGGAGGCGGACAGGCCGAGGTTCCACGCCTCTGCGGCCGTCCAGACCATGCCTGTTGACGCGGAAACGCCGTCGCCGGACCAGGCCGGCCCGTTTGCCGGGTTGTGCTCGGCCTGTTCGAACCGGGCGCCGAACTGCCAGCGAAGCGAGCCCCTTTCGATCTCCTGGGAGGTGAACGCTGCCCAGGTGTTCGAGTGGGTCGGGGGGATGAAGGCCTCGGCGCCGATGGCGGCGAGATCGCGGTTCACATACTGCACACCGACGCTGCCCCGGCTGGCGCGCCGCTCGCGCTGGAACATCTCGACCCGGGTCTCGAAGAGGTCGTTCGTGTAGACGACGCCGGTGTGGCCGCTTTCGAACTCGACGTGCTCGTAGTCCGTTCCGGACACTTGCACTTCGAGCTTGTCGAAGGCGGGCGCGGGCAGGTAGACGCTGCTTCTGAGGTCGATGCGCTGCTGCTTCATGTCGAGGCGAATGTTCTCGTCGTCATCGTGCTCGTCCTCCTCGCCATGGTGGTCATCCTCCTCGCCGTGGTCGTCCTCGTGGTCGTCCTCGTGCTCGTCCTCGTCGTGGTGATCCTCGTCCTCGTCGTGGTCGTCTTCGCCGTGATCGTGCCCTGCATGGCTGTGGGCGCCGGGAGGAATACCGTAGTCGGTGCTGAAACCGCTTAACGAGACGCCCAGGAGACCGCGGTCGCCGAAGAAGCGGGTGAAGCCGAACCGGCCGCTCTCGGTCCTGAGGTCGGTGTTCGGGACGATGCCGAAGGCGTTCTCCTCTTCGTCCTCTTCGTGGTCGTCATGGTCTTCGTCTTCGTCTTGGTCTTCGTGGCCGTGGTCCTCGTCGTCGTGGTCGTGGTCGTCGTGGTCCTCCTCGAGGCGGGCGTAGCCAGGGATCTCATACGGATCGGCATTCCGGCTGACGGCCCCTATGTGCCAGGCCCATTCGCCGCCGCCGCCATTGAGCTGGAGCGCGCCCGTCCTCTCGCCGGCCACCGAACCCCCAACCAGGTCGATCCTGCCGCCGAAGTCTTTTGCCGCCCGGTTGGCTGGAATGCGACCGTCGACGACATTCACGGCGCCGCCGATGGCGCCCGAGCCGTAGCGGAGCGTGGCGGGACCTCTCAGCACTTCGATCTGCTCGGCCAGGAGCGGATCGGACGTGACCGCGTGATCGGCGCTCTCCACGGAAACGTCACCGGTTCCCATGCCGCCGTTGAGCACCCGAACACGGGCGCTCGACAGGCCGCGAATGACCGGCCGCGCCGCTCCCGGCACGAACGCGGTCGAGGACAGGCCCGGTTCCGCCGCCAGGGTCTCGCCTAGCGTCGCCCCCAAGCGCAGTTGCAGGTCGGCGCCGCCCAACACGGAGATCGCGTTCGGCAGCTCGGACTCGTTCCGGAGGTCGCCGGATGCGGTGACGACGATCTCGTCGAAGTGGGTGAAGTGATCGTGCTCCAGTTCGACGGTCGTCTCGCGGCCGGCTGAGACGGTGACGGGCTGGCTGGTCAGGCCGACCGACGGGATGTCCACGACCAGGAGATACGTGCCAGGAGGCACGGCGTCGAACCGAAACGTCCCGTCCGCTGCCACCGAGGCGCTGAGGGACAAGTCGCTGAGTCGGGCGACGGCGAGCGAGATGCCGGCCTCGCCAGGGCTCCTGACCGTTCCGGCGACGGATCCCGTCGCCTGACCGTTGGCTGTCGTCGGATTCAGGAGGAGGGCGAGGGCGCAGAGAGTGGCGGCCGTCACTGCCTGGCGCCAACGGGGCCGGCGCCGTGGATGGAGGTTCGAGAACGTGGTGAAGGTAGCGAGCATGGTTTGGAGTTCCTGCGTAGTTCAGTCCGAGTCGAAGGGTGTTCTGGCGTTGGCTGCGGAATCCGCAGCGGCGGCCGCGCGCCGAACTGGTCGGCCGCGCGATGCTGCGATTCCGTGCGATCAGCTACGGCTGACCGCGATGGCGTCGTCACCATCGCCCCGAAGTGGGGCGAGTGACGCCTGGTTTGCTTGCTGGCGGCTTCGACGATTGCGCGCTGTGCGCGGGTCGGAGCTGCTGTCGACTCAGCCCGGGGGCGGGCCGCGGGCGGCCTGCTGCCTGGGGTCGCCGCGCCTGGCGCTGCCGTCGTTCGCGGGCCTTGTTGCGGCCGAAACAACGTCGAGAAGCCGGGCGACGGAGGCTCTGCCTGCCTCGTTGGGCCTGGAGCCTCCGGTTCTGCAGGCGACGCAGAAATGTTCGTGAAGTGTCGAAGCCTTGCCGAGCGTGGCGTGGTTCGTCGCCCCGGTGGCCTCGGCTTCGTGATCAATCGTGCACCAGGCGTTAGTCGCCGCTGACGCTTCGTGGCCGTGGCAGCCCGCGTCCCAGGCGGTGAGCAGCGCGGCGATCGTCAGCGCCAGGGCGTTGACGATCGCGAGCGGCGAGTGGGACCGGCGTGGCACGGAGAGGTTCATTGATCTGCGGTGTGGGCTCTCAGAAGCGGCGGACGGCCGAGAGCGACCGGCTGACCCGCATAGCGGGCGCCGGCACGCTCTCGACCCCGCGCCGAACCTGACTCAGAACCAGAATCGGGCCGAGAGCGTCACGTCCCTGCCGGGCAGCGGTGCGAAGTTCTTCAGGAACGACGTATGCACCCGCGCTTCCTCGTCCATCAGGTTGCGGCCTCGCAGGAGCACGTCGAGGATCTGGTTGCCGAGGATGAAGCGCCGCCCGACATGGGCGTTGAGCATCGTGTAGCCCTCGGTTGGGGTCTCCAGTTCCGCAATATCGTTCTGGTCGTCGAACCAGCGTCCTTCGACCGCGGCGCGCCAGTGGTGGCCGTGGTAGTGGAGGCCGGCCCCGAAGCTCATGGGGGGAGTCCGCGGCAGATTGCCGCCCGCGTCGAGCTCGGCGTCGACGGTGTCCGCCATCGCCTGGATGTGCAGATGGTGGTCGTTCCGGTCGAGCAGTTCGAACCGGAGCCGGAGTTCGGCGCCCTCGGTCGAGGCGTCGGCCTGGCTGTAGCGGAGGACGGCGATCTCACCCTCCACTTCGCCGGTGAACTGCTGGTAGATGAAGTCGCTGAAGCTCTGGCGGAAGATCGTCAGTTCGCCGGTGACGGGTCCTTCCGTCCGGCGCAGCGACACGTCGATACCGGTGCCGATCTCGTTGCCGAGGTTCGGGTCGCCGATCTCGAAGCTCTGCGTGGCGACGTGGACGCCGTCGGAGTAGAGCTCTTCCGCGGACGGCAGGCGGACCGACCGGGCGATCGACGCACCGAGCGTCCAGTCGGAGTCGGCGTCCCAGACCAGACCGGCGGAGGCGGACACGCCGTCGTGCGATGTGTCCATGGCACTCACCGGGTTCTGGTCCAGTTGTTCGAAGCGGGCCCCGAACTGCCACCGAACCGCGCCGGCCTCGATTTCCTGTGAGGTGAAGAGCGCCCATCCCTGCGTCTGTGTGGGAGGCACGAACGCCTCTTCGCCGAAGGCGGCGAGATCGCGGTCCGAGTACTGGAGGCCGACGGAACCGCGGCTGCGGCCGCGCTCGCGCTGGAACATCTCGAGCCGGGTCTCGAAGTACTCGTTGAAGAAGGTCGTGCCGGGGTCGGGACCTTCGAGCTCGACGTGCTCGTAGTCGGTTCCCGTCATCCGGACCTCGATCCTCTGGAAGGCGCCGGCTGCCGGCAGGGCCTCGGCCCGCAGGTCCACGCGGCGCTGCGTCATGTCGACGCGGACCGGTAGTTCCTCTTCTTCCCCGTGCTCGTCTTCGTCTTCGTCGTGATCCTCGTCGTGGTCCTCGTCTTCGTGGTCTTCGTCGTGGTCTTCGTCGTCGTGGTCTTCGTCGTGGTCTTCGTCGTCGTGGTCCTCGTCGTCGTGGTCCTCGTCGTCGTGGTCCTCGTCTTCGTCGTGATCCTCGTCGTCGTGGCCGTGCTCATCCTCGTGGCCATGGGCGTGCGCGCCGGCCGGAATCCCGTAGTTCGTGTCGAAACCGCTGACTGAGACGCCGATGGAGCCGCGGTCGCCGAAGAAACGGGTGAAGCCGAAGCGACCGCTCTCGGTCATCAGGTCCGTGTTCGGAACCATCCCGAAGGTGTTCTCCTCTTCTTCTTCCACGTGCTCGTCGTCCTCGTCGTGGTCTTCGTCCTCGTCGTGGTCTTCGTCGTGATCCTCGTCCTCGTCGTCGTGGTCCTCGTCCTCGTCGTGATCCTCGTCGTGTTCGTCCTCGTGGTCCTCCTCGACGCGGGCGTAGCCGGGAATCTCGTAGGGATCGGTCTCCCGGCTCACGGCGCCCAGGTGCCAGGCCCATTCGCCGCCGCCGCCGTTGAGATGGACCGCGCCCATCCGCTCGTCGGCGTTGGAACCGCCGCGAAGGTCGATCGTGCCTGTCAGCGCCGAGACCGGCTTCTCGGTCGGAATCCGCCCGTCGACCACGTTGATCGCGCCGCCGATGGCCTCCGAACCGAAGCGGAGCGTGGCGGGGCCACGCAGAACCTCGATCTGCTCGGCGTGTGCCGGTTCGAAGGTCACGGCGTGGTCGGCGCTGACCAGGGAGGCGTCACCGGTGTCGAGACCGCCTTCCATGACACGCACTCGGGCACCGGTCAGGCCGCGAATGATCGGCCGGCCGGCGCCGGGTGCGAACGCGGTCGAGGACACGCCGGGTTCGGACTCCAGCGTCTCGCCCAATGTGGAGCCGAGGCGCAGTTGGAGGTCCGGGCCCGACAACACGGAGGCGGGATTCGCCAGCTCGGAGGCGGGGCGCAGGTCGCCGGTCGCGGTGACCACGACTTCGTCGAAGTGCGTTCCGTGACGCATCTCGAGTTCGATCTCCACCTCGTCGCCGCCCGCGACGGTGACCGACTCGCTTGCCGTGCCGAAGGCGGGGATCGCGACGACGACCAGGTAGGTGCCTGCGGGCACCTCATCGAACCGGAACGAGCCATCCGGGGACACCGCGGCGCTGATGCCGAGCTCAGGGATGCGTGCCACGGCGAGCACAATTCTCTCGCCGTGGGTTTCGACGCTGCCGGCGACGGAGCCGGTCTCCTGAGCGCCGGCTGTCAGTGGGGTGAGAAGGAGGGCGAGGGCGCAGAGAATGGCGCCCGTCACCGCCTGACGCGGGTGGGGGCGGCGCCGCGGCAGAGGGGAATGCGAAGGCTTGGTCTGGTGAGAGAGCATGATGGGGAGTTCCTGGTTCGTTCAGTCCTGGTCGATGGGTGTGGGTCGCTGGCTGCGGCGTCCGCAGCTTCTGGAGCGCACCGAATCGCCGGTGGATGCGACTTGCGACGCCGCGGGGTCAGCCTTGGCTGACCGTGGCGGTCCTGTCGCAGTGGCCCCGACAAGGGGCGCTCAAAGTGTTGCCGGCCTCCGACGACCCCGACGCGACTTGCGTTCAGAGGGGGGGCGGAGGCGGAGTCGACTCAGCCCAGGGGTGGTCCGCGGGCGGTCTGCTGCCAGTGCTCGCCGCTCTTGGGCTCGCCTTCGTCAGCGGGCCTTGCCGCGGGCGACGAGAGATCCAGGGGGCTCGCGCCGGAGGCTTTCGCGGCCTCGGCGATCTTGGAGCGCCCGAGCTTGCAGGCGACACAGGAATGGTCGTGCAGCGGCGCGGCCTTGCTGACGGTGCCACGGCTCGTAGCCCCGGTTGCCTCCGCTTCGTGATCGACCGCGCAGTAGGCGGCGTTCGCCGCTGCAGTCTCGTGGCCGTGGCCGTTCGCGTCCCAGGCTCCGGTGAGCAGGGTGGCGAGCGTCAGCGCGAGAGCGTTGACGATGGCAAGCGGCGAACCGGTCCGGTGCGGCATTGGCCGCGGAGACTAGCAGAGCACCGGTGCGGTGCTAGCGCGGCAGAAACTGGGTGCGCCGGCGTGCCATCCGTGCGCCCGATGACGGGCGCACGGACTGGTTCACGGGTGGCGCGGCTTCGCGCCACCCGGGTTCCCGCTGGCTTCCGACCTTCTGCCGCGCTAGCGCCGGCGCAGCACGACGTGATGCGCTCCTCGCCGTTCCTCGCCCTCGCCGGCCGCGGCGCTGAGGGCGAAGTCGCCGGCAACGACCGCGACATCCTCGAACGTCGCGGTTCTCTGTTCCGGGGACAGGTCCTGGCTGACTTCCCGATCGCCGATGTCGAGGCGCAGCGTGCCGGTGGAGCCCGCAACAAGGCGAACCTCGACGTCGAACGCGGTGTCGCTCTGTGCGCTAAGCAGCCAGTGGCCCTGGGATGTCGGTCGCCAGCCCTGATCGTCGGTATCCCGCCGCCAGTTCTGCCGCGTGAGGACGGTGACCGGTTCGTGATCCGTGCCGACGACGATTCGCGGCGGTGCGTAGTTGTCCGGGCGGGTGCTGCTCACGTCCTCGAACCACTCCAGGTAGGCGTCCTGCATCCCGGCCGCCACATCCGGCAGTTCGTCGATCAGGTTGCGGCCTTCGCCGGGGTCCGCCTCGAGGTCGTACAACTCCAGTGCGAGTTGGCCTTGCCAGTCCCCCTCGCCACGAGGGGACGGGTGGACCAGCTTGTAACGCTGGCCGACCGCGCCGAAGGCCTGAAGCGGCTTCGGTTCGTCGCCGCGGTGGAACTGGAAGTACAAGGTGCGATCGGGCCAGTTCGCGGCGTCGCCGTTGCCGGTCAGCAGGCCGAGCAGGCTGCGACCGTCCAGGTGCAGACCGACGGGCGGCTCGGCGCCGGCGGCGTCGAGCAGGGTCGGGGCAATGTCGATGTGGGCCGCGATGCGGTCGACCGGCTCCTCGCCGGCGGGCAGCCGTCCCGGCCAGCGCACCAGCAGGGGCGACCTGATACCGCCCTCCAGGGTGGAACCCTTGCGGCCGCGAAGCCCGGCGTTGTAGCGGTCCCGGTCCGGTCCGTTGTCGTCCAGGAAGACGAGGAGCGTGTTCTCGGCCAGGCCCATCTCGTCGAGCCGCGCCATCAGCCGGCCGATGTTGTCGTCGATGTTGCTGATCATCGCGTAGCTGCGGGCCAGCCGGTCGAGGACTTCGTCGCTGGCCTGTTCGGGGTCCGGAAGGACGGCGCTCAGGTCGACCTGCCGGTAGTGCTCCAGCCAGTCTTCCGGCACGTCGTGGAAGGGGCCGTGGGGAGAGTTCGTCGGCACGTAGGCGAAGAACGGCCGTCCTTCCGCGGTCGCCCGCTCGATGAACTCGAGCGCGGCGTCGAAGTAGACGTCGGTGCAGTAGCCGGTGGTCTCTTCTCGCTGTCCGTTGCGGAACAGCACCGCGTCGGTGTACTTGCCCTCGCCGCCGGGCGGGTCGGACGGCTGGCCGATGCCGCCGCCGCGGTGGACGAGGCTTTCCTCGAAGCCCTGGTCCATTGCCCGCATCGGGTAGTTGTCGCCCAGGTGCCACTTGCCGAAGATGCCGGTGGCGTAGCCGGCGTCCCGGAGCATCTCGGCGATCGTGACTTCGTCCGGCTCCATCATCGCGCGGCCGATGTAGGTGTCGATGGCGCGGGTGCGGTAGTTGTAGCGGCCCGTCATGAGCGATGCCCGGGTCGGAGTGCAGACCGGGCTGACGTAGAAGCGCTCGACCTGCGCGCTCTGGGCCGCCAGGGCGTCGAGGTTGGGCGTTTCGATCACCGGGTTGCCGGTGAAGCCGAAGTCGCCGTAGCCCTGGTCGTCGGTCATCACGAGGACGATGTTGGGGGGCCTGGCGCTGTCGCCGGGCGCCGGGGCCTCCTGGCCGGCGCCGCAGGCGAGTCCCAGTGTGCAGAGCAGAACGACGCTGATCGGTGCGCTACGCTTCATCGGTTTCCTCCACATCACAAGCCGAGGACAGGATATGGCAGCAGAAGAGGTTCGCTACGAACGGCGCGGCCCGGTCGCGGTGCTGACGCTGGACCGGGCCCGGTACCACAACGCCCAGAGCTGGAAGTTGCTCGACGACCTGGACCGGCAGCTCGACCGCGCGATGGCCGACGACGACGTCCGGGTCGTCGTCCTGAAGGGCGACGGCAGGCACTTCTCGTCCGGTCACGACCTGGGGACGCCGGAGCAGGAGGCGGACATCGAGGCCCGCGGGCTCACCCAGTGGGTCGGCATGGACTGGTACGAGGCGTTCCGCTGGTACAACCTGGACAACACGGTCAAGTGGCGCAACCTGCACAAGCCCACGATCGCGATGGTGCACGGCTACTGCATCTTCGGCGGCTGGATGATCGCGGCGTCGATGGACCTGATCTTCGCCGCTCCGAGCGCGCGGTTCCTCGCCAGCCTCTTCGAGACCTTCACGGTGCCCTGGGACATTCACCCGCGCAAGGCGAAGGAACTTCTGTTCGAGAGCCGCTTCATCGACGCGGAGGAGGCGTGCGAAATGGGGCTGGTCAATCGGGTCTACGCGGAGGACGATCTCGAGCGCGAGACGATGGCCTACGCCGAGCGGGTTGCCGAGAACGATCCGGTGGTGCTGCGCATGGGCAAACTGGCTGTGAACAAGGCACAGGACGCGATGGGCTATAGCGCGAACGTCGAGGCGGCTTTTGCCGACTATCTCGTCACGCGCGAGATTCGCGGCAGCTCCAGCCGGGTCGAAGGCAACCGGCGCCTCGTCGGCGTCGACCTGGCGCTGCGGGGACAGCGCGGCGGACGGGCCGGTCAGTCGCCGGCGGACGTCGGAGGCGCTTCGGAAGCAGGGGAGGACGCATGAGAACGGTTCGATTTGTCATTTCGGTCGCCGTAGGCCTGAGTCTCGTGCTGGCGGCTGCGCCGGCCGCCGGCCAGGAAGACGGCGTGCGGATGTACAACACGGCCAAGCAGAAGCTGATGAGCGGCGAGGGGATCGTCGGCGTCAGCATCTCGTCGGCCGGTCCGGACAGCTATTGCGCTGCCGCCAACGCTGGCTTCGACTTCACCTGGATCGAGATGCAGCACAGCCCGCTGACGTACCAGGACGTGGCGCGGATGCTCTGGGCCTGCCGCGATGCGTCCGCCATTCCCTTCATCCGCGTGCCTGACGCGACGGAGGGGGACATCCAGAAGGCGGTCGACCTCGGCGCTCTCGGCATCGTCGTGCCGATGGTTCGGACGGCCGAGAAGATGGAGCGCGCGGTCCGCTTCGCCAAGTTCCCGCCGAAGGGTCGGCGCAGCCTGGGCGGCGGCCAGTACGGCGCCCTGTGGGGCCGCGACTACCGGGCGACCGCGAACGAGAACATCCTGATCGTGGCGATGATCGAGTCGCCGGCGGGCGTCGAAGCGGTTGAGGAGATCGCCGCCGTGCCCGGAGTCGACGTCGTGTTCGCGGCCTCGACCGATCTCTACAGCTTCTCCGGCAAGCGCCAGGGCGAACCGGAGTACGAGGCGATGGTCGACCGCATCCGCGAGGCCGTGCTCGGCGCCGGCCTCAAGCTGGGAGGTCCGCTGGCCTGGCGTGACCGGGAGGGCTTCAGCTTCTTCCAGGCGCCCGGCGTGGGCAGTCTGATCCGGCGCGGGGCTCAGGCGCTGCTGGAGGAGACGGCGTCAGGGATCGCTGAGATCGAGGGCTCGGAAGAGCAGTAGGGCCTTCAGGCGCGGCAGATCTTCGGAGCCGGCGCTCGCGCCGGATGCCGGCCAGAAGGCCGGCGCACCCAGTGTCTGGCGCGCTTGGAGCCGCGTCCTCAGATGTGCCGGCCCTGGCCGCCGTCGACGTCGATCACGGCGCCGTTGACGTAGGACGCGGCTTCGGAACACAGGAAGACGATCATGTTGGCGACCTCCTCCGAGGTGCCGTAGCGGCCGACGGGCACGTTCTTGCCGTTGTTCCGGATGATGTCCTCCCAGTCGCCGCCGCGGGCGTTCG
>Ga0209543_1002141_pt1 | contig 15056 bp, 7 predicted proteins | sample MesohylFT_FD_187296 | JGI IMG/M metagenome (GOLD analysis project Ga0209543, IMG submission 187296) | Host-associated microbial community of the marine sponge Aplysina aerophoba from Gulf of Piran - sponge mesohyl, lysed by freeze-thaw... | ecosystem: Host-associated > Porifera > Sponge >...
GAAATTCCAGTACCTCACACCTAACCAAAAGTTTAAAGCACTGATGGGGGTTCCCCCTTAGACAACTTCAAAGCCGTTTTACCGATGATCATTCCATATGAAAAAAGTCTCCATAGCATTTGTGTCCTACATATAGCCTAATGTAATCTTTATGCCTGACTTTCAGGGCAAAATGAGACCAAAACCCTTAAAAGTCTCGAAAAATTACTGTTTCAACTGTTACTTTACCCACAACTTTACTTCTGTTTTGGAGGCCAATAAGGTATAGCAACTAACCATAGAGGGAGAAAGTGCGTAAAATTTACTGTCGTTTTTTCTTAACTCTCTCCATAGTACATTCAAAAAGAAATCAAGCAGAAGATCCCATCCTAGGTAGAAGCCCTCATGACTCTCTTGCTACCAGGAAAAATAAAAAACTGGCTTAAAAGAAGGTCTTGTTTCGTCGTCAGTAATCGGACACCTGGGTAGGAGTTGCACTTCTGCAGAACCCATACGAATCAAAAGTAATCTAAATGCTAATAGATTTGATCAGCTTTGCAATAAGCTTTGTAATAAGCTTTGTAATTATTTCAGAGTTTGGGGAGGTTGTTTGGCAGAAAACTTTGGGGGAAGCACTGGGCTTCGCCCAGTGCTGGGGGCAAAGCCCCCCAAGCGTATATATAAGGATTAATTGCTGAAAAATCCAACGTAAAAAGAAACAAAAGAGGATTCAATTTTTTTCTTACCTCTGAAACCAAATCTGCTAAACCACTTCTGTCTATTTACAAAGTTTTTGGGACACTCCCACGAACCAAAAAAGGGAAGGGGAGTTTCCTCGCTGAACCTATAAACAACCATAACTAAAAACCAAAGTAATCACAACACTATTCACCCTCTTTTTAAAAAATAAGGGTACAAATGACCATAAGATCCCCTATAACCAAACACAATCAACACAATGGATAAGCACATTGTAATGGTGAACAATAAAGATGATTACCTCTCTTAAACAACTAAATCTTCAGTAAAAACAAACTTTGTTTGTTTTTACTGAAGAAACTGAAAAATCCAACGTAAAAAAACAAAAGAATATTCAAATTTTCCCCATCTTTGAAACCAAATCTGCTAAACCACTTCTACCTATGTACACATTCTTTGGCACACTATGACTCATCCATTTTGGCCAACTCCGATGTACAATCAAAACTTTATCCTAAAAATCTAGCTATGAACTTATTCTAAACTTAAGTATCTTGCAAATACAAAAAACATAATATAACTAAACATCAAAACAATTTACCTCTTTCTAAATAACCAAAAAAATCAGGGTATGTAATGTCGCGTTGGCGAGTTGATCATGGCTTTAATTCTAATTTTTCGTCCAATTTCTCTCCCTCAACAAAAATGATGGGTTTACCATCTTTAAAGATTGCGTAGTCAACTTTGTTTTTATTTGGAGCGTTGTGGTCAACGATATACTGTGGTTTTACCAATTTGGGTTCACTCACATCATAACCTAAAGCAACCAAAAATGGTTCAATAAACCACGATTCGGTTGTTCTTTCATCAATTTGATCGTTCTTGTACTCTTCATATTTGGTCTGCAACGCACTAATTTTCGATTTTAAATCCATTGTCAGTTAAGCTAAATTGCCCGAAATTAAACATAAAAGTTTTATGCCGGTGGACATGGCATCAGCAGGCCTACTTTTCAGATTAAGGAAAGGGTATTTTCTACTATTTTCTCTTGGTTGATTTCTCTAGTTGCAAAAGGGAAGGCGATTTCAGCATGAATTTAATTTTTGACAAAAGTTATTTCACATGCTTTACAAAGTCTTTTCTCTTGAATATAATCGGCGATATCGGCATAACCGCCTGTTTTTTGCCAGATATCAATTCCCCTTCCCAAAATTATCTTCCATCCATTATTCATCTCAATTGATCGATCGTGAATGTGTTCAGTAAACTCAAAGGAAAAGTTTATCCCCATTGATTCTAATGAGTAAGTCATCTGGTTAAACTTTTCTTTCACTTCTTCAATGTAATCTTCGCTATTGGTGGTTACTAAATGAAGTTCAATTTCCTTTTTTGGATCTTTCTTTTCTGAAACTAATCGGACAAACTCCATAAAGTTTCTCAGCTGATAAGGAAGCCGGATATATAGATCAATCAATTTGATTTTCATGGCATCCAATAGGTAAGAACCAAAGAGATTATCATATGAAATGCCTGATTGGTTATCCCTGATAATCTTTTGACCTTCATGAAGTAGTTCTCTAATTGGAGTTTTAACTGATGAATCATAATCTTCATACTCGGTAATTTGTTCATTATTGTGAAGTTCATGTTCTTCCACGAAATCCCCGAATTCAATTTCTTCAAGTGTCTTGATTTCAAATGACTCAACTTTACCTTTAATAGTGTAACTAAAATCAACTTTTTCAAATGTTTCATCCATTTTTCTGAGTTGTTCTTTAACTCTTCTTCGGCACTCAATGGAAAAATTTAGTAACTCCTTTGCCTCATCAATTGATATAATACCGTTAGGGTAAATGATTTTTGATAGACCAGCATAAGTTTTAGCAATTGAGGTTTTGTCTCTTGTGGTTATAGTATCCGACAGCTTAAAATACTCGGAATAGTCATTGGTACGATCCTCTTTTCTAAGCTCTTTTAGTATCTCTGCTAAATAGTCAACATTAAAACCATAATCTGAAGAGAACATATCGTTTCGGAGTTTTTGAACCTCCCATCCTGGTAAATATGCATGTATTCTATCCAAAAATGCCGTATCATAATAATTCTTTGGGAGTGCATCAAATAAATCACTATGATTCATCATATAGGGTACTGAGTGATCGGTATTTCCAACAAAAACCATTGATGCCGATGCACTATAAACTTCAATTCCTCTTGAGAAGGATTTATTGGCCATATAGTTTTTCATGATATCCACGAGACCGCGGTCAGTTCTTTTGCTTTTACCAGCAAACTCATCATAAGCAACGACATCCCAATAGCCTACCAATCCAATTTCTCCCGATCTATTGTTAACAAATAGTTTTGCCTTAGAAACTTCACCTCCTGAGATCAGTATCCCATGTGGAGATAGTTCTGATAACACATGAGACTTCCCTGTTCCCTTGGGACCTAGCTCAATGAGGTTGTAATTGTTCTCAACAAAAGGAACGAGTCGGGTGATCTGAAGGAGTTTAGATCTTCTTGTAAACTCATCAGGGTTCAATCCCATTGTCTGAAGAAGTATATCAGCCCACTGTTCAGTGGTAAAATGCCCTCTCATTGACTTATATTCCTCTATATCAATACTCGAAATTTGGATTGGTTTAAGTTGTTCTATGATCCAAGGAATTTCCTTCTTTTCATAAGTGGTTACATACCCCATTGTAAGAATACACCATACTCCACCGGACAATAGTTTAGGATGCTCTCTAACTATGTGATCAGATATTGGGATTCTTACCAATCCGAGATTAGCAAAGAATGCTTCGTATTGATTCTCCCTATCATTTAGTCGAATGGATACCTTATCAATGATACGATGAGATCCTTTTTCACGTATGGTTGATTTGATGATCTGTGCTTCATCTCTATGGACAAAGTGATTAGAGATAATTTTCTTCACGGTTTTGATCCCTTCTTTTATGGTGTTTGGATCATCGGTCGCACAGTATTGTCCTAACAAATATTCAAGGACATAGGTGGGGACTATGGCATTTCCCTTGATAAGTTTGGTCAGATCTTTACGGACTACCTTCCCAGGAAAATGGTCGTTAATCTTTCTGTCTAATGATTTCATATCTAAAAGTCATCAAAGTCAGTGGCAAAAGAAATGTTCAGGAAAAAGAAGAATTCGTCATATTTTTTCCATTTCGAAGTTCCATTCACCGGTTCTTCCAACCAGAGTTTTACGGTTTGGTTATTGTATTGTTCCCTGGCTTTAGAACTTAATCTAAATGAGTATTTAAATTCTCTTTGTCTCTGATATTTTCCTGAAAAATCGAATTCGTAATTAAAGATATCACTGAGCAAAGTATCATCTTCAGCATAAATTCCCGCACGTATATGTCTTGAAAGTGTGCCCTTTGAAACTATTCCAATTTGAATAAATGATACAACCAATATGTTTGCAGTTATTCGATTTGTATTTTGGATGATGTCTACTTCTACTTTACGGGTTGTATCTTCTCGTTTCTTGGAAACCTTAATAAGAGGGATGGTTACTTCTTGAAGAGTTGCTCCACCGTGAACAAATCGTATTCCTGATCCTTTAACTCTGAGGCGATTAATTGATTTTGGGATGAGTACATCTACGTCCGAATGTATCCCCAGATCTATGCCTTTGAAAGATATACAGGCTTTATTTGATTCTAATGAAGTTCCGATCACATATCTTCTTTTTGACTCCCAAACATTGCCTTTTATATGGGGTTCACTAAAATCACTTCCCTCTATTTCATGATGTTGGTAAAGGAATCCATGATCTGATGTAATGAGGATATTATTACCGTTATTTGAAGTGATTTTTTTAATCAAGTCAATAAGATGTTGAAGTTCTTTATCAATAGCTTCAAACACCCTAATTTCGGACGATTTATCATCTCCTGTTTTATCGATTTGATTGGAAAAAATATATATAACATCATGTGATTTGACGAAGTTTCTTCCTTCGCTTGAGGAATTCATTTGCATAAACTTTTCTGATTGGATGGCTATGGATTTGCAGCCTGAATTTGCCTCAAGAATTTTGTTTCTACCATCTATCCCTAAAGATGAAATGCCATCAATCAATATCAAATCTGAATTTTGCTTAAGTGTTATTTTTTCTTTCCTAGGCAATAAGGATGCCATACCCAATTGAGTATACGAGGGAATAGATCCAATCATGTACTCAATAGTCGCTTGGTATCGGTTCTCGTTTTGGATCATTGTTGTTAATTCCTCTGCACACTCGTAACGAAGAGCATCAGAGACAACCACAAAGACCTTTTTATTTTTGGTTATGAATGGTTTTACGTGAGTTTTGAAGAAGGATTGTTGCGTGTTACGTTTATTAACTGGCCAGTTTTTGCTTTTGTCAATTACTTTTTGCCATTGATCATTAATTTTCAATAGCCAATCGTTGGAGTATACTTTTTCAACTTTTGAATGAAGTTTTTCAAGAACCTCGCTCATATTGGATGCGCGATATGACCAAATAAATTTTCTGTACAGCTGATCTACTTTGAATAGTGTTTTTTGATAGTACTTTATACCTGATTCAATACTAGCAGAGTTCTTTTTTGAGTATATAGGCACTAAATCAAAGATCTGAGTCGCATATATTAGGCAATCATAGAATGATTTGTAATCAATGAACCAAAAAGTACTTTCCCGTTGTTTTACCTGAGCGATAACGGCATCAAATTTAATTCTCTTACATAGTATCTCTTGATTAAGACTGGTAATTATTTTCATATCAATCAATTCATAGTGGTCTTCATGAAGTACTTTCTGATAAGACAATGATTCAAGTTTTTCCTTAACATTCAAAGCCTCAGCTATCTTTTTGGACAACTGTTTATAGACATCTTTGTATTTAGTCGAGTCCTTCCACTGAGATAGGAAAACTTTAGCTTCATTGTTTGATTTGCGTTTTGATTCAAGGCTTGAAGTTGAGCGGAACACCTCAATAATAAACTCATATATATTTTGTTGATAATCATCTATGGGAAATACATTTTTTATTTCATTCCAATAGAAATCGGAAAGGTTATATTTTTTTAAATAACTATCATTTTTTTTACTATCGATAGCAAAGGACTTTAAATGTGCGAGTAAAAATGCATTAAGCGTAACCTGATCTGTTCCAAAGACCACTGATAACATTTTATATTTGATCGTCGAATAATCATCTTCTTTACCTATTCGTTTTTTGAGTTTGTCAAGTCTATCTTTTGAAGAGAAAAAATCAATGTGATTAGAAACAAGCGGTTTGTATTGATTGATGTCTATTTCAAGTTCTTGAAGATAGAGAGCTTCTTTATCTGTTTGAAAAACATAATAGGCAAGTTCCATATCTAACAACCAATTGTTTTCATGTGAAGGCTTTTCATAAGGAAAGTATAGGAGGTACTTCTGAGTGAGTTTTTTACGGATGGTTACCTTTATTTTAAATGGATTGTTTTTTCCTTCAATCTTTTCAATACCATCAATAGACAAACCGTCATATTCTTCACGGAATTCTTCTTGTTCATCATACCAAAAAACCACTCTGTGTCGTTCGAATAGTTTTGTTATACTCTCTGTAATGCTCTTGCTCATCGTATATTGGATTTATCAATCCAATCAAACCTTTGTACTTTCTCTTTGGTTTTATTATTATTCAGGTCTTGCACAGGTGCTATAGCTTTACCGAACTTGTTATAGTTTACCAATACCCCATCATCTAAATCAATAGAGATTCGTTCGGTGGCAAGGGTATATAAAATACTATAGTATTCTTTCAATTCTAACAGAGCCGATTGGATCTTGTTTTTCTCTTTGGCTGCTTTATTGTGTTCTGAGTGGCTTGATGAATTCATCGTGTTGTTCAAGGTTTCCATACGTGCTTTTAGCTTCTCTATATACTCCTTCAGATAACTATTTAGAAGCTGAGATAGAGTGTCAGAGGTATATCTATGCATATAGATCAATACATTAAATGAGTTTTTTAGTGAAGAGAACATCCAATATATGGGTCTCTTTTTATATCGTTGAATATGTTCTTTATAAAAGTCTCTTACGAAGTACTTTCGAATGTCTTTCCCTATACACTCTTCTACGAATAAACGATTTCTTTCAAAGTTATGTTCTCCGAAACACACCTTTAGAAACTTATTGAATCTACCAACTATATCGTCTTCGAACCATTCATCATCTAAGATTGGAATTATATTGTCTTCATCGGGCACAAAGGAAAGTTTATCCATTTTTTTTCCTACTTTAAGGAGGTAGTCTTGAAGGGTTTCTCCTTGGTTGGCGAGAATAAGACCCTCTCTGTATAAGGAATATCTACCAAACATACATCCAACTGCATAGCTTATGAATTGAGATAGAACTTCCTTTTGATCGAACACCAACTTTCCATTGGCGATGGAAGTTTCTTCTTTGAGTATGGTAATTTCATCTAAAGGAATATCGGGAGTTAACTCATTGTTTAGCCCGTAGATATCAATAAATTGCCGATTGATGTCTTCTTCGTTTTTGTGTAGTTGGAAGAATTTTACTCTCCAATACTTTCGGTAAAGGCTATAGGAGTCCTCTAGGTCTTGCCCGTTGATACAAATGAGTTCATTTCGCTTAAAATCCCATGATATTTCTCTTTGATTCCAGTCTTCTTTTGCTATTTCAATTGATGATTCAACATCAATCGATTCATCAACAATAATTGGCAACTGTTGAAGCTCCCCAACGTTAAAACTTACTGTGGGGCAAAGTGCTTTAAGCATTTCTGAACATACTTTTGAATTTAAAAACGCAATGACCGTTTTAAGCCGTTTCTCTGAAAAGAACATCGGTCCTTTAGCATCAAAAGCGAATCCATCTTCACTATATCTAGCAGAAAGAGATTTACTACCTACATTTGAATATGTTCCACCTTCTTCAAATTGAAAACGAGCATTTCTGAAAGTAGAACGTTTATAATTCTTTATTGTTTCTCCTGAATTTGTCCAGTTGACTACAAAAAATCTATTACCGTACCATTTTCTATATTCGCCTCCTTTGTTATAGGGAACCCATTTTCTTTCTATTCCCTTTTTTTTTGAATTAACCGAAAAATCAGAATTATTGATTGCGACTTCATACCAACGTCGAAGAAAACGATTATTGTTTCCGGTTGATAAACCTGCTTTAAAGAATAGTTCCTTAGAACTATTATTATTATTGCCCATGATTTCAATCATAGAATCACTTAGCCAATACCCTATTACTGAATTGGGTATTCTCAAAAAGACTTTTTGATCAGATCTATAGAACCATCCACAATCGGGATTTTGGATTGCTTCAAGTGTTTTTGGAGATTGTAGTTCCGAGCCTTTAAAATCGCTCAGTCGAATATATCTTCCCAAACCATCCTCTGTATTTTTCTTTCTTAGGGTAAAAGTGCATATGGCAACAGTTGCTTCATCAAAACCTGAGTATTCAAGTTGAATTAAGTTGTTTATAAAATGCTTGTTGATAATTTCTTTTCTCAACTTTTCGTATGATGAGATAAACATCCAATTAAAGGGCGTCATATAACCAGTTAATCCGTCTTCATTGCACAATTCCAAACATCTCAAAATGAAACAAGCAAATAGGTCAGATTTTGCTATAGGGTAGTTAGAGTGGACATATTTCGTGAGTTTGTCTTCCATTTTAGAAGACCTGATATAAGGAGGATTGGTCACAACTATATCATACTTTTGTGAAAGGAGATGATATAGTTTTTTTAATTCTGTTTGACTTTCGGCGGGTATAGTACCATGGTCTATCTTAAAACTATTATATTCTTTATAATCAACTTTTATGAGAGATCCGAACCCTGTAGCATACTCGAAGTTCGCATCATCTTTATAATCTTCATAAAACGAAATATTCGGAGAAACTCGTTTATCAATAAAGGATTTATCCTTAGATATAGCCTTCATCATAAGGGCAAAAGAAGCTAGTTGTGTTGCTCTTTGATCAATGTCAATCCCATAGAGATTGTTTTTTAAAATCAATTCTGGAATTTCAGAGGGGGTATATCCTTCCTTTTCATAAATTCTATAGAACACATCAAATGCATAGGATAGTATATGTCCTGAACCTACACATGGTTCAAAAAATGTAACCTCTTTAATACTTTTTTTCTTTCTGGTACCAAGATGAGTCCTACAAGAGGGCTTAATGTAATACCGTAAAGAGTCCGTGATTTTTGTTCTGGGAGATATTTCTGTCCAAATCTGACCTAACGTATTGTCCACCATATATTCCACTATCCATCTTGGTGTATATAACTGAGATGCTGGAGCTAATTCGTCTCTTTTAAATTTCTTTTTTGAACTTATTAGTTCACGAGTTCGTTCAGAAATATAGAACTGATACAGCCAACCTATTATTTCGACTTGTTCACAGTCCACCTTGGACATTCCATTTCTCATACAATGAAGGATTGAGAATTCAGAGTTCAAATCATCGGGCAAAAGAAGTTCGGTGTAGTCATTTATTTGCTTAAATAGAAACGGAAAGTATTCGTTGTAATGATTGCATACTCCTATAAGAAGCAATTTATATACTTCATTATGGGGATTGGAACTTGGAAGTCTACCGTCTAATATATTTTTTATCTTATTCTTTATAATTTCCTTAATCACATATGAGATGTTCCCCCTTATGGCTTCATATAGAATCTCGGGGATACTTAAATTACCTATTGGGGAAAGTACTTTAATACCAATGGGTTGGTAGTCATTAGCATCCATAAATCGAAGAGCAATAAATCGATTGAACCAAGTGTAGGCTGCTTTTTCAATTACCTGCTCTTTTGATGTTTCTTTGATTGCATGGTTTAGATTATCAATGACTTTACGCATTTCTCTTAACTCCGCTGAATCTGAATTTAAGACATACTCCAATTTTGCCGATACTTCAGCAATCAGCTTTTTGCGAGCTTCTTGAGCAAACGTTTTTAGATGTTTGGTATTCATAAATCAAAGAGAAATCCTATGGTTTTTTATGATTTCTTCTTTGTACTTTGTTCGCAAAGTTTCAACGTATTCATCTACATCTTCAACAGTCTTTAACTCTCTTTTATGATAGGAAACAGATATTTCGATTTGCTTAATGTATGTTGGTTGATTTTTCCCCTCTGAGGTCAACTGTAGGAGTATTGTCAACTGCTCTGGTTCATAAGTGTTTTCAGATTTCGATGCAATATCTCGAATTTTTAAAATGATTTGCTCATTATTCAGATCTTTAAGTGATTGATTGAAAGGGTTTAGTAATTCTTCTTTCTGAGCATCTTTGAGCTTTGAGAACTCTTCTTTTCCCTCGAAGTAATCAATTTGATCTTTCACTTTATTTACAGCGGTTTCTTTTTCTTCCTTTACTTTATTTTCTTCCTTTTCTCTAAGGGTATCCATTGTAGACTTAGCATTCCTGATAAGCGATCCTTCAAATGGTCGTTTATTTGATAGCATTTCTTTTAGTTGATCTATTTCATCACCCTCAATAAATGAAAAGTTAGAGTTGTCTTTGGTGACGAAATCCTTAAGATCATCGTAAATCTTTTTTTGCTCTCCGGTCATGAATTTTCTGATTGGATCCAATAAATCTTTTTTAGGATCCAATAAATCTTTTTTAAATTCAGCTATGTTTTTTAGGAAGTAGGTATAGTCTTTATTAGTCAAAGATTCTAATTTAGTTTTAATAGATTCTAATTGAGTTAAGAATGGGTAACGATCTTTTTTCTGGATCAACACGTTCACTTCGTCAGACAGTTCAGACAATTTTGCATTGAAATATTGAGCAACTTCCGTTTTTCTATAGGGTGGACTATAGTATGGATATTCTTTATCAAATAATTCAAAATAGAGATTTCTTAGATCACTAATTAACTTTGAGGGTATTTCCTCAAATACATCAATCAGGGTGTTTTCATGCTCTTTATTATTCAATAACGCTTTCTCTACTTCTTTGTCTTCTAAAACATTGGAGTCCTGTTTTAATTCAATTTTTTCAAGTTTGTATAAACCAGCAACTAAATACCAAATGCTTTCGGGTTCCCATCCATAAGGTTTTAATCCAAAATGCTCTTTGAGGTTATTTAAAGAGGTTCTCTCGGATTGACCTTTTCTTCGTATGATCTCATCAAGTATTGCATTTTCAGATTCTGAAAGTGTGTCATTTTCAACATCAATTGAGGAATTCTGACTTGTTAATCTTTTGTGAATATCACTCTGATTGTATAGCTCGTTTCCAAGCATCTTCAGAGATGTGTATGCCGTCTTCACAAGTATTTGAAAGGCATTTATCACAAGTGTTTTTCCGTCAGATGAAGTGCCAATGTCCCTGATGGTTCCGTTTACGAAAACCTTAGATTTCGATAATAATCCATCGGTAAGTACTTTTAAATCTGATTTGCGATTTTCATTTTGAACCCTCTTTTCAAAATGAATTCTCTTTATTTCTTCCCTCTGAGAAAGGGATCCTTTTTGTTTAAGGTATTTTTCAGTTTTAACATATGACTTAAGGTCTTTTATGAAGAGGTTATCTTCTGGAATATATATGCGTAAAATAGACGATCCCATAGTTTGCGATCTTATCGCTTCAATCTTTTTATAATCTTTGTAATTGGGTGTGATGATTTCAATTACTAGTTCTGCTTGTTTGTTAAATGCAGATCCGTCAATTTTTTTGTGAAACCTGAAATTCTGTCCATTTTCTTTATACTTAATTTTATCACTTGCAATGATGCTATCATACAAAATATCTTTTAAAACTTGGTTTACTGCTTGAGGATCAGTTTCTACATTTTTAATCTCTTGTTCTACGTCTTTCTCATCATCAGTCAAGAACTCATACAATTCTCCGTTTCTTCTTATGTAGCTTTGGTTCTCAAGTAGTTCTAATGAATCTTTTATCTTTTTTTCAAGTTCTTTTAATTTTAAATTGATTGAATAGGAGTCAATTAACAATACACATATATTCTTCTTGGTGGTTTTGAAATCTGTATAGTACTTAACTAAGAATAATAATTTAAGGACGCGAATGGCAAATGGATTGCCCAACTGGTTCTCAGCAAGTGAAATTGACTTTAAAATCTCACTTTTAAGTTCATTTCGAATTCCATCAAACATTCTATCAAAACTCACAAGACTATTTAGCTCAGATTCCCCCAACTGTCTCGTTACATGTTGAAATACACTGAGCATAGATCGCTCACCTACGGAAGAATGTTTCCCTTGAAATGCGTTTCGGATAGATAAAGACCTCCTACATTCCTGGAATAAACTAAACTGATAGGGTATAAATGGAAATTTATTTGCAAAGTCGCTGTCATTTTCATAACCCTTAAATTGTTTTCCTTTTCCTCCTTCTGAGAATGAATAAATCGTTTTAAGATGTTCACTTTGTGAAGAAAATACAGATATGAGTTCATCCTGTGCATCTACTTTTTTCTTAAGAAGCCTCTTTTCGATTACATCTTCCACATTTGAAGAAGTAAGCGGAATCTTAATCTTAAATCGATCTTGAATTTTAGAGAAGTCATTAAGTTGTGACTCATCCAGTTCTCCAACCTTAGCTTCCATATCTTCTTGAGAAGTCACTAGAATCCATGATCTACATCCCGTCTTCGTAGCCAATGATTCGGCTATGGTTTGTAGATTCAACATTAACTTGGTATTCTCACTGATGAATTGACCCACTTCATCAACAAAAAAATTTAGTCTGAAATCTCTTTCTTTTTTTGAGATGTATCCTTGAACTTTATCCGAGAAATCATCAATAGACTGTTTACGATCCTTTTCAAACTTTTCTAAAACATCTATATAATCCTCGGAAGCTGTATTTCGTAACTCTCCTAATACAATACTGACCTCCTCCTGGATTTTTGGTTCCCAATAGTCTCTTCGATGGTTAATCCAATCTTTACCACTTCTTTTATTGTATTTCGCCTTGAATAATTCTAAAATACCTTTATCATCTAACCACATTTCAAATTCAGCAACATGTAGTGTAGATCCATAGTAGCCCAAATGATTGTAAAATTCTTTGTAAAAAACATTAAGAATAGGGTTATCAATATCCTTATTATTACTATACTCAGCTTGTTGATCAATATTAAAGAGAATAGACTCTGAAGGAATCTTACATGCTACTTTTACATCTCCCTTGAGTTCCTGATTGCCCTCAATCTTTTCTACAAACAGATCTCCAATTTTATCCCCATCATCTTCTTTATTTTCCAATACATAAGAAAGTATTTTTAGAAGGTGAGATTTACCGCTACCGAAGAATCCTGAAATCCATACTCCATTAACACCGGAGGGGCTTTTGTAGATTGCAAAAAAGTCTTTAATCTTTTTATTAATCTCGTCGGTAATTACGTATTCCGCTACTTCATCGCGGATGTTATCACGGCTATCTACCTTAATAACTGTTTCAATATTTCGATTTATGTCCTTTTGAAAGATTGAATATATTTTCATGACTAAGCTTCTATTTAATTATATTGTATCCAACGTAGTATTGATTTTCTTTTAACAGACCGAATAGATATAATGTATCTCCGTTATAATCGCCCGGGAAAAAGGCCAGAATTGGTGATTCTTTCGCTATAGATTCGAGACTATAATAAATATTATAGAATCTAATGAAGGGAAAAACAAGTCCAATTCCCGTCAAAAAATATGCTTGTGCTTTGGAGGAGGATTCTATGACTTCCCTGATTTTTGGAAGTAAAACCTCTTGGATATTAAGTGAAGACCGTAGTGCTCTTAGTCGTCTTTCACTACCCCCCCCCTATTTTTTCAAACTCCATCCTATTGTTTTTCTCTAGCAATTTACAACAAATGTTAAATAGGTTGATTTCGGAGATCTCAATTTTATGATTTCTAAGTTTATTTTTGAGTGATTCGATGGAATCTAACATTTCTATTTCTTGTTTTGCATTATAGGGGGAAATGAGAAATGGAGTTCTCGCACTATTTGAATTTGTGTTGAGAAAATTTTTATCAGATATTCGTTTGAAAAGACGATCAAATTTTTCACTTAAATTCTCCATTATATTTAGTTTCAGTTGAAATATGGATTAATAGTTTATTATAGGTATAGCTTGAAAAGAGTGGGATTGGTCTTTAATAATTGTCATATCCATTTATGCGACAGTGTGCCAAAATCTGTGTAAAGAGGTAAAAGTGGGTTACCAGATTTGTTTACAAAGATAAGAAAATTTTTAAATACTCTTTTGTTTCTTTTTTCGTTAGATTTTTCAGCAATTAATCCTTATATATACGCTTGGGGGGCTTTGCCCAAAGTTTTCTGCCAAACAACCTCCTCAAACTCTGAAATAATCACAAAGCTTATTGCAAAGCTGATCAAATCTATTAGAATTTAGATTACTTTTGGTTCGTATGGGCTCTGCAGAAGTGCAACTCCTACCCGGTGTCCGATTACAGACGACGAAATAAGACCTGCTTTGAAGCATGTTTTTTATTTATGCCTGATAGTAAGAGAGCAATGAGGGTTTTAAGAACTAGGAGTAGAAATTCTGTTGGATTTCTTTTTTTGCATAGGCCACAGACCAGATCTCTTTGGCGGCAATTGGGGAATGGTAAAGAAAATCGTGCAATAAATCTTTGAACGATCGTCTAATCCTTATTCTACGTTTTTAGTTTAATCAGAAATATCTAAACCAACCAATGGAGCTTCTTTCCCTTATTTTCCAAGTGTCCATCACTAAACTTATCCAATAGAACTTTCATTCATTCCATAGTCAAAGCTTTCCATCTGGATGCATTCTCTTGCCAGAAAGATGATATATCAGAAATATCTAAACCAACCGATGGAGTTTCTTCTTTCCCTTATTCTTCAGGTGGCTATCACTAAACTTATCCAATGGAACTTTCATTCATTCCATCCATAGTCTAAGCCTTCAATCCGAATGCATCCTCTCGCCAAAAAGATTATATAATTGAACATAAATCTGATCCCAGTTTCTTATCGGTTTACTCCATTTTCGGGAGATTTCCATGACCGATAGATAAATGGACTTCATCAATGCATAATTGTTGGGGAAAGACATCTTGTGATGCGTCAGTTTCCTGATTTTGCCATTGAGGTTCTCAATAGCATTGTTGGTGTAGATGATTTTCCTTATTTCCAGAGGATACTCTAAAAAAGTAGTGAGGTGTTCCCAGTTTCTCTCCCATGAACTAATTATATAGGGATATTTCTTCCCCCATTTTTCTTTCAACTTCCAAAGATTTTTAAGAGCTTCTTTTTCATTGGGGGCATTATAGATAGGTTTCATCATATCAACTACCGATTTCTTGTCCTTATAAGATACTCGT
>Ga0209543_1002159_pt1 | contig 14943 bp, 4 predicted proteins | sample MesohylFT_FD_187296 | JGI IMG/M metagenome (GOLD analysis project Ga0209543, IMG submission 187296) | Host-associated microbial community of the marine sponge Aplysina aerophoba from Gulf of Piran - sponge mesohyl, lysed by freeze-thaw... | ecosystem: Host-associated > Porifera > Sponge >...
GCGACAATCTCGCCGTCAAGCTGCCCGCCGTGGCAGCCTGAGCGGCCCCGGCCCGACCCGCCGGATACCGCAACGGACGCCAGGCTCTTACACCACCGGCTGGGACACGATCTTGGTGGGTCCTATATCTTGTAGAGGAGGACCCTGCGATCACGACACTGAGACCCGAGCTTCTGGACGAGTTGCTGATCTATACGACGCATGAGATGGACAAGCGCCTTCTTCGATGGCGCAGCCCGGATGCCGGGTGGGGGTCGCGCCCGAGACCCGGTGGCAGGCGTCGTGCAGCGTCAGGTCCACAGACCCCCGACCAGACCGCCGACCACGCCAAACCGCGGATGATGATCAAATATCCGCGTTTCCAAGTGATCGCAAACACTCCCTTGGCCTCTCAAAACACAAACTCTGATATATCGGCGGCTACTCGTATCGACTCTTCCAATGGAGAGTATTGTTCTTTACGGTACTGAGGACGACTTTGCACCTTGAACCCTTTGAGCACGGAGGCCGCTCCACATGCCAGATTCACAAGACCGCGTGAGAAAGCTATTCCGCGAACATCTGGATCCCGACCGCGACCCCGATTTCGCAGTCGGATTGGGCGATTCGGGGGTTTCGTCAATAGATGCGGTCGAATTCGTCAAGAAGGTCGGCGAGGCGTTCGAGGTGGTGATTCCGCCGGCCGCGGTTGCGGAATTCCAGACCTTGGGCGACCTCGTGAGCTATATCGATACTCACGGCAAATGATCTTCTCGGGCTCGACGGCCGACTGCGGAGCCTCATCCGGGTGAAGCCGGCGGCCGCGAGTTCCGGTGTCCTTGCCGCGCCTGCATCGTTCGGGACGGCGCGGCGAGACCACGCGGCCTGGAAGATCCGGACATTCTTCGCGGACTGACCCGTCGTGGCCGCAGCCCCGTTGTATCGTCCCTGCCACGCGTCTTGGGGAGCCTTCGCGCTCCATGTGGATCCGGAACCCGATGCGCCCCCGGTCGGGTGGCGGCCCGAAAATCTCGGCAACTCCCGATTCGCGGCTGCCCTCGCCCGGGAACTGCGCACCGGGCGTTCGGCTGGACCGGAGCAGTGGGACGGTTCCATCGGACCTGCGGCTCGCTGAATGCAGTCAAGCGTTGTCGTCCGGGATGAATTCCGCTGGAACTTTGTCGACCTCACGGCAGATTGGGTGACTCCTCCGCCGGGAAACAGGATGGACCTCCGCTACGCGCTTCGTACGAGAGATCGACGCCCCGGGTTCCCGCGCGGTGCCGGGAGACATCGGCGAGACGGCCGCGGCAAGTATCCTCCGGGGTGGCTGCCGTGAACGCGGAGACGGCGTGGAAGATCCCCGACCCGGTATCGGTGTGCGAGGTTTGTCTCGACGACGCTTCGATCACCACCGTGCGACGGTATGGAAACTCCTCCGGCCTCCGGCTCGTTCTGAGCCACGCCAACGGTCTCGCGGCCGATCTCTACTACCCCTTCTGGTCGCTGCTCGCCGACGATTTCGATTTGATGGTCTACGACCTCCGCAACCATGGCTGGAACCGCGTGGGCGCTCAGCAGAACCACAACATTCCGATCCTGATGCATGATCATGATCTCATTCTGGAGTCCATCGCCGACCGGTACGGCGACAAACTCACCGTCGGTGTCTTCCACTCCGTATCGGCGCTGATTTCGCTTCTGTCGTTTTCCAGGCGCTTCTCGGCGCTGGTCCTCTTCGATCCGCCTCTTTGCAAGCCGACCGCGAACGAGGCGGAGTTCGACGCAGCGGCCGAGCGGCTGGCGGCGGCGGCGCGGCGGCGCGGGCATCGGTTTCGGACGGAAGAGGAGTTTGCGGAGTTCCTGGCCTACATGCCGGGCTTCGCGCGCGTCCTGCCGGGGGTGCGCGAACTCACGGCGAGCGCCACGCTTCGACGTTCACCGGACGGGCAGGGATACGAGCTGCGATGTCCGCGCGAGTACGAGGCGCAGCTGATCGATTACGTCAGGAGCTTCTCGCCGCTGCTGGACCTGGAGAACCTTCCGTGCCCGACGAAGGTTATCGGGGCCGATCCGACGTTGCGCGGTACATACCTGCCGGCGTTCGACCTGAGCAAGATGATGACGGTGGACTACGATTTCCTGCCCGAGTCGACCCACCTCCTCCAGCTCGAGCAGCCGGCGGCATGCGCTGCGCTGCTGCGGGATTTTCTCCAAAGCATCCGGCTCGCGTAGCGCCGGCACGCGTCACCGGCCGGGAAGCGGTTACCGCTTCGGCGTCTCGATCCAGTAGCGCCGGGGCTCGAACGGATAGCCCGGCAGCGAGATGCGGCGCCGGGTCTCCCCCGCGTGGAGACCGGCAAACGCTACCGGAAGCCCCGCCTCGTAAGCCCCCGCCACCGCCCTGACGAACCCGTTATCGCCGTTCGCCGCGGAGTCGTCCCCGTCCGCCGGCCCCGGGCCTGACAGCACGACCGGCCCGCGAACGCCGTTTCCGGCCGTCCCGGCGCCGAGCGCGGGCTCCGGCCAGGCGGAAGCGATCATGGGTCCGACCGATTCCCGGGGGCCGATCTCCACGACCACCTCCACGCCCCGCTCCGCCACCGTCCGGACGCACCGCCGCCAGTGCGCCGCCGGTTCGCGCAGCCGTCGAAGCCCGCGAGCGGACAGCACCTCTTCGGCCCCCGACACACGGCCGGTGGCACCGCTCACGAGCGCGATGGTGGGCGCGCGGAGCTCGATGCCGGCGAGCGCGGCCTCGAGATCGGATTCCGCTGCGGCGGCACGCGCCCCCTCCGGCCCGGTTCGAGCCAGCGCGCCGCGCGCCACGGCGAGCCGAAGCCCCTCTTCGAGGCCGAGCGCCCCGGCCGCATGAGCCGCCGCCAGCTCTCCGACGCCGAAGCCGACAAGCACGCTCGGGCGAACGCCCACGCTCGCCCACAGCGCGGTGAGCGCACACTGAAGCGCGAAGCTCGCCGGGTCCCCGAGCGTCGGTTCCGCATCGGAGCCGCCGAACATCCCGTCGAGCAGCGAAGCGCCCCGCTCCTCGCGAAAGACCGCGTCGCAGCGGTCGATGAGCGCCCTCACCACCGGCTCGCCGCGATAGAGCGCCTCTCCCGCGTCGGCCGCGGGGCCGCCCTCGTCGGCGTACACGAACGCCGTCTTCGCCGGCTCGCGGGCACCCGGATCGCTGTCCGCCTCGGCGACCGCCCGGAGGCCCGCTTCGAGCGATGCCGCATCGTGAAAGACAACGCCGGCGCGATGAGCGAAGTGGCTGCGGCCCACGCCGGCGGTCCATGCCATGTCGGTGAGCAACGACTCTGCCGCGGACCGGCCATTCGCCGCCGCCCCGTTCCGCTGGTTCAGCCAGCAGAGATACCGCCCCGCGAGCGCCCGCAACGCGCTGTCCGACTTCCCCGAGAGCGGGAGCAGTCGTGTCGCGCGCGGCTCCCGGGCTTGAGGAACCGGCGCGAGGTCCGAATCCGGAACGGGGAGGGAGACCCCGACCGCGCTCGGCGCACCCTTGGGCGATGCCTCGTCGGCGGGCCCGGCCGCCGCGCTCGGAGGCCCGTACCCTTCCACCACGAGGTGCGCATTCGTGCCCGAGATACCGAAAGCGCTCACCGCCGCGCGGGGCGGCCGGCCACCATCGCGCGGCCAGCCGGTCAATTTCGACGTCACCCGAACCGGAAGCCGGTCCCAGTCCAAATGCGGATTCGGCGTGTCGAAGTTGAGGTGCTTCGGAATCACGCCGTGGCGCATTGCGAGCACGACCTTGATGATGCCCGCAACCCCCGCCGCCGCCTCGAGATGGCCTATATTCGTCTTCACCGTCCCCATCAGCAGCGGGCGGGCGGCGTCTCGTCCCCTTCCATATACCGCTGCCGCCGCCTGAACTTCGATGGGGTCGCCAAGGCTCGACCCGGTGCCGTGCGCTTCGAGGTAGTCCACGCCCTCCGGGGCGACCCCTGCCCGGGACAAGGCCTCCTCGATCACCCGTTCCTGGGCCGGTCCGTTCGGAACCGTCAACCCCGCGCTCGCGCCATTCTGGTTCACGGCCGATCCGCGCACGACGCCCCAGATCCGGTCGCCGTCCGTCTCCGCCTCGGCGAGTCGCTTGAGGACAACCATGCCGCACCCCTCGCCGCGCACGTAGCCATCCGCGGCCGCATCGAAGGTCCGGCACCGCCCGGTCGGAGACAGCATGCCGATCTCGACCATGAACCTGGTGACCGCGGGGGACAGGATCGCGTTGACGCCGCCCGCGAGCGCGAGGTCCACCTCGCCTCGATGGAGCGCCGCGCCAGCCTCGTGCACCGCGGCAAGCGACGACGCGCAGGTCATGTCGAGAGGCATCGCGGGACCCATGAGCCCCAGCGCGAAGGAAATCCGCCCGGCGGCCACGCTTCCCGCGGTCCCGAGATAGGCGATGTCCGCTCCGCTCCTGGCGATGAGGTCCCGGTACTCGCAGCCGCTGATTCCGACATACACCCCGGTGCGGCTGCCCCGCAGCCCGCCGGGGTCCATCCCCGCATCCTCGAGCGCCTGCCAGCTGGTCTCCAGCAGCATCCGTTGCTGCGGGTCCATTGTCCGTGCTTCGATCGGCCGGATGCCGAAGAACCGTGCATCGAATTCGTCGATCCCCGCGACGAATCCTCCGCACCGGTAGGCCGCGTTGTCGGGATCGGGGTCCCCGCCGGGGCCGGGCCGGGCAGCGGGGCCGGGCCTTCCGTCGGTGACCGCATCGACACCCGCCACCAGCTCATCCCAGAACGCGGCGAGCCCCGTCCCGCCTGGAAACCGGCAGGCCATGCCGACGATCGCGATCCCGTCGGATTCGGCGACGCGGTCTTCCGGCAGAGGCGTCGGCATCGGCGGATCGGGCACGCGGCGTTCCCGCCGCCCGGCCGGCTCCACGCCCGTCTCGGGCGGTTCGCCGGCGTCGATCTCCCCAAGCTCGCCCGCCAGGAAATGCGCGAGCGCGGCCGTGTCGGGATAGTCGAACACCACCGTGTTGGAGGCGACATACACTCCGGCGAACCCCCGGTTCAGGCGGTTGCGGAGCTCCACCGCCATCAGTGAGTCCATCCCGAGATCGAAGAATCTCGCGGTCGGGGACGGCGGAGCCGAAAGACGCAGCACCGCCTGCAGCTCGCCCTGGATGAAGGAGGCCAGCACGTCTTCCCGCTCCCCGGCCGGCGCCGCCCGGAGCCGGGACAGGAGACCGGTCTCCGGCGCGGCCGCCTTGCGTTCGGGATCGGTGACGGTCCGGGTCAGAAGGTCTTCCAGCAGCGTCGGGCTTGCGCCGAAGCTCTCCGCGTAGACCGACCAGTCGACCGCCGTCACCATCCCGCCCGCGAGGTCCTGCGAGACGAGCTGATCGAATGCCCGCAAGGCCTGCTGCGGCGTGATCCAGCGTACGCCCCGGGCCGCGAGGTGCTCGGCGATCCGGTCGCGGTGCTCCTCCGCCTCGCCGACCTCCGACCACGCTCCCCAGGCGATGGCCTGGCCGGGCAGCCCGCGGGCGCGGCGGTGGGCGGCGAGCTGATCCAGGAACGCATTGGCGGCGGCGTGGTTCGCCTGGCCGGCCGATCCGAGGATGCCCACCGCGCTGGAGAAAAGGATGAAGAGGTCCAGGTCGCGGTCTTCGGTCGCTCGGTGCAGGTGCCACGCGCCCAGCACCTTGGGCCACAGGACGTGTTCGAACCGCTCCCAGCTCTGGTTCGCGAGCGCCCCGTCCGACAGCACGCCGACGCTGAGAATCACCCCGGCGAGGGGCGGCAAGTCGGAATCCACGCGCGCGAGCATCGCATCCACCGCCGCACCGTCCGTCATGTCGGCGAGCTCCACCCGGACCGTCACGCCGCGCGCTTCGAGCGTGCGTATCGTGTCCTCGGCGGCGGCGTCCGGGGCGCGGCGCCCGTTGAGCACGATCGCCCCGGCGCCCCGGTCCGCGAGCTGGCCGGCCACCGCGCAGCCGATCCCGCCGAGCCCCCCGGTCACGAGATAGGTCCGGTCCCCGCGCAGCCGGCCCTGGGTGAGCGGCGGCATGGCGAGGACGATCTTTCCGATGTGCCGGGCCGAGCGCATGTACGCCATCGCCGGCGCCGCCTCGGCGAGCGGCCAGCGGCTGTGAGGCAGCGGGGTCAGCTCTCCCGCCACCAGCCGATCCATCACGGCGCGGAGGGCCAGGCCCGGTCGGGCGGGATCGGTCTCCTTGAGAACGTCGAGCCGGAGTACCGAGTAGTCCACGTCGGGGCGGGCCGCCGACATCGCCGCCTCGCTCCAGATGTCCCGCGCGCCGAGCTCGACGAATCGGCCGGCGGGGGCGAGACACTGGAGACTCGCCTCGATGAAGCCCGGCCCGGTCAGGCTGTTCAGCACGACATGGACGCCCGCGCCGCCGGTTGCCCCGAGGATCTCCTCGCCGAAGGAGGTTCGCCGGCTGTCGAACACCTGCGAAATCCCGAGCGAGCGGAGATACCCCTGCTTCGCGGCGCTCGCGGTCGCGATCACGTCCGCGCCGGCGGTGCGAGCGAGCTGGATCGCCGCGAGTCCGACCCCGCCGGCACCGGCATGGATCAGCACCCGCTCGCCCGCCTTCAGCCCGGCCAGCTCGAAGGCGAGCGCCGCGGTGGAGAAGGCCACCGGCATTGTCGCGAGCGCCGCGGCTGGCAACCGGTCCGGCGCCGGCGCCACGAGCTCGCCCCGGGTCACCACCTCCGGTCCGAACGCGCCGAACGCGAGCCCGACCACGCGATCGCCCACCGAAACGCCCGCGACGTCGGAGCCGGTCTCCACGACCCGCCCGCACAGCTCGCGGCCGAGCAGTCCGTTCTCGAGCGCCCCCGTGGCCCGCAACACGTCGCGGAAATTGAGACCCGCCGCCTCGACCGCGACCCGGACTTCTCCGGGCTCGATCCGACCCGGTGGCACGGTCTCAACCCGCAACCCGTCGAGCGCGCCGTCCTCGTCGGGCGCAAGCCGCCAGCCGGGCTCGTCCGGGAACGCGATCCGCGGCGTTTCGGAGCCGGTTCGGACGAGGCGGGCGACATGGCGTCTGCCGCGCCGGTAGGCGAGATGGTTCTCCGAACCGGGGAACGACAGCTCGTCGGCCAGCTCCGACCACCGCGCCGGTTCGCCCGGATCGAGATCGATCATCCGCGTCCCCAGCTGCGGCGCTTCCCGCGCCAGCGCCTTTCCGAAGCCCCAGAGCGCAGCCCCGGCGATCTCCCCGCCGCGTTCGCGCTCCAGGAGCTGGGCGCCCCGGGTGACGAACCACAGCCCCTTCGCCGGCGCGGCGCCCGCGTCGAGCACCCCCTGAACGAGCGAGAGGGCGCTCGCGCCGGCGCGCTTCGTGTCCTCTGCGAGCTCTTGGGTCGTCGCGCCGGCTCCGTGGCCGTCAAGCGCCGCGAGATGGACGACGCCCTGAAGCGGCGGATCGCCGGGCAGCCCGTCGAGCAGCGCGCGCCACGACTCGCGCCGGTCCGCCCGGACGAACGCCCTTGAGACGCCGGGACCCTCCACCCGCCCGCCATCCGCCGCATCGTCCTCGCCCGCGAGCACCACCGTCTGGTTGCGGGCCGCGAGGATGGCTGCGAGCGCCTCGCCCGCCCCGTCGCGGTCCGGCACCACGATCCACGCGCCGGGAGGAAGGGCGATGTCTTCCGGGCCGCGCGCGACGACGATGCCCGGACCGAGCGGCCGTCCGTCGTCCGCCGCGTCGACACCCAGCACCTCGGTCTCCTCGAAGCCCGCATCCGAGAACGCGCGGCGCCAGACCGCGGGAGCCGCGAGCGCGTGGTCCGGACGGTAGCCATCGGCAAATCGCCACCAGCCGTCGAGCATTCCGAAGGTGAGGTCCTGGAGGTGCCGGCCGCGAACCAGCTCGAGGGCCACGAGCCGTCCCCGGGACGCGAGAAGCGACCGGCAGTGGGCCAGCGTCTCCCCGAGATCCCGGGTGGTGTGGAGCACGTTCGCCGCGATCACCAGGTCGTAGCCGTGAGGATCGAATCCCTGCGCGGCCGGGTCCGCCTCGATGTCGAGCGCCCGGTACTCGATCGGCGCTCCGCTCGCCGCGAGGCGCGATTCCGCATCGGCGAAGAATCCCGCCGAGATGTCGGTGAACACGTAGTCGAACCGCCCTTCCGGCAGCTCCGACAGGATCGGCTCGGTAGCCGATCCCGTGCCCGCCCCGACCTCGATCACCCGAAGGCGCCGGCCTTCCGGCAGACCCGCGACGACGGCCTGAACCGCATCGGCCAGCATCCGGTTCGCGGCGCGGGCGGCGGGCGCGGTGCGATAGAGATCCGCCGCGCCCGGTCCGTCGCTGCCGAACAGGAGCGAGAGCGGATCCGTGCGGCCCCGCAGCACCTCCGCCAGCGCGCCGCCGCACCGCGCGATCAGTGCGAGCTCGTTCGAGCCGTGCGGGTGCCGGTCGCGCAGGCGTTCGGCGAAGCGCTCCGGCTCGCCAAGCGCTTCGTCTTCCGACGGCCCGGCGACCACGGCGAATTCGCCATCCGGCACGCGCTCGATCACCCCCGCCTCGGCCAGGATTCCGAGCAGCCGGCCGAACAGGCGCCGATGCTGCGCCGCCACACCCAACTCGGCGCACAGGGCCTCCGTCTCGACCGGCGCGCCCGCCCGGCGCCGCCAACCCATCCGGTCGAGCGCGGAGAGCGCATAGCCGCGGCACAGCCGGTCCAAATCCTTCAGCAGGGCGGCCCGCTCCCCGGCCCGGACTCCCTCCGCCTCGAGATAGTCGGGGAAGGTTCCCATCCGGGCGCGAACCGCCTCCGGGCCTTCGAGGAAGCGCGCCGACCGGGTCACGCCGGTCGGCGGTTGCTCGCGCCAGACGACCTCGTACAGGAGGTCCTTGAAGGCGTTCGACGCCGAGAGCATGGCGGCACGGGTCGCCCTCTTCATCGTGAACCCGTCCACCCCGCCGAGCGGCTCTCCGGTGGGCGCGTAGAGCTTGAGATCGGCCTTGACGACCTCCGGGGAGTCGTCCCCCGTCCCCTCCGATCCGTCCCGCCGGACCGCCTCGCGCATGCGGACATGGCAGAAGATCCGCTCGGGCGGCGGCTCCGACAGCCAAAGCCGGTCCCAGCCGAACGGCATGTAGGTCGACTTCCCCGCCACGCGGGCCTGATCGCGCGCAGCCAGCACGGTCTGAAAGCAACCGTCGAGCAGGATCGGATGCAGGTCGAGGCCGCTGCCGTCCAGACAGTCCGGGAGCGCTACCTCGCCGACCGCCTCGCCGGCGCCGGACCAGACGGCCTGGAGGGGGCGAAACGCCGGCCCGAGCACGACCCTGGTGCTCACCTTGTTGCGGTAGAGCGATGCGACGTCTCCGGGCGCCAGATCCGCCCTGAGCGCTTCGAGGTCCACCCGCCCGGCGTCTTCCTGCGGGGCCCCGCCCGGCGACATCCGGCCTTCGAGATGCAGGGTCCAGCCGTCTTCGCTGCCCCGGCTGAACACCTCGAAGCGGCGCGGCGCGGCGCGGTCGGCGTCGTCGAACACGATCTGGAGCTTCCGGCCGCCCGCGCCCTCCCCGTCCTCGGACTCGTCCAGGGAAAGAATCATCGGGCTGTGCAGCTGGCAGTCCTCCAGGACCGCCGAACGGGCGCGTTCGCCCCACAGCACCGTGGCCGCCATGGTCGCGAACATCGCCCCCGGAACCACGACCTGGCCGAACACGAGGTGATCCTTCACCCATGCCGGGTCGGAAGCGAACATCTCCGTCTCGAATGCGACTTCCCCGCGCGGAGTCTCGTGCCGCACGCCGAGCAGCGGATGGCCGGCGCTCGCGCGGCGCCGCTTCGGGGCCTCGATCCAGTGGCGACGGCGCTGGAACGGGTAGCTCGGCAGCGAGATCCGGCGGCGCGCCTCCCCGGCGAAGAGCCCTTCGAAGTCGATCGGGAGCCCGGCTTCGTAGCCTTGCGCGACGGCTTCGACGAACGCGTCGCCGCCCGCCGGCCCGGGCGTGGACTCGGAGGGCCGCCGCAGGCTTGCGAGCGTTACCGGCGGCGCGGCCGTGCCCTGGGCGGGTTCCGGCCAGGCGAGAAGCGCCATCGGTCCCAGCACCGCGTGCGGACCGATCTCCACGATCGTGTCGACCCCGAGCGCGGCCAGCGTTTCGACGCATGCGCGGAACGCGACGGGCTCGCGCGCCTGCCGCCGCCAGTAGGCCGCGTCGAGCGCCTCGTCCCGCTCCACGACCCGCCCGGTGAGGTTGCTCACGAACGGTGCCGACGGCGCGGCGAAGGAGAGCCGCGAAAGGACCGCCTCCAGGTCGTCGAGGGCGGGCTCGACCATCTTGCTGTGATAGGCGGGGCTCTTCCTCAGACGCCGCGCCCGGACCTCTTCGGACTCGAAGCGGGCCACCACCGCATCGATGTCCGCCTCCGGGCCGCTCACCACCAGGTGCGCCCCGTTGTCGGCCGCGATGCAGACACCGACGCCGCCCGAGCCCGCGTTGTGGTCGTCCAGCGCCGCCTGGACCCGGGGTCCGGGAGCGAACACCGCCGCCATCGCACCCGCCCCCGGCAGCGCCCCGATGAGCGCCCCCCGCGCCGCGGCGAAGCGTAGCCCGCCCTCGAGCTCGAACACCCCCGCGGCCTGCGCGGCGGCGATCTCCCCGAGGCTGTGTCCGAACACCGTTTCGGGGCGTATTCCGACGCTCGACCACAGGGCGGTGAGGGCGCATTCGAGTGCGTAGATCGCGGGTTGCTTCCACCTCGGCTCGTCGAGCTCCCCCGCCGATCCGGCCCGGCCGAACATGACGTCGAGAAGCGAGGCGCCGCGCTCGTTCCGCATGAGCGCGTCGCAGCGGTCGAGCACCGTGCGCACCACCGGCTCGCGCTGGTAGAGGTCGAGCCCCATGCCGGTCCACTGGCTTGCCTGCCCGGTATAGGCGAAGGCTACCTTCGCCGGCGCCCGCGCCGCCGGCGCGTCCGTCGCCGCGCCGAGCGCCTGCAAACCGGTCCGGAGCGACGCCGCGTCGCGAAACGCCAGCCCTGCCCGGAACGCGAAATGGCTTCTGCCTGCGCCGGCCGTCCAGGCGAGATCGGCAAGCGGCGTCTCCGCCGCCCGACCGTCGAGCCATTCGAGGTACCGTCCGGCCAGATCGCGAAGCGCTGCGGGGGACTTTCCCGAGAGCGGCAGGATCCGGAGTTCGCGCGGCAGGGTCTCTTCCTCCGCGCGGTCGGCGCTCGCCAACAATGTCGGAAGGGGCGGGGAGATCCGCCGCGCCGGGCCGGCGGGCCACGCCGCGCCGCGGTTCGCGGGTTCGTCATGCCGCTCGCCGTAGCCCTCCACGACGACATGCGCGTTGGTGCCGGAGAACCCGAACGAGCTTACGCCGGCGAGCGGCGAGCGCCCGGAAGCGCGCGGCCAGCGTGTCTCGGTCGTGGTCACCCGCACGGGCAGGCGATCCCAGTCTATCTCGGGGTTGGGGTTGTCGAGGTTGAGATGTCGCGGGATCACGCCCCGGTGCATCGACAGCAGGACCTTGATGAGGCCCGCGGCCCCCGCCCCGGCCGACAGGTGGCCGATATTGGTCTTGACCGAACCCATGAGGAGGGGCCGGGCCGGTTCGCGCCCCCGGCCGTAGACCGCCGCCGCCGCGTTCATCTCGGTCGGATCGCCCAGTCTCGTGCCGGTCCCGTGCGCCTCCAGGTAGTCCACCTGCGAGGGCTCGATCCCGGCCCGCGACAGCGCATCCTCGATCACCCGCTGCTGCGTGAGGCCCTTGGGGGCGGGCAGACCGGGGCGGAGCCCGTCCTGGTTCACCGCGGTGCCGCGGATTACTCCCCAGATCCGGTCGCCGGCCGCCTCCGCTTCGTCGAGGCGCTTGAGAACCAGCATCCCGCAGCCTTCGCTCCGCACGAAGCCGTCCGCCCGTTCGTCGAACGTCCAGCACCGGCCGGTCGGCGAAAGCATCCCCGCATTCGCGAACGCTTCGGTCGTCAACGGAGAGAGAATCACGCACACGCCGCCGGTGAGCGCCAGATCGGCCTCGCCGCGCTGCAAACCCGCCACCGCATGATGCACCGCGACCAGCGACGAAGAGCAGGCGGTGTCCACCGCGATCGATGGCCCCTCCAGGCCCAGCACGAAGGAAACCCGCCCGCTCGCCGTGCTGAAGCGGTTGCCGGTGACGAGGTAGAGGGGCGTGTCGGATCCCGGCCCCTCGCCTTCGCCCCGGACGATCTCCTGGTACTCGTAACTCCCGATGCCGACATAGACCCCGCTCCGGCTGCCCACCAACCGATCCGGAGCGACGCCGGCGTCTTCGAGCGCCTCCCAGCTCAACTCCAGCAGCAGCCGTTGCTGCGGGTCCAGCGACTCCGCTTCGAGCGGCGAGATCCGGAAGAACTCCGCATCGAACCGGTCGATACCCGACAGGAACGCGCCAAATCGAGAGGCGTCGTGCACGGCGACGTCGTCCGGGAACATCTCGCCCACGCGCCCGGTCGTCTCACCGGGCGAGCCGTGCGTGACCGCGCTACCGCCGGTCTCGAGCAGCCGCCAGAAGGCCGGGAGGTTCTCCGCGCCGGGAAATCGGCAGGCCATGCCCACGACGGCGATCAGCCCGTCGCCCATCCCGTCGGTCTCCGATGCCCGGAAGCCGGCGCCGGAAGGATGCGCTCTGTCATCGGGACGCGAGTTCGCCCGCTCCGCCATCGAAGGCCTCCTGCCGTAGCTTTACAAATTCCGAGACGGTCTTCTATTTTCCCGCGCCCGCGTCCGCATTGCCACCCTTCTTCGGTCCCGCATGGGGCTCGGGAGGCAACGCGGCGGCGGTGCCGGGGAAGGTCGGCAACCTCGCGGGCTCGACGGCCGGAGGCGGCGGCCCGCCATGGACCGGGAGGAGAGCCGGAGCTTGATCCCAGACCCCACCCGAAGCCGGACGACCCTCCCTTGCCGAGAACTGCCCGGAACATGAGCTCCGAGGGTTCGTCGCCGAGGGACGCGATCCGCTACCAGCCCGACGAACCGCCCCCGGCCGCGCTCGCGCTTGGCCTCGGGCTTCAGCTCGCGGTGCTCACCATCCCGGGGATCATGCTGATCACGACGGTTGTGATGCGAGCGGCCGGCGAGACCGAGGCTTACCTTTACTGGGCGGTATCCGCCACGGTGGCGATTTCCGGAGCGGCCACCGTGCTCCAGGCATTCCGCCTGGGTCGTTTCGGAACCGGCCATGTGCTGGTGATGGGGAGCTCCGGCGCATCCATCGCGGTGTGTATCGCTGCGGTATCGGAGGGCGGCCCGGCGCTGCTTGCGACCCTCGTCTTCATCGCGGCCTTCGTCCCGCTCTTGGTCGCGGGACGTCTTTCCCTGCTGCGGCGGATCGTCTCTCCGACCGTCGCGGGGACCGTGGTCATGCTGATCCCTGTCACCGTGATGCCCGTCGTCTTCGACCTGCTCGACAAGGCGCCGGACCGCAGCCACGGGTCAGCGGCCGCCCTGAGCGCTCTTGCCACCGTGCTCGTCACAATCGGCATCGCGCTCAACTCCAAAGGCAGCCTGCGCCTCTGGGCACCGCTTATCGGGGTGGTTTCCGGTTCGGCGGTGGCGGGGTTCTTCGGCCTCTACGACTTCGAGCGCGTCGCCGCGGCGCCCTGGATCGGATTTCCGGCGCCCCAATGGCCGGGATTCGATCTCGACTTCGGAGCGGAGTTCTGGGCCCTTCTACCCGCGTTCCTGCTCGTCGCCCTGGTCGGCACGCTCCGGACCATGAGCAGCTGCGTGGCCGTCCAGGGCGTATCCTGGCGCCGGCGCCGGGCGGTGGACTTCCGGGCGGTGCAGGGCGCGGTGGCCACGGACGGGGTGACCAGCCTGCTCTCCGGATTCGCCGGGACGGTCCCGAGCACCGCCTACACGGTGAGCGTTTCGGTGATCGAGCTCACCGGGGCGGCGGCCCGCCGGGTCGGGGTCGCCACCGGGCTCGTGTTCATCGCCCTGGTGTTTCTTCCGAAGACCTTCGCGGTGATCCTCGCGGTGCCGAATCCGGTCCTCGCGGGCTATCTCGCGATACTCCTTGCACTCCTCTTCGTCGCGGGGATGAAGGCGGTCGTCCAGGACGGGCTGGATTATCGCAAGGGAATGGTCGCGGGCGTCGCATTCTGGGTCGGGGTCGGCTGCCAGCACGGCATGATATTTCCGGACCAGGTCCCGGAGTTCGCGGGTGGGCTGTTCCGCAACGGAATGATCGCCGGGGGCCTTGTGGCGATCGCGATGACCTTGTTCCTCGGCATGACCGAACCACGCCGCAAGCGGCTGGAGACCGAGCTCGGGCTCGCGGCGCTCCCGGAAATCAGGGAGTTCCTGACCTCTTTCGCGTCCCGCGAAGGCTGGGGATCCGAGATGGCGGCTCGCCTCGACGCGGTCGGTGAGGAGGCGCTGTTGACTCTCATCCGTGACGACGAAGACGGAGCGGAACCCGGCGGGCGGCAGCATTTTCGTCTCACCGCACAGCGCGGAGACGGAGGCGCGACTCTCGAGTTCGTCGTCGCTCCGAGGGGGGAGAACCTCCAGGACCGGCTCGCGCTGCTCCATAACGTGAGCGACGAGGCGCCGCTCGAGAGGGAGGTCTCTCTGCGTTTGCTGCGGCACCTCGCGGCTTCAGTCCGCCACCAGCAGTACCACGATATGGACGTCGTCACCGTCAACGTAAAAGGAGACGAATAGGTCCAAGGTTCATATGGATGGGGACTATCGCAGTAGATTGCCAAACGCTTGCCACCGGCCGACCATGGCCCGCCGATCCTCGCCATCATATAGCATTGCGTGCACGGCACTTGCACGGCTTGACTTCGCGACAAGGAGGAACAGGCAGTGACCGGTCCACCGACGGGATGGCTGGAAGCGACCGTTCTCGGGTACGCCAAGGCGTTTTCCATGCGAGGGCGGGCGTCACGGGCGGAGTATTGGAAATTCTGGGCGATGAGCTACGTGCTG
>Ga0209543_1002182_pt1 | contig 14806 bp, 13 predicted proteins | sample MesohylFT_FD_187296 | JGI IMG/M metagenome (GOLD analysis project Ga0209543, IMG submission 187296) | Host-associated microbial community of the marine sponge Aplysina aerophoba from Gulf of Piran - sponge mesohyl, lysed by freeze-thaw... | ecosystem: Host-associated > Porifera > Sponge >...
CCCGCCGCGTCCAGCAGTTCGAATTTGTAGCAAGTGCCCGGACCGGCCCCCGGAATGAAGATGTCCCATACGCCGATGCCCGGGTGGAACCGCATGACGTGCCGGCGCCCATCCCATTCGTTGAAGTCCGCGATCACGCTCACGCGGCTGGCGTTCGGCGCCCACACCGCAAAGTGCACGCCCTCGACCCCGAGGAGTTTCACCGGATGCGCGCCCAGCTTGTCGTACAGGCGCTGATGCTGGCCCTGCCCGATCAGGTGCATGTCCAGTTCGCCGAGCGGGGACGGGAACCGGTACGGGTCTTCGGTCTCGAACGTGCCGTGCTCGTTGGTGATGCGCAGGCAGTAGCGCCGGCTGCGCGGCGGGAGTGGTCCAACGAAGACGTCGCCCGAGCCCTGCCGTTCCATCCGTGCCAGGACTTGACCCTCCGCGACGATCAGGTCTATCTCACTCGCGCCCGGCTGGAAGCACCGCACCACCCGGGAAGATCCGACCTTGTGGGGCCCGAGGAACGAAAAGGGATCGCCGTGCCGGCCGGCGGCGACGGCCTTCAGGATTGCGGGGTCGCAGACGGACTCAGGCGTGGCCGCTTTCATAAAGCACCTGTTCGTACTTGGCCGCACTGGCATCCCAGTCGAAGCGTGCGGCGGCGGCCGCACGGCATATCTTTTCCCATCGCTCGGGCGAGGACCGGCGAAGCTCAAGCGCCTCCCGGACCCGGTCGAGAAAGCTGGCCGCCTGCATCCGGGGCGTGTCCCCGCCGAACGTGAAACCGGTCACGTCGTCTTCGACGGTCTCCTTGAGGCCGCCGACTCCGTGCACCACGCAGGGCTGCCCGGCCCGCATGGCGATCATCTGGCTGATGCCGCAGGGCTCGAACTGGCTCGGCATGAGGAACAGGTCGCCAGCCCGGTACAGCAAATCCGACAACTCGTCGGAGTAGCCCTGCAGGTACAGGAAGTTCGGGTGCACCGCCGCATGGTCGGCCAGGAACGCCTCGCAGTCGGGGTCGCCGGTGCCGAGCATGATGAACCACGCGTCGTCGCCGAGAGATTCGAGCAGGGTGGCCAGGGCGCTGCCGCCCTCGCCCGCCTCCTCGCGGAGCAACTGCACCTTCTGCGTCGCGATGCGCCCGATGCTGGTCAGCAGGATGCCGGGGCGCCGGGATGAAAGCGTGTCGAGCCGCTCGGTCGCCCGTGCGTGCGCCCGAATCTCTCCTTGCTCGCCCTGCCAGCGCATGAGTTCGGACTGCATGACTTCCACCACGCGGGACCATTCCGGTGCCGGGGCCGGTTGCTCCGGATACTCGCAGCCGTTCAGGATGCCGGCGAGGCGGCCTTCCGACTGCGCCTTCCCCAGGTCTTCCTCAAGGCCCTCGCCGCCGCTGTAGCCGCGTTCCGGCGCGCTCGGGCGGGTGATCTCCTCGGCGTAGACGGACGAGACCGTGTTGACGCCGTCGGCCAGGCGGATCGCGGCGGCCATGGGATTGACGCAATCTTCCCAGCGAGGGTCCGCGACGGTTTCCGTCTCGAACGTCAGGTGCGGAAACCAGGCGTGCAGCGAGGAATCATAGCCGTCCAGCGGGCGGACGCCCTGCAGCGCCAGGTTGTGGATCGTGTAGACCGTGCGGATTTTCTTCAGGGGCGAGAGGACGGGGTCGAACTCCCGCAGGGCCAGGAACAGCGCGGCCGGCCAGTCGTGGAGATGGACGACGTCGGGCGCCTCCAGGGCCCCCTCGCAAATCGCTGCAGCCGCCGCGGCGCAGAAGAACGCGAACTTTCCGCCGTCCGTCTCGAACGGCGCGTCATCCCCGTCGTCGCAGTAGATGATGCCGGGTCCGTTCGGCTGGAAGCAGGCATGGTCCAGGACGCAGTGGCGTACGCCGGTGTCGGGATCCAGGGGGATTTCGTAGAGGTCGACCGATTCCGCCACGCCGCCGAATCCCACGTTCACGGATGCGATCTGTTTCGTATCGGGAAATTCGTCGAGCAGGCCGTATGCCGGCGTCAGCACGACGGGTTCCAGACCCCGGCGGGCCAGCGCGATCGGCAGTTCGCGCATGACGTCCCCCACGCCGCCGACCTTGCCGTGCGGCAAGGCGCCGTTCTCTGCAGCCAGCAACAGGATGTTCCGTGCCGAACTCATGGGGGATCCGGGATTCAGCGGGTGAAGTGGAGCTTCTGACCCAGCATGTCCGGCGTGACGAGTGTGATGCCCTTGGGCGTGATGCGGAATCCGCGGCGGCGGTCTTCGTCAGGGTTCACGCCGATGACGGAATCGTCCGGGATGACCGCCCCGCGGTCGAGGATGGCCCGCTCGATGCGGCAGTTCCGGCCGATCTTGACGTCCGGGAGCAGCAACGAATCCTTGATCGTGCCCCGGGCATCGATCCGGCAGTTGGAGAACAACAGCGAACGCTTCACCCGGGTGCCCGAGACGATGCAGCCGCCTGAAATCATGGAGTCGATGGCCTCCCCGCGCTTATCCTCTTCGTCGAACACGAACTTGGCGGCCGGGTAGTTCTTCTGGTGCGTCATGATCGGCCAGTTCTTGTCGTACATGTCCAGCTGGGGGGCGACCTCGATGAGTTCCATGTTCGCCTCCCAGAAGGCGTCCAGCGTCCCGATGTCGCGCCAGTACGCCTGTGCGCCCGTCTCCAGGTCGCGGAAGGGATAGGCATAAACCTCGCAGTTCTTGATGATCGAGGGGATGATGTTGTGCCCGAAGTCGTGCGCGCTGTCGGGGTCGTCGGAGTCCTTGATGACCTGCTCGTACAGGAAATCGGTGTTGAACACGTAGTTCCCCATGGACGCCAGGCACACCCCTTCCTTTCCCGGGACGGGGGACGGGTTCTCGGGCTTTTCGTCGAAGGCGATGATCTTGCCCGTCTCGTCGACGGTCATGACGCCGTACTGTCCGGCCGCCTCTTCGATCGGCACTTCGAGGCAGCACACGGTCATGTCCGCCCCGCTCTCCGCATGCGCGGCCAGCAGCGGGCCGTAGTCCATCTTGTAGACATGGTCTCCCGCCAGGATCAACACCAGTTCCGGGTCGTGCGTGCGGATGATGTCCAGGTTCTGGAAGACCGCGTCCGCCGTGCCGCGGTACCACTCGCCGCCGACCCGCTGCGAGGCCGGCAGGACCTCGACGAATTCCTTGCTGCCCAGGGAGAAGCGGCTCCAGCCGTGCACCAGGTGCTGGATCAGCGAGTGCGCCTTGTACTGGGTCAGCACGCCGACCCGGCGCAGACCCGAATTGATGCAGTTCGAAAGCGGGAAGTCGATGATGCGGAATTTGCCGCCGAAGTGCACCGACGGCTTGGCGCGCCACTGCGTGAGTTCATGCAGCCGGGAGCCCTTGCCTCCGGCAAGCACCAGCGCCACCGTCGACCTTGTCAGGCGACTGATAAAACGAGTTTCGGCGGTGTCCATGGCCGCAATCCCGGGGTGTTCCCCTGTTGCCCGTCTTCGGGGAGCCGTCGCGGAATGCGGCGGAATGCTGATTATATTGGATTTAGGGGCTGATCGCACGTTGCAGGGTCTGTGCCGGTTTTCTAACTCCGGGCGGATTCGCTGAGCGCCCCTTGTACCCATTCGCGCACTTCAGGAGTGACCTGCCCGTCCTTGAGGCGCCAGCTCCAGTTCCCGGTGACCGTGCCCGGCGTGTTCATCCGTGCCTGCGAATCCAGGCCCAGGAAATCCTGCATGGGAATGACGGCAAGACCGGCCGCCGTGGAGAAAGCGAGACGGATCAGGTCCTGATGGATCGTCTCCGGGCTGCCCTGCGTGTGCCGCAGGACGTTGGACTGGAGTTGCGGCGCCTCCTCCAGCCCGTTTTGGAACCAGCCCACCGTCGTGTCGTTGTCGTGCGTGCCGGTGTAGCACACGGAGTTCTCGGGGATCAATGCGGGATCGAATTTCTTTTGGGTCACCATGAACTGCAGGACCTTCATGCCGGCAAGTCCGTACTGGTCGCGCAGCGCCTCGACTTCCGGCGTGATGATGCCGAGGTCTTCGGCAATGATGGGCAGGTCTCCCAGGGCGTCGCGCAACGCATCGAGAAGATCCCCCGCCGGGCCGGGCCTCCATTCGCCGTCCCGTGCGTTCTCCGCCCCGGCCGGGATGGCCCAGTAGGACTCCAGGCCCCGGAAGTGGTCCAGCCGGACGAGGTCGGCCAGGGCGATGGCGTGGCGGACCCGGGCGATCCACCACCGGTAGCCGTCGGCCGCATGCCGCTCCCAGTCGTAGAGGGGGTTGTCCCAGCACTGCCCGTCTTCGCTGAAGTAGTCCGGCGGGACGCCGGCGATGCAAGTCGGGCTCCGGCTTTCGTCCAGCTGGAACAGCTCAGGATTCGCCCAGGTGTCCGCGCTGTCCAGCGCAACATAGATCGGCAGGTCGCCCATGAGGCGCACACCCTGTTCGTTCGCGTATTCCCTGAGCTTCCGCCACTGTTCGAAGAACAGGAACTGGACGGACTTGAGGCTCTCCAGCTCTGCCCGAGCCGTCCTTTCGACTTCCCGCAGGGCTTCGGGGTCGCGCATCGCGTGAGGCTCGTCCCATTCGGGCCAGGGGCGCTGGCGATACCGGTTCCTCAGGATCTCGAACAATGCATGGTCATGCAGCCAGGCCGGATCGTGGACGGCCACGAACTCATCCCGCGCCTGCCGCTGCGCCGGCGAGGCCGCCATCTCGAAGCGTTCGCCAACGCGGGCCAGCAATTCCAGCTTGAGCGGGAGCAATGCGGGAAAATCCACCCGCTCGCGGGGCAAACCCCGGAAGGGCGAAAGCTCATCATCCTTGACGAATCCCTGGTCGCGCAACGCTTCCAGGTCGATCAGCAAAGGGTTGCCGGCGTAGGTGGACGGCGACTGGTAGGGAGAATCGGCGTAGCCGACCGGCCCGACCGGCAGGAACTGCCAAACGCCGAAGCCCATCGAGGCCAGTGTGTCGATAAAGCGGTATGCGTGGTGGCCCAGTTCGCCGATGCCGTATTCGCCCGGGAGGGAACTCAGGTGCAGACCGACCCCGGCCCGGCGTCGAGTTTGCACGGTCAGGCAACACCAATGGGGTTTATTTTCCCGTACATTCCAAATGGTATATGCTGCGGCACATTATATGGGAGGGCGCTATGCGTACTGCAAAGATTTTCAAGAACGGCCGTAGCCAGGCTGTCCGCATCCCCAAGGATTTTGCCTTTGAGGGCGTCACTGAGGTTGCCATGCAAAAAGTTGGGCAAAGGCTGATTCTGGAGCCCGTGCGCAAGTCCTGGCTGACGCTGAACGATGAGAGCGATCCGGTGGGTGACGATTTTCTGGCCGAACGCCCCGATATATTTTCAATCAGTGAACGCCGGGTGAAGAAGGGAAGCCCATTGGATTTGCTGACGCGATGATTGCCTCCCATGCTCTGGTACTTGATGCGACACTCGTGGGCAATAACCAAAAGCATTTCTCTCAAGTAAAAGGGCTCCAGCTGGAAAACTGGTTTACCGGCAACTAGGTAATAGGCAAATAAACAATTTAGGGAGAGAGTGCCTCAGCGTTCTCTAAGAATGCGCACAAATAACTAGTCCCTCCAGCACCAGATCCGGCACCGCAATCATCGGCGTCTCGCACCAAAGCTGAAGCTTCTCGGCATCGCCGCCGGTCAGCATGACCAGGGCGGATTCTCCCAGCACGTCCTCACGCAACCGCGTGCACATGGCGTCGATGCCTGCGGACAGGAGTTTCCAGACTCCCGATTCGATCGCTTCGGCCGTGTCGGCATGGACGGTGCTGCGCGGACTCACCGGGGGTGCGTGAACGGCAGCGGACAACATCCCCAGACCGTCTTTCTGCCGAAAGTAGCCCGGGACGATCCAGCCGCCGCAGTGCTGATTGTCTTGGGCGAGCCCGTCCACAGCAATAGCGGATCCGGCATCCACGACGATGAGGGCTTTATGGGTTCGCTGACGCGCCGCGCGCATCGCCAGCAACCGGTCCGCTCCGAAGGTTTCGGGTTGCGCGTAGTGCAGGCCGATCTCCCCACGTGCCGATTCGGAAGTGGCCCAAACCACTGGCTGGCCCCACGCCTTCTCGATGCCTTCCCGCAACTCGTCTCCGGGAGTGCCCTGCATGGTCGAGACCGCATGCAAGGTCTCTTCCGGGTCCCGGCGCCTGTTCAGCGTCGCATGCAGCCGATGGATGTCGGAGATCGGGGCGGCCCCGAGCCGCAGGATCTGGCCGTCCCGCTCCTCGCCCAGCTTGGCGCGGGTGTGGCCGAGGTCCAGCAGCAGGGTCATCGCCGTTGCAGGCGCACGTCGGCACTGTCGAAACGCCGCACGCCCTCTTCTCCTTCGACCTGCAGGCAGCCACGGTCGTCTACGCCCAGCGCACGGCCCGTATATGTCTGATTTGTTCCGGTCACATGCACCTCGCTGCCTTTGAGACCGTCATACGAATCAAAGTATGCCTTAAGTTCACCCGGAGCGCCACCGTCCATGCGAACGAGGCAGGCGGAGACCGCCCCGATCAAGCCGGCGGCCAAGTGATTCGGGTCGGGGATTTGCCCGCAGGCACGGGCGATCGAGGTTGCCGGACGGTCTACTTCCGGCACATCTTCCACATTGATGCCGACTCCGACCACGCAACGGGTCTGCCCGCCGCGGGCACGGCATTCGGTCAGGATCCCGCCGAATTTCTCAGCACCGTACATCAAATCGTTCGGCCAGTTCAGGCAAGGCTGCCCGAGGCCCATCTCTCGCAAGCGCTCGGTCAGGGCGATGCCGGCCCACAGAGCCAAAGCCGCCGGCGCTTGTGCCGGGAAAGTATGCAATACCGAAAAGCAAAGGGCTCCGTCGGCCGTCTCCCAGTTCCGACCCTGACGGCCTCGGCCCCCGGTTTGGTGGCGTGCGACCTGCACCCGGTTGCAGACATCGTCGTCGTACAGGATATCGTTGGTAGAAGCGACCTTATCGATCATCTCGATTTCACCGAGCCGGGCGCACACCTCCTCGGACAGAGCTTCGGCGATCCGCTCAGCATCCAGCGGCAAGGAAGAAGAAAATTCAGTCAAAAAACTTGACCGCTAAAAAGCCACCCCAGCACATCGTTCCCAAATTTTCAGATATCGAGGTCATTCTGAAGTCTGACGCTTTTGGATGAACGCTCCAACAATTCCGGTAATAGTCACCCCGACTAGCATACTCGCAACAAGAAGTTGATTAATTGAAGCCAGGTAAACAGCCCCCCCTATTGATACCAAGCACAACAAAAAAGCAAAAAACATGCCTAGACGGCGGTATCCAAATTCACTGGCTACCACCTTGTGGCGGAATTCTTGTTCAGACTTGGTGTATTCGAGAATTTCCTTCGCCGCCCCCGGGCAGATATTTTCATACTGCGCATAGAGTTCAGGGTGAGGCAATGGCCCCTTGAACTCTTCCTGACGGATAAGGGTCTTGCGACCTTCTTTACGAAAAAGGCTTCCCGCCTTATTTGCTAGAGGCTTCTTGCCGGGTGTCCGAGACATTGATAAAAGCCTGTTGCATATCCCGCCCGAGGCACTCAAGGTCGCTCTTATAATCCAAGGCATCAGGACAACTGATCGCTTCCTTCCCAAAAAGGAACCTGAATGAAGTGAGGCCATCCACCAGACCCCGGCTGAAAGCGTGAATTTTGTCCATTTAGCTCAGTCTCCTTACCCCTCACGGAGGAGTTTGACTATTATACTCGCGACGACTGGACAACTAGACGCGCCAGAAAAATCAGCGACAGGACTCTCGACCCGTGCTGTTGAAACGAGTACATTTCTATCCAGTTCACACCTTGCGGCTACGCCGCTCTTTTCGTGCTTCAGCTATGTCCTTGATGACTTCTTCCATGATTTCCTCTTCGGAACGGCCAGCATCCTCAGGCGAAGGTTTGATTCGCGCAAAAATCTCATCAATCCTATCCGCAACCGCATTCCGGTCCACCACCCTTTTGGGGCTGAAGAGAATGCCGCCATCAACGACGGATGCTTCCATCACATCACCCTCGCGTAGACCTATTTGCTGACACAATTCGGCAGGAAGAGCGACCTGGAACTTTGGCTCTATGGTAACCAGCATTTTGGCCCGAAAACGGAAGAACGTATTCCCCTACATTATGCATCTGTTCATCTCCTTAAACAAAAACGGCCCCGCACGAGGCGGGGCCGGATGTGAGGTGCCTGGCGATGTCCTACTTTCACATGGGGAAACCCCACACTATCATCGGCGATGAACCGTTTCACGGTCGAGTTCGGAAAGGGATCGGGTGGTACCAGTTCTCTATGGTCACCAGGCGAAAAAAGATTTGGATGATTCACAAGCGCTCAATCAAGCGGAAGGTCTGAAGTAGCATGGTCAAGCCTCACGGGCAATTAGTACTGGTTAGCTTCACTCATTACTGAGCGTCCACATCCAGCCTATCAACCTGGTATTCTTCCAGGGCCCTACTGGGACTCGAAGTCCAGTGAAACCTAATCTTGGGACAGGCTTCCCGCTTAGATGCTTTCAGCGGTTATCCTTTCCGTACATAGCTACCCGGCAATGCCACTGGCGTGACAACCGGAACACCAGAGGTACGTCCACTCCGGTCCTCTCGTACTAGGAGCAGCCTCCCTCAAGTTTCAAACGCCCGCGGTAGATAGGGACCGAACTGTCTCACGACGTTCTAAACCCAGCTCGCGTACCACTTTAAATGGCGAACAGCCATACCCTTGGGACCTGCTTCAGCCCCAGGATGTGATGAGCCGACATCGAGGTGCCAAACACTACCGTCGATATGAACTCTTGGGTAGTATCAGCCTGTTATCCCCGGAGTACCTTTTATCCGTTGAGCGATGGCCCTTCCATTCAGAACCACCGGATCACTAAGACCTACTTTCGTACCTGCTCGACATGTCTGTCTCGCAGTTAAGCACCCTTATGCCTTTGCACTAAACGCACGATTTCCGACCGTGCTTAGGGTACCATCGCGCTCCTCCGTTACTCTTTGGGAGGAGACCGCCCCAGTCAAACTACCCACCATACACTGTTCCTGGCCCGGATTCACGGGCCTAGGTTAGAACCCCAAACATGTCAGGGTGGTATTTCAAGGTTGACTCCACGACCGCTAGCGCGGTCGCTTCAAAGTCTCCCACCTATCCTACACAAACAGGTTCAAAGTTCAGTGCAAAGCTGTAGTAAAGGTTCACGGGGTCTTTCCGTCTAGCCGCGGGTACACTGCATCTTCACAGCGATTTCAATTTCACTGAGTCTCGGGTGGAGACAGTGTGGCCATCGTTACGCCATTCGTGCAGGTCGGAACTTACCCGACAAGGAATTTCGCTACCTTAGGACCGTTATAGTTACGGCCGCCTTTTACCAGGGCTTCGATCAGAAGCTTCGCCGAAGCTAACCTCATCAATTAACCTTCTGGCACTGGGCAGGCGTCACACCCTATACGTCCTCTTACGAGTTTGCAGAGTGCTGTGTTTTTAGTAAACAGTCGCAGCCACCTGGTCACTGCGGCCTCCAGCCGCTCGGGGAGCAAGTCCCGTCACAGCCAAAGGCGCACCTTCTCCCGAAGTTACGGTGCCATTTTGCCTAGTTCCTTCACCCGAGTTCTCTCAAGCGCCTTGGGATTCTCACCCCGCCCACGTGTGTCCGTTTAGGGTACGGTTCTGCGTAACCTGAAGCTTAGAGGTTTTTCCTGGAAGCATGGCATCAGTGGCTTCGCCCCAAAAGAGGAGCTCGACATCACGTCTCGGAATTGCCGCACCGGATTTACCTGGCACGACTTCCTACACGCTTGAACCGGGATATCCAACACCCGGCCCACCTGGCCTTCTCCGTCACCCCATCGCAGTTACGCAAAGTACAGGAATATTGACCTGTTTTCCATCGACTACGCCTTTCGGCCTCGCCTTAGGAGCCGACTAACCCTGAGCCGATTAACGTTGCTCAGGAAACCTTGGGCTTACGGCGTGCGGGTTTTTCACCCGCATTATCGTTACTCATGTCAGCATTCTCACTTCTGATACCTCCAGCGAACCTCCCGGTTCACCTTCAACGGCTTACAGAACGCTCCTCTACCATGCGTCCGAAGACGCATCCGCAGTTTCGGTATGTAGCTTAGCCCCGGTAAATCTTCCGCGCGGACTGACTCGACCAGTGAGCTGTTACGCTATCTTTAAAGGATGGCTGCTTCTAAGCCAACCTCCTGGCTGTCTGAGCCTTTCCACATCGTTTCCCACTGAGCTACAATTTTGGGACCTTAACTGGCGGTCTGGGTTGTTTCCCTTTCCACGACGGACGTTAGCACCCGCCGTGTGTCTGCCATGATTGCACTTTCCGGTATTCGGAGTTTGCCATGGGTTGGTAAGTCGGGATGACCCCCTAGCCATAACAGTGCTCTACCCCCGGAAGTGACACATGACGCTCTACCTAAATAGATTTCGAGGAGAACCAGCTATCTCCGAGCTTGATTAGCCTTTCACTCCTATACACAGCTCATCCCCCCATTTTTCAACATAGGTGGGTTCGGGCCTCCAGCCGGTATTACCCAGCCTTCACCCTGGCCATGCATAGATCGCTCGGTTTCGGGTCTGCTCCCAACGACTAAACGCCCTATTAAGACTCGGTTTCCCTACGCCTTCCCTATACGGTTAAGCTTGCCACTGAAAGCAAGTCGCTGACCCATTATACAAAAGGTACGCGGTCACCCCGAAGGGCTCCCACTGCTTGTATGCATACGGTTTCAGGTTCTATTTCACTCCCCTCCCGGGGTTCTTTTCGCCTTTCCCTCACGGTACTAGTTCACTATCGGTCGGCAGAGAGTATTTAGCCTTGGAGGATGGTCCCCCCATGTTCAGACAGGATTTCACGTGTCCCGTCCTACTCGAATAACGTAGCTTGTCTTTCGCGTACCGGGCTATCACCGTCTATGGCCGGCCTTTCCAGGCCGTTCCGCTAGAGTCCACAACGCTTTAGGGCTAGTCCCCGTTCGCTCGCCGCTACTTAGGGAATCTCGGTTGATTTCTTTTCCTCCGGCTACTTAGATGTTTCAGTTCGCCGGGTTCGCTTTTAGATCCTATGTATTCAGATCTAAATGGCCCCGAAGGGCCGGGTTTCCCCATTCGGAAATCCCCGGATCAGAGCTTGTTTGCCAGCTCCCCGAGGCTTATCGCAGGCTACTACGTCCTTCATCGCCTTCTGCCGCCTAGGCATCCACCATATGCACTTGGTCACTTGACCATGCAACTCCAGACGATCCGGAGCCGCATTATTTTCTTATCATAACGATCGACTTGATTGAGATTGAAACCAAATCTCCCGAGGAGGGAAATATGGTCTCGCATGTGAATCATCCAAACTGTAAAACAACCACGCCGGCTTCAGAGACGACGCGAAAATCTTGTGTGACGGAAGGCGGGTTGGTGGAGCCAGGGAGGATCGAACTCCCGACCTCCTGCGTGCAAGGCAGGCGCTCTCCCAGCTGAGCTATGGCCCCGGCTCTTACCCGGTTGGTGGGTCTGGGTGGATTCGAACCACCGACCTCACCCTTATCAGGGGTGCGCTCTAACCGACTGAGCTACAGACCCGTATCGGGCGGCGCTGCCTGTCGGCACACCCTGCCAGTTCCGTCTGGTTTTCAGATCAAAGCTTGTGTGGTCGTCCGCCGAGCTGTGTTCTTGCTCTTAAAGGAGGTGATCCAGCCGCAGATTCCCCTACGGCTACCTTGTTACGACTTCACCCCAGTCATTGACCACACCGTGGTGATCGCCCTCCCTAAGGTCAGGCAAACCACTTCTGGTGCCGCCAACTTCCATGGTGTGACGGGCGGTGTGTACAAGGCCCGGGAACGTATTCACCGCGACATTGCTGATTCGCGATTACTAGCGATTCCGACTTCACGGAGTCGAGTTGCAGACTCCGATCCGGACTGAGACCGGCTTTGAGGATTAGCTCCCCCTCGCGGGTTGGCAACCTACTGTACCGGCCATTGTAGCACGTGTGTAGCCCAGGCCGTAAGGGCCATGATGACTTGACGTCGTCCCCACCTTCCTCCGATTTGTCACCGGCAGTCTCCCTAGAGTCCCCACCATTACGTGCTGGCAACTAAGGATAAGGGTTGCGCTCGTTGCGGGACTTAACCCAACATCTCACGACACGAGCTGACGACAGCCATGCAACACCTGTCTCCGCGCTCCTTGCGGCACCCCACCATCTCTGGTAGGTTCGCGGGATGTCAAGGCCTGGTAAGGTTCTTCGCGTTGCATCGAATTAAACCACATGCTCCACCGCTTGTGCGGGCCCCCGTCAATTCCTTTGAGTTTCAACCTTGCGGCCGTACTCCCCAGGCGGTCAACTTATCGCGTTAGCTTCACCACTTGACCCTCAAACGGGTCCAACGGCTAGTTGACATCGTTTACGGCGTGGACTACCAGGGTATCTAATCCTGTTCGCTCCCCACGCTTTCGCACCTCAGAGTCAGTTTTGGCCCAGTAAGCCGCCTTCGCCACTGGTGTTCTTCCGGATATCTACGCATTCCACCGCTACACCCGGAATTCCGCTTACCTCTGCCAAACTCTAGCCGAACAGTATCAAATGCAATTCCCAGGTTGAGCCCAGGGATTTCACATCTGACTGATTCAGCCTCCTACGTGCGCTTTACGCCCAGTAATTCCGATTAACGCTCGCACCCTCCGTATTACCGCGGCTGCTGGCACGGAGTTAGCCGGTGCTTCTTGTTCAGGTTAAGTCAAGGCCCGGAGGTATTCGCTCCGGGATTTTCTTCTCTGATGAAAGTGCTTTACAACCCGCAGGCCTTCTTCACACACGCGGCATTGCTGGATCAGGCTTTCGCCCATTGTCCAATATTCCCCACTGCTGCCTCCCGTAGGAGTCTGGGCCGTGTCTCAGTCCCAGTGTGGCTGATCGTCCTCTCAGACCAGCTACAGATCGTCGCCTTGGTAGGCCATTACCCCACCAACAAGCTAATCTGACATGGGCTCATCCAGTAGCGCAAGGTCCGAAGATCCCCTGCTTTCTCCCGTAGGACGTATGCGGTATTAGCCCGAGTTTCCCCGGGTTATTCCCCACTACTGGGCAGATTCCCATGCATTACTCACCCGTCCGCCACTGTCCAGTTCCCGAAGGAACCTTCTCGTTCGACTTGCATGTGTTAGGCATGCCGCCAGCGTTCAATCTGAGCCAGGATCAAACTCTTCAATTAAGACGTACACAGATCCGAAGATCCGTGATTGTCAGATATGCAGAGTCCGCCCTGTCCGTTGAAAATCACAAAATTTTCTCAGGCGTGGCGTTCTGCCAGGTTTACGTTGAACACGCGACCCGACGAACGACCACACAAGCTTTGTATCTGATAACCGAATTGTCAAAAATCTTGCCCCGTACCATGCGAGGCGGCGGACAAGTTTAGCATAGGCAAGATTGACTATACATCTAATCCTCTAAAACCTTGACTGTATCGCCTACGTCTATACGGTATTCATCGATAAAGCTACGTAGATTCTCACGAATAGCATCGTGCACATCTTCCATGTCTACGCTACTAGTAATCATTATGCGAAAACTCCGTTCAACCGTGTAAGTCTCTGGAGGAAACGGAGGCGGAAGCGGTTCCAAAGTTTTCAACTGAATTTTCAATTTCCTCATCATGTTAGCCTCATTTCTCCTCTCTTTTTGTTGAGGTTCACAATATAACAAAAACATATATTCGCCTATTACATCTCATAATCGAGCGGTCCAATTTGGTGGCCGAACATCAGCCTCCACGGAACTTTCACGGTATACTAAACCTCCGAGTCCCATGCCTAATCTGGCTTGAGCATCTCATCGCAGAAAGAACGCTGACTCGCGTAGAAGGGCTTCGAAATTGCCTCCGCAGTAGAAACAACGACCTTCATCTGTCGCTTGAGCCCACTGAACTCCTCGTCAGGTACGTCTAGGTGTTTGCCGATTCGGATAGCGCAGAAAGTACCAAGACTCACCACATCAGAGATAACGCGTGCGACGTGGCTATCTCGAAGCAGCTGAAGTTCGTCCGAAGGCCGCATGGCACGGTCGCGCATCAAATCCATAGCGTTGCAGTCGGCATGAGTTAGATGACTCGCCATGCCATAAATATGCAAAAGTGATCGAATTGGAACGAGTTTCTGGTTGTCCAGCTCCAAGCGGCTCAGCGTTTCGATAAGTTCAGAAAACGACCATTTATGCTCTAGGCGTTGTCGGTCAGCTTTTTTAAGTTTGAGGGTGTCTCGAATCATCTGTGGATGCTGGAGCAAACGAAAAATGTCTCGGTTGTTCCGGTCTGTTTTAGGGAAAACTTTTTCAGCATAACCCGCTTTCCGCGCAGTTTTACGGTCTGCCGCCTCACCGAGTGGTGTCCAGAATTCCCATACAACGGCAGCCTGTTCGCTCGGTGGGCTCAGGGTAATAAAAAGTATTTTGACAGCGCACTCGTAGTAGGTGCGTAAAACTATTTCAGAATCCCAATAGAGGCCGTTCATTACGAGAACAAGAACGGCATGTCCACGGTCGCATAGATAGCCAAACAACATGCGAAGCGTGCTACTGACGTCGTCCATATCTGTTTCGTGATCCATATCGGCAAGACGTTGCTGCATCACAAGTGAGTTTTGCGCCTCTCGTACTAGTGTCATGTCATACATATAATGTCGTACATTAGATGCTAAAATCCCCCGATGTTATTCTGCATGGGAGGATTGGCAGCCATGAAACGATATACGGTGACCCTGGATCAGTCGGAACGAGAAGGCTTGGGCGCGATGACCCGCAA
>Ga0209543_1002189_pt1 | contig 14778 bp, 13 predicted proteins | sample MesohylFT_FD_187296 | JGI IMG/M metagenome (GOLD analysis project Ga0209543, IMG submission 187296) | Host-associated microbial community of the marine sponge Aplysina aerophoba from Gulf of Piran - sponge mesohyl, lysed by freeze-thaw... | ecosystem: Host-associated > Porifera > Sponge >...
TCCTGCATCGCTACCGCCATTGGACGCACGCCCAGATCCACGAAACCCTCGTCGACCTCCTCCAAATCCAACGCGAAATCCACAGCGGCCTCTTCGCCGTCATGGACGGCACCTTTGCCGGCGATGGCCCCGGCCCCCGCGCCATGCGCATCCACAACAAAAACATCATCCTCGCCTCCGCCGACCAAGTGGCCATCGACGCCGTCGCCGCAAAACTCATGGGCTTCGACCCCATGTCCATACCCAAAATCCGCATCGCCCACGAAATGGGTCTAGGCATCGGCAACCCAACCCAAATCGACCTCAAAGGCGACGACATCGCCAACGTCAAATGGGACTTCTCCCCAAACGAAAACACCTTCGCCTCCCGCGGCCAGAAACTCATCTACTGGGGCCCGCTAAAACCATTGGAAGGCATGCTCCTACGCTCACCCATCACCCCCTGGGCCTTTGTCGCCTCCAACCTCTACCACAACGAATTCTGGCTCCGCTTCATCGGGCGAAAACGCGTTTCAGACGCACTGAAGACGCCTTGGGGGGAGTTGTTCAAGCGGTATTGAACCTCTCGATTCGCGGCTACCGACTCGATTGACGCTAAAACGCATATGAGTTAATCTAAAAGGACTGGCGCTCAAGCATTTTCGGCTTTATCGCCATCCGATTAAGTGGCCCCGTGGTGTAGTGGTCTAACACGCCTCCCTGTCAAGGAGGAGATCGGCAGTTCAAATCTGCTCGGGGTCGCCACTCTTCCCTGCATTCGCCACCAAAGCTACAATTCGTAGCGTCGCGACTGATTCCACTCCGCCTCGGACCTCATCTCATGAAACTATTCGAAGCAGCATTCCCATTCGCCGATGACGTGCTCGCGTTGCCTGTCGCAGACATCGACAATGCCGCCGAATACTACGCCAAAGCCTTCGGCCTCACCGAAATCGAACGACACGAAAACCCCGTCCCAACCGTCATCATGGAGCGAGACGGTACGCGGATCGGCTTCGCCGTCAACGGCGGTGACCCAACCCAAGACGGTGCCGCGATCCGAGTTACCGATGCCCAACGTGCCAAAGACGAATTCGAAGCCAACGGCGTAGAAACCGGCAACTGGCGAGTCGACGAACGCGACGGCCAGAAACTCCAAGTCTTCTTCGTAGTCGCTCCCGACGGTCTCTGCTACTACTTCCACCAAACCATTGACTGATTTTCAGTGCGCGGCAACGAATTCGCGAAATCGCTCATCCGCGACCGCAATTCGTCGCGTCGAGCCTAAAGCCTCTTGCCCTTTCGCCATGCAACAATGAGGTTAAGCACCACCTCTGCTATTCTGACCGAAATGCGCTTAAACACCACCGATTAAAACCCCAATCAATGCCCATCAACGAAACCCAACTCAACGGACGCATCGCGACTCTGTTGGACCGCATGAATGCGCGTTGGAGCGCATACGGAGAAGCCCATGGTGCCTTCGGAGGCAACCAGCGACAACCCGACATCCTCGTCCACCAGCAAGGCCTTCGCCCCGTCGTCATCGAAAACGAATACCTTCCCGCAAACACCGTTGAACCAGTAGCGACTTCAAGGCTCGGCGAGAATCTAGACACCAACATCGTCGGAACATCTGGCAACATCAACGCTGTCGTCGCACTTCGCTCGCCGCGCGACCTCCACGACTGCCGCAGCCACGACCAAGTTGACAACCTTCTGCGCGGCGGCATCCAACTCGAATACGCCCTCTACACCGGCAAGACCAACGAAGATTTCAACCGATTCCCCCAACAAGGATTCATCCCCGGCAACCTGAAAGACCTCGCCGCATTCATCAGCTACGCAGCCGTCCCCGAAGACGCCATCCAAACCGCCATCGACACCCTCATCAGAGGCATCGGCGCATCCGCAACCATCCTCCGCGAAGCGTGCGAGGTGAGCGAAAGCACCAAAGAAGCCATCACCGACATCCTCAAACAGGACTATAGCGATCAAACCTTGCGCACGGCCGCAACGATCATGATCAACGCCTTGGTCTTTCACTTGAGCCTGTCTGGCAGGCATGGGATGCCTAACTTCAATGACACTTGTCGTAAAGGCATACCCGTTTCTGGTCTGATGCAAGAACAGTGGAACCAGATTTTGGACGTCAAATGCAGTTCGAGGTTCAAAATCGCTGTCAAATTGCTTCAAGGCATTGCCTCAATCGAGCATGCAGATCGTGTTTTGGACGTCATGGTGGGAACTGCAGGAAGAGTTCATAGCATAGGCGTCGCAGAATACCAAGAACTCTTCGAGTTCGGCGGCGCGGACAACGAATCGAACATCCACAGAGTGTTTCAGATCTGCCTGTCCGAATATCACTCTGATCACCACGAAAACCTCAAACTGGTCCCGGAAAGTGATTGTGTTGACGCCCTGCACGGTCAAGCATTAAGATGCTGGAAACGCCCTTCAAAATACCGAACGAACATAGCCATCGATAGTCAAACAGGGGAGTCGGGGTGACGAACAGAACTCCGTGCGAATCAATCATTGAGCGTTGGTGGCGAGCCCTCGGAACCCAAACGCGAGGTCACATAGCGGGTGGATTAGTTCTTGTGGAGAACCTGCGAGACATGGGCGACGAACTTGATTTTGATCTCGATGCCCATAAGGCTGGTCGTAGCGACCAGCTCAGAAATGCAACCCGCGCGAAAGTGCAAAGTATCTTGGCTCGTTTCGGAGAGGAACGAGTATTGCTGAAAGAAGGCGGGCGTACCAGCCGTGGACTGGTGCGTAGTCTGACGCCATTTCTAAGAGATTTATCAGGCGCTGGCTTGGAACTCCTGACCGCAGATGAGCGAGAAGCAGAGTTCGATAGAATGCAAACCATCCTCGTTGGTAAGGCGAGGAAAGTGTTCGACGGGGAGAGACTCTCGTTCGAATTCCGACATCGTACCGCTTCGCGTGAAGTTATCCGAGTCATTTTGGATGCTGCCCATGAACGAGGAAAGGCTGGCGATGTCGCCGAGTATTTGGTCGGGGCAAAGCTCGCGTTGCGCTTTCCCGAGTACGACATTAGAAATTCTGCTGTCAGCGCAGCAGACGACCAAGGAGCGAACCAAGGCGACTTTCAAGTAAATGATTGCGTGATCCATGTGACAGTGTCCCCAAACAATGGACATTACGACAAATGTCTACGTAACATCTCCGACGGTTTCCGAGTATTCCTTCTGGTGCGAGATGACATGTTGGAAAGCACGCGCCGAATTATTCGCCAGTTGACCGACGCCCAAGCATCCGTGGAATCGATCGAGTCATTCGTTTCGCAGAATATCGAAGAATTAGCGCACTTCGCCGGAATGCGGATCCCCCAAAACCTAAAGGCCCTGATCGAAAAATACAACGAGAGGGTCGCCGCGGTAGATACGGATTTGTCCTTGCAGATCAACATTCCGGCGGGCCTGGAGTCCTAAAATGGTGATCGCTTCACGAGAGGTGCCGTTCGCGACGTCAACTACCGATACCTCTGAGATACCTCTGACGGCCATCGAGTACTTTGCGGGCGTGGGATTGTTCCGAATGGGACTGGAACGCGCCGGCTGGAGCGTTGAATTCGCGAACGACTGGGATGGTGAACGCGCGCAGATTTACGAGGGTTTTTTTGGGGACAAATACGAAATCCGGGACATTTTTTCCGTGTCGCACGAACAGATACCTCACGCGACATTGGCCACCTGTTCTTTTCCATGCATCGACCTTTCGTTGGCTGGAAAACGGCAAGGAATCCATGGGCAGCATACGGGAGCATTCTGGGGATTTCACGAATTGTTGAAGTGTCAAGGTTCAAACTCACCGCCCATTGTGTTGTTAGAAAACGTTCCTGGATGGCTGTCCTCCAACGGGGGAGATGATTTCTACGCAACAGCCACGGCTTTGAACGACCTAGACTACGCTTGTGATGTCTTTGTGGTAAACGCGAGATCATTCGTTCCCCAGAGCAGGTCGCGTGTTTTCATGGTGGGAGTTAAGGGTGCCACCGCAAGCACAGGTTTCACGAATCCACGTAGCACGAGACTCATGCCTGCGAAACTGAAAAAACTGGTCGATGCGAACTCGGCGATTGATTGGATGCAACTAGATGTTCCGGAACCCCCTCCCTTCAGAAGTGAAGGTTTTTCATCCGAAATCGTTGAGGAGATTCCCGACGACAGCAGCCTATGGTGGCCACAGGAAAAAGTCGAGAAACATCTGCGAATGATGTCACCCGCGCACTTGGAATTCGTGAATTACTTGACAAATCGTGACGAAATCAGCCATAGAACATTTTTCCGTCGACGTCGTGTTGTAGGCCAGCGTGCCGAAGTCCGGTCAGATGATATTGCCGGGTGCTTGAGAACTGCGGTCGGCGGAAGTGGAAAACAATTCATGGTTTCGGTTGGGCAAGGCTCGACCCGCATGAGGACGTTGACGACGAGAGAATATGCACGATTACAGGGCGTGCCCGATGAGTATCCAATTGTCGCAAATTCCGAACGTCAATCGCTCAGCGCATTTGGTGATGCCGTATGCGTCCCCGTGATTTCATGGATAGCCAATGAAGTGTTGAATCCATTGACAGTTGCCTTGTCTCATAAACGTTAGCAATGCTGTCATATTTCGTTCCCACGATCAAGCGCATCACCCCCACCGCCATCCAAACCGCCCACATCATCGACACCCGCAAACTACTAGACCGCCGCGTCCTCATCGACCTCCTAAACCTCCCCGAATCCATCCTCGAACCCCTAGACCTACTACGCCTAAAATGGTGCTCCGAACCCAGCGTCCACGGCGGAAAACCAACCGCACCGAAAAGTGTGCGATAGTGTCTAGGATTGCTGCAACGCAAAATCATGGCATTTGATGATCATCCTTTCGAATCTGAACAACTCGTTCCAACGTTACTACGCGTGCCAAGCAGCCTATCGCGACTGCCGCCGCCGAAATTCCCGCAGAAACGGTTTATGTCCGAAGCCCGTGACCTCGCAGGTTCACTAGCGAAACTAGCCGGTTTTTCACCGGGCACATACTCCTCGAACAACCTCCCACCGTTTCAACAGATCCAAGCGGTATACGACGGTCTAATTTGTGAGATCGACGCCATTATTGTCGGTGCGAACGCCCTGGACCTATGCGAAACGCTTTATAGACGTCACGAGGAAATCACTGGACATATGATCCGTCTCAAGCACGGATCAGTCATTGAACAAATGACTGGGCGGGATACGAGCCCTTCAATCGAGGCCGAACAACATTGGTCTAGGGTCGCTCCGTACACTGAAACGCTGCGTTGGTTGATCGAGTACTGCGTCAAAACAGCTTCCCCGACTGGCAGAAAGATAGGAGGGTCAAAAATAGAAAGGCTCATTGCAGTTGCGGGGGTCTGTTTCGAATGGGATTTGATGTGGGAGAACATTACCCGCAATGTTTTCAGTTACGAAACTCACGTCTCATCCAAGTTCGCCATCACTTTCTACGCAACTGATCACACACGACTAACATGGCGTCGAATCGATGCTGAGCGCTTAAAGTACATACAACGTTCCGACAAACATCTCGCGAATTCAATGCGACTACCAAGCCCAGAATCCTCGATGGAAAAAGTCATCAACTTGCCGGAGTTTCAGATCTTAGAAGAACCGTTACAACATGAACGTGGATACAAGTTGAGTGATTGGTTGAGGTTCGCCTATGGTTTGATCGATTCATTTGAGGCCCCTCAATATTTCAAGACATGCGGTTCAAAAAAACTCAGTAATTTTCTGTCGCGCAAATGGCAATTGCCCCCTGACCGATTGCAGCGAATCTTGATCGATCACGCGATGTCAAGGGCAACGGTAGCCAATCTCAGTGCTAAAGACCTTGAACCCGTCGCGAACGCTCGGCGCGATTCGAGACTTTTGCGGCGTCCCGTTATCAGTTTGGATCACAGGAACAGGACGCTTTATTTATATGGTTTGGAAACTGTCTCAATCGGAATAAAGATGGTATTCCGCACAATTTTCCGTCGGCAACAATTATTGCCCGGCAACACTGAAGGCGGCCCACTAGTCACCGCAATAGGTCGACTACAGCAAACCTTAGGAAACGAATTCAGAGACTACATTGCGAATCTTTGCCGAGAAAGCAACTTCGAAGTCCAATTGGAGAAAGGCCAGGTTGGCAACGAATCTACACCGCAAGGGGAAGGGTTCGGTCCCATTGATGTTTTCGTCGTCGATCGCAATCACAAACGGTTCGTCTTGGTTGAAGTCAAAGACGTTGCTGACGAAGGGTCAGTTCCCAAGAAAATGCAGGAAGACCGCGACCGCTTTGTGAAATTTCAGGTCGGCTTAACTAAGCAAACCGAGTGGTTCGCCAATAGGATCAATGGATTGAAGCATGAGTCATGCTTGTCGCAAGATGAAAAGTGGTCCGTTGACGGAGTCATCGTCGTGCGAGAACCACGACTGTGGATGTATTCGCATCCCGAACCACTGAAAATCGTTCACGAACTACAGTTTCTGCGCGCGCTCAAAAACGGAGGCACATTCGTAACCAAGCCTACCCCGTAAATCCATACGCCAAAGAAGCCATAAAACCGCCATCCACGCCATCCACGTCAACGACTTCATCACCCTCGACTAACGCCCACCCACCTCAGCGAAGACTCCCGTATCATTCCCTCAAGAATGTAAGGAGTCCCCCGAGGAAACCACCAAATGAAAATCACCGATCTCAAGTGCGCCATCATCGGCGATAACCCTATCGTCCGCATCACTACCGACGCCGGCATCGAAGGCCTCGGTCAAGCCGAGTGGACGAAGCCCTATCTCAAACCCTTCGTTCTCTACTACCGTGATGCCATCCTTGGCCAAGACCCTACCGACGTCGAGCGTGTCATAAGCCGTATCCGCAGGCTGGGCAGCTTCAAGCCGTGGGGCGCTGCGGTCAGCGCCATTGAGGTCGCGCTCTGGGACATCGCCGGTAAAGCAGCCGGAGTACCCGTCTACAAACTCCTCGGCGGAAAAGTCCGTGACAAAGTCCGCGTCTACAACGGCGGCATCCGCGTTCCTCTCAAAGGCAACGATCCGGAACACTTCGCCGAAAACATGGCCGAGATGAAGGAGTTCAAAGAGGGCTTCTCCATCATTAAGCAGGGCATCTCGTTCCACTCCCAAATGGCTGCCGAAGTCCCTAACTATTTCTACGGCGAGTTGCCCAAATACGACGGCCCGCCGCGCGGCGGCGTACGTCCACCAGTCGGCGGACCGCTGACTGAACAAGGTCTGAAACACACGATCGCCTGCGTCGAAGCGATGAAAGACGTCCTCGGAGACGAGGTCGGACTAGCCCTCGACTGCGGCCCCGGAATGACCGTCCATGACACTCTCCGTCTAGCCAAAGCCCTCGAACCGCTCAACATAATGTGGCTCGAAGACACCATCACCGGCGATTACACGCCGTATGTCCTGCCCGAGCTTTTCCGCGAGGTGCAGATGCAGACCTCCACACCGATCCACACCGGCGAGCAGATCTACCTTCGTCAGAACTTCAAAGACCTCATCGAATCCAAGGCCGTCCGAGTCATCGGCCCCGACCCGCTCGACGTTGGCGGCATCGCCGAACTCAAGTGGATCGCCGAGTTCGCCGACATGCACGGCATCATGATGGCACCACACGGCGTCGCCGACGGCATCATCGGAATCGCCGCACACGTCCACCTCGCCGCAACCCTCCCACGCAACTACATCGCCTTCGAGTACCCCGCCGGCAAACCCGAATGGTGGTACGACATCATGGACGGCCTACCCGACCCGATAGTCGAAAACAGCCACATCAAAGTCTGGGACACCCCCGGCCTAGGCGTCGAATTCAACATCCCAGCCGCAAAGAAATATCTTTCCGATGAGGATAAGAGCTTCTTCGATTAGATAGCGAGAGCGTTGATCGGATTCCTGAGCGAATCGAGTTTTCAACTCCACAGGAATTGCCAGCCAATCAATATTGGCTAGATCATGTCAATTGAGTCTTGGAATGCGCTTCAACTAAGATCATCAATCCCGATTGGGTCTTCGATACGTCTCATTTCAACGTATGGTGCGCCGTTTTTCGTCACCAACACGGGGTCGCCTGTCTTTTCGATCTCGTCGATGATCTCAAAACACTTCTGTTCGACTTCTGCTACGTCATATCTTTTCATTCTTCATTCCTCAAAACAGCTTTCATTAGTGCGTTCGAAATACCTAAGAATATCCGACTTACATCTAACCAAACCCCCGCCAATACCTCCGACCTTCCCAACGAACCATCGTCCCCCAACCCGGCGGACTCAAATGGCTGCCCAATACCGTAATCCCCTCGCGTTCCGCTCGATCCAACACTTCATGCCGTAACTTCATCGCTGCCGCCGGATCAGTGTCCAGCGCAAACGGCAAATCGGTGTCCGTGGCATGCATCGGGTTGATCAAAATATCACCCACGAATAGCGCGCGCTCCTTGCCCGAGGCCAACATTAACGCCATGTGCCCCGGCGTATGACCCGGCGTCGGTACGGCCGTCACCCCTGGCGCGAGCTCCGTCTCGCCGTCCATCAGATCCAAAACCCCGATCTCCTCCAGCGGAATCACGCTCCGCTCGATCGGCTCCATACCAAACTCGCTGTCGTCGTACGGAACCGTGAAGTGATCCCAATCCGCACGATGAACCGTATACCGCGCATTCGGAAACACCGGCACATCCTTGGTCGCCGGATCGATGTTCCAACCCACATGGTCTGCATGAAGATGCGACATAAATACCGTATCGATCTCGTCAGTCTTCACACCCTTGCGCACGAAATCATCCATCAACTCCGCCGCCGTCGCGGAGCCCAGCATCTTCCCATGCGGACCAAACCCCGTGTCCGCGATCACATTCTTTCCTCCAGAACCCATCACAAACACACCTAGATTCATCAAGAAGTGCTGACCCGAAAAACACTCCGGAAACATCTCGTAGTAGTGCGACCAATGCTCCAAAGGAGTATCCGGAAACATCAACCTAGGGTCGAACTGCACGCTCCCGTCGCTAAGCGACGTAACCCGAATGTCTCCAACGTACAGAACCGAATCTGCCATGAGATCAAAGCCCCTTCCAATAGCGCTTGCCTTGCCATCGCACCATCATCCCCCAACCCGGAGGACTGAGATGGCTGCCCAGGACGATCATCTCTTCGCGCTCAGCCATATCCAACAGATGGTGACGCGTCTTAATACCTTGCTCCTTGTCCGTGTCCGGCCAATACGTCAGCTCCGTATCCGTCGCATGCATCGGAGAACCCAGAACATCTCCGATCATCAACGCACGCTCGCGCCCCGACGAAATCAAGAGGCTCATATGCCCCGGAGTATGTCCCGGCGTGTGAATCGCCGTTATCCCCGGCGCCAGTTCAGTCTCGCCCTCCATCAGATCCAACACCCCCGCCTCATCCAACGGAATCGCGCTCCGCTTCACCGCATCGCCACGAAAATCCGCAAGAACCTCCTTAGAAGTAAAGTGCTCCCAATCCGCACGATGAACCCTATAACGAGCATTCTCAAACGTCGGTTCTGACAGATCCTCGGGCCGAGTGTTCCAACCCACATGGTCCCCATGCAGATGCGTCAGGAACACCGTGTCGACCTCATCCGTCCCGATCCCCTTACGTTCGAAATCATTCATCAAATCCGCCGGTGTATCCGCGCCCAGCATCTGACCATGTGGCCCGAAACCCGTGTCAGCAACCAGAGTTTTGCCCGCTGAACGCATCACAAACACGCCCAGATTGAGTAGAAAGTACGGCTTCGAGAAATACTCCGGGAAGATGTCGTAATACTGCTCCCAATGCTCCAGAGGCGTTTCTGGAAACGTAATCCGAGGATCAAACACCACTCGCCCATCGCTCAGCGAGGTGATCGCGATGTCTCCGACATTAAGGACGTCATTTTGCATCGCTACAGTTTAGCAATGTTGACGTCAAGGTGAATTTACGTGCTACTGCCCAGCGAAACAATCCGCGGAGTTAGCCACCGCCTCATCGAATGCGGGATTCACCGCAGCCAGTCCCGACGCGTACAGCGACTGGTCAACCTTGTCGAGAATGCACATCGCCGATGAGTCGGTAATCTCAGCGCCGTCAGGAATGCCCGACAACTCGATCCCGCACGTTTGCGATCCGAAGAGCAGTGAGACAAAGTCGCCAGCCTTCGCGGAGTTACGCGAACCGATCTGAGTGAACGCCCGAATTGATGTCTGGGATGGTTCGTCGGCATTGTCGAGTTCTTCGAGCAGACACGACAGGTCAGCGTTTTCAACATTGCCAAGGCTCGTCGGCAAGTTGAGGAAATCGGTGGGCGTGCCGCAATCATTGAATGTTGAGGCGACCTCAAAATGCTCCTCGTTGGTCGGTACCCAAATTCGATCGAGGAACACTTCGCCAAACCTAACCACGCCCAACGCGTCGACCGCACAACGAGCGGCATTTTCCGTCATCTTGGAGCCATCCTCCATCTGATGTCCAACCTCGCCTTGGCGGCATTTGATGTCAGCAATCATGAATGGCGTGAAATTGGTGAAGAACGAATCCATAGCCGCGCTGTCGGCGGTGTCGGGCTGCACAACCGGTGCGAAATAGCTCGCGGCACCAAGCTCATCAACCATGCATTCTTGGACATCGATGAACGTCTTGCCAGAACCGATCGGAGTTCGGTTCGGTTGATTGGCGTACAAAGCCCTCTCGAACTCGTCTCGCTCCTCCTGGTCGAGGCAGAAATGAGCTGTGATCCACTGTTCGGACACCTCAGTAGCGTCGAAGATGCCGAATAAGGGTTTGAGGGTCGGATCTTCCAAAGTTTCCCCGATGCATGACAAGGTGTCCGATGACAAGTCGGCACCAATGATGTTGATCCTACCGGCAGCGATATTGCGCGTCGTGGTGTCACTGAGACACTCATCGAACTGCAGGAGGAGACTGATTGACGGTTGCGAGCCCACCGTGAAGAACTGCGCAAGGCGCTCGGGACCGCCGGCAAAGGCCGTCATACATGTCACTTCTCCCACCGGGAGCGCTCGCAAAAAGCCCTCCACATCGTTCACATAGTCAACTAGGACCGGATCGAAACCCACCGCGTCAGCGTCGAATTCTCGCGCTTCCACAGTCGCTTGGGCCAACAAATTGTCGGCTACCTGAGTCGCCGCGATATTAGCTGCTTCGGGATCGGTTCCGTTAATCAAGATGACGTCGAATGTCAGAGTCGCGTTGGCCGGAATGACCGGTGGTGAACCCGCCGCGCCGTATGCCAAATCCGGCGGTATCACAACGCGCCGTCGTTCCCCCACCTTCATCTGCGTAATCGTCATCTGCCAACCCGGGATTACCGCGTTGACGGGGAAAACGGCCGGCTCCGACCGCGTATATGAGCTGTCGAAGATGCACCCATCGTCGAGCCAACCCGTGTACTGAACATCAACCTCCCACGTCAGCATCGGCGTAGCGCCTTCGCCCTCCTTTAAGGTGATGAATTGCAGACCGTTAGCGTCCGTCGAGTAGTCGCTTTCAACGACCTCGTCAAATTGCGGCGCTTGAGTCGGATATGCGTTGTTCAAGCAGGTCGAGCCCCACTCGTCGAACGCCGTCGCGAGCACGTCATCTTTTGTTATCTCGCCGTTACTTGCCGACGTTTCGTTGGCCATATCGATCGTTGGCTCTGGCATCGCCGCCGGTTCTGTCGGTTCGGGCGTGGGAGCAGTCGTCGGCGAAGGCAACGCGGCAGTCGGTTCTTTTTCACTGGAACAACCTACGGCCAAGACCAAGATCGAGGCTAGAGCCAATGCGGCGACCGTAAGGCCGATACGCCCGGGGAGCAACAATCGAACGGGCAGTGAGAACTTTGCAGCGCGCGATAACTCGGTACTAGACAATTTGGGACGGCTCGGAAATTGGGATCGATTGACGGACTGTGTAGCGGATCGAATCAGCGCCAAGCCGCGAACGCGCAATCGCTCAATTCTACAAAATCCGCCTTTAACTACCTTTGCGATGCACGCGTCAGCGCGCCTACCGACATCACCCTCAGACCGGTGCCACGTAGTCCACGAACACCGGACTCGTCCAAGCCTTCTCCATATCCGACTGCGTAACCCGAACCCAATACGGATTGATACCAGGTCTCGGTGAATCGTCTGCCACCGAAAACTCAACTCGCTGCGGTCCCGGCTCCGGCGCCATCTCAACCGCGACCGCACGGTCTAGCTGACCCAGTTCGACGCGCCGCGGTCCGTTGACCAGCGAACCGAGCGTCGTCGGTATCCGCACCCGGTCCGCCGCCGCAAACGTGATCCGACGCGCACCATCTTTACCGTGATCGCCATACTGCGAACTTGCAATCACATCACTCGTCAGCGCAACCTCGATGCCCGTCTCATCCGTCCCATCAATATCAAGCAACAACCCACTCGTATACCCGCAACCCCAATACGACCAGCTCACACCCGAATCCGACGATTCCGTAACCTCCGACCTCGGACTATCAAAACGAATCTTCTCGACATTCTTGATCGAACCACCAGATGTCGTAACCGAACCATCCCAAACGACGCCCGAATAACTCGTCTCACGACTCGCTCCTTCCCACGTAACCCGGACACGATTCTCCGACCTACCAGGCGACATCTCTTCGCAGTGAATCAATTCCAGTCCTCGGAACAACTCCACCCGTTCCAACGGACCCGCGCCCAGGATCTTCACCGAGATCTCGGGTGATGCCGCCGTCGAGAACTCCGATCCCATCATATGACCATCTGCCGAGACAGCAGCCACGATCCGAACGCCAGAAGTCGCATACACCCGCCGTGCCTTCATCCCTGCTAATACCGCGTCTAGCGTCAACTCCGTCGCATACACGCCCGTCAACCCGGCCTTCTGATACCGCCTCAACTGATGACCCGGCTGATCATCGCCAGGCCGACCCGTGTAGCAATCGCTGCCGCCGATGAATCCCATCTTGTAGTTCCGCTCGATCGACTCCCTCAGAAACCATTCGAACTGACCGTGCGTCGACGTGATCTCCAGTGCCGGCTCGATCGCCGGTTCATGGTACTGGAGGTCCGCGGCAATGCCACCGACATGAGGCGTCACGACAACATCCGAGTATCGGAACTCCGCATGCATCTCTCGTACGTGCGGCAGATCGGTCTCAAGATCCCAATCATCGATGTGATCGGCGTGTGCCGAACGTCGCAACTCCTGATCAAACCGACGGAAATATACGTTATGATGGCCGCCCCGGTCCGTTGTCGCCGACCACTCGTAACCCGGCAGCGACACGAATCTACCAGGTTCGTAGTGTTCCCGCTCTGCCTTCTGCTGCACATCGTACGCACCCGTCGAGATCGCCGGATCATTGCGTTGGAAACCGGCGAAGTGTATGCCTGCCACATCCCTCGCATACTGGAAAAAGTCGCCGATCTTGTAGGGATCCACTACCTGACCACCATGCGGGTCTCCCCAATAAAGGTGTAACTGGGACTGAGTCTCAGTTGCGACGATTGGATTGCTCACACCCTCCAATCCCGCATCCGCATCGCGAGCCACAACCCGATGCTCACCCGTCTCAGTGATCCGACATCCGTCGATCCAAACCACACCCCCGCACTCATCGTCAAACTCAATCTCGTCGGTCCCAACCGCGATACCAGCACCACTAATCGAGACGGTCCCGCGATAAGCGTTCGCTGGATTACCCCAACGATCTTCCGCCTTGACACTGATCCGAAAATCCTCGTCGGCAGCCGCGTCCGAGGGCGCAACCACCACCAAACGCACCGCATCACCGCCGACAACTGACAATTCAGGCCGTGCGGAGATCGGAACGAAATCCCCCGAACCATCAACGTCGACCTCGATCCAGAAATACCGTCGAGGCTCAATAAACGTCTGACTCCGGGCACCCGGACCGCCACCAGACGTATCCCCAAAAGTAACCAAGACCTCTTCCCCCTCAACCAAAGCTCGACCGGTGTTCACCAAATTCACGGCTGTCAAATCCACAACCTGAGTCGCTAACTCTGCGCCATCCGGTCCCCGAACACTCAAATAATCCGCCCCACCCGCATCATGAACCTGCGGCAATTCCCAATCCGTGTCCGAATCCGTCCCGATCCGAACGATGCCACCAGACTCCAAACCGACCTCTCCCACGACAAAAACCAACCGCCAACAACCAAATTCTCCCGCAACCGCATCCTCCGCATCCAACAACCGAGCACCTCCGACACTTTCGCTTTCCCGCTCAGCCAACCCGATCGGATCCATCGACTCTGACATTTTCAAACCTCCTAGAATGACGCACCCGCGCCCCCTACATCATACGCCCCCGCCATACCCGCGCACGGGTGCTGTGCACAACCCTCCCCTTTGATGCCAAGGGGGAATTAAAGGGGGTTTAGATTCGGCATTCCGCTTTGCACTCCCTTGCCCGGCCCCCCGTCATACCGCGCGGATCCCGTCATACCCGCGTTGCCCTACGTCATACCCGCGCACGCGGGTATCCAGAGAAAAACAAACCACGCCATCCCCCGCCGTCCCCCTCTGGATTCCGGCTTTCGCCGGAATGACGCGGGGGTTGGCGCCGCAATGACGCGGGGGTTCTCGCCGGAATGACGTGGGCTTGGCGCGGCAATGACGGCAGTCGACCACAACCCCCCATCCTTAAAATCCTTCCCCATCCTTCGCATCCTAGTTCAAAACACCCCCCCCAGTCCTTGTGATAATAT
>Ga0209543_1002191_pt1 | contig 14766 bp, 10 predicted proteins | sample MesohylFT_FD_187296 | JGI IMG/M metagenome (GOLD analysis project Ga0209543, IMG submission 187296) | Host-associated microbial community of the marine sponge Aplysina aerophoba from Gulf of Piran - sponge mesohyl, lysed by freeze-thaw... | ecosystem: Host-associated > Porifera > Sponge >...
GCGCGATCCCGAAGCGCCTTGCCGCTCCTCGGCGCGACATGCCGCCATCAACCACCGCCCTCACCACCCGGCGGCGCAGATCATTCGAAAGAGGTCGTGTCATGCAGGCTGGCCTCCTTCACCAGCCCGCATCTTGAATCACATCTGCAATCGATTGAAAATTCCAAAGATTCTATAAGCTCGAAAAATGCTCTAGTCGTCCCGGACCCCGGGCCTCCTCCCGGGGAACGGATCAGGGCGTGGAGGAACGATGAAGGCGAAGGGAGCGAGGATGCCGGCACAGGAGAATCGGATTCTGCGACTGCCCGAGGTGATGCGGCTGACCGGGCCGAGCAAGGCCACGATCCATCGCCGCTACCGTGACGGCACGTTCCCGGAGCCGGTCAGGCTCGGCCCTCAGTCGATCGGATGGTGGCGCGCGGAGATACTCGAATGGCTCGAGTCGCTCCAGCGCGCCGGGGCGGCGCTCGACGAGGCCCGGAAGAGGAAAGCCGGGCGCGGGTGATATGCCCGGGGTGAGGCAGCGGGAAGTGGCGGCGGGGAAGCGCGGCGCAGCGCGTGGCGTAGGTGGAAGAGGATGGCGTCGATACCCGCTGCGGTGTGGGATTCAATGGAGGAGGGAATTCGCGATGGTTTCAAAAAATACTTATAAAGCAATGACTTAAGTAAAGGAAATGGCGGAGGGAGTGGGATTCGAACCCACGGTACGGCTTGTCACCGTACAACGGTTTAGCAAACCGCCGCCTTCGACCACTCGGCCATCCCTCCGGCGGTGTCCCGCGCGGGCGCGGCCCCGTTGTTTACAGAGCCGGCCGGAACGCTGTCAACAACAGGGCGCGCTGCCTACTCCGGCGCCTCCTCGCCCGCGAATTTCCAGTAGGTGTCCTTCGTGACGACCTTGCCGTCGTCGTTCAGTTCCCAGATGTCGCAGCCGAGCCAGTTGATCTTGTTGCCGTTGGTCTCGGTGCCGGTGACGGTCCACTCGGAGCAGCCCCGGTTGCCCCCGACCCAGTGGCTGCGAATGTGCCAGTACATGTCGGGGATGGTGCGAAAGCGCCTGTGCGCCATGTCGCGGATCTCGTCGATGCCGCGCGCGCGCCCGCCCTCAGGCGGCACGCCCCGCGAGAGCAGCCAGGACGAGTCCTCGGCGAAGTGCCGGACGATGCCCTCCACGTCGTGCCGGTTGTAGGCGTCGCAGACCTCTGTAATCACCGCGAGATTGCGGCGTTCGCTGTCGTTCATTCGTTCTCCCTCGCTAGGTGGTAGCGCCGGCGGCAGCCGGCCAATCTTCGATCGGACCTCCCACCGGGGCGGCGTCGAGAAGATGCCCGTGGTGGGCCAGAAAGTCGTCGATCACATCGACCAAGGCGGCGCAATCGGCCTCAGTGATGAGCAGCGAGAGCGCCATGTAGCCGCGCCGGGTCGTGAAGAACCCCTTGTCGATCAGGTGGAGATGCAGGAGCTGGCGCAGGCGCTCGTCCCGGGGCTGGATGTCGCGGATGGAGCGCAACGGCTCGCTCTGAAAATGCATCGTCATGATCGAGCCGAGGCCGGTAACCTGAAAGGGCGCCCCGTGCTTGGCGGCGAGACCGTTGAGGGCGTCGCGCAAGGCGATGCCCGAGTCGTTGAGCGCCACCTGCACCTCTGGCGTGAAGACCTTTTCGAGCCCGGCGGCGCCGGCCCTGAGCATGAGCACGTTGTTGTTGAAGGTGCCGTGGTGGACGAAGGCGCCGGGCTTCGAGGGATCGTAGCGCGACATGATCTCCGCCGGGCCGCCGAAGGCGCCGCAGGAGATGCCGCCGCCGATATATTTGCCGAGCGTGGTCATGTCGGGGGCGATGCCGAGCTGCCCCTGGCGGCCGTTGGGCCCGACCCGGGAGGTCATCACCTCGTCGAAGATCAGCAGCACGCCGTGGGCGGTGCAGGCCTCGCGCAGCGCGCGCAGAAAGCCCGCATCGCCCGGAATCGCGCCGGACGCGCCCTGCATCGGCTCGACCAGCACGGCGGCGAGGCGCGCCGCATTCTCCGCGATCAGGCGGGAGGCTTCCTCCGCGTCGTTGTAGGGCGCGATCACGAAGGGGAAGGGCAAGTTGATCGGCGCGCTCTTGCGGCCGAAGTAGATGGTGCCGCCGTGATAGGCGCCCTCGAACACCATCACCAGGTCCTTGCCGGAGACGGCGCGGGCGGTGACTAGGGCCATGGAATTGGCCTCGGTGCCCGAGTTGGTGAATCGCACCTGCTCGATGGAGGAGAAGCGGGCGCAGACGAGCGTCGCCAGCCGCTCCTCGTAGGGGCTGGACGAGCCGTAGGCCATGCCGTCGTCGAGGGCCGCGGTCAGGGCCTCGCGGATCACCGGATGCGAATGACCGTAGAGGCCGGCGGAGAAGTCGCCGACGAAATCGGTGTAGGTGTGGCCGTCGAGGTCGGTCAGCGTTGCGCCGGCCGCCGTCGCGATTGCGAGCGGGAAGGGCGTGTAGAACATGCCGGTGCGGGTGTTGCCGCCGGGCAGGCTCTGCTTCGCCCGCTCGTACTGCGCCTGGCTGGCGGGATTGGCGCCCACATAGCGCGCCGTCACCTCGTCGACCGCGCTGTGGAGGTCGAGATTGCGGCCACTCACGTCGGGCCTCGTTGCCATGTCGCGCCTCGCTGCCGATTGAGCGGCGGACGATAGCCGCCCGGCCTGCGGCGCGGCAAGGGCATGTCCACGCCGAGCCTCGGGTCAGACAGAGGCGGCGCCGCCCATGGCGAGCGAGCTCGAGGCGCGGAAATCCACGTCCTTCGGGTGGCCGTCGAGGGCGAGGCGGATGGCACGGTCGAGGCGATCGGTGAAGGCCGCGATTTCCTCCTCGGTGACGGTGAGCGGCGGGCAGATGCGGAGGAAATTCTTCACGCAGATCACGATCACGCCGCCGAGTGCCGCGTTGAGGCGAATGCGCTCGGCCATGGCGGGGTCGGGCGTACGCGCCTCCTCGTCGCTCACGATATCGAGCATCTGGTAGAGGCCTTGGCCGCGCACGTCGCCGATCACCGCGTGGGCGTCGCGCAGGCGCTCCAGCGCAGTGCGGAGCACCTGGCCCGAGGTTGCAGCTCGCTCGTCGAGCTTGTCGCGCAGCACGATCTCCAGCTGCTTGTCGGCGACCGCCGCCGGCAGCGGATCGCCGGAGTAGGTGCCGGCCCAGGGGAGCCCCGCCTTGCCGCGCGCCTGCTCTGCGATCTCGCGCGTGGTGACGGCGCCGCAGATCGCGAGCCCCGCGCTCATGCCCTTGGCGAAGGTGACGATGTCGGGCGTTACGTCGTAATGCTGGAAGCCCCAGAGCTTGCCCGTGCGTGCCGGCGCAAGCTGGGCTTCGTCCAGTACCAGCAGTGCGCCCTCGGCCTCGGCAAGCTCTTTGAGCCGGGGCAGCCACTCCGGCGGCGGCACCACCATGCCGCCCGCGACCAGCATGGTCTCGGCCAGCACCGCCGCGATGTCGCCGCTCGTGATGTGGTCGATCAACTCGCGCGATTGCGTGAGGCAGGCCACGTCGCAGGCGGGGTATTCGAGGTTGATCGGGCAGCGGTAGCAGAAGGGCGCGTAGATCGCGGGCGCATTGGCGGGCGCCAGCAGCGGGCCCAGATGGCGCCGCCGGGCGCCGCCGATGGTGGTCACGGATTCCACCGCAAGGCTGCCGCCGTGGAGTCCCCGGATCACCGAGAGGATGTCGTGCTTGCCGGAGACCGCCAGCGCCATGCGCATGGCGACCTCGTTCGCCTCCGAGCCCGTGACCGCGAAGTTCACGACCTCCAGCCCCTCCGGCAGGGTGGAGGCGATACGCTCGGCGAAGCGCACGAGATGGGGGTTCGAGTACCACGAGTTCTCGTGCCAGAGCTTGCCGGCTTCGGCGCGCATGACCTCTACCAGCTCGGGGTGGCAGTGGCCCAGCACGTTGCACATCATGCCGGCGGTCAGGTCGTAGTAGCGCTTGCCGTCGACGTCGTAGAGCCAGATGCCTTCGCCGCGTTCGAACTGGATCGCCGGCTGGTAGCGCCAGCCATAGACGCGCGCGGCATCCCGCGCCATCAGGTCGGCGTGGGCGTTGGAAGGCGCGTGGGGCGATGCGGTGTCAGCCATCGTGCGCGACCGGGAGCGCGACCGATATGTCGCGGAGGATCGGGTCGGTGGCGACGGCAATCTCGTTCTCGATCTGCGCGCCGCAGCCGGGGCAGCAGAAGAGCCGGAACTCGACGGCATCATCCACGAAGAGGGAGGGATCGCCGATCAGCGGGTTGGAGTCTGAGACCGGCCGCACGTCCTGCAGGCAGGCGTCCTTGTAGTTGGCATCGAGCGGGCCGAGCGAGGCCGCGCAGTCGCCGCACGCCCAGTAGGCGCCGGCTGCATCCTCGCGCAGGTCAAGCGAGTCGGTTGCACGCAGTCGGAGATCGCCCTTGCGCTCAGGCTGCGGCGCCGCGCCGTTGGTGAGCCGGGCGAGCCGGTCGGCCTTGATCGCGGCGCGATTGCGTGCGGTCGCCTCGATGTCGACGGTGACGTCATCCTCGCCCAGCACGGCCCCGAAAATCTCCCGCGCCGCCTCCGGCGTGACGTTATGGTGCAGCAGGTCGTGCTGGATCTTCGCGGGGTCGCGCCGCATGGGGTCGCCGAAGCCGCCGCCGCCGGACCAGCGCACCGCGTAGACATCCGCCGGATGCTGGTCGAAGTTCTCCTGCCGCAGCTCCAAGTGCTCCGGCCTGCCCGAGACCTGCGAATGGTCGTCGATCATGCGGCTCTCGGCCATGCGCTCCAGGATGTCGCTTTCGCGGATGAACTGGTAGGCGTTGGTGGTCGACGGGAAGCCCCCCATCATGCCCGTCGAGGTGGGTGTCGCATTGCCCGACGACAGCGTGTCCTGGGTGATGCGCTCGGTGTTGTGGGGGATGAAGCAGGTCTCGGCGGAGAGCCCGCCGCGATACCGGCCGGCGCCGCCCGAATCCGGCAGCTCCTTGCGGTAGAGCACGAGCAGCGGGAAGTTCTGCTCGTTGTGCTCCACGTTGGGGAGCTGGCAGATCGGCGTGCGCGCCTGGCCGCCGGTGTTGATGCCGTCGGCATGGGCAAACGCGCCGATGGAGCCGCCAATGGGGTCGATCAGCAGGTAGCCGTAGCGCTCGCCCCACTGGTCGATGCCGCGGAAGAGCGTCGCCGGCCACTGGCTGGTACCGCCGATGCCCATGATGTCGCCGCGCAGCTCTTCGTCCGAGAAGAGCATCTTCGAGATCGCGTTGTAGGCGGGGTAGAGCGATATCTCCATGGACTGGGTGGGCGCGGTGGAGACGCTGGCCGGGAAGTCCGCGCAGTTGAGCGTGCCTGCCGTCGGGTCGAAGTCGATGTGCCGGAGCGCGCCACCCACCGCGAAATACTGGTCCCACGCGAGCAGCTCGTTGATCGCCACCATGACCGAGCCGCGCCAGCCGGAGTAGGTGGCGTTCATGGCGCCGTCCTGGGGCGCCGTGCCGTCGTTGTCGAAGATAAGCCGGTCGCCCTTCTTGGTGACCTTGATCTGGACCCGGTGGGTGCGCCGGTCCCCCGGCCGGCAGGCCTCGACGTAGGTGCGGTCGCTCCAGGCGCCGTCGGGTAGCCGCTCGAGCTTGGCGAGGAAGGCGGTTTCCGCATTGTCGATGATGCGCTTCATCACGCCCTTGACCGTGCGCGGCCCGTAGCGGCGGACAAGCTGCAGCAGGCGCTCGCGCGCGCTCATGTTGCCGGCGAGCTGGGCGCGGAAGTCGAGCGCCACCATCTCGGGCTTGCGCGAGGAGCGCAGGTAGAGCTCCTCGATATCTCGGCGGACCACGTCGTTCTCGACGATCTTCACCGGCGGGATCAGAATCCCTTCGTCGAAGGCGCTCTCCGCGGCGGGGCAGAAGCTCCCCGGCGTGATGCCGCCGATGTCGTACTGATGCAGGCAGTTGGTGATCCAGCAGAAGAGCTCGCCCTCCCAGAACACCGGGCAGATCAACATCACGTCCATCTGGTGGGCGGCGCCGACCCAGGGGTCGTTGGCGAGGAACATGTCGCCTTCGCGGATGCCGGGGTTGTCGCTGCGGTTCTCCAGGATCCACTTCACCTGCGTGTCGGTGACGCCCGACATGTACTGCATGTAGGGGCCGAAATAGACGAACTCCGCGTCCTCGGTGAGGATCGAGGGATTGAGGTCGAGCGCGTAGATCGCCACCGGCGAGCCCGAGATGCGCTGGATGGTGGCGCCGTGCTCCTCGTTGATGTTCCAGAGGTTGTGGCGGATCACCTCGTAGGTCACCGGGTCGATATCCGTCTCCCAATCCCGGTGGAGGGTGAGCTTGTCGGAGATGCTGAGCTCGCGCGGCGGCACATAGGGCTTGGCCACGCCGTCGAAGTGGGTGTCCGTCATCTCGCTGATGCGCCGCATGGTCGCGACCTGTGGGCCGGTATTCATGTCTCGTCTGCTCCCCTGAACCCCGCCTGGAGCGCGGCCGCCGTTGACGGGCCCGCGACAGGCCGCGGCTGCGTCGGCCCTTTGCCGGCTGCCGTGAGCGACGAAATGCTAGAGCGTTTCCGTGCGAAACGGAAACGGCCTAAATGTGGATCGCCCGGCCGGCGACGGCGAGCGCCGCTTCCTTCACCGCCTCGTTGAGCGAGGGATGGGCGTGGCAGGTGCGCGCGATATCCTCCGCAGAGCCGCCGAACTCCATGATCGCGACTGCCTCGGCGATCAGCGTGCCGGCGTCGTGGCCGACGATGTGGACGCCGAGCACGCGGTCGGTCTCGGCATCGGCCAGCACCTTGACGAAGCCGTCGGTCGCGGACATCGCCCGCGCCCGCCCGTTGGCGGCGAAGGGGAAGCGGCCCACAGTGTACTCGATATCGGCGTCTTCCAGCGCCTCTTCGGTCTTGCCCACCGTCGCCACCTCGGGCGCGGTGTAGACGACGCCGGGGATGGTCTCGTGGTTCACGTGTCCGCTGCCGCCCGCGATGATCTCGGCAACCGCGATCCCTTCATCCTCGGCCTTGTGCGCCAGCATGGGGCCCGCGATCACGTCGCCGATGGCGTAGACGCCGGGCACGCCGGTCTCGAAGCGCTCGTTGACCTCGACGCGGCCCTGGCCGTCCAGCGCGATGCCGACGTCGTCGAGGCCCAGGCCTTCGGTGTTGGGCCGGCGGCCGACCGCCACCAGTACCACGTCCACGTCCAGCGTCGTGCTCTCTCCGCCCGCGACCGGCTCCATGCTGAGCCGCACACCCTCGTTTGTGCGCTCGGCGCCGGTGACCTTGGTGCCGAGCTTGAAGGCGATCTTCTGGCGCCTGAGCAGCCGGTGAAGCTGGGTTGCGACCTCGCCGTCCATGCCCGGCAGCACGCGGTCGAGGAACTCGATGACGGTGACCTTGGCGCCGAGCCGGCTCCAGACCGAGCCCATTTCGAGGCCGATGTAGCCCGCGCCGATCACCGCCATACGCGCCGGCACTTCCGGCAGCGAGAGCGCGCCGGTGGAGGTGACGATGCGCTCCTCGTCCACCTCAACGCCGGGAAGAGGGGCGGAGACGCTGCCGGTCGCGATCACCACCGCGCCGGCCGTGACGGTGCGGGGCTCAGGCCCCTCGATGGCGACCGTGCCGGGGCCGGTGAGGCGGGCGTGGCCCTGCAGGTGGGTCACGTCGTTATTCTCGAGCAGGCCGGCGACGCCCTTGGTGAGCGCGCCCACCACCTTGTCCTTGTGGGCCATCATCGCATCGAGGTCGAGCTCGACGCCCGAAACCTTGACCCCGTGGCGGGCGAGCTTGGTCTTGGCGTGGGCGTATTCCTCGGAGGTATGCAGCAGCGCCTTTGACGGGATGCAGCCGACGTTGAGGCAGGTGCCGCCGAGGGTCGGCTCGCGCTCGACGCAGGCCGTGCGCAGGCCGAGCTGGGCCGCGCGGATGGCGGCGACGTAGCCGCCGGGCCCGGCGCCGATCACCAGGGCATCGAAATCATGTTCACTCATGGGGGCTCCGGCTGGCCTTGCGGGACTAGAGATCGAGCAAGAGGCGCTGAGGATCCTCGATGCATTCCTTGATGCGGACCAGGAAGCTCACCGCCTCGCGGCCGTCGATGATGCGGTGATCGTAGCTCAGCGCAAGGTACATCATGGGGCGAACGACCACGTCGCCGTCGACGGCGACCGGGCGCTGCTCCACCTTGTGCATACCGAGGATCGCGGACTGCGGCGGGTTGATGATCGGCGTCGACATGAGCGAGCCGAAGACGCCGCCGTTGGAGATGGTGAAGGTGCCGCCCAGGAGGTCGTCCAGCGCGAGCTTGCCGTCGCGGGCCTTGATGCCGAGGGTGCGGATCGCCTGCTCGACCTCGGCGAAGCTCATCTGCGCGGCATCGCGCAGCACCGGCACCACCAGGCCCTGGGGCGCGCTCACCGCGACGCCGATGTCGTGATAGTGCTTGTAGACGATGTCGTCGCCGTCGATCTGCGCGTTGACCGCCGGGTATTCGACGAGCGCGGCGACGGATGCTTTCACGAAGAAGGACATGAAGCCGAGGCGGACGCCGTGCCGCTTCTCGAACGCTTCCCCGTACGCCGCGCGCAGCGCCTGGACGGCGCTCGTGTCCACCTCGTTGAAGGTAGTGAGCATTGCCGCCGTGTCCTGCGCGAGCTTGAGACGCTCGGCCGCGCGCCGCCGCAGGCGGCTCATGGGCACGCGTTCCTCGCGGGTCGTGCGAGCGGGAACCGACTCTGGCGCGGTAGAAGAGTCGGGCGCAGGAACCGTTGCGGGCGCCGGCTTCGGCGGGGAAGCGACGGCCGGTGACGCTGCGGGTTGGGCAGGTTCTGCCGGCGGCTCTGGCTTCGCGGCGGCGCTGGCACGCGCCACGACGGCAGCGAGCACGTCGCTCTTCAAGAGGCGCCCGCCCTTGCCGGTTCCCGCGATCTGCGCGGGATCGAGGTCGTGCTCCTCCAGCAGGTGACGCACGGCAGGCGAGGGCGGCGGCACATGCGCGGCCGCGCGGGTGGGAACCGTCCTGGGCGCGGCAGGTGCCTCTTGCGCATCGGATGATTCGCGCGCGGCCGGTTCGGCCGCGGCGGTAGAGGCACCTGCTCCGGGCTCCAGGCGACCCAGCAGCGCGCCCACCTCGACGTCCGCGCCCTCGCCGGCGATGATTTCCGCCAGTGCGCCGGCGCTCTCGGCCTTGACCTCGACGGCGATCTTGTCGGTCTCCAGCTCCACCAGGGTCTCGTCGAGCGCCACCGCTTCGCCCGGCGCCTTGAGCCAGCGCATGACGGTCGCCTCGGTGACCGATTCGCCGAGGACGGGGACGGTGATGTCGATGGTCACGGCCCGGCCTCCCCGCCAAGAGCCTCGTCGATCAGCGCCCGCTGCTCGCGCTGGTGGACGACGAGGAAGCCCGTGGCGGGCGAGGCGGCGGGTGTGCGCCCGACGTAGCGGGGCCGGCGCGCCGCGCCGTCGAGCTCGGTCAGCACCTGCTCGATGCGGGGCGCGACGAAGGTCCAGGCGCCCATGTTCTCGGGCTCCTCCTGGCACCAGACCACCTCGGCGTCGCGATAGGGCGCGACCTCCACCATGAAGCTCCGGCTCGGGAAGGGCGCGATCTGTTCCAGCCTGAGCAGCGCAACGTCGTCGATGCCGCGCTCTTCGCGCGCCGCCAGCAGGTCGTAGTAGACCTTGCCGGAAGAGAAGACGACCCGGCGGGCTCGCTCGGGCGTGATAGCGGGGTCCGTCTCCCCGATCACCCGGGGGAAGCGGTTGCCGCCGCTCATGTCCTCCAGCCGCGACACGCAGCGCTTGTGGCGCAGCAGGGACTTGGGAGACATGACGATGAGCGGCTTGCGGAAGCTCCGGCGAAGCTGGCGGCGCAGCACGTGGAAGTAGGAGGCCGGCGTCGAGCAATTCACCACCTGGATGTTGCCGTCGGCGTAGAGCTGTAGATAGCGCTCGAGCCGTGCAGAGCTGTGCTCCGGCCCCTGCCCCTCGAAGGCGTGCGGCAGCAGCATGACGAGGCCCGACATGCGCAGCCACTTGGTTTCGCCGGCGGCAACGAACTGGTCGATGATGACCTGGGCGCCGTTCGCGAAGTCGCCGAACTGGGCCTCCCAGATCGCAAGCGCGTTCGGGTCCGCGATGGAATGGCCGTACTCGAATCCGAGCACGCCGGCCTCGGAGAGGAGACTGTCCGCGAGCTTGATCCTGGCCTGGTCCGGCCTGATGTTGTTGAGCGGGATGTAACGGGTCTCGCTTTCCTGATCGATCAGGCCCGCATGGCGCTGGGAGAAGGTGCCGCGCGAGCAATCCTGGCCCGAGAGCCTGATCGGCTTGCCCTCCAGCAGCAGCGAGCCGAAGGCCAGTGCCTCCGCCGTTGCCCAGTCGATCGGGCCGCCCGCCGCCAGCGCTACGCGCTTCTCCTCCAGCTGGCGCTGGATGCGGGGGTGCACGGCGAAGTCGTCCGGCACGCGGCTAATCGCCTGGCCGATCTCGGCCAGCACCTCGGACGCCACGGCCGTATCGCCGGGCCGTTCGTCGCGGGGCGCCGCCTCGATGTCCGCCCAGTCGCCTTCCAGCCAGTCCGCCTTGTTGGGTCGGTAGTTCTTGGAGGCCTCGAGTTCGGTCTCCAGCCGGGTGCGGAAGGTCTCCATCATGCGGTCCGCGTCCTTGACCGTGAGCACGCCCTCGGCCACCAGCTGCTCGGTATAGAGCTGCCGCGTCGTGGGCCGCTCGCTGACCGCGCGGTACATCGCGGGCTGGGTGAAGGCCGGCTCGTCGCCCTCGTTATGGCCGTGGCGGCGGTAGCAGAAGATGTCCACCACCACGTCCGCCTTGAACTGCTGGCGGTAGTCGGCCGCGATCTGGCAGACGCGCACGACCGCCTCCGGGTCGTCCCCGTTCGCGTGGAAGACCGGCGCCTGGATGATCTTCGCCACCTCCGATGGATAGGGCGAGGTGCGCGCCTGGCTCGGGCTCGTGGTGAAGCCGATCTGGTTGTTGATGACGATGTGAACCGTGCCGCCGGTGCGGTAGCCGCGCAGCTCGGACAGCTCGAAGACCTCCGAGCATGTCCCCTGGCCAGCGAGCGCGGCATCGCCGTGGATAAGGAGCCCCATGACCCGCTCGCGGTTCTTGTCGCGGCGCATCGCCTGCTTGGCGCGGACCTTGCCCAGCACCACCGGGTTGACCGCCTCCAGGTGCGAGGGGTTGGGCGTGAGCGAGATGTGGAGCGAATGGCCGTCTTCGAGCACGCGGTCGGCAGAGGCGCCAAGGTGATACTTGACGTCGCCCGAGCCCTGGACATCGCCGGCCGTGGTCTGGCCCCCCTGAAACTCGGAGAAGACCGCGGCATAGGACTTGCCCATGATGCTGGTCAGCACGTTGAGCCGCCCGCGATGGGCCATGCCGATGACGATCTCGTCGACGCCCTGCCGCGCGGCCTGCGCGATCACCGCCTCCAGCGCGGGGATGACGCTCTCCGACCCCTCCAGCGAGAAGCGCTTGGCACCGGCGTACTTCACGTCGAGGAAGCGCTCGAAGCCCTCGGCCTCGTGCAGATGGCGCAGGATCTCCGTCTTCTCGCCGCGCGAGAGCGACTGCCGGTTGCGCTCGCCCTCCATCATCCGCTGCACCCAGGCCTTCCGGTCCGGGTGCTGGATGTGCATGAACTCGACGCCGATGCGCGCGCAATAGGTCTGCTTGAGGATCGCCATCACCTGGCGCAGCGTCGCCCGCTTCAGCCCGAGCACGCCGTCGACGTAGATGGGCCGGTCGTAGTCGGCCTCCGAGAAGCCGTAGCTCTTGGGGTCGAGCTCCGGGTGGTGCCGCTCGCCCTCCAGGCCGAGGGGGTCGAGGCTCGCGATGAGATGGCCGCGCACCCGGTAGGCGCGGATCATCATGAGCGCGCGGATCGAATCGATGGTCTCGGCCTGGACCGGTGCGTCCGGATCGGTGCCGGCCGCCGGCGGGCGGGGCTCCGGCAGCCCCATCTCCCGGTCCTCCTGCACGGCCGCCGGCGCGTCCTGTGCCGTGCCGCCACCGCCCTCGAAGGCGCCTTCGCTCTCGAAGATGCGGCGCCAGCTCGGGTCGACGGAGTTGGGGTCGCGCAGATACTGCGCGTGGAGCTGTTCGATGACGGCGGGGTCGGCCCCGCCGAGGAAGGAGGATGCGCCGTCGAGCCCGTTGCTCACGCCGCCCGCCCCGGCGAGCGGCGCCGCTCCAGCACGTCCAGCACCGTGGTGCCGATGGCGGCCGGCGACTCCGTCACGGTGATGCCGGCGCTCCGCATGGCCTCGATCTTGTCCGCCGCACCGCCCTTGCCGCCCGAGATGATGGCGCCCGCATGGCCCATGCGCCGGCCGGGCGGCGCGGTCAGGCCTGCGATGAAGCCCACGATGGGCTTGGCAAGCTTCTCCGCTCGCACGAAATCGGCTGCCTTCTCCTCCGCGCTGCCGCCGATCTCGCCGATCATCACGATGGCCTCGGTCTCGTCGTCGCGCGCGAAGCGGGCGAGGCAGTCGATGAAGTCGGTGCCGGCGACCGGATCGCCGCCGATCCCGATGCAGGTCGATTGTCCCAGCCCCGCAGCGGTGGTCTGCCCCACGGCCTCGTAGGTCAGCGTGCCCGAGCGCGAGACGATGCCCACCCGGCCGCGCCGGTGGATGTGACCCGGCATGATGCCGATCTTGCACTCGTCCGGCGTGATGATGCCGGGGCAGTTGGGGCCGATGAGACGGGTCCGGCAGCCGCTGAGCGCGCGCTTGACCCGTACCATGTCGAGCACGGGGATGCCCTCGGTAATGCAGACGACGAGGCCGATTCCGGCGTCGATGGCCTCCAGGATCGCGTCCGCCGCGAAGGGTGCCGGCACGTAGATCACGGAGGCGTCGGCGCCGGTCGCCGCGCGGGCCTCGGCCACGGTGTCGAACACCGGCAAGTCGAGATGAGTGCTGCCGCCCTTGCCGGGAGTGACTCCGCCCACCATGCGCGTGCCGTAAGCGATCGCCTGCTCCGAGTGGAAGGTGCCCTGGGCGCCGGTGAAACCCTGGCAGATCACGCGTGTGTCTCGATCGACGAGGACCGCCATCAACCCGCCCGCTCGATTGCCTGAACCACCTTCGCCGCGGCATCGCCGAGGTCGCCGGCCGCGATCAGGTCGATGCCGGCGCCATCCAGGATCTCCTTGCCCTTCTCCACATTGGTGCCCTCGAGCCTGACGACAAGGGGGAGCTCCAGCGAAACCTCCCGCGCAGCGGCGACGATTCCCTCGGCGATCACGTCGCAGCGCATGATGCCGCCAAAGATGTTGACCAGGATGCCGCGCACGTTGGGGTCGGAGAGGATGATCTTGAAGGCTTCGGTGACCCGCTCGCGGGTGGCGCCGCCGCCCACATCGAGGAAGTTGGCAGGCTCGGCGCCGTGCAGCTTGATGATGTCCATGGTCGCCATGGCGAGGCCGGCGCCGTTGACCATGCAGCCGATGTTGCCGTCGAGCTTGACGTAGCTCAGCTCGTGCTCGCCGGCGGCGCGTTCGGCCGGGTCTTCCTCGTCTGCATCGCGCAGCGCCGCGATCTCCCGCCGGCGGTAGAGCGCGTTGTCGTCGATGCTCACCTTGGCGTCCAGGGCGATGAGCGATCCCGCCCTCGTCTCGATCAGAGGGTTGATCTCCACCAGGCTCGCGTCGGTACCCAAGACTGCGTCGTGGACGGCGCGGGCGAGCTTTCCCGCCGCTTTCGCGGTCTCGCCGGAGAGGCCGAGGCCGAACGCAATGCGCCGCCCGTGATGGGGCTGGAAGCCGCTCGCGGGATCGATCGGCACGGTTACGATGGCTTGCGGGTTCTCCGCCGCGACCGCTTCGATCTCGACACCGCCTTCGCGTGAAGCGATGAGCGCGACGCAGCCGCTCTCGCGGTCCACCACGGCGCCGAGATAGTACTCGTGGGCGATATCGGCGCCGTCCTCCAGATAGACGCGGCGCACCTCGCGGCCGGCGGGTCCCGTCTGATGGGTGACGAGCACCTTGCCAAACATCGCCTGCGCCGCCGCAACCGCCTCGTCGCGGCCAGTGCAGACCTTGACGCCGCCGGCCTTGCCGCGACCGCCCGCGTGGATCTGCGCCTTCACCACCCAGACCGGTCCGCCGAGTTCGTCCACGGCGGCAGCGGCCTCCTCCGGCGCGAGTACGGGAACGCCACTCGGCACCGGCACGCCGAACCCCGCCAGCACTTGCTTGGCCTGATATTCGTGGAGGTTCATGAAGCCGTCCCGCCGCGCGACGATCGAAAGCGCGCCCTTATAGCACTCCCCCGCCTGCGCCGGCTATCGCGACGGCGGCCAGGCGCGCTCCGGACACGCCTTCTGCGCGACGCAAGTGGTGGCGCTACAGTTCCCGCTCCATTCAATCCCTTGAATTTGTCCCGCTGCAACACACGGATTATTTTTCATCCATGACCCCAATAACGAATTCGTATGTATCATTAGTCGCGACATTAAATTTAGCAACTTCCGGATTTATATTGACGAGTAAGCCAGGATTTGCGACTCTTGATACGGGACGAACGCAATTGATTGGGAAGAACGGCAGGTGCGTTCCAAGCACCGACGAAGGGACGGATACGCAAGATCGATATCCGGCGGCGACTGTGGAGGGTGCGATTCTCGTATGGCCATAATTTGGGTCATGCAGCGATTGCCAGGTCTTCGGATGAGCTGATGTTGTCGTTGGCTGCTCCGGAATGGGCACCCATAAGCCCGGCCCATGCCTGATCGAAGAG
>Ga0209543_1002192_pt1 | contig 14752 bp, 10 predicted proteins | sample MesohylFT_FD_187296 | JGI IMG/M metagenome (GOLD analysis project Ga0209543, IMG submission 187296) | Host-associated microbial community of the marine sponge Aplysina aerophoba from Gulf of Piran - sponge mesohyl, lysed by freeze-thaw... | ecosystem: Host-associated > Porifera > Sponge >...
CCCCACCGCCACCACCGGCCGCTGGCTCGTCAGCTCACCGCTGACCCTCAACAACGAACCAACAACAACCTTCCCCGCGCCGAGCGGCCAATACACCGCCATCGGAGTCGGCGCTAGCCATTCGTGCGCGCTGCGCACCGACGGCGCCGTCACCTGCTGGGGACGGAACGACTTAGGGCAGACCGACGCGCCGAGCGGCCAATACACCGCCATCGCAGTCGGCGGTGGCCATTCGTGCGCGCTGCGCACCGACGGCACCATCACCTGCTGGGGACGGAACGACTTAGGACAGACCGACGCGCCGAGCGGCCAATACACCGCCCTCACAACCAACAGTCACCATTCGTGCGCGCTGCGCACCGACGCCACCATCACCTGCTGGGGAGGGAACGACGCACGACAGACCGACGCGCCGAGCGGCCAATACACCGCCCTCACAACCAACAGTCACCAATTGTGCGCGCTGCGCACCGACGGCACCATCACCTGCTGGGGCGGTCAATACCTCGGCTTCCCGGACGGCTTCGACCCCACGTGCGAGCTGAACACCGACGGCACCATCACCTGCTTCGCCGGAGACCCTATGTACGCGTGGAGCTCGCCGAGCGGCCAATACACCGCCATCACAAACGGCTGGCTCTTTTGGTGCGCGCTGAGCACCGACGGCACCATCACCTGCTGGGATGGAGACTACGGAGCTGCCCGCTATGGCCTGATCGACGCGCCGAGCGGCCAATACACCGCCATCACAACCTCCAGCAGCCATTCGTGCGCGCTGCGCACCGACGGCGCCGTCACCTGCTGGGGACGGGACTACGAAGGGCAGACCGACGCGCCGAGCGGCCAATACACCGCCATCGGAGTCGGCGCCTACCATTCGTGCGCGCTGCGCGCCGACGGCACCGTCACCTGCTGGGGAGCGTACGAACGGCTAGGACCGTTCCTCTACTACGGACCATGAAACCTTGCAACACACCGCCATCACAACCGACACTTACCATTCGTGCGCGCTGCGCGCCAACGGCACCATCACCTGCTGGGGCTCGCACCGGGACTCTGATGGGAACTACATCGGGCTGGCCGACGCGCCGAGCGGGCAATGCACCGCCATCGCCGCCGGTGCCGGAGCAGGGGTCCTACGGGCTGTCGGCCGGACGCGCCACCGCAGGCTCCCGCCCCCGGTAGTGCTCGACGATCGGCCACGCCTTCAGCACGACGAGTCTCTCGGTCATGTCGTCTGCAATTCTTCGAATGACAAAGCTGCAAAGCTGCGGATGATATCGCTGCAATTCTTCAAGTAAACTGGCAGCGACACCTGCACCAGAGTCAGCCCGGAGGACTCGGCGCGCCGCTGACCGGGGGTTGCCATGAGCGTCCTGCCAGAGCACTTCGAGTACCGCAACCGGGTGGTCGACGCTGAGGCGGAGCGGCTCCTGCGGCTGCTGCCCACCCTTGTCATCGAGGGGCCCCGTGGCTGCGGCAAGACCACGACGGCGCGCCGGCTGGCCGAACGGGAGCTGCTTCTCGAGACCGACCCGAGCGCTCGCGGCCACGCCGAGCACGGCACGCTCCCGCTCGGTGACGGGCCCTACCCGTTGTTGATCGACGAGTGGCAGCTGGCGCCCGCCGCATGGAACGCGGTGCGTCATGCGAGTGACCTGCTGCAGGGGCCGGGACGTTTCATCCTGACCGGTTCGGCGAGCCCCAGTGACGAGGTGACCCGCCACTCCGGAGCGGGCAGGGTCGCCCGCGTCCGGATGCGCCCGATGTCCCTGTTCGAGTCGGGCGACTCGACCGGTGACGTGAGCCTCGGCACCCTCCTCGACGGCGGATCGTCCTCGGCCCTGAACACCCGTGGTCATGACCCCCGCAGCCCCGACGCCGAGTTGCGCCGCGTCATCGATGCCCTGTGCCGGGGAGGATGGCCGGCTTGCGGCCGGCTGTCACCCGCCGAGGCGCAGGAGTTCCTGCACCTCTACCTCGAGGAGTTGTGCCGCGTGGACGTTCGAAGGGTCAACGGCACCCGGCACGATCCACTGCTGGTGCGCCGCGCCGTCACCTCGCTGGCACGCAATACCGCCACCTCTCCCAGCGGCACCACGCTGGCGGCGGACATCGGCGTGCAACGCCCGGTCGCGCCCGAGACTCTCGCCGGCTATCTCGACGCCCTGACCCGGAACTTCGTTCTCGAGGACCAGCCCGCATGGACCCCTCGACTGCGCTCGCGCGCCCGCCTGCGGAGAGCCCCCAAACGTCACCTGGTGGACCCGGCTCTGGCCGTTTGCGCCCTCGGCGCCGGCCCCGGCCAACTGTTCAGCGACCGGGAGACTCTCGGCTTCCTGTTCGAGTCGCTGGCGGTCCGCGATCTGAGGGTCTACGCCGGGAGCGCCGGGGCGACCGTCTCCCACTATCACGACAGCAACCACCTCGAGGTGGACATCATCGTCCAGCGGCGTGACGGGGCGTGGCTGGCCGCCGAAGTGAAACTCGGCCGCCCGGCGGCCATCGACCAAGCCGCCGAGGCGCTGGCGCGTCTGCGCCGTCAGATAGACGTCGACCGCATGCCCGAGCCGGCAAAGCTGCTGGTCATCACGGCCACCGGGCACGCCTACGAACGCCCCGACGGCATCGCCGTGGCCCCGCTGACCATGCTCGGCCCCTGAGGCGACGCCCGGATGCCCCGTGGATCGGTAGCGCTACAACCCGTGGATCGGTAGCGCAGTCGCGCGCGGACTGCGGCGCGTGTGGTCACACCGGGCCATACTGGCATCGTGAAAGTCGCCGTTTCGATTCCTGACCGTCTCCTCCGGCGGGCGGAGCGCTTGGCCGAACGCGCCAGGATGTCCCGCTCCCAGTTGTACGCGGTTGCGCTGGAGAGGCACGTCGATCTCGAGGACGACGACCGGATCACCCGTCGGCTCGACGCCGTGTACGGCGCGCGGGACTCCCGCCTCGATGCCGGCCTGGTGGCAGCGCAGGCCGAAGCCGTGCGCGAGCGGTGGTGATCGCGAGCGACGGGTGCTGTGACGCGGCGACATCCACGGGGCGACACGGGCACGGCCAACCGTCGGCGGGTCAGGCGGCGCCGGTAGCGTTCACGGGATGAGCGAGAGCCCCGCCGCGGCCGGCCGCGTGCCCGAGCGGCCGACCCTGGAGGGGTTGGAGGCTCGCTGGGGTGCCTGGTGGGACGCCGAGGGGGTCTACCGGTTCGATCGGGGGCGGACGCGGGCTGAGGTGTTCTCGATCGACACGCCGCCGCCGACCGTCAGTGGGTCCCTGCACGTGGGGCACGTGTTCAGTTACACGCAGACCGACTGTGTGGCCCGCTACCAGCGGATGCGGGGGCGGGAGGTCTTCTACCCGATGGGCTGGGACGACAACGGCCTGCCCACCGAGCGCCGGGTGCAGAACTACTTCGGCGTGCGCTGCGACCCGTCGGTGCCCCACGACGAGAACTTCGCCCCGCCCACCGATCCCGCTGAGCCCGTGCCCATCGGCCGGCGGAACTTCATCGACCTGTGCCTGCAACTCACCGAGACCGACGAGCAGGCCTTCGAGGACCTCTACCGGCGCCTCGGCGTGTCGGTGGACTGGGGCCTCACGTACACCACCATCGGCGAGCGCTGCCGGCGGGTGTCGCAGCGGGCCTTCCTGCGCAACCTGGCCCGCGGCGAGGCCTACCAGGCCGAGGCTCCCTGCCTGTGGGACGTCACGTTCCGCACCGCTGTGGCGCAGGCCGAACTGGAGGACCGCCCTCGCCAGGGCGCCCTCCACCGGTTGGCCTTCGCTCGCAGCGACGGCGGCGGGGACATCCTCATCGAGACCACCCGCCCGGAGATGGTGGCGGCCTGCGTGGCGCTCGTGGCGCACCCTGACGACGACCGCTACCGGCCGCTGTTCGGCTCGACGGTGCGCGTGCCGCTGTTCGACACCGAGGTGCCAGTGCTGGCCCACGCCCTCGCCGAGCCCGGCAAGGGCACCGGCATCGCCATGGTCTGCACCTTCGGCGACACCGTCGACGTCACCTGGTGGCGCGAGCTGGAACTGCCGGTGCGGCCCATCATGGGGCCCGACGGGCGGATGCTGGCCGAGCCGCCCGACGCCCTGGCGAGCGCCGGCGCCCGGGCGGCGTACGCCGAGATCGCCGGGCTCACCGCCAACGGGGCCCGCCGCCGCATCGTCGAGCTCCTCGCCCACTCGGGCGCCCTCGTCGGCGAGCCGCAGCCCACGAGCCACGCCGTGAAGTTCTTCGAGAAGGGCGACCGGCCGCTGGAGATCATCACCACCCGCCAGTGGTACCTGCGCAACGGCGGGCGCGACCTGCCGCTGCGCAAGGAACTGCTGGACCGCGGCACCGAACTGGCCTGGGTGCCGGAGTTCATGGGCACCCGCTACACCAACTGGGTCGAGGGCCTCAACGGCGACTGGCTGGTGAGCCGCCAGCGCTGGTTCGGTGTGCCGATCCCCGTGTGGTACGCCCTCGACGACGCCGGCCGGCCGCAGTACGACCGGGTGCTGGTGCCCGCCGAGGACTCACTGCCGATCGATCCGGCCTCCGACGCCCCGCCGGGGTACGAGGAGTCGCAGCGAGGGAAGCCGGGCGGCTTCACCGGCGACCCCGACGTGATGGACACCTGGGCCACCTCGTCGCTCACCCCGCAGATCGCGTGCGGCTGGGAGGAGGACCCCGACCTGTTCGCCCGCACCTTCCCGATGGACGTGCGCCCCCAGGCCCACGAGATCATCCGCACCTGGCTGTTCTCCACGGTGGTGCGCGCCCACCTGGAGCACGACTCGCTGCCCTGGCGGCGGGCCGCCATCTCGGGCTGGGTGCTGGACCCGGATCGCAAGAAGATGTCCAAGTCGAAGGGCAACGTGGTCACTCCCGTCGGGCTGCTGGACGACTACGGCGCCGACGCGGTGCGCTACTGGGCGGCCAGAGGGCGTCCTGGCACCGACACCGCCTTCGACGAGTCGCAGATCAAGGTGGGGCGGCGCCTGGCCATCAAGATCCTCAACGCCGCCCGCTTCGTGCTGGGCCTGGCCGGAGCCACCGACCGCGGCGACACCCCTGCGGCCGCCGCCGGCGCCGTCACAGAGCCGATCGACCGGGCGCTCCTCGCCAAACTCGGCGACCTGCTCGACGGCGCCACCGAGGCCTTCGAAGCCTTCGACTACGCCCGGGCCCTGGAACGCACCGAGCGGTTCCTCTGGGACTTCACCGACAACTACGTGGAGCTGGTGAAGAACCGTGCCTACCGGGACGGCGACGCCGGCGCCAGCGCCCGGGCGGCCCTGCAGATCGCCCTCAGCGCTCAGCTGCGCCTGTTCGCACCGTTCCTCCCGTTCACCTGCGAGGAGGCGTGGTCGTGGTGGCAGCAGGGCTCGATCCACCGGGCCCCGTGGCCGCAGCGGGCGGAACTGCCCGATGCCGGCGACCCGGCTGTGCTGGCCGCCGCCTCAGAAGTCCTGGGTCGGGTGCGCCGGGCCAAGAGCGAAGCCCGCCGCAAGCTGCGCACCCCCGTCACCCAGGCACACGTCACAGCGCCGCCGGAGTTCCTGGAGGCCCTGACCGCCGCTCAGGGAGATCTCTGCGACGCCGGCAACATCGTGGACCTGGCCCTCAGCCCCAGCACCGACGGCGAGGGGCCGACAGTCGAGTCCCGCCTGGCAGCCGAGTAGGCGGCCCGACCGGACAGAACCAGAACCTCGAGGGAGGGGTACGGGGGGGCCGGCCGGCGGAGCGATTTCGCCAGAGGGTCCCGACGGCGGCCACCCGCACCCCGGCCGGACCCGGCCCGACTTCCGCCGCAACCCCGACACGGTCGCCCGAAATCCCTGGCTTGTCACAGGCCCCTGCTACCGTGCGAAGCATCGTTCGCGCCGTAGGAGGAGGCCATGCCGACGCTGGATTTCAAGGGAAAACAGCACGTATACGCCCACCATCTCACCGTCCCTTGGCGCCCCCTCGTCCCACATCCAGAGAAGTCGGTAGGCAACGGCGCCATCGACGACAACCTCATCATCCATGGCGACAACCTGCACGCCCTCAAGGCACTCCTGCCACGCTTCGGAGGGCGGGTGAGGTGCATCTACATCGATCCCCCGTACAACACCGGCAACGAGGGCTGGATCTACAACGACAACGCCAACGGCCCCCTGCTCAAGCAGTGGCTCAAGGACCAGTCGCCCGTCGATGGCGAGGACATGGAGCGCCACGACAAGTGGCTGTGCATGATGTGGCCACGCCTCCATCTACTGCGGGAACTCCTGTCCGATGACGGCGTGATCTTCGTCTCCATCGACGACAACGAGATCCATCACCTGCGAATGCTGATGGACGAGGTCTTCGGCGAGGAGAACTTCTTCGTAACGCAGACCCGCCGGGCAATGCACACGGTGCGCAACTCCAGCAAGGACTTCAATCTGAACGCTGACTACGTCGTCACATACGCGAAAGACAAGTCATGGTTCGCGGAGCACTCGGAGCGGTACATCCGCTATCGCACCGACAAGTCCGACCGCTACCCCAAGGACGACGGCGATGGCCGTGGCCCGTACAAGCTGGATCCGCTGCACGCACGCAACTACTACGAGCCGTACACCTTCGCCTTCCGCAACGGCACTACCTGGTCGGCACCTCCGGGCGGCTTCCCGCGCTACTCCAGGGAGAGCCTCCAGCAGATGGAGGACGAGGATCGCATCGATTTCTCGGGCACGGAGCCACGCGCCAAGCGCTACCTGTCCGACGTCCAAGAAGGTCAGCCCCCGAACGCCATTCTGGACCCCGAAATCGTGGGTTACAACGCCAGCGGTACGCGAATGCTCCGCGACATTTTCGGCACTGGCGGCGTCTTTCCCCAGCCGAAGCCGGTCGAACTCATCCGCTATCTCGTGGAGTTGCTGCGAGACCCAAACGCCATCGTTCTCGACTCGTTCGCGGGCTCCGGCACCACCGCGCAGGCGGTGCTGGACTTGAACAAGCAGGACGGCGGCGATCGCAGGTTCATCCTGGTCGAATGCGAGGACTACGCCGACTCAATTGCGGCCGAGCGGGTACGGCGGGTCATCTCCGGTGTTCCGGGAGCGAAGAACGCAACAATCCGCGGAGGGCTCGGCGGGTCGTTCACCTACTGCACGCTGGGCGAGCCGGTTACCGCGGTGGGAATGCTGACCGGCGAGACGCTGCCGACCTACTCCTCCCTGGCCGCCTGGCTGATGAACACGGCGACCGGGCGATCGCTGGGCCCGACGGAGTTGCGAGCACTCGACGACCACGGACTCATCGGTAGCGACGAGCGCCGCAACTACTACCTGCGTTATCGGCCCGACATCGACTGGCTCCGCAGCAACGACGCCGTCCTCACAGAGACCCGGGCCGAACAACTCGGCGAGATCTGCCGACAGCAGAACAAGGACGCCGTGGTGTTCGCGGCAGCGAAGTTCATCCCCCAGGGTGATCTGACCGGATTGCGCATCACGTTCTGTCAGTTGCCGTATACCATCCGGCAATCCGAAACGGTCTGACCGATGCTGGAACTCAAGGAATACCAGCACAGGACACTGGCCGCCTTCGCTCGATGGCTGACCGCGCTGGAAGACGCGCGCAAGGAGTCGCTGTCGAGAGTCGAGGTGCTCGAGGGCGCGAACCTGGAGCACTCGGCGGCTGATCGCAACTTCCCCGCGATCGCCTGGCAACACCTCGTGGAGACGGGCGGGGTCGAGTCCGGCGCCTGTATCCACGTCGGCCGCTCCGACGGAGCGGGCAGGCCCATCCCCCACGTCTGCTTCAAGATTCCTACCGGTGGAGGCAAGACGTTGCTGGGAACCGCTGCGTTGGAACGGCTCGGCATGCACACCGGACTCGTGCTGTGGATTGTGCCTACACGGGCCATCTATACGCAGACCAAGGCCGCCTTCTGGTCGCGGCAGCACGCGTATCGCCAGATGTTGGAACACGCAAGCGGCGGACGCGTCAAGGTGTTGGAAAAGGAGGAACGCCTCGCAGCCGGTGACCTGGAGAACTACCTGTGCGTGATGCTTCTGATGCTGCCCGCCACGAACCGGGTGAGGGGCCGGGACTTCCTCCGCATGTTCCGAGATTCAGGTCGTTACACAGACCTGTTCCCCCCGGAGGACGACGAGCCGGCTCTCGCCGGGTTGCTCGCTGAGAATCCCGACCTGGAGTGCTCCGATGATGGCATCGTCAAACACAGCCTCTTCAACCTACTCAAGACCCAGCGCCCCGTGGTCGTGCTGGACGAGGCGCACAAGGCCTACGGCGGCACGGGCGCGAAGGAGTTCGTGCGGTCGGTCAACCGGCTCAACCCACAACTCGTCATCGAGCTGTCTGCAACCCCCAACCGAACGATCAGCAATCTCCTCGTGGACATCTCCGGTGTCGACCTCAAGAAGGAGGAGATGATCAAGCTCCCTGTCGTGGTCACCACGAGTCGCGGCGAGTGGCACGACACGGTCGCCCGCGCCCACGACAGGCTCGGTGACCTAACTGCCGACGCGCAGCGACTGCACGCCGAGGAGGGCCGGTACATCCGACCCATCGTCGTTGTGCGCGTGGAGCGAACCGGCAGGGACCAGCGCGGCACGGGGCGCATCCATGCCGAGGATGTACGCGATCACCTGATCCAACAACTCGGCGAAGCCCCGGAGGCCGTGCGGGTCAAGTCGGCGGAGAATGACGAGATCGCCGGAGAGGACCTGCTCTCGGAGTACTCACCGGTGCGATGGATCATCACCAAGGCGGCCTTGATGGAGGGCTGGGACTGCCCATTCGCGTACGTCCTGGTAATCCTCGACAACACGCGCAGCAAGACGGCCATCACGCAGCTGACGGGCCGCGTCATGCGCCAACCGCACGCGCGTCGCACCGGAGTGCCCGGTCTCGACCAGTGCTACGTCCACTGCTGGCAGACAGCGGTCGACGAGGCAGTGAGGCAGGTCAAGAGCGGGCTGGAGCACGAGGGTCTCACTGGCCTGTCTCACGACATCCACCCTGGTGACACAGCCGACACGGAGGTGCGGGCGGTGAGGCGCCGGGCGCGCTTCGCCGGGGAGGACATCTTCCTACCGAAGGTGCTTCACCGGCACGGCGACGGGTGGCGCTACCTGGACTACCAGCGACACATCCTCCCCCTCGTCGACTGGGGCAGGATCACTGCACCTGCCGATCCGGGGATGCGCCGCCCCGTAGCCGGCGTCTACGACGAGACCACCAGCGTCGACATCGGCGATGTGGAAGCACCCGAGACGAAACGCGAGCGAATCCAGGCGGACACGGCAATGATCCTGCCGTGGCTGAGCCGTCAACTCACCGACATCGTGCCCAACCCGTGGCAGGCGGCTCGCATTGCCGGTGAGGTGATCGAATCACTACGAGCCCGAGGCGTGAGCGACGAGGGAATCTACGCCGATCGGCGTGAGCGCGTGGTGGGTCTGCGGGGGGACATCGCGAACCAGGTCGAGCGAGATGCCGAGGAGGTGTTTCGCGAGAAGCTCAGGAGCGGTGACATCAGGTTCGATCTCGAGGCACGCGAGCCGAATTTCAAGATGCCCGAGGAGTTCAATGTGCCCGTCGCGGCCGACGACCACTCACTGGAACACGCTGCTGGCAGTCCCGTCCAGAAGAGCCTCTTCGATCCGGTGTTGGAGAGCCAGTTCGATACCGACCTCGAGAAGAAGCTTGCCTTCTACATCGACCAGCACGAGGCCATCCAGTGGTGGCATCGCGTCGCCGTGCGCCAGCAGCACGAGTACTACCTCCGGGGCTGGAACCAGGACCGGATCTGGCCGGACTTCGTCGCCACGGCGCGCAACGGTGACGACAACATGCAGCTACTCGTCGTCGAGACCAAGGGCGCCCACCTGGGTGGCAACACCGACACGGAGTACAAGACAAAAGTCTTCGCCCAACTCGAGGCGGCGCTGAACAATTCCGGGACGTACGAGTGCGGAGAGGTCAGCCTTCGCAACGGCGCGACCAGCGCCCGCTTCAAGATCGTCTTCCGGGAGGAGTCCTTCGCCGAAGTCGTCTAGTCGCCGTCGGCGTCGGAGACGACCTCGCGGTGGCGGGGCGGCTCCACGGTCTCGATCGTGTCGGGATCCGGGGCCTCGGTCAGCTCGTGGCGGCCCTGGTCGCGCACCCACAGCGTGCGCTGCGGGAACGGGATCTCGATGGCGGCCTCGTCGAAGGCCTCCTTGATGCGCAGGCGCAGCTCCCGCTCCACCTTCCACTGCACCGACGGCTCGGTCTTGACCACGAGGCGGATGGCAATGCCGCTGGCGCCGAGGCTCTGGATGCCCCACACCTCGGGCGCCTCCATCAACTCGTCGCCGCCCCACTCGGGGTCGTCCCACATCTCGTTGGCGACCCGCTGGATGACGCCCTCGGCGAAACGCAGGTCGGTGTCGTAGGCCACCTCGATGTCCAGCAGCGCCCGCGACCACAGCTGGGAGTAGTTGCCGACCCGGCTGACCTCGCCGTTCGGGACGTGCCACACGGTTCCCGACACGTCGCGGATGGTGGTCGTACGGAGCGACACCGCCTCCACGGTGCCGGTCACGGGGCCCACGTCGATCACGTCGCCGACGCCGAACTGGTCCTCGACGAGCATGAACAGGCCCGACATGAAGTCCTTGACGATGGTCTGGCTGCCGAAGCCGATGGCCACGCCGGCGATGCTGGCGCCGGCCAGCAGCGGGCCGATGTTGATGTCGAAGGAGCCGAGCATCATGAGGATCGCCACGCTCCAGACGACCGCGGTGATGACGCTGGACAGCACCGAGGTGAGCGTTGCGGCGCGGGCCTGGGCGCGCTTGTTCTCCTCGGCGTCGGCCAGGATCTTGATGGGGCCCTGGGCGCGGATGCCGGCCAGGCGGGCGCTGGTGGTCGTGGCCACGATGCGCTTGGCGATCCCCCGCACGCCCCGGCGCGCCAAACGGCTGACGATGTAGGCCCCGAGGGCGATCAGCACCACCTTCAACGGCCGCTCGACCACCCACTCGGTGGCCGCGGCCAAGAAACCGTTGCCGGTCTGGTCGTAGACCCAGTTGCAGATGCGCGACGGGTCCTGGCCGCAGGCGTCGAGCAGCCCGGCGGCCTCGTCGCCGACCTCGGCCACTTGGGCGACTTGTGCGGCAGTACTCATGGCGGCACTCCTCGGAGCAGGGCGGAAACGCGGCGTCGGGCAGGCTCCGCCGGAGTTGGTGTGCAGGACACCATAGGAGACCGGCGGGCCGTGTCGCGGTGGCACCGATCGCGGCGGCGGGGCTCCGCACCGGCGGTCCCGCCGATCCTGCAGCACCTCGCGGCGACTGCCGGCCACACCCCGACCGGTCGGCGTTGCCCACGCCCCGACAGTCCCGGCGCCACCCGGTCGGCGCCACCCGGTCGGCGACACCCGCTGCACGACGCCGCGGCACCACCGGCCGGAGCATCGCGCCGAGTCAGCCATCGCCAGGCTCGGATCCAGAATCGCCGCCGCCGAGCGTTTCTATCTAGAATGCTCCTGTGGCCGAGGTAATCGACGAGGGTAGTTCGGGAATCCGGGTTTCTTCCGAGACAAAGTCCTACCGGATCGGTCACGCTGCCGAACTGCTGGGGGTTTCGGTCGACACTGTGCGTCGCTGGGCCGACGAGGGGCATCTGGCCGTGACGCGCACCGCCGGCGGCCAGCGGCTCGTGAACGGGGAGGACCTCGCCCGGCTGGCCACCGAGCGGGCCGACAACCCCGGCGAGGGCCGGAGCAGGGTCTCGGCGCGCAACCGCTTCGCCGGCCTCGTCACCAGGGTCCGGGCCGACGAGCTGATGGCGCAGGTGGAGATCCAGGCCGGCCCCTACCGGGTGGTGTCGCTCATGACCCGGGAGGCCGCCGAGGACCTAGGCCTGGCGGCGGGAGTGGAGGCCGTGGCGGTGGTCAAGGCCACCACCGTCGTCGTCGAGCGCCCTCGCACGTGAGCCGCCGGTGGGTGGCGTGCCGCCGGCGGGCCGCGAGCGCTGGGCGCGGCGCGGCGGCATGCCGGTGCGCCCGCCGTGACGTTGCGGCGCTGCGTACTGCGGGACGCGGTGCCGTGGTGCTGGCTGGTTGCAGTGCCCTGCTGGCGGCCGGCGGCTGCGGCGGCGATGACCCTGCCGGCGTCGAGCGTCGCACCGTGACCGTCTTCGCCGCCTCGTCGCTGACCGACGTGTTCGGCGACATCGCCGCCGCCTTCGAGGCGACCCATCCCGGTGTGGACGTGACCATGCAGTTCGCCGGCAGCAGCCGCCTGGCCACCCAGATCAACGAGGGAGCCCCGGCCGACGTGTTCGCCGCGGCCGACGCGCCGACCGCGGCACAGGTGGAGGCCCGGCGCGTCGCTGTCTTCGCCCGCAACCGGCTGGCCATCGCTGTGCCGCAGGACAATCCCGCCGGCGTGACCGGCCTGGGTTCCCTCACCGGCGGCGACCTCGTCCTGGCCCTGTGCGCCCCCGACGTGCCGTGCGGCGCCCTGGCGGAAGAAGTCGGCGGAGCGGCGCTCGTAGCCGCTGCCGACACACGGGAGCCCAACGTGCGGGGCGTGCTCACGAAGGTGCTGCTGGGCGAGGTGGACGCCGGGGTGGTCTACGTCACCGACCTGGCGGTGGCCGGGGACACCGTGAGGGGCTTCGCCATCGACCACCCCGCCAGTACCGCCTACCCCCTGGCGCTGCTCAGCGACAGTCCCGCCGCCGCCGCCTTCGTGGAGTTCGTGCTCTCGCCGGCGTCGCAGGAGTTGCTGGCCGCAGCGGGATTCGGTGCACCGTGAGCACGGTGGGATCCGGGGTTCCCGGCGACAGCCCAGCCGGCGCGCCCGTGCCGCCGGACGCGCCCGGGGCGACGCAGCGGCGCCGGGAGGTGCGACAACGCCCGGTGGGCGGGCCCGTGCCGCCGGGCACGCCCGGGGTGACGCAGCGGCGCCGGGAGGTGCGACAACGCCCGGTGGGCGGGCTCTGGCTGCCGGCAGGGGTTGGGCTGGCGCTGCTCGTCGTGCCGGTGATCGGGCTGCTGCAGCGAGCCCCCTGGAGCGAGTTGCCGTCGCTGTTGGGCTCGGCGCGCCTGCGCGACGCCCTGGTGATCTCGGCGGTCACCAGCACCACCGCGGCGGGCGCCTCGGTGCTGCTGGGGCTGCCCCTGGCGCTGGTGCTGTCCCGGTGCGGGCCGTCGCTGCGGCGGCCGCTGCGGGTGGCCGTGCTGCTGCCGATGGTGCTGCCGCCGGTGGTGGGCGGCACGGCCCTGCTGTTCGCCCTGGGGCGGCGGGGGCTGGTGGGCCAGTGGCTCGACAGCTGGTTCGGCTGGTCGCTGCCGTTCAGCACCGCCGGCGTGGTGGTGGCCGCCACGTTCGTGGCCATGCCGTTCTTCGTCATCACCGCCGAGGCGGGCCTGCGCAGCGCCGACGCCGGGCTTGTCGAAGCCGCTCGCACGCTGGGCGCCCGCAGGTCGGTGGCCTTCCGGCGGGTCACGCTTCCGCAGGTGGCACCGTCGCTGGCCGCTGGCGCGGCGCTGGCCTGGGCGCGGGCGCTCGGGGAGTTCGGGGCCACCATCACCTTCGCCGGCAACCTGCGGGGCCGGACACAGACGCTGCCGCTGGCCACCTTCGAGGCCCTGGAAGCCGGGCGCCCGGCCGAGGCCATCGCCCTCAGCGTGGTCCTGCTGGTCGTCTCGGTCGTGGTGCTGGTGGCGCTGCGCGACCGTTGGCTGAGCCGATGAGGTGGGTGGGCAGCCGGCGGGGCGCAAGTGGCCGCGCGGGTGTTCGGGTGGCGGCGCCGGCGGCGCTCCGGCGGCCTCGGAATGGCCGCCTGCGCCGGCCCCCGGCACCCCCACCCTCTCAGGCCGGCCAGGGTGACACATCCGCCGGCAGCGGAGGGATTGGAGCGGTGCTTGGGGGGGACGGCGGCATCATCGCCAACGTGCGGGTATGCGTCGGCGGGTTCACGCTCGAACTGGATCTGGACGTACCTGCCGGTGGGATCGTCGCCGTCATGGGACCGAACGGCTCGGGCAAGACCACGCTATTGCGCTGCCTGGCGGGCCTGGTGCCGACCGAGGCGGGTCGGGTGAGCCTTGCGGGACAAGTCGTGGATGACCCCGCGCAGGGGATCTGGGTGCCGCCCGAGCAGCGGCGGGTCGGCTATGCCTACCAGGACGTGCGGTTGTTCGGGCACCTGAGCGCGCTGGAGAACGTTGCCTTCGGCCCGCGCTCCGGCGGTGCCAGGCGGGTGGCCGCCCGCCGCAACGCCTCGGCGATCCTGGATGCTGTCGGGATGAGCGCGTTGGCCCGGGCCAAGCCGGCCCGGCTGTCGGGCGGGCAGTCACAGCGCGTGGGGCTGGCGCGGGCGCTGGCCGCCGGCCCGGAGGTGCTGCTGCTGGACGAGCCTCTCTCCGCCACCGACAGGGACGTACGACCGCTGCTGCGCAGGCAGATCCGGGCATCGGGAGCCACCGTCGTGCTCGTCACCCACGATCCGGCCGACGCCTCCGAACTCGCCGACGAGGTGCTCGTCCTGGAGGCCGGCCACGTCGCAAGCTGAGGCCGCGCCGGAGCGAACCCGCCCGGGATCACCACAATTCTGAGACGTCCAATTGCTCCTCCACCTTGATTCGAATATATGTTTGACTTTGTCGCAGGGGTTGTGTAGAGTACGGGTACCGGTCACTGGCCTCCGCTGCGGTGGGGGTCGGGCTTCCCCAACCGGCTTGTCGGCCCGGCCGACCCGAAT
>Ga0209543_1002199_pt1 | contig 14669 bp, 5 predicted proteins | sample MesohylFT_FD_187296 | JGI IMG/M metagenome (GOLD analysis project Ga0209543, IMG submission 187296) | Host-associated microbial community of the marine sponge Aplysina aerophoba from Gulf of Piran - sponge mesohyl, lysed by freeze-thaw... | ecosystem: Host-associated > Porifera > Sponge >...
GGAGGCGGAGGGAGGGATCGAGGACGACGACGAGCGCGGCGTGAGGGTATCGGCGGCGGAGTCCGGGGTGACGGTGGCGGAGGGTGGGAGCGCGGAGTACGAGGTGGTTCTGGAGTCGGAGCCCACGGGAGCGGTGACGGTGACGGTGGTGGTACCAGCGGGGACGGACGTGAGCGTGAGTCCTGCGACGTTGACGTTCACGGCGGCGGACTGGGGGGATGCGCGGACGGTGGCGGTGTCCGCGGCGGAGGATGACGGGGACGCGGTGGTGGATGCGGCGGTGGAGTTGGGTCACGCGGTGAGCGGGGGCGACTACGGCGGGGTGACGGCATCGGCGGTGACGGTGCGGATCACGGAGAACGACGAGCCGGCGGTGGCGCTGGTGGATGCGGGCGGGCTGGAGAGTGTGGGGGAGCTGGAGTTCGCGGTGAGTCTGGACATACCGGGCAGCGAAGTGGTGACGGTGGACTGGGAGACGGCGGACGGGACGGCGATGGCGGGGATGGACTACGAGAGTGGGAGCGGGAGCCTGACGTTCGCGGCGGGGGAGACGGCGGGGCGGGTGATACGGGTGCGAGTGGTGGACGACGGGGTGGATGAGGAGGAGGAGCGGTTCGTGGTGAGGCTGAGCAATGCGGTGAACGGAGTGTTGGGGGATGCGGAGGCGGAGGGAGGGATCGAGGACGACGACGAGCGCGGCGTGAGGGTATCGGCGGCGGAGTCCGGGGTGACGGTGGCGGAGGGGGGGAGCGCGGAGTACGAGGTGGTTCTGGAGTCGGAGCCCACGGGAGCGGTGACGGTGACGGTGGTGGTGCCAGCGGGGACGGAGGTGGGCGTGAGTCCTGCGAGGTTGACGTTCACGGCGGCGGACTGGGGGGATGCGCGGACGGTGGCGGTGACGGCTCCGGACGACCAGGTGAAGGAGTCGGTGGAGGTGGAGTTGGGTCACGCGGTGAGCGGGGGCGACTACGGGGAGGGATTGGTGGAGGTGTCCGGGGTTGTGGTTCGAGTGATCGACAACGATGAGCCGACGCTGGCGGTGACGGACGCGGCGGGGGGAGAGAGCAGCGGGGCGGACGTGCTGCGGTTCGTGGTGAGCTTGAGTGTGGCGAACCGGGACGCGGCGGTGACGGTGAATTGGGGGACGGCGGACGGGACGGCGGCGGCGGGGATGGACTACGAGAGTGTGAGCGGGAGTCTGACGTTCGGGGCGGGGGAGACGGATTCCCGGACGATCGAGGTGCGGGTGAGGGATGACGAGGTGGACGAGGAGGAGGAGACGATGAGTGTGGAGTTGACGGGGGCGCGGAACGCAGAGATCGGGGACGGGAGCGGGGAGGGGCGGATCGCGGACGACGACGAGCGTGGGGTGACGGTGTCGGAGTCGGGTTTGAGTGTGGCGGAAGGAGGGAGGGGGGCGTACGAGGTGGTTCTGGAGTCGGAGCCGGTGGGGGCGGTGACGGTGTTGGTGGTGGTTCCGGCGGGGACGGACGTGAGCGTGAGTCCCGCGGCGCTGACGTTCACGGCGGGGAACTGGGGGGAGGCGCGGGAGGTGGCGGTGATGGCGGCGGAGGATGACGGGGACGCGGTGACGGACGCGGCGGTGATGTTGAGGCACGAGGTGAGCGGGGGGGACTACGAGGGTGTTCGGGCATCGGGAGTGACGGTGCGGATCACGGAGAACGACGAGCCGACGGTGGGGATCGCGGGGGCGCGTGCGGTGGAGGGTGCTGGGGTGATGCGGTTCGCGGTGAGCCTGGACCTGGCGAGCAGCCGGGAGGTGGAGGTGGGATACGAGACGGAGGAGGGGACGGCGGAGGCGGGGGTGGACTACGAGGCAGGGAGCGGGCGCTTGACGTTTGGGGCGGGTGCGACGTTGGGCGAGGTGGTGGTGGAGTTGCGGGACGACGATGTGGACGAGGGCGGTGCGGCGGAGACGCTGACGGTGAAGTTGACGGAGGCCGTGGCGGCGGTGTTGGGGGAGGATGCGAGCGCGGAGGGGCGGATCGAGGACGACGACGAGCGCGGGGTGCGGGTGTCACGCGAGCGGTTGACGGTGACGGAGGGGGGTAGCGAGAGCTACGAGGTGTTTTTGCGGTCGGCGCCGACGAGCGCGGTGACGGTGACGGTGGTTGTACCGGAGGGCACGGACGTGAGCGTGAGCCCGGAGGCGTTGCGGTTCACGGCGGGGAACTGGTCGGGGAGGCAGCGTGTGACGGTGCGGGTGGCGGAGGACGGGGACGCGGTGGCGGATGGAGCGGTGTTGCTGACGCACGGGGTGAGGGGTGGCGACTATGGGGATGTGCGAGCGGCGGGGGTGGAGGTGACGGTGGTGGAGAACGACGTGCCGACGCTGACGGTGGCGGACGCGGCGGGAGTGGAGGACGTGGGGGCACTGGAATTCGTGGTGGGTCTGAGCACGGTGAGCAGTGAGGATGTGGTGGTGTCGTACGGGACGGTGGACGGGACGGCGGAGGCGGGAGTGGACTACGAGGCAGCGAGCGGGCGGTTGACGTTTGGGGCGGGTGCGAGTGGGCCGCGGACGATCACGGTGCGGATATTGGACGACGCGCGGGACGAGGCGGAGCAGGAGACGTTCACGTTGGAGTTGCGCGAGGCGGAGAACGCGCTGGTGGGGGACGGGAGCGCGGAGGGACGGATCGAGGACGACGACGAGGGGATGCTGGCGGCGACGCTGGAGGCGGGGGCGGCGGGGGGATTGGTGCTGGTGTACGAGTCGGTGGTGCGTGTGGAAGCGGGTGCGGCGGGGGAGAGCGGATTGGACAGGGACGGGGACGGAGATGTGGAGGAGTCGGAGTGGCCGCGGGTGCGGCAGTTGAGCGAGGGGGAGTTGCCCAGGGTACCGGAGGGATTGCGTGTGCGGGTGGAGGCGGAAACGGCGGTGGAGATCGAGGTGGCGGGAGGAAGGAGCGGCGTGACGGCGCGGCTGTGTCTGGCGACGGGACTTGTGGGTGAGCGGCTGGCGTTGTACCGCTACGCCGAAGTGACGGGGGAGTGGGAGCGGTTGGAGAGCGAGGTGGAGGAGTCGGAAGGTCGGCGGTACGTGTGCGCGGAAGTGGAGGGGTTTTCGGTGTTCGCGGTGTTCGAGGAAATGGGTGTGGGCGTGATGACGGCGGACGTGAACGGCGACGGGGAGGTGAACGAGGACGACGCGTTGGTGATGTACTACGCGTACGCGTTGAGAGACCTGGTGGGCGACGGGGAAGGTGGCGGAGTGGCGCGGTTTCGGCGGACGCTCCTGGGGCCATGGTCGGGGAGCATCGACCCGAACGACGCGGAATTGCTGGCGATGGTGAGCCGGGCGAATGCGTGGCGCGAGGACGGAGTGGCCGCGGGCGGCGACGTGAACGGCGACGGGGAGGTGAACGAGGACGACGCGCTGGTGATGTACTACGCGTACGCGTTGAGAGACCTGGTGGGCGACGGGGAAGGTGGCGGAGTGGTGCGTTTTCGGCGGACGCTCCTGGGGCCACGGTCGGGAAGCATCAATCCGAGCGACGCGGAATTGCAGCAGATGGTGGGCAGGGCCAACGCGCTGAGAGAGGCCGCGCGATGACGAGCGATGGCGGGCACCACGTGTGGAAGACCCCGGGTCAAGCCGGGGTGACGCAACGCCGCCGAGGGCGAGAAAGCCCCGCGGATTCTTGTGCGAATCTGCTGGACACCCCACTAACGCCGTTGCTCGGCAACGAGCCGGTACACCTCGGGGTAGAGCGACGGGTTGGCGGCGATGACGCCGTTGCGTAGCGTGTCGGCCTGGTTGAACGAGAACGGCCGGCCGTCCAGGTCCGTCACCTTGGCGCCGGCTTCTTCCGCCAGCAGCACCCCGGCGCACACGTCCCATTCGTTTTTCGGCCGCAGGCTTACGATCAGGTCGCCGCGGCCCCCGGCGAACTCGGCGAGCTTGTGCGCGATGCTGCCGGTGGGCCTGATCTTCAGGATCCCCTCGAACCCTGCGAAAAGGCCCCGGCGCGTCTCGCTCCGGCTGGCCACCATGGTGGCGCCCTCCAGCTCGGCGCGGCTGGACACGTGCACCGGCTTTCCGTTGGCGAACGTGCCGAAGCCGCGGCGGCAATGGGTCATGCACCCGGTTGCGGGGTTGTACGCCACCGCCACCGCCGGCGCCGTGCCCTGCACCAGCGCCACGGAAACGGCGAATTCGTCGACCCCGCGGATGAACTCCATGGTCCCGTCCAGCGGGTCGACGATCCACACCCACTCCTGCCGCAGCCGCTCCGGGCCGTCGGCCGACTCCTCCGACAGCCAGCCGGTCTCGGGAAAGGCCCCCAGCAAAGCGTCGTGCAGCACCTGGTTGGCCTCGATGTCCGCGGTGGTGACCGGGGAGCCGCCCCTCTTGTGGCCGATGTCGTAGTTGGAGGCGTAGTAGAAGAGGAGCTTGTCCCCGGCCCGTTCCGCCGCCTCCCGCGCCGTTGTCAGTGCGCGATTCAGGTCCATGCCGGTCATGCGTTACCCTCGCCCGCACCGGCAAGGCTGCGGCCGCCACGCGCTTGTCCCTCGCCTCGGCGTCCGGCGTGTTCCACTCGTCGCGCCATCCTGCTCACACCACCCGGATCACCCGCTTGCCCTGCATGATCGCGGGGTCGTGGTTGGGAAACGACAGGTCCGGGCGCGACGCGGTCCGGAGCGCGCGGTCCAGTGCCAGCACCGAGTCGGGCAGGTTGAAGTACCAGCCCACCGGGATGCACTCGCGCAGGTTCCGGTAGGTGTAGGCGATATCGCCGCACAGCACGGCCTTGCCGGCGGCCGTGTCCACGGCAACCATCTGGGAGCCGGGCGTGTGTCCGCCGGCCTTCAGCAACTCCACTCCGGGGGCGATCTCATGATCTCCGTCCACCAGGGTGACGCGGCCGTCGTCCACCAGCCGCTGCAGCGCCGGGCGCACCTTGGGACGCACCAGGTTGTTGAGGTAGTCAAAGCGCATCATCGGGCCGGTCCAGAATTCGTACTCGTCGTTCTGAATGACGAAGTTCGCCTTGGGGAAGAAGTCGAATCCGGTGAAGTGGTCCACGTGGAAGTGCGTTACGATGACGGTGCCCACATCCTCCGGGCGCATCCCCAACTCGCCAAGCAGTTGCGCGGGCTCGCGGAACTGGTTCCCCTGGGCCCACTCCGCGGTGACGTAGTCCGGATGATAAGCAGTGTCCACCACCACCGGGCCGTCCGGGGTCTCGATGCACCAGATGATGTAGGGCACCGGCTCGTCGCGCTCCGCGTCGCTACGGATGCACGGCATGATGCCCGAGCGGCGCCAGTTTTCCGCGATGCCCACGGTCATGGCATGGATCGCATGCTTCATAGGGAACCTCCCCGTTGGTACGGTCACCCTAACAGCCTCGCTGCCGGCCGTCCACAGCGGTCCCCCGCTTCCCTCGTTTCACTGTCCCACGGCCAGCGTGTATACTCGATCGATGGGTTCTGGTCAGACTAGGCGGAGGTGCGCGAGGAGGAGCTCGCGGTGAGCGCGGCGCCGGCGCCGGCGGAGTTGCGCGAGATGCTGGCCGAGGCTCGCGACATCGTGCGCCGGACACGGGAGCTCATCGCGGCCGCGCGGGAGCGCGGCTTCACGCACGGGACCAAGAGCGACGGCACCTTTGTGACGGACGTGGACTTCGCCGTGGAGGAGAAGGCCCGCGCCCTGCTGACGGCGCGCTTTCCCGGCCACCGCATTGTCGGCGAGGAATTGCCCGAAACCCGGGGCGGTTGCGCGCTCACCTGGGTCATCGATCCTATCGACGGCACCCGGAGCTTTCGCCACGGGGTGCCGCTCTACGGCACGCTGCTGGCGCTGCTGCACGGCGACGAGCCGATCCTCGGAATCATCGACCTGCCGGGCCTGGACCGCACCTATAGCGCCGGAAAGGGCCTGGGGGCGCGCTGCAACGGCCGCGCACTGGCGCTCGAGGACCTGGCGGACGGGGCCGACATGGACGGCGAGATCCTCGGCATCGGCGACCGCCAGCAGTTCGTCAACGCCGGCCGGGCCGGTGTGTTCGACGCGCTGATGCGGGCGCACCCCGCGGTGCGCACCTATACCGACTGCTTCGGCCACGCCCTCGCTCTCGAGGGCTCCGTGGGCGCCATGGTCGACTTCGACCTGCGCCTGTGGGATACCATGGCCAGCCAGGTTCTGATGGAGGAGGCAGGCGGTCGTTTCGTCTGCTTCCAGCGGGACGGCGTGGATTGGCGCGAACGCCGTTTCGACGTGATCCTGGGCAAGCCCAGGGTCGTGGAGTGGATACTCGATCGCGCCGGCGCCGAGCTTGGGGCTCCGGAGCCCCGGACTTGAGGAGGAAGGTTGGTGAGACGGTTTCCGTTAACTTTTCGGCATGCTGTGGCAGCTATTCTGGTGTGTCTGGGCGTTGTGGCGCTCGGTCCAACCGCGCAAGGAGGGGACAGACCCGTGGTAGTTTTTTCGACGACGATGGGCGACATTACCATTGAGCTCTTTTCCGAGGAAGCGCCGGTCACGGCGCAGAACTTCCTCGACTACGTCGATGCCGGGTACTTTGACGGCACGATCTTCCACCGGGTCATCCCGGGCTTCGTGATACAGGGCGGCGGCTTCACCGCGGACATGAACCAGAAACCGACCCGGGCCCCCATCAAGAACGAAGCGGACAACGGCGTCAAGAACGCCCGTGGCACCCTCTCCATGGCGCGCACCTCGGACATCAACAGCGCCACGTCCCAGTTCTTCATCAACCTGAAGGACAACGATTTCCTTGACCACGGCACCCGCGACTTCGGTTACGCGGTGTTCGGCCGCGTGGTAGAGGGAATGGACGTGGTCGACCGGATCGCCGGCGTCAAGACCGGCAACAAGGGACCCCACGGGGATGTCCCGATGGAACCCGTGGTCACCAGTACCGCCCGCCGCAAGCAGGCGGCGCAATAGGCCCGACGCTCCGCGCCGGGACCCTTCGGTTCCACACGCGCCATGAAGCGCGCCGCGAGCACCTTCTCCCTGCCGCCCGCGGCGCGTCGGCGCACTCCGATCCCCACGCACGACACCCTCGCTTGAACCTCGGCGACCCCTCTCCGCCGGCTCCTTCCCGTCCGTGACTTCGCCCTCGCCACCCGGCCGGCGGCTTGCGTACGCCGCCGGTGTTTCCGTATGGATATTGATGGATATTAGGGCAGATAAACTTGACTATAACTGGCAATTGTCCTAGTTTTGCGACACTTTTGTTATTGAATGGAAAAACGTCGCAAACTGTCTTGACTTGCTCAAGAACCGAGTGATGGTGCGCCTGCCCGCGGGGGCGCAATGCGGGATTCGTTTCCCGCGGGCCGACCTCGGCGGCGGCTACAACACCTGAAGGGATGCTTCAATGAAACGACGGATCTGGATGTTGACCCTGATGCTGGCATGCTTGGCGACGGTCTCCATGGCCTCGGTGCATGCCGCCACGTGGACCTTTGCCCCGGAGATCCGCCGCCTTGACGCAGCCGGCGCCGCGTTGCCCGAAGGCGAAGCCAAGGTAACGCGAGAGAGCTTGCGCGTGGGTCTGTACATGAACGTGACGACGGACGGCGTCGCACCAATCGACGACTCCGCCCTCGGGTTCGAAGGCCTCAGTGGGGCCATCCACTTCTCGAGTGACGACGCTGCGATCGCCGCAGCCATTGGCGGGATGATGGAGCACCTCAACAATGGCGACGGATGGACGACGAGCGGCCGGACGAACTTCGAGTTTAACCCCAGCTTCGACGCTGATGCAGGGCCGCCCAACCCCGGCTCCGGGACCGACGATTCCTGGCTCTTCCTTTGGCTCGACTTCGCCGGCACGGGCGACCGACGTGGTGCGTGGTGTGTTCCGTCCGGGGACGCCATGAGTTGTCGGATCTCCCTGGGCGTGCTCGAAGTGCCCCTGGGAGACCTGGCTGCCGACGCCGAAGGTACCCTCACCTTGAGTGTCGGCGGGATCTCTTCCGCGGCGGAGCCGATCTCGGTGGCTCCCATGCACAACCGCGCCACCGAGCGCGTCGCTGCCGGCAACTCCATCGCCTACACCATCTGCCCCGCGTCCGGCTGTCCCGTGGAGGTGACACCGGTGACCGCGACGTTCGCCACGGCGAGCCATGACGCGTCCGAGGGCGAGAGCATCCAGATAACCGTGAACCTCGACACGGAGCCGGGTCGAGAAGTCACGATCCCGATCCGGGCCGAGGGCGCGAGCGCGGACCTGTACCGACTGTCCGCCGAGTCCCTGACCTTCGGGCCGGAGCAGACCGGCCGGTCGTTGACGGTGACGGCCGCCGACGACGACGCGGACGCGAACCCCGAGTCCGTCGTCCTGACGTTGTCCTTCGGCGCGCTCCCGGACGGGGTAAGCGCGGGGGCTGACGGCACCGCCACGGTGACCCTCAACGACGACGACGATCCGCGGGTGACCGTCACCTTCGACCGGACCGACTACGCCGCCATGGAGGGAGGCGAGGCGTTCATGGTGACGGTGTCCCTGAGCGGCGCGCCGGAGCGCGAGTTGACCATCCCCATCACGGTGGAGGAGCGGGACGGAGCCTCGGCCGGGGACTACCTCGGCGTGCCGGCGTCGGTGACCTTCGGCCCGGACGAAATCGAGACGAGCTTCGCGGTCACCGCGGTGGAAGAGGACGACCGCGACCGCGGCGAGAGTCTGGTGCTAAGCTTCGGCGCGTTGCCGGAGGGAGTCACCGCGGGCGCCACGGCGAGCGCGACCGTGATGCTGCTCGACAACGACAGCGGCGAGGCCCTGGTGGTCATGCTGGGCACGCCGTCCGCCGCGTCGGTGGAAGAGGGCGGCGCGGTGTCGATTCCGGTGAGGGTGCATCCCGTGCCCGAAGCCGCGGTGCTGACCGTGGCCTACCGGCTCATTCCGGGCACGGCTTCGGCGGCGGACTACAGCGACGGCACCGGCGGCAGCGTCACTATCCGCGCGGGCCAGAGCTCGGGCACCATCCGGGTAACGGTGGCCGACGATAAGTTGGCGGAGCCGGACGAGACCTTCCGCGTGATGCTGATGGAAGTGGCGTCGAGCGACGACGCCAACGAGCCGGCGGAGTTGGGCCCGGAAGCCTCGCGCGCCGCCGACCTGACCATCACGGCGAGCGACCCGCTGATGGTGTCGCTGTCCGGGCCGGCACGGGTGAGCAAGGGCCGGACGGCCAACTACACCGTGAGCGTGGACGGCGGCGTCAGCACCGCGGACGTGACCGTCGCGCTGGCCGTGGGGATGGGTTCCACGGCGGACGCACGGGATTTCGACGACCTCCCCGAAGCCGTCACGGTGCCCGCGGGCCAAACCCGGGCGAGTTTCCAGGTCGACGTGCTCGACGACGGCAGTGGTGAAGGAGGACAGCTTCTGGTGGTGGAGATCGCCGGGGTGACGGGCGGCGGCGGTGAGGTTTCGGTCAACCCGGCGGCCCGTAGCGTGCGCACGACCATCGTCGAAGTGGACCTCGACGGGCGCGCCCGCGCCATGAAGTTCGGGCTGGCGGGCTTCGGGCGGGTGCTGGGGGACGACGTGGTGGACATGATCGGTGAGCGCGCGGAGGCGCGCGGTCGCGCCGGTTCCTTCGTGAACCTCGCCGGCCGTTCCGTCGATCCGGTGGACTCCGGCTACGGCGGCGAACCCGGCGTGATGGGCTGGGTCGGCGGCGCGGTGAAGTGGCTGGGCGTGGACTTCGACAACGCGACGGCACTGGCCCGTGACGTGCAGCGGGTGGCCACCTCCGAAGGTCACCGGGTCATCGAGCTGCCCGGCGAGCGGGAGCTGATGACCCGGAGCGCCTTCCAACTGGTTCTGAACCAGAACGACCGCGGCGCGTCCGGCAGGGGCGGCCAGTGGACGCTGTGGGGCCGGGGCGACATGGGCGGTTTCGACGGGCGCTTCGACGACGACTTCTCCATGGACGGCGAGGTGTTCGCGGCCCACCTGGGCGTCGACTACCGCTTGGCGCGCAGCCTGCTCGTGGGCGTGGCCGCGAGCAGCCGGCAAGGTACGGTGGAGTACGACGTTCTTGGTGTCGGGGCCGGCGACGTTGAAATGGACCTCAATAGCGTCCATCCCTATCTGAACTGGTCCCCCAGCCGGCTCCTCGACGTGTGGGGCACCATAGGCACGGGCCAGGGCGGGGCGTCGTTGGTCGACGACAGCGGCCCGGTCGAGACCGACCTCAAGATGTTCATGGCCGCGGCAGGAACGCGCGGCGAGCTGCTGTCCCTGCGTGGCGTCGACCTGGCCCTCAAGGCGGACGCCTTCCAGGTGCGCATCGATGCGGACGGCCGCGAGGACCTGCCGGAGACGGAGGCCGAGGCGTCACGGCTGCGGCTGGCCCTGGATGGCCGCACGAGCATGGCGCTGGGTGGCGGGGCGCGCCTGGCGGGCGGCGTCGAGGTCGGCGTGCGGGTGGACGACGGCGACGCCGAGACGGGGGTGGGCACCGAGCTGGGGGCGAGCGTGGGCTACACCCATCCCGGTGGGCTGAGCGTGGTGGCGCGGGGACGGTTTCTGCTCACCAACGGTGAGAACGAATTCGATCAGTGGGGGGCGAGCGTCGCGGTGACCCTCGATCCGGGCGCGGCCGGACGCGGCCTCCAGTTCAAGCTGGTGCCCACCTACGGCAAGGCGTCGAGCGGCATGGACGCGCTGTGGAACAACACCGGAGGGCCCGACGCGCTGCTGGGGAGCGACACGGAGAACGCCCTGTCGATGGCGGCGCGGGTCGGCTACGGCGTGGACCTGCCGGGTCTGCGCGGTGTGCTGACGCCGTTCGGCGAGATGGACCTGCATGCGGGAGACCCGCGCCGATTGCGTCTTGGCGCCGAGATCGGGCGCTGGCGGCTGGGCCGCTCGACGCTGGGCCTGGAACTCTATGGCGAGCGGAGGAGCCAGGCGGGCGGCGCGCGCCCGGTGGACCGCCGTGTCGTGATGAACGCCCGCTGGAACTTCTGAGGGGGTGACGTCGTGGCGTAACGGGAAGAAGCGGGGTCCGGGGGTCGATGCCCGTCGGCGGCGTTGCGGAGGGATAACTCGGTGGCAAGGGTAATTCGCGAAAGTGAGGGTCCGGAGGTCGCACGGGTGTGCGTGGCCGTGTTGCTGGCCTTGGCGGCGCTGCTGGTCTGGCCGGAGACCGGGTGGGCACAAAAGGAGAAGGTTGCCGGGCCGGTGGCGGCACCTCTCAACTCACCCGCGGAAGGCAGTGTGTTGATCAGCGGCAGCCCGAAGGTGGGCAATATCATGACGGCGAACGCATCCTCGGTGCGGGATCCTGACGGCATGAACCCACTCAACTACCAGTGGTACGCGGCTGCGAGTGAGGACGGCCCCGACGGGATAATCACGGGAGCGACCAGCCGGACTTACACCATATCGCAGGCGCAACTGGGCAAGCATCTGAGGGTGCAGGTGGCGTTTCTGGACAACGAGTTGAACTTCGAGGAGGTGTGGAGCGACCGAACGGTAGCCGTGCTCGCGCGCGGGGTGGCCAACCAGCGTCCCACAAGCCAGCACAACTTGAACATCCTCACGGCCGCGATGGCACAGACCTCGCGTAGCGACGTGCGGGTGGGGGACCACCTCTCCGTTGAGATTCTGACTGTCCACGATCCCGATGGCTTGGGTAATTTCGAGGCTGTGCGTGGCAGGGCGGACCACTATTCGTGGCTCGCGGACGACCTTCCCATCGCCGGAGCGCAGGGTACGAGCATTCAACTGACCGGTGCGCACGCCGGCAAGCGCATCAAGTCGCGATTCACCTTCACCGACAGCGATGGCGAACGAGAGTATGTCACGATCCCGGCAGGGAGTGGGCCGGTGCGGCACCGTGTCGCGGCCACCGGGGAGCCCGAGGTCACCGGGCACGCCCGCGTAGGCGATACCCTGACCGCGACGACGACGGGGATCGTCGAGCCGGACGGAATCGACGCGACGAGTCTCTCCTACGTGTGGTTGGCGGACGCAGCGGCGATTGCGGGTGCGACAAGCTCGACGTACACGCTCACGGCCAACGAACTGAACAAGCGCATCGGTGTGCGTGTGAGCTTCACCGATGGAGCGGGTGACAGCGAGGTGCTTGCGAGCCGGCAGGTTGGGCCGGTGCGCGCGGCGGGGACACAGAACCAACCGGCCACGGGAACGGTGACCGTCAGGGGGGCGTTGCGGCCGGCGGGTATACTGACCGCGGTGACGGATGGCGTGTCGGATGCCGACGGCCTGAGCCAGGTGCGGTTCAAGTTCCAGTGGCTGGCGGACAACACGGCGGTATCGGGAGCAACGGGCCGCACTCACACGCTGACGGAGTCGGATCTGGGAAAGCGCTTCAGCGTGCGGGTGAGCTTCGCGGACGACGGCGGCTCCGCCGAGACGATCACCAGCGCACCGACCGGACCGGTGATGCGGGGTTCGCCGCCCACCGGGCGGCCGGCGATCGGCGGTTTTGTCCAGGTGGGCCAGACGTTGAGGGCGATCACCGGGGAGATTGACGATCGCGACGGGCTGGACCGGATGACCTTCCTGTACCAGTGGCTAGCGGACGACGTGCCCATCGCGAACGCGATGAGTGCGACCTACACGCTGACGGCGGCGGAGCAGGGGAAGCGGATCACGCTGAGGGTAACGTTCACGGACGGGGCCGGCATAGTGGAAGCCCTGACGAGCGTGGCGAGGGGGCCCGTGCGTGAGGCGGGTGTGCAGAACCAGGCACCCACCGGGGTGCCGGCCATCTCGGGGACGGTCCGAGTGGGATATACGCTGAGGGCGGACACGACGGACATCGGGGACGCCGACGGATTCACCGATAGACAATTCTTGTATCAGTGGCTGGCGGACGGCTCGGTGCTGGAGGGGGAGACGGGCACGGCGTATCTGGTGAAGGCATCGGACGCGGGCCGTAGCCTGACGGTGCGGGTGGTTTTCACGGACGACCTGGGCACTGTGGAGACGCTGACGAGCGCGGCGACGGCGGCGGTACCCAACGACATGCCAAACGAGGGCGACGTTCGCATAAGCGGGGCGTTCCTGCTCTTCTTCCTGGATGGCGAATGGGGCTATGTGTGCGGCTATTCCGGCAGTCGATTCAGGCAGGAGGCAGAACTGGCGGCACAGGTCGCGTGTCGCCAGTTGGGGCGCGGGGGAGGGGGATACCGACCTCCAAATGCGGTTCCTCCTTCTGGCCTGGATCCGGCCATAGAGGAGCTGGACTGCTCGGGCACGGAGAACACCCTGTCCGAATGTTCGTATACGGCGTTGAATCGATGCGACGGCAGTGACGCCATCGGCGTCATCTGCACGGACGATACCGGGCCGGGACTCGACCGCTACGCAGTGATCACCGGCGACGTGCGGGTGGGCGAAGTCCTGACCGCTGATTTTACTGTCCCCGAGATCGACTATGGCTATGTGGTCCGCACTGACTACCAGTGGTTCGTGGACGATCTTGCGGTGGAGGGGGCGACGGCGCCGACTTACCCGATCAGGCGGAATGATCGGCACAAGGGGATCAGGGTTCGAGTCACGACCCACTTCAGGGACGGGTTTGACCCCAACCATCATGACTCGCTTACCACGGCGGCGGTGGCGGAGTCGGGCGTGGACTCGGTGGGATTTCCGGAGATCGATGGGCTGGCGGAGGTCGGCCGGACGTTGAAGGCGGACACGTCCGGGATATGGGATCCGGATGGCCCCACGGTGTTGGAGTTCGAGTATCAGTGGTTGGCGGATGGCACGGCGATATCGACGGCGACGGCGTCGACGTACACCGTGATGGCGGGAGACGTGGGGAAGAGCCTGACGGTGGAGGTCGAGTACACCGATGGCGCGCAGAACGAGATGACGCTGCGGAGCGCGGGGACGCCGGTGGTGGTGCCGGTGAGTCAGGAGCCGGTGGGCAGGCCGGAGATCGAGATCAGCCTTCTCGTGTACGTGGAGGGCAAGGATTACATCGAGGGCGGCAGATACGATGTCGTGGGCGAGACGTTGACGGTGGACACGACCAGGATATCGGATCCGGATGGGCCCGCGGTGTTGGAGTTCGAGTACCAGTGGCTGGCGGATGGAATCGCGATATCGACGGCAACGGTGTCCACCTATACGGTGCGGGAAGAAGACGCCGGAAAGTCGCTCGTGGTTGAAGTGAGCTACACGGACGCGAAGGGAAACCACACGACGCTGAGGTCGGCTGGGACGCTGCCGGTGGCGCCGTCGAATTTCCCCCCTTCGGGTAGTATCGAGATTCGAGGACGGGCGGAGGTCGGGCAGACGCTGACGGCGTATACGGGCGAGGTATTTGACAGGGATAGTCATACTGATTTCGGGTTTGCGTTGGACTTCACTTTCCAGTGGTTCGCGGCGGGGGAGGCGATATCGACGGCGACGGCATCGACGTACACGGTGATGTCCGGAGACGTGGGGAAGAGGCTGACGGTGGAGGGGCGATACACGGACGAGGAGGGGCATTCGAACACGGCGACAAGCAACGAAACGGCATTGGTGATCGAGGTAGAGAACCGGGCACCGGCGGGGTTACCTGTAATAGGGGGTACGGTGGCATTGGGGCAGAGGTTGACGGTGGACACGACGGGGATAACGGATGGGGACGGGCCGGAGGAGCTGGAATTCAGCTACCAGTGGTATTCGGGCGGGGTG